>ERZ791631.125-NODE-125-length-82559-cov-4.975953_pt1 | contig 82559 bp, 68 predicted proteins | sample MGYA00509961_ERZ791631 | MGnify/ENA primary metagenome ERZ791631 (study PRJEB30046, sample SAMN00715248) | human gut metagenome | study: EMG produced TPA metagenomics assembly of the A metagenome-wide association study of gut microbiota in type 2... | reverse complement strand
CCCGCGCTCTTCCGGCGGGAAGTCCGCCAGCCAGCGGTCATAGACCTCCCTTGCGAGGTCGGTCATGGCGACGCGCGTCCCGCCGCTGCCGGGTTCGTTCTGCAGCACCCATGTCCACAGCGATTCATACTGCCGGAAATGCGACACCACGGCCGTGATATAATCGTCGATTTCGCGCAGGTGCGCCTTCGAACGGGGGAATTTGAAACCGCCCACGTCGTTCAGCTCGTCGGTGACGGGAAACAGCGTGGCGAAAAGCCGGACGCCGTATTTGTCCGCCGCACGGAACGCCTCGTCGTAAAGCGAGAAATCCCACTCCCCGCCGCGGTACATGTGCGCTCCGAACATCCGGATACGGGCCACCTTCATCCCGTTATCGCGCAGCAGGCGGAAAAATCCGTCGATATCCTCCGGCGTCTGTCCCGGCTCTACAAAAACCTGAGCGCCGATCTGCGGCACATCGCATTGCTGGGCGCGCACCCCGGCCGTTCCGGCCAGCAGTAGAAACGCCATCAACCACTTTCTCATCGTTTATTCATTTTTATACGCCACCCGGCGGCTCGTCCGCGCCGCATCGGCCGGAGTTCCCGCAGGAGCAATTACAAATTCATATCCGTAGTGCTTCTCCAAGAGCCGGTACGCCTCCGAAGGACGCGATTTCACGCTCCACGAGTCGGTGCCGCCCACGCCGGCCTGCGCACAATCGACATTCACCAGCCATGCGTCGTCCAGCCGCACGATCTCGTGCGTATGCTCCGCCGCATCCAGCGCCTCCTGCGTGCAGGGCCAGACCGAGACGCACAGAGGCTGCCGGCCGGCGAAAACGACTCCGCCGCCTTTGCCCGCAAGCTGGAGATAGCGGACGTCGCAGCGGTTGCCGCACTCCTGCGGATAGATATAGGCGGGACTGAAATCGGCCGTACTGCCGGAGTAAACCCCGAACAGGGAGCCTTCCTTCCGGTCGGCATAATTCTCTCCGGGACCGCGGCCGCAGTAGACATAGCGGTCCAGCTCCCCGCTCCACAGAGCCTGCAGACCGATGCGCAGCGGTTCGGGAAGCGTATCGGCGATCCGCAGGTCGTACGAAACGGCCAGCTCCCCGTCCGCCGCAAGCCGATAGCGCAAAGCCAGCCTGACGCCCCCGCCGCACACGACGGCCGTCACCGCACCGTCGGCCGCATTCAGGCTTTCGAGTTTCAGCCGCTCAGGCATCGTGCGCCATGCGCCCATGCGCTCCCGCGTACGCCAGCCCCGGCGGTCGTTGTCGGTGGATGCCCGCCAGAAATTCGGTACGAGCGAACTCCGCATCAGCTCGCGGCCCCGCACCGCATATCCCGACAGATATCCCGTCGCCGCATCGACCGTCGCGGTCACATTCCCGGCAGTCAGCGTCACCGCACGTTCCGTACGGCTGACGCCGGCACTGCGGGCGGCCGCAGCGCGCACGGGCGCCGCAGCGGGCAGTGCGAACTGGTAACGGCCCGCCTCGAATCCCCGCAGGGCATAGGGTTTATCCTCTTTCAGGCGGTAAACGATATCCAGCCAGTAATCGACGCCGGATTCGGGACGGGGCGCCTTGTACCCCACGCGGCACTCCGTGCAGGCTCCCGCTTCCGTGCGCGGCACTTCGAAAGTCCCGCTTCCCAGCGTCGCGCCCATGCTGGACGTAATGTGCCATTCGAAAACATACTCATCGGTCGAAACGAAGAAATTGCGGTTCCGGATCGTGAAAAAATCCTCTCCGGGCCGCGGCTGCGCGATTTCGAGCGGCTGGAAGACATGCTTCGCCTCCGCAGCGGCCGGCTTGAGACTCCGGTCGGGATTGATGATTCCGTTGATATTGAAGTTGGCGTCATGGTTCTCGCGGCTTCCGAAATCGCCGCCGTAGGCCCAGAACCAGCCGCCCCTGCCGTCGGCCTTGCGCAGTCCTTGGTCGATCCAGTCCCAGATATGACCGCCCAGCAGTTTGTCATGGCGGCGGATCACCCGCCAGTAGTCGCCCAGTCCGCCTACGGAGTTGCCCATCGCGTGCGCATACTCGCACATCAGCACCGGCCGCCGGACAAGCGTATCGCAGGCCAGCCGCTCCAGTTCGTCCACCGTCGGGTACATCCGGCTGACGACCTCCACCGCGTCGCGGTCGTCGGGATTGGCCAAGTCGGCGTATTCCCCCTTGGCGGGATCCTCTTCGGCCGTTTTCCACTTTCCAACGCTGCGCAGCGGAACGTAGCCCCGGCGCTGGGGATTCCCCTGCGCACCCTCGTAATGGATGATGCGCGTGGGATCGAACTCCTTCGTCCCCGCCGCCGCGGCCGTGACCGTGTAGCGAAGCTCTCCGCCGAGCGGGGCGTACTGTTGCGGAATTTGTGTGAATGTCATTGGATCGTGTTTTGAGAGATGTCGTTACGGCGGAGACGCGCCCCGCCGCCTTTTGCGGCTTTCTCGTGTGCGGACAGTGCCGTGCCCTGAGCCGGGCCGGGGCGGTGTCGCCGCAAGAGGCGGGGCGCTCCGAATCAGAAGAAGGTTACGATGCGCGCGGCGGCGGTCTGCGAGATTTCGCCGTGCGGCGTGAGTGCGAAGGCGCGGGGGCGGACCGAAAGCCCCTCGACGGCGAGAACCCGTTCGTCGAGCGAAAGCGCCGCGAAGATTTCGAGCAGCTGCTCCTCCATCCGGGCCAGCGCAGCGCGCTGCTCCGCGGGGGAGAGCCGTGCTCCGGAGCTTAACAGGTGGAGCGTCATGTCGTACGTCGCCCGGCCGTGGCCGCGTCCTTCGACGGCGTGCAGTTCGAGGGGCGCGAGCCATGCCGCCGGGTAGCTCCGCACGGTGTGGGCCATGCCGTCTTCGGGTCCCGTGTGGAAAGCGTAACCCTGCTGCACCGCGAGCGCTTCCGCCGCACCTTCGAGATGGGTGCGATTCATTGTTGACAAGTGTTTGAAAGATTGTTGAAAAACGGTAATAACAATTCGTAAGGGGCTGACAAAGAATTTTGTCCCGTTGTTGATAACCCGTGCACGGTGCACCGTGCGGTGTGAATTGTGATGCAAATATACATCGGCGGATACCCCCTTGTCAAGAGGTCGGGGCACTTTTTCTAAATTTTATGGAAAAACTCCCGATTTTTGATTACCTTTGCCTTATCGAAACCAACAGTTTTATACCTTATGGATGATGGTCATAGTTCCACGTATAGCGGCTGTGTCGTATCTCAATACGATACCGTTCATCTATGGTATCGAGCACGAAGGTAACCTGCGTGCCGAACTGCTGTTGTCTCCCCCCGCCGTCTGCGCAAAGAATTTTGCCGAACACAAGGCCGACATCGCCTTGGTGCCTGCCGCCGCCGTGCCGTCGCTCGCCGACGCCGATATCGTCACCGAATACTGCATCGGCGCCGCCGGTCCCGTGCGGACGGTCGTCCTGCTGAGCGGCGGGCCGATCGAAACGGTGCGCCGGGTCTTCCTCGACGCCCATTCGCTGACCTCGGTGCAGCTGGCCGGCTATCTGTTGGCCAAACACTGGAAGATCTCTCCCGAATACTATACGTTGGAGGATTACGCGCAGCTGGACCGCGCCCTGCCGGGCGACGCCTTCCTGCTGATCGGCGACAAGGTTTTCGACTACGAGGGCCGCTTCGCTTATTCGTACGATCTGGCCGCCGAGTGGAAAAAAGCCACGCGTCTGCCTTTCGCCTTCGCCGTCTGGATCGCCCGCAAGGGTGTCGATCCCGATCTGACCGAAGGGTTGCAGCATGCGCTGACTTTCGGCATCGAACACACGTACGAGGCCGTCCTCGAACACGGCTTCGACCGCAAACCGTACGATGCGTACGGCTACCTAACGCAGAATATCGACTATATTTTCGACAATCAGAAGCATAAAGCGCTGCAAAAGTTCTGGAACTCCGGCATCAAGGTGTCTCCGAGGGCCAATCCCGGCTGAAGAGCTTAGCGGACGGCTGTCCGTCTCTCTGCCGAACGGGATTATGAACTTTAAGAAGGAGAGCGTTTTATGATTACGATTTACCTCAAGCAATACAACAAGATTATCCGCAATGCCGACACGAAGCTCTTCGACGAGCTGGGTTACGACGACATTTTGTGGATCGACATGCTTCTGCCCACGATCAAGGAGCAGAAGGCCGTCGAGAATTTCATGGAGATCAGCCTTCAGACCAAACAGCAGGTCGAGGAGATCGAATCGACTTCGAAATACTCCGAAGACGAGAATGCCATCATCTCCAACTCCAACTTCTTCGTGCCGACGGGCGACACGTTCATCGTCGAGCCCGTGTCGTTCATCATTTCGAACGAGGGTGTGCTGGTTTCGGTGCGCAGTGCCGAATTCCGGACTTTCCGCGAGACGGAGAAGCGCCTGCAGATGAACTACCGCAACTATTCGACGGGTTATCACCTCTTCATTTCGCTCTTGGAGGTGCGCATCGACTTCGACGCCGACCTCGTGGAGCTGATCGCCAAGCAGGTTGCGGCACTCTCGAAGGACATCAACTCCGAAGATTCGATCGACAAGGCCGTGCTGCACCGCATCAGCGCTCTGCAGGAGAGCACCATGTCGCTGCGCGAGAATATCTTCGACCGCCAGCGCGTGCTGTCGGGCATCCTGCGCTCCGAACGCTTCCCGAACGACATCTATCCGCGCTTGCAGCTGATGATCAAGGACGTGAACTCGCTGATCAACCATGCCGACTTCAGCTTCCAGCGTCTGGACTATATTCAGGACGCCGCGCTGGGTCTGATCAACATCGAGCAGAACGAGATCGTCAAGATCTTCTCCGTGGCGGCGGTGATCTTCATGCCCGCGACGCTTATCGCGTCGATCTACGGCATGAACTTCAAATTCATGCCCGAACTGGACTGGACCCTGACGCTCTCCAACGGCTGGAACATTCCGCTGGGCTATATCTTCGCCATCGGCCTGATGATCTTCTGTTCTGCGCTGACCATCTGGTACTTCAAGTACAAGAAGTGGCTCTGAAGACACGCCCGCTCTGCGGGCGCGCTCCTGCCTTTCCCGTTACTCCACCAGCCGCACGAAACAGGCGTCGCTTACGTCGCCGGCGTTCCAGTCCGATACCAGAAATGCGTTGTCGTTGAAACTGTTGAAGTCGAACGTGGAGACGTTTATATCCCATGCCGAAGTTCCCGAATCGGACCGTTTGTTGACCCAGTATACCGCTCCGAAATTGGTGTATACGGTATAGAGCATCGGGCGGTAATGAATGTCCGACGAGGTGTAGAGTGCGCCTCGGTTGGCATAGCGCAGCACGCCGCGTTTGCCGCCCTCCTGCGCGCAGTTCTTGCGCCGTCCGTACCCGGAAGCCCCGACCGGGAAGAAGAGGTTCGCACCCTCTCCGCCTGAATTCGTACTCCCTTTGGGGTTGTAGACGAAACATCCGCGCATGCCTTTGTTCTTGTTGCTGGCGTTGTAATAGGCGTAGCTGTAAATGTCTTTCACGTCGAAAGAGGTTTCGGTGGATTCGTCGTCGTAAAGCACGCCGTATGCGAACTGGCAGTTGAGTTGCAGGGTGTGGAAATCCTCGTATTCGGCTACATGGCAGTTGGAATTGCCGTTAATGGTCTGTTTGCGGTCGCTGAATCCTTCCGAAGCGCGGGGCCTGTTCGTGATCTGCGTTTTTCCCGCGACCTCGGTCCATGTCCCCTTCTTTTTCGATTCCAAGGGAGCCAGATCGAACTCGGTCGTCGCATGGTCCTTGAAATTGTCGAATACGTTGTTGGTCGCGTCGATGGGCTGGTCGAAATTGCCGAAGCGGAACAGCGACCCCTCCTCGCACGGCGACTTCGCTTCCGTGTCGTTGTAGCAAAGATTGAAACAGTGCCATTTGGCATCGCCCGCGATTTGGTCGGGAGCGTAGCCCTGACGAACGAAGATCCGGTGGTAGCAGGAGTAGTTGTGATAACGCACCAGAATGATCCCGTACCTGCATTGATCCGCGTCGATCGTGCCGTCCGGCTGGTAGGAGAAACGGATCTCGGACCCGGTGGCTCCTTTGGCCCGCCCTCCGAGTACGCCGTTGATCCTGATCCAGTCGCCGCCGGTCTCGATTTCGGCCTCCCACGGCCCCTCCGATTCGAACGGAAGGTATTGTGCGGCGGCCTCGTTCTTACGGTGTGTGAGCACCACGTTGAACGGCTTGTCGTTGTTGTGACGGCGGTAAATGCCCTTGGGGTTGATGACGCGGCGGACTTGGAATATCGTTACGGTGTCCACCGTAGGTTCGGAGTGCCCCTCCAGCTGGACGGTCAGTTTCACCTTTGCCGAGCGTCTGTATGAAAAATAGGGGTTGTTGCCCGAAAATCCGGTCGTACTCACCAGCTGCAATGCTCTGGTGTAACACGGAATCTGCAGGACGGTCCTCTCTTTCGTCTCGTCGATCGTGACGATGTAGTCGCCGTTGTTCCCGCCGTCGATCGTGCCGCTTTTCGAAAGCTCGTACTCCCGGTATCCGCGGGGCGCCTGCCCTTTCTCTTGGGGAAGCAGCAGCTCTTGGCCGTATGCCTCCAGACTTTCTCCCGACAGGGCCGTTCCGAAGTCTTTCTGAAGCCAGTAAAAGTAGTTGTAGCCGCTCCAGAAAGATTTGTCGCGTCCGATCCAGTTGATGTGGGTCGCTGCCAGCGACAGAAATCCGTTCCACGGGCCGTCTTTGATCTTCGGGTGGTCGGGATCCGCATTGCCGACATTGCCCGCAGTGGGGTTTCCGCTCAGGGTGTAGACCTCGTCGCGGTAATATTCGAACTCGTCCCCGGCTTGGTAAGGCCCCCAGTTGTTCTCCACGATTTCGGCTTTCAGATTTCCGACGGGTTTGCCTTTGATCTTCACCGGAAGCATCATCGAGTGATCGTACAGATAGGAGATGTAATAGGGATTGGGGACGTAAATGCCGGGGTCCTCCTGATAGTCGATATGCCAGTCCACGTCGTTCGCGCTGCCTTGGAAGCGCATCGTGAGCTTGTAGTGGAAATTGCGTTCCGCATTGTAGTCGTCGTCGGCATTCTTGCCGAGCATGAACCGGTAGAAGATCGTACCTTTTCCGGGGTTTTCCCCGGTGTTCGAGATATAGAATCCCTCCACTTCGATATAGGTGCCGCAGGGCTTGCCGTCGCGGTATCCCGGATCGTCGGGGTCGTTGCCGTCCGGAAAGGATATGTGCTGGTTGTCGCCCGACACGTCCTGCCATTTGAGCTTGCCTTTTCCCTGCATGTTTTCGTAGAAGAAGAGCGACCGGGCGTCGTTGGCGTGCAGCTGCTCCTTGGATTGGGCGGTCCCTCCCAAGGGGTTGGAGCCTTTTGTCAGACGCGGCCACTGGTTGAAATCGGTTCCCTGACCGTATTCGATCGTGTCGCCGGCGAACCATACGTCGTTGTCGGGGTCCTTGATGCGCTGTTCGTCGTTTGCGTCCAGCAGCGTGCAGGACCGGGGTATGTTGTGTATGCGCGCGGACTTGATGTAAATGTAGACGTTGTCGTAGAGATTCTTCGTGTCGAACGATATCGTGACCTTCGATGCCAGCCGGCGCAGCCATGCGTGGATCGTCGGCTTGGCCGAATTGATCGTCAGCAGCGGCGCTTTGCCCCGGACCGCTCCGGATTCCGGTTTGTTGGCCGTGAAGTAGCCGGACATCTGATCGTTGTTCCGCGTCAGTTCGGGATCGGTCTCCCATGCCGGGGCGATTCGTCTGAAATCCTCCTCCAGAGCGATTTTTTCGGCATATCGGGTGTTTGCCGCGAGGTCGCCCATGTTGGCCACGGCGTAGATCCGGTAACGTCCGTAGGGTATGTTGTACGTGAATTCGGCCCGCTGCGTGGTCTGCTCGGTCGGGCTGCCTTCCCGTTCGGGGTTCGAAATCTTCATCTGCTCCCGTGTCCGGTAACCGCTTCCTGCGAGCGAGCCGTCTTCATTGTACCATGCGATGAAGATATCTTCGATTTCGGCGATCTGGTCGCCTTTGAGGCTGCGGGTTTTTCCGAGGGAGAGGTTCGAAAGGGCCTGAAAGGTCACGGCGAACGATACGCGGCTTTCGCCCTTGCCGATCGGTTCCGCCTCCGTGTCCAAGTCGTCGCGCATACAGGAACCGAATCCGAACAGCATGCCGCCCAGCAGCAGGTAGTATATCGCTTTGCTTTTCATCCGTTTCAGTCGTCTGTTTAGGGTAACAGTCCGAATCCGGGATCGAGTTCGACCAGCTCGTAGGGAAACACCTCTACGACGAGATCCGGTTCGGATGTCTTCGAAATCGAGAATTTGTAGTAATAGTTGCGCCGGATGTCGAACGGATCTCCGACGGCGCTTCCTTCCGGCGGTGCGTTGTAGTATTTGAATTCTACGGTATACTCCTTGCCGGGCGCCTCCTTGAATCGGACCCGCATTTCGGCTGCGTCGGCCGCTTTGCGGTTCGCGGTCCCTGCCGCGACGTTCCGGTATTCGGGGACGTAGGCGACGAAACGCCCGTCCGCCGTCCGGTCGAATGCGCGTGTTTTCGGGGCCTCGTCGTTCCTGCCGTCCGGCAGATGCACGGTGTCCGTGTAGTCGCCGGCGTAGTTTCCCTTGACGTAGTCGTCCTGCGAGTAAACCCCGCTCGGTGCGCAATATCCCGTTGCGTTGTAGCGGAGCAGTTCGACCTTTTCGAGCGTCCAGCCCGATGTCTTGCAGCTCACCTCCACCTTGGCCATGGCGCGCAGCAGGTGGACGGTTCCCAGATGGGTGAGCATCCCCGGTGTGAACGTCATCTCCTCGCAGCTTTTTACGCCGTACATCGGAATCAGCCGTTCGCGGGACAGTGCGAACGGTGCGGAGAACGTGTAACGGCTGCTTTCCGCCGTGCAAAGCTCCTCGATCGTCGTCTCTCCCGCCGTCATTTTTCCGGGGTAGGAGGGCCAGTTCGCCAATGCGACGACCTTGAAATTTGCGGGCGGCATCTTGTCCGTTTTCCCGACCACTTCATACGTTTTCGACCGGTCGGAATCGTCTCCGTCGGGGATAAGCTCCACGGTCTGGAACGCGGAGAGGTATCGGTTCTGTGCATCGAAAAAGAAGAATCTGTAATTTCCGTTTTCGAGGTCGATCCCGTTCTCGAATTCGCTCTGCGTGCCGTCGTCGTACGAGCCTTCCGGCGTTCCGCCCGCCCGCGTGCCGTTCGTGCTGCCGAGCGCGATGCGGAAGCTTACCCGCACGTCGTCCGGCCGCTCCGTGCCGGTTCCGGGGACCGGTTCTTCATGTCCGGTCCGGCGGCACGACACGAGCGTCGCGCCGGCGAGCGTCGCGAGACAGATGAAAATGCGTATGATTCCGTTCGGTGACATGTGCGTAAATTGTCAGATTCCCGTATTCTGCCAAACCATTTTCCACGAATGGATGTTGATGCTCATGCTGATCCAGCGCATTCCCTCTCCCAGCACGCATACGATGTTGTATTCGTCCATGCGGTCGAGGAATTCCTGATCGTCCATGTCCCGGCGGTATTCGCCTTTGACCAGCAGGGCGTAGTCCACCAGCGGAATGCTGAGTACGGTCTTTCCTGTGTCGTTGTCGCGCACCGTCAGTCTCATCTTGCGCTCCTCCGGCAGTTCCTCCGGCAGCAGCGCCGGCGTATTCGCTCCGGTTGCCGACCGGAACGTCGCGCTCTTGTCGCGCACCGTCAGCCGTGCGGTGGTCAGCTCCGCGACAACGGCATTGACCGACGTCACGGCGTCGGGGAGGTCGGGAAGCGCCGTCCCGGCTGTCGCGGACTGTTTGTGCCATGCATGATAGGTCACCGGTTCGTCCGGCAGCAGCTGGTTGTCCCAGTCCATCCGGCCGTTTTCGGCGGTGATCCGGAACGAGAAACGCTTCTCGTCGAGCTGCTCTCCCGACGTCTGCTGCAATACGACGCGAACGTTGTTGGTGTTCTTCACGAGCGGTACGACGTAGGTGTAGGTGCCCTCCGTGTCGCCGAAGGTCTGATTCGGCAGATAACCGTGGTAGAGCCTGTCGAGGTCTTCGCGGACGTGCCCCGTCCCGTCGGATCCGGATTCGCGCTTCAGCGTGCAGGTCAGCTCCTTCCCGGATGACGATTCCGGGATTCTGAACGAACCTTTGTCCGTCGATCCGCACCATGCCAGCAGGTCGTAGGTTCCCGGAGCGACGTCCACCTCCATGGCGTATCCCTCTTTGCCGAGGGCTTCGCCGCTTTCCGTGCGCTGCCAGACCACCCTGCCGCCGCCGTCGAGCAGATAGAGCGTTACCGACTCGACCTCGTGGGCGAATGCGTCGGCGAATTTCAGGTTCATGTCGTAGCGGAACTTCACCCGGTAATTTACCGAACAGTCGCCCTCGCCGTCGTAGATCACGCTGTCGCAGCCCAGCAGCGTCAGGGCGCAGACGATCGCCGCGAGCGTCCTTTTGCCTATTGCGTATATGTAAGACGATGTGCCCATCTCTGTCACTCTGTTTAGTTCATCGGGTCCGGACCGGGGCAGCCCCTTCCGCGAAGGGGCTGCCGGAAACTACAGATTTACGTTCTGGTTGACGATTTTCCATGAGAGGATATTGATCCGGGCGCCTACGTAATAGGTATCCTTTTCGTCGTTCTTGCCCGGTACGATCTCCTCTTCGGGGTCGAAGATGCCTTTGCCGATCTTCGTGAGACTGTTGACGGTTACCACATAGTGATGGTTGCGGACGATGCCGTACTTGGCGACGGGGATCACCCGTTTGTTTTCGGCGTCGGTGGTCGTCGCAGCGTTGTTCAGGTGCTCGATCGGGATGTTGTAGTACATCAGGCCGTCCTTGTAGCCGATCGCCTCGTTGTAGGCGTTGAAATCCTTCATGTTCTTCTCGACCTCGCCGAGTTCGGTATCACTGGCCGGGGCATACGTTTCGCCCGACTTTCTGTACAGCGAGGTGCCTGCGGCGAGCGGTTTCAGTTTCAGGTATACCTTTCCGTCGCGGTCGTTGGCCAGCTCGACGCAGTCATGATCTATCTGCACGTATTTTCCGGTCGCCTCGTCTTCCAGACAGTACAGGTTCAGCTTGTTCCCTTTCTGAAGCGTGTTGAGCACGTAGTTCAGGTAGTCGTTGCGTTTGTAGAGCGTTCCGTTGTAGCGTATCATCTCCAGCGGCTGTTCGTTCTCGTCGAGGATCTGCGCTTTGAGCAGGATGCTCGTCACGGCCGAGTGGAGATACTCCGATACGATTTCCGACGTGTTGGAGTTCTCGGCGCAGTAGGCTGACTGCCCGAATTGTTTGGTAAGCTTGTCGGCGTTGATGTAATTCAGGTATTCGGCGACTGCGGCTTCTGCCGAAACGTCGGGATACTTGCCGTCCTGTTTGCCGTAGTTGTAGGATTTTCCCCAGTAGCTGCGGAACCTGACCGCATCGTTCCAAGCGAATCCGAGGTCCGTATCCGACCACGTGGTTTCGATGTTCTTGACGATGTAGGAGTCCTTGGCGGTGGCGTTCAGCCCCCATCCGAGGAATCGGACGTAGATGTCGGCCGCTCCGGTCTGCGTTCCCTGCTCCTGTTTGTTGGGGTCTCCGGCGACGGTCACCTTGATCTTGTAGATTCCGGGTTTCCCTTCGACCGGAACGAGCTGGTCGTTGTCCACGCGCAGGGTTACTTTCGCCGCCAGACGCTCCACGTAGATGTCTACGGGCGTTGCGTTCTGCGCCTCGTCCAGCTCCTTCTTGAAGTCCGATTCGCTCACCTCCGTCACGAAGTAGGGAACCGCCGCCGACGTGCGGCCGTAGCTGGTGGTGCTCATGGTGAAGTGCGACCCGTTGTAGATGCTGCCTGCAAGCAGTGTCTTCATCTCGTCCAGCGTGTTTGCCGGCTCGAAATCCTCCGGCGTGTTGAGCACCGTGACCAAGTGTTTCGGGTGGTTGGTTTCGGTCAGGCCCTTCAGCACGATGACCGATTTTCCGAAGAATTCGATGTTGCCCGCGGGGTTGTCCTCATTCTCCGTGCCGCTGTCCCAGACGTTTGCACGGGCGATGAATATGCCGTTCGTATCGTAGAAGAAGAAGTCGGCGTTGACCACTTCGTGTTCGGTCGCGTCGCCGTATTCCAAGTCGCCTCCGGTCGCGCGCGTGGAGTTCGCGTCGGTGATGTTGACTCTCAGATAGGCTTTCCCGTCGAATGATCCGGGTTTGTTGCTGTTTTCGGACTCTTGGTCCGAACAAGCGCAGAATGCTCCGCAAACGAGTATCCCGCAAAGGATGTTTTTCAGTTTCATAGGAGATGTGATTGAAGTTTTATTTTTTGTTCTGTTTTTGCAACTGTTCCAAAGCCTCTCCGGCCTCGCGTATGCCGGCCTTCTCGGCTTCCCGCAGATAGCCGGCGGCCGTTTCGTACTCCTCCGTGAGCATGGCGTATGCGCCCCGCGCATAGAGGGCTTCGGGCGACTCCCCGGCTTTTCGCAGGTAGTGTTCCGCGTTTTTCAGGTCGCCTTTCTGCATGGCCGTGTTCGCCGCGTTGAGGTTCGCCGCCGTATCTTCGGGATACATGCGTACGGCCGTTTCGAATATTTCGTTGAATTCGTCCGAACCGGGGCTGCAGGCTTGTGCGGCCAAGTAGAATTCGTTGAGACTCAGTTTCTGCGGCTGCGTGAGCATGATGCGCCGGATCTCCTGCGCGTCGCTGAACGTGCGGACGGTGTACGTGATCCGGTAGTCCGTGTGGCGCAGCGCGGGGTAGCAGTTTTTCAGCAGGAAATCGTACTCATCGGGATAGGAGCGTTTGATTTTCGCCTCCTTGGCGTCGGGTTCGAGCGAACTGTCGATCAGGGCGAGTATCTCCGCGCGGTGCGTTAGGTTCGAGCGTTCGACATAGCTGCGCAGTCCGGCCCAGTCCTCCGGTTCGTAATCGGTTTGGATGATCCCCTCTTCGAAGCGGTAGAGCTGTCCGATATGCTTTTTCAACGCTTCGGTGCGGCCTATGGCCAGCATGCGGTTGTGTGTCCACGGACTTTCGGGCGATGCGTAGCCTTTGAGCCATACCGACGTGATGGTCACGTCCCGGTCGTCGCGTACCGAATCGATGGTGGCCTCTATCCTGCCCAGTTCGGCCGTATTGCGGCGGTAGTCGGGGGAGATGACGGTCTTGTTCACCGGGAAGTCGATGAATGCGGACCCGCTCAGCGAGCGGCTTTTGACGGTTTCGGCCGCCGGACGGACATAGACCGGCCGGGGAATGTAGGGGACGGGTTCCTCGAAGTGCCCCAGCAGGCCCTGCTGTGCGGCGAGCATCGTGTTGCAGCAGCCGTAATCGCGGCGGGAGAGCCGGAGCGCCGCGCCGTTCATCCATTCGGCGTATGGCACGATGACGTGATAGGCTACCCGTTCGGGTTTTTCGGCGGCCTTGAAGCTTGTCTCGCCGTCGCCCGACAGCATGCCAGCCCCGTTTCTCATATAATAATAGTAGCGTCGCCGGCCGTAGATGCCTATGGCGGACAGGTCGGCCGAATCGGCTCCGTTCACGAGCCGGGGTGTCAGAAGTACGGCGCGGTTCGCCTCTACCTCCAGCCGGGAGAGTTCGACATCCATCTCCACGACCAGATATTCGCCGTTCCGATCCATCTTCAGGCTCCCGACCGAGACTCCGTCTACCTCTTGAGCGTGCAGCAGCGGACTCGTTCCCAGCAGCAGCGACAGGAAAAAAATCGTTCGTTTCATTGCAGCGAGCATTTAGAATACGTAAACCAGATTGACGGCCGCTTTGGTCGGCCCCACGTAATGATGCGGTTTGTCCTTCTCGACTCTCTTTCCGCAGCCTACGCATCGGAAGCTGTCATATTGCGTGTAGGCGTATCCAACGCCTATTTCGGCTTCGAGATTCCAGTGCCGGCCGAGTATCCAAGCGTATCCGTAGGCGACGCCGGCGCCTATGAACCAGCCCTGATAGCGGTAGTCGGAGAGTTTCGAGAGGTCGGAACCGAGGAATGAAATCCCGTTTTTCACGCCTCCGATGTTGTACTGCCCTCCGTGTGCGTGGAAACCTATGAAATGTCCTGCGAAACGGTCGCAGAACCATAACCGCGCTTCGGGGCGCACGAGCCAGTGTTTCCAGCGGCGTCCGTGCGACAGTGTCCATGCGTTGAAATCGCCCGTGATGTCCAGTGTCCATTTCGGCGCCAGTCCGGTTTCCACACCGAGGTTTATGTTCATGAAAGCATCGGACAGTACGTTTGTTTTCAAAGCTACGCTCTGCCCCCGGACGTTCCATCCCCAGAGCGATGCGCATAACAAAAGAAAGATTCTGAATTTCATGGCCGTATCTTCGATCAGGTTCGTCTGCATGCATGTATACGGATCATCCTCAAACGGACACTCCCGGACCGTATTCTTTCGGATACGTGCCGGGTTTCGGAACTCGGACAACTGCGTATACAAGGTTGTTCCATAGGGCAATTCTTCGATATGCCGTTTCATTCGAGATGAGTATCCGGCTGATATTCGGCAAATTCCCCCCCCCTCGCAGCTCCACAAGGCGGGTGTTACATGTAGTGGGTTGTACAAAAAGAAAGTGTGGAGCTGTTTTCGTTCATCTACAAAGAGGTTCTGACAAAACCTAGAATCGAATAAACGAATGCTTTACCCCACACTTGAATAGATACGAAAATTGCGGCGCAAAATTGTTTTGGCCGAATCTATCTAAACAAGAAAATGAGTGCTGTTCATTGCCCCGATTCACGTTGAAACTGTCAGATTTCTTTGTAAGGACAGAGTGAAAAACACTTTCCGTATGTCTGTCGGTTTGCGACAGGACAAAATTAGAAAATAATTTTCGGATTGAACAACACTCATTATGGAAATTTCATGCAAATTTCATAAAAAAGTATTTTTTCTGCAAGAATAAAAGATATTGATTCACAATTTTGTTTATATCATTTTGGGCGGAAAATACGCTGTTCGGTCCGATTGCTGCCGGAAACGGTTTCGGCCCGGTTGTCAGGGGCTTTGTCCGGCTTCCGGGACGTTTTTATCTTGCCTTGCCGAAAGAAACGGCATTATGCGGGGTTTCCGGCTAAAATTTGTATCTTTGTCGGGCGCAAAGCCCGGCGTGCAATATCTTTGTCGACTGCAAATCGTCTGCCATGCTCGAAAAATTGGCCAAACAAACCGCCGTCTACGGCATCAGCACCATTGTGGTGAGGTTTCTGAGCTATCTGCTCACGCCTTACTATACCCGTATTTTCGGGCAGGAGACCTATGGCATCGTCACGGACATCTATGCCCTCATTCCGCTGGCGCTTACGCTGCTGACGATGGGCATGGAGTCGAGCTACTTCCGTTTTTCGGCCAAGGCCGAGGAGGCCGGGGGCGACGTTCGGGCCGCCAAACGCAGGCTTTTCGCCACGACGTGGGGCGTTACATCGCTCGCCGCCGTGGTGTTCTTCGTGCTTGTCGCTTCGTTCCGCAACGGCGTCGCAGGACTGATGGGCGAGGCTTATGCCGCACATCCCGAATATGTGGTCTGGGTGGGGCTTATCATCCTCTTCGACGTCTGGGCCTGCATCCCCTTCTCGCGGCTGCGCGAGCAGGGACGGGCGCTGCTGTTCGTCGGCATCAAGGCGCTGAACGTGGTGATGAACGTAGCGCTGGCCGTCGCTTTCGGCGTCGCCGGGCTTTTCGCTACGGAATTCGGCGTCGGTTGGGTCTTCGTCGCCAACCTGATCGCCAGCGTCGTGACGTGGCTGGTCATCCTTGCCACCGTGGACCGCACCGTACCCAAGATCAACTGGGCGCTGCTGGCCGCGGTCTTCGCCTATTCGCTGCCGCTGCTGGTCGGCGGACTGGCGGGCACGGCCAACGAATTCATCGACCGGCAGCTGATCAAATACCTCGTGCCCGAAGGAGCCATGGCGCAGGTAGGTATCTACGGCGCCATTACGAAGATCGCCGTGGTGATGATGCTCTTTTACCAAATGTACCGGCTTGCCGCCGAGCCGTTCTTCCTGTCGAATTTCAAGAAGTCGGATTTCGTGCAGATGAACGCCGCGGCGCTGAAATACTACGTCATGGCTTCGATGCTGATTTTTCTCGGCATCGCCTTGTTCCGCGACGTTTTCGCGCTGATCGTGGGCCGCGACTTCCGCGAGGGGATTTTCATTCTCCCGGTGGTCCTCGGTGCCAATGTGCTGACGGGCGTCTGGCTGAACCTGTCGTTCTGGTACAAACGCGAGGAGAAGACCTCGCTGGCTATTGTGGTTACGGGCGCGGGTCTGGTTTCGATGCTGGTTTTCGGCTTCTGGTGCATCCCCGTCTGGGGTTACTACGGAGCCGCATGGGCGCGGCTGGCGAGCGAATCGACGATGGTCGCCGTGAGCTGGTGGCTCAACCGCCGTTTCTATCCGACGCCCTATGACTGGCGGCGTATCGGCGAGTATGTCGCCGCGGCGCTCGCGGTTTTCGCCGTGTGCGAAGCCGTGACGGCCTGCGGCGGCAATAAATTGATCGCCTATGCGTTTAATATAGTGCTGTTTGCGGCCTATGCCCTCTATCTCGTCCGCCGGGAGCGGATCGACGTTGCGGCATTGGTGAAGGCGGCCTTGAAAAGAAAATAGAAGGGCTGGCAATGCGATGAGACAAAGTGCAAAAGAGAAGATCGTAGTGCTGGCGGTGAGTTTCGCGCTCTTCGTCGGCGGGGTGCTGGCCCTCTCGATGGACCGGGGCGCGGGGCGTACGGTCGTCCTTGCGTGCGTCGTGCTGGCTTTGCTGGCCGTCGCCGTGCGGCAGACGGTTTTGAAAAACGGAAAAAAGAAGTAACGAGACATGCGGTTTGCGGATATAACGGGACAGGAGGATTTGAAACGGCATCTGACGCAGTCGGTCGATGCCGGGCGCGTGAGCCATGCCCAGCTCTTCACGGGCAAGGCGGGTTCCGGGGCGCTGGCCGTGGCCGTGGCCTATGTCCAGTACCTCTGCTGTCGTCACCGCCGCGACGGCGACTCGTGCGGCGAATGCCCCGACTGCCGGCAGATCGCGGCGCTGGCGCACCCCGACCTGCATCTGGTCTTCCCGGTCAACAAACAGGGCAAGAAGTCGGGCGAGGTGATGCGCAGCGACGAGTTCCTGCCGCTGTTCCGCGGGCTTTTCGCCGAGCGCGGCGGCTATTTCTCGGCGCAGGACTGGTACGACCGGCTCGATCTGGGCAAGACCCTCAAGGGCATGATCGCTGCGCGCGAAGCCGACGACATCATCCGCAAACTTTCGTTCAAGAGCTTCGAAGCCGACTATAAGACCATGCTGATCTGGCTGCCCGAAGCGATGAACGAGGAGGCGGCCAACAAGATTCTCAAGATTCTCGAAGAGCCGTGGGAAAAGACGCTTTTCCTGCTGATCTCCGAACAGCCCGAACGGCTGCTGCCGACCATCATTTCCCGCACGCAGGAGGTCGCCGTACCGCGTATCGCGCCCGATGTGCTGGAGCGCGCGGCGCAGGAGCGTGGCGTTACGGACCCGGTCAAGGCCCGGAACATCGCCCGTCTGGCCGGCGGCGATCTGGTGGAGCTGCAGCACCTCGTGGCCGGTGAAAGCGACGCCCTGCGCAAAGAGAACTTCGAACTCTTCTGCGGGCTGATGCGTTTGAGCTACAATGACAGGCATCTGGAGCTGGTGACGTGGGCCGAGGAGGCCGCACAGCTTTCGCGCGAGCAGCAGCGGGCCTTCCTGCGCGACGCTTCGCGCCTGCTGCGCGAGAGTTACATGCTCCATGCGGGCATAAACGAAATCAGCTACCTCTGGGGCGAGGAGCTGGCTTTCTGTTCCAAATTCGCCCCATTCGTCGGATCGCAGAACATCGAACCGCTCATTGCCGAGATCGAATGCGCTTTGGCGCAGATTTCGCAGAACGGAAATCCGACGATCGTATTCACCCATTTTGCGCTTTCGGTGAGCAAAATGATAAAACGACTTTGAGTTATGGCACGTGTAGTACTTTTGACCGGCGGCAATTCCGGTGATGTGAAACGGACGCTTCAGGCGGCCCAGCAGCTCGTCAACGCGAAGGTCGGCGCCGTGCTGCGCTGTTCGCACCGCTACGAAACCAAGCCTTGGGGCTTCGACGCCGACGGGGTTTTCTTCAATCAGGCGCTGGAGGTCTCGACCGACCTGCTGCCTTTGGAAGTGCTCGACGCCGTGCAGGCCATCGAACGGGAGCTGGGCCGCAACCGCGCCGCCGAAGCCGTCGAGAAAGCCCGCACGGGCGTGAGCTATACCTCGCGGCCGATCGATATCGACATCCTCTTCTACGACGACGAGGTGATCGACAGCGAACGCCTTACCGTGCCGCATCCGCTCATGGGCGAGCGGGAATTCGCACTCGTGCCGCTCTGCGAGATCATGCGCCAGCGCCGCCATCCGGTTACGGGGCGGACCGTGGGGGAGATGCTCGAAGAGCTTCGTAACAAGTAAATTCCGGAGATGAAGACAAAACGAATCATACTGTTTCTTGCCGCGGCCGCGCTGTTTACGGGGTGTTTCAAAGACGTCTCGTACAAGACGACCTATGTGTTCAAGCCGCTGGAGCAGGAGAAATCGGGCGATCCCACGCAGATTCTTGCCGACGCGAAGCTCTATGCCTTTGCGGCAGACACCTCTTCGTGGGAGGTCGCTTCCTACAAGGATGCGCTCGCGGGCGTAATTTCGCAGCGGGGCAACCGCAACGAAAAGATCTCCACGCCGCTCGCCGCGGGCGAACCCTATGAGCAGGAGGGCGTCGAAGGGCTGCTCCAGATGTCGTTCGACAGATCCTCGGTGATGGTGGTTGCCGTGGACACGAAGAATGAACTTTACGGCTATACGCAGCAGGAAGTGCCGGAAAACACCCCTAAAATCTATGTCACGCTGATTTTCAAGCGGTGGAAACAGGGTTACTCCTACAAAGACGGCAAGTGGCTCATGTTCAACGATTCCTATACACCCCCGATCTATATCGACAGCCATGTTACCGCGCAGCTTCAGGCCGAGGAGGGCGCCGAACCCACCGTGCCGTCCAACCTCAGGGTTTACGCCTATGCCGTCGATACGACCGCATGGAAGATCAACTCTTACAACGATGCGGCGCAGCGGATCATTACCTCGAAGAGCGATCCCAAGCAGACGCGGACCAGCCCCGATTTCGAAGCCTATTACTCCAAGGAGTCGGGAACCTACGGCATGAAGGTCAGCAGTCCGACGCTGATGGTGGTCGTGACCGATCCCGTCAACCAGCTCTACGCCTACTCGCAGCAGGAGGTCGAGATCGTAGAGGGCGGCCAGCCCGTAAACTTCCTTCCGGTCGTTTTCCGCCCGTGGAAGCAGGAATACCTCTATGTCGAGGAGGGCGGCTGGCGCGTGGTCAATGACAAACTGGCTCCCAAGGAGCCTGAAAAAGCAAGTAAGAGATAACGATGCAGACCCGTAAACGAAATATCCTGCGCCTGCTGCGCGCCGCAGTCCTGCTGCTCTTCGCCACGGCGTTCCTGAGCCGTTGCGCGAGCATGATGACCCCCACGGGCGGTCCCCGCGACACCCTGCCGCCGGTCATTCTGAACATGACGCCCGACAACTTCTCGGTCAACCGGCCCACCGTGCACCATGAGAAGATCTACATCGAATTCGACGAGTTCGTGCAGCTCAAGGATCAGCAGAAGGAGTTCTTCACCTCGCCCCAGATGAAGAAGAAGCCGCTGGTTTCGATGCGCGGCAAAGGCATCGTCGTCCAGCTGCGCGATACGCTCGAAGCCAATACGACCTATGCGCTCAACTTCGGCAGCGCCGTGCGCGACAACAACGAGGGCAACCCCCTCTATTCGATGCGCTATGTCTTTTCGACCGGGCCCACGATCGACTCGATGATCTTTTCGGGCTATACGGCCGACAGCTACAAGGCCGACTCGGTGTCGAAGTCGTTCATCTGGTTCTTCCCGGCGGATTCGGTCGAGAACGTGGCCGAATACGACTCGACGATCTTCAAGTACAAGCCCGCCGTAATCGCCCGTGCCGAAAACAACGGCATCTTCATCGCCCAGAACCTCAAGCCGATCCCCTACCGGGTTTACGCCGTTCAGGACAAGAACGACAACCAGATGTACGAACCCGGTTCCGATCAGGTCGGCTTCCTCGAAAAGAGCTACAATCCGGCCGAGATGCCCGACTTCGCCATGTGGTACGACTCGATCCGCCAGTATGTCACGGCCGAGCCGCAGCTCTATCTGCGCATGTTCACCGACAAGGCGTTCCGCCGCCAGCTGCTTTCGCAGACCGAACGGCCTCTGCAGCACAAGGCGATGCTCTACTTCGGAGCTGCGCATCCGCGCATCGAACGCATCCGCTTCGACAGCATTCCCGAAGACCGCGTCATCGTCGATCCGCAGACCGTCGGGCGCGACACCATCGCCTTGTGGTTCAACATGCCCTCTTCGGCGTTGCCCGATACGATCAAGGGTGAAATCACCTACTTCAAGCACGATACGGTCAATGTTCTGCAGGAGGTTACCGAACCGCTGAAACTCTCTTGGCGGCTGATCGAGACCAAGGAGCAGGAGAAGGAGCGCGAGAAACTCGAACGCGACCGCCGCAAGGCCGAGGCGGCCGGCGAGGAGTGGGTCGAACCCAAGAAGGAGAATCCCTTCGCCTATAAGCTTCCGCTCACGGGCGAAATCAATCCTGAGAACAACCTGACCGTCGATTTCGACTATCCGCTTACCCGGCTCGACTCGGCGGCGATGCTGCTGACGCTCACCCGGCCCGACAACAGCATCGAGGACGTTCCGGTGCGCTTCGTGCGCGACACGGGCCTGCTGCGCCGCTGGCATATCGAGGCGCCGTGGACGAGCGGCGGACAATATACGCTGACCATTCCCAAGGGCGCCATTACCGATGTCGCGGGCTTCTCCAACGACTCGATCGTCGGGAAATACACGGTGCTCGATCCCGAAAAGTTCGCCACCGTGAAAATCCATGTCAAGGGCAAGGACGACAAGGCCAAATACATCCTCCAGCTGCTCGATGGCAGCAATGCGCTCAAACAGGAGAAACGCGACGTCACCACCGGCGACTGGCAGTTCAATTACGTTCCTGCGGGGGAGATCAAATTCCGCATCATCGAGGACATGAACGGCAACGGCAAGTGGGATACGGGCAACGTGGTCGAGCGGCTCCAGCCCGAACGGGCCGAAATCTATGCCAACGACGAGGGCGAAGACACCTTTGCGACCAAGACCAACTGGGAGGTCGAATTTTCGATCGACATGAACCGGGTCTTCGCTCCGGTGACGATGGAGTCGCTTTCGCGCCTGCTCGACGAGCGTGAGGCGCAGCGTCTGCGCCGCGAGGCGGAGAAACGCGCCAAGGAACCGAAAACCAACCGCAACAGCCACGACCAGAACAACCAGAACAACGCCAACGGTTTCGGAAGCTTCGGCGGTTTCGGCGGCGGCATGAACAACAGCATGAACTCTACCGGAGGCATGTTTAACCGATAGCGTTATGATAAAGAGACAACTTAAAACCCTGCTGTTTCTCGCCTTTGCCGCCGTTGCGTGGCAGGGCGCGTCGGCGCAGCATACGCTCGGCTTCACGGCGGGTTACGGCATGGCCAGCTCGCGGCTCGACCCCAAGCAGGAGATGAAGGCTATATGGGGTTCCTACACCGCCGGGCTTACGTGGCGCTATTACGGACAGCAGCGTTTCGTGGGCGGCTTCGGCATCGACCTCGAATTCCTGCAGCAGGGATTCTCGCTGGCCACCAACGCCTCGATGGTCGAGGAGAAGAAGGATTACCGCTACTATACGCGCAACGTCAATTCGATCGTGCTGCCGATCGTGTGGCAGCCCCACTTCTACCTCTTCCGCAACCATGTCCGCGTCTACCTCGAAGCGGCGGCGACTTTCTCCTACCACCTCTCTTCGACCTATGAGAACGAGGAGGCGAAAGCTTCGGGAGCGGCCGACTGGAAGGGCGACTACTCCTTCAAACTGCCGCGCGACAACCGCTGGGGCTACGGACTTGCGGGCGGCGGCGGTATCGCGCTGCTGATCCGGCGTTTCGAGATCAATGTCCGCGCCCGCTACTACTTCGGACTTTCGGACATCGTGCGCAACCGCAACAAATACGCCGACAACGGTATAGACGGTTCCGAAAACCCGTTCTGGGCGACGCCGATGCGTTCGCCGCTCGACAACCTCACCGTTTCGGTCGGGTTGAGCTACCGATTCAACAAGGAGGGCTTCTCGACGTGGAAACCGCGTCCCAAGCGCGAAAAGAACCGCGAAGTCTTCAAATACGGATTATAAAATTTCACCATCATGGAAACGACAAGACAGCAGAAAATCGCCAAACAGATACAGAAGGACGTCGCCGAAATCTTTCAGAAGGAGGGCGAGGGCATCGTCCGGGGTTCGCTCGTTACGGTCACGGCCGTGCGCGTGTCGCCCGATTTCGGTTACGCCAAGATTTACGTCAGCGTCTTCCCCTTCGGGCGCAGCGCCGCATTGATGCAGGAGCTTGACCGCAACAACAAGTTCATCCGCCACGCTTTGGGCCAGCGCATCCGCAATCAGGTCAAGAACGTGCCCGAAATCCAGTTTTTCCTCGACGATTCGCTGGAGTATATCGACCATATCGAGCAGGCGCTCAAAAACGACTAACCCTTCCGGCCTCACGCCATGCTGCCGCAATTCTTCGCCCGCCGCTACCTCTTCTCGCCCAAATCCCGATCGGTCGTCAATCTGATTTCGGGGCTGAGCGTTGTGGCCGTTGCGATGCCCGTTGCGGCGATGATCGTCCTGCTCTCGGTCTTCAACGGCTTCGAGAGTCTCGTCAAGTCGATGTGTTCGGCCTTCGACGCCGATCTGACCGTCTCGGCCCGGCAGGGGCAGACCTTTGCGGCCGACGCGGTCGATACCGCGGCGCTGAGACGCATTCCGGGTGTGGCCGCCATGTCGTTCGTGCTGGAGGAGAGCGCCCTGCTGGAACACGGTGACCGTCAGGCCACCGCGACGGTCCGCGGCGTCGATGACGCCTACGAAGCGGTTTTCCCGTTGTCCGACGCCGTTGCTGCCGGAGAGTACCGGGTGCGGGTGGGCGATCTCGAACGGCTCGTCATCGGTCAGTCGATGGCCTACATGCTCGGCGTGCGGACGCTGGCCGACGCCGAGGTCGGCGTTTACGCCGTGCGGCGGGGAAGCTTTTCGTCGCTGCTGCCGTTCGACAACTATACGCGGCGGACGATCCCTCTCGGCGGGGTCTATACGCTCGACCTCGAAACCGAACGGACCTATGTCCTCGCTTCGCTGCGCATGGCGCAGGAGCTTTTCAGCCGTCCCGGCCGGGTTTCGGGGCTGGTGGTGCGCCTGCGCGACGGCGCCGATGCCGTGCAGGTCCGCGACGCCGTGGCGCAGCAGCTGGGCGGCGATTACCGGGTCCGCACCCGCTACGAATTGCGGGCTTCGTTCTACCGGATCATGACTTACGAGAAGTGGGGCATCTTCTTCATCTCGCTGCTGGTTCTGGTCGTTGCTTCGTTTTCGGTCGTCGGGTCGCTGGCGATGCTGATCGTCGAGAAGCGGCGCGACATCGGGACGCTGCGCGCGCTGGGCGCCGATACGACGCTCGTGCGGTCGATATTCCGCAGCGAAGGGCTGCTTATCTGCGCTCTCGGCGCGGCGCTGGGCGTGGTGCTGGGCGTCGGTGCGACGCTTTTGCAGCAGCACTTCGGGCTGATCGAGATTCCGGCCGAAACGTTCCTCACGAAGAGCTATCCTGTCGAATTCCGTCCGGGCGACCTCGCGGCGGTGCTTGCCGCTTTCGGCGCGGTGGCCTGTGTTATTTCGAATATTACCGTGCGCAGCATGATAAAAACCAACGTTAAGCTATGAGACGTATTGTCCGCATATTCCTCTGCATGTTCCTGCTCGTTCTGGCCGGAGCCTGCGCCCGCCACAAGATCATTCCCGACAGAAAACTGGCGCAGATTTTTCATGACGCTTTCCTCGCCAACGCCTATATCGGCAGCGAACAGGTGGACATCGATTCGCTGAATATCTACGAACCGATCTTCGCCGGTTACGGCTATACCACCGAGGACGTCTACTATACCATCGGCAACTTCTCGAAACGCAAGAGCGCCCGTCTGGGCGACGTGGTCGAGCTGGCGATCGAAATGCTCGAAGCCGAGGGCAAATATTACAACCGCGAAGTCGCCGTCCTCGACACGATCGACAACGTCGCCCGCCGGAGCTTCACCCGCACGGTCTATGCCGACTCGCTGATCCGCGTCGGCTCGCTGCGCGATACGGCCCGCCTGCGGTTCTCCGTAGACGTGCGGCCCGGCGAGTACAACCTGAGTCTCAAATACCTCGTCGATTCGCTCGACCGCAACGAAAAGGGCCTGCGGGGCGTGGTGTGGCTCGAACGCCGCGACAGCACCCGCACCAACGTCTATACGACGACCCTGCGCCGCGACCGGCAGGAGAATTTCACCCGCCGCTTTACGGTCGATACCACCCACCGGCGGCTATGGGTCGATTTCATCGAGTTCCGCGGGAAGCCCCAGCGTCCTTCGCTGACGGTCAGCGACCTGAAGATCGACTATACGCCCGAAACCTCCGCTGCCGTGGACAGTCTCTACATGCAGCAGCTCGACATCCGTATTTTCGCCGATGAATTCTTCCGCGCAGCCATCCCGGCGGATAGCCTCTAACCTGCTCTGGACGCCGCAGGGACTCGTCCGCAACCCGCTCGTCGAAGTTGCGGCGGATGGTCGTGTCCTCTCGGTGGGGACCTGCACCGAACCCGACCGTATGCCGGGCACCGAGTTCTACTCCGGTGTTTTGGCGCCGGGACTGGTCAATGCCCACTGCCACCTCGAACTCTCCTACTTGCGCGGCGCGATTCCCGAAGGATGCGGTTTTGCGGGTTTCGCCGGAGCCATGGGGCAGGTCCGGGAGCGGTTCGGTCCCGAAGAGCGGCTGCGGGCCGTAGCGGCTGCCGACGCCGCCATGTGGCAGGACGGAGTGCAGGCCGTCGGCGACATCTCCAACGGCGATACCACCTTCTCCGTCAAGGAGCGCAGCCGCGTCGCCTATCATACATTCATCGAATTTTTCGGCCTGCGTCTCGCGTCGGCCGATTCCGTGCGGCCCCTGCTCCGCCATCCGCATACCTCGCTGACGCCCCATTCGCTCTATTCGGTACAGGATGCGCCCCTGCGGGCGATCGCCGCCGAGGGCGACGCACCGTTGTCGGTCCATTTCATGGAGTCGCCCGCCGAATCCGAGCTTTTCGCCCGCCGCGGCCCGCTTTGGGAGTGGTACCGGAAGGTCGGCTTCACCTGCGATTTCCTGCATTACGGCTCTCCTGCCGAACGGCTCGTCGCATGCGTACCCCGCGACCGCCGCGTGATACTGGTGCATAACTGCTGCGTCACGCAGCGCGACATCGACGTCGTCATGAACCATTTCACGGCCTCCGTCCGGTGGTGTCTCTGCCCCCGCTCCAACCGCTATATTTCGCGTCTCGAACCGCCCGTCGAACTGTTGCGCCGCAACCGACTCGACATCTGTCTGGGCACCGACTCGCTGGCTTCGAACGACCGGCTGTCGGTATTCGAGGAGATGCGCATGTTCCCGGAGGTGCCGCTGCCCGAACTGCTTTCGTGGGCCGCCGAAGGCGGTGCGCGGGCATTGGATATGGATGCCGAGCTGGGCGAAGTAGCGCCCGGCCGCCGCTGCGGACTGACGGTCATTTCGGGACTCGACTACGATACGATGCGCCTGACTCCGGCGTCCCGGATACGGAGAATCCTGTAATATAAAATAAGGAGGAGGCCCGCAAAGACCTCCTCCTTTCGTTTCGGATGTTTTCCGTCCTATTTGTTCAACGCATTGCAGATGCGTTCGTTGATCCTGCGGATGCGCTCCGGCTCGACCTTCATCACCTTGCGGTCGTAGGTCATCAGGCCGTTCACCTCCACTTCGACGTCGGTCGTCTGCGTGTAGACCGCCGCTGCGAATCCGCGCCCGATCAGCTTGTAGAGCATGTCGGCGTATTTCTCGTATTCGTCCGTCACCTCCTTGGGCGAGTTCAGGCGGACATAGCCCCAGTTGCGGTCGGGTTCCCAAAGGTGCTCTTTCATCACCAGCCCGATGCCGCCGTATTCGCCCAGCACCGTCGCGCGGTTGGTGTCGAGCAGCGTCATGCGCGGGTGCGGATAGTGGTGCGTGTCGAGGATGTCGCCCGTCAGGTAGTGGTTGCCGCCGCTGGCGGGATTGACCAGACGCGAAGGGTCGTAAGCCTTGGTCCACTCGGCGATTTCGGGAGCCTTGAACTGTCCCCACGCCTCGTTGAAGGGCACCCATACGCCGATCGAGGGAACCGAGTAGAGGCAGTCGATGATCTCTTTCCACTCCTTGCGGAAGTTGGCTTCGGATTCTGCCGAGCGGTGTTTCTCCGCGCCGTTGAAGTAGTTGTGCATCTGCCACTGGGGACCTTGGTCGCCGTTGGGCATATCCTGCCATACGATCATGCCCAGCTTGTCGCAATGGTAGTACCAGCGCGCCGGTTCGACCTTCACGTGCTTGCGGATCATATTGTAACCCAGCTCCTTGGTCTTTACGACGTCGAACGCCAGCGCCTCGTCCGACGGAGCGGTATAGAGTCCGTCGGGCCACCAGCCCTGATCCAGCGGACCGAACTGGAACAGCGGTTCGTTGTTCAGCTCCAGACGTACGATGTCGTTTTCGTCGCGGCCGATCGAGAATTTGCGCATCGCCGTGTAGCTCTGCACCTCGTCCACCTTCCTGCCGTTGCGCACCAGCGCCACTTCCATATCGTAGAGGAACGGCGATGCGGGACTCCACAACTTAGGCTCCGCCACGTTCAGCTCCACGGGCGCACCGCTGAGCGCACGGCCCTCGGCTACCTTCGTGCCGTTGTCGTAAAGACGCACTTCGATCACGTCGCCCGGCTGCGCGCCGCAGGCGGCCGTCTCTACGCGAAACAGTTTGCGGTCGAGGTCGGGCGTGGTTCGGATGTTCCTGATGTACTGCTGCGGCACGGCTTCGAGCCATACCGTCTGCCAGATGCCGCTCACGGGGGTGTACCAGATGCCTTCGGGACGGTTCACCTGCTTGCCGCGGGGCTGGCAGCCCGCGTCGGTGGGGTCCCACACGCGGACCTTCAGCTCGTTGTCGCCCTTCTTGAGCGCCGCCGTGATGTCGAATTCGAAGGGAGTGAAGCCGCCCGTGTGCGTTCCCACGCAGACGCCGTTCACCCAAACGTCGGCTTTCCAGTCCACTGCGCCGAAGTGCAGCAGCACGCGTTTGCCGTTCCATTTCGGGGAGATCGTGAAGGTGCGGTTGTACCAGAGTTCGTTCCGGTCGCCCAGACGCTTGCCGACCCCTGAGAGGCTCGACTCCACGGCGAACGGCACCAGAATCTGCCCGTCGTATTTTTCGGGCGTCTCTCCCATCGGGAGAATCGCGTAATTCCAAAGTCCGTTGAGGTTCTGCCAGCCGTCCTGCACCTGCGTGCGCGTCATTTGCGGACGCGGGTATTCGGGCAATACGTTCTGCGGGTCGAGTTTTTCGCCCCACTCGGTGCCGATGCGGTCGCCTGCGGGCTGCCACTGGGCCGCGCCTGCCAGAGTTGTCAGCAGAGCCGCGGCGGTCAGGAGAATGTTTTTCTTCATGTTTCGGTTATTATCAGGTTAATATATCGTTTCAAACAGTACAAATTTAAGTCATCTTGCCGGGAAAACAGTCCGCATCCATGCACAAAAAGTATGTTTGACACGCCCTGACGCCTGCGAAAACGTATTTTTTCGTACTTTCAGCTCCCGCGGCCGGATGTGCCGGCCGGGGATGCGGCATTTTTGGACAAACGATAAAAAGCCCTATCTTTGTAAACGTCTAACCGGAACCGAAGTGGAAGATTCGACATTGATAGCAAGGGTGAAAGCCGGCGACCGCGGTGCTTTCAACGAACTTTACGGCATCTACTGGGCGTCGCTCGTCAATTATGCCGGCCTGTTCGTCGGGGACGATGGTGCGGAGGATGTCGTGCAGGACGTCTTCGTGCGCGTGTGGCTCCACCGCGACAACCTGCGCGACGACGGCACGCTGCAGGGCTACCTGCTCCGCTCGGTCTACCACGCTTCGCTCAACGCCCTCAAGAAGGGCGCCAACGCCACGGCCTACCGGTCGTGGGTGGCGCAGCAGATCGAACAGAGCTGTTACGCCCATTACGATCCCGATGACAGCGAGGTGATCCGCAAACTCTACTCGCAGGAGATCGCCGGCCAAATCGACGCGGCGGTCGAGTCGTTGTCGCCCAAGTGCCGCGAAGTGTTCCGCATGAGCCATATCGAAGGACTTTCGAACCGTGAGATCAGCAAACGGCTGGGCATCACGATTTCGACCGTCGAAAACCATATCTACAATGCCCTGAAGCAGCTCCGACAAAAATTGAGTCATTATAAGATGCTGATTCTCTTGACAATGTATATTCTCGGCAGATAATTTTTCATTTTTGCATAGGTGATTTGCCCCGGCGAGGTGTATTTAGGGTAGAAACCCAATATTCCGAACCGTGAAACAAGACGACACGACCGCCCGTTTCGACGAGAAACAGCTCGCTGCCTACTTCTCCGGCACCGCGACTCCCGAAGAGGAGCAGGCCCTGCTGGCGTGGATTCGCAGCAGCGACGATAACCGCCGTACCTTTGCCGAGCTGCGCGCCGTCTGGCAGCGCGGCCGCATGCAGCGTCCCGATACGCAGCTGCAGGCCCGTTTCGTGCGTTCGCTCAACAGCCTCAACCGGCGGATCGACGCCCTCGGCGCCGACGCCCCGCTCCGCAGGGGCCGCCGTATTCCGCTGCGCCGCTTCGCTGCGGCGGCAGTCATCGTCGTGGCGCTCGCCGCGGCTTTCATGACCTACCGGGTCGCCACCGCACCTTTCGTCCATCGTTTCCACAACGCCGATACCGTGGCCATGCACGTGGCCATGCCCGATGGCACCGACGTTTGGCTGGGGCCCGGGACGTCGCTCTCCTACGACGATACGTTCCGCATCGACGGCCGCAATGTCGCACTCGACGGCGAGGCCTATTTCGACGTCACGCACGATGCCGGACAACCCTTCGTCGTCACCGCGCCCGCATTCCGGGTCCGCGTATTGGGCACGGTCTTCAACGTCCGCTCCTTCAGCGGCGATCCGGTCGCCGAAGCCACGCTGGCCGAAGGCTCCGTGGCCCTGCAGCACGCCGGCGGCCGCAACCTGATCTGCCTGCATCCCGGCCAGCAGGCCGTCTATGACGCCGACGCCGAGTTGCTCGAAGTCAACGAAGTGCCTGTGGGCGACCTGCTGCTGATCCGTTACGGGGTCGTCACCCTCGATGACGTCACGCTGCCCGAAATCGTCGCGCGCATCGAACGGACCTACGGCGTAAGCCTGCGCATCGGGGCGCAGCAGATACCCGGCGAACGCTACAATTTCAGTTTCCAGAAGGACGCTTCGGTCGAGGACGTCGTGGAGCTGCTGCAGTTCGTGTCGGGCTGTCGTTTCGAAATAATTCAGCTGAATCGATAAATAGTAACCCAACCCCAAATCCGCTCAGCCTATGGAACAAGAGTCTTTTGCTATCCTTTAGTCCGAACCCGCCGTTCGGACCGGCCTTAAAACAAACTTCTTCCTTTATTCTAATCTGAAACATAATGAAAAAATCGATTACTTCACTCCTAAAAGGGTGGTGTGCGGCTCTGTTATGCGCCGGCCTGACGCTCCCGTCGTTCGCGGCGGCCGATGCCGACGCGGCTTTCGCCGCGCAGCGCCACGATCTGAAACTGTCGCTGCGCAACGCTCCCCTGCGCGAGGTGGTGACGGCTTTCACCCAACAGACGGGCGTGGTCTTTTCCTATGAAACTTCGCTCGGCGAACGGACCCTTCCCCATGTGGACGTCGCGCTGAACGGCTCGACGCTCGACGAGATGCTGGCTTCGGTATTCGCCGGCACCGGCATTTCCTATAAGATCAAGGACAAGGTGGTTGCTCTGTCCGCGCCTCCGCAGTCCGATGCGCCGGCCGCGCGCAGCGCCGCGCAGCAGCGGAAGCAGACCGTCGCCGGCCGTGTGACCGACGAGCAGGGCGAACCGCTGGCCGGCGTGAGCGTGCTGGTGAAAAATACCCTTACGGGCACCTCCACCGATGCCGACGGGCGCTACTCGCTTTCCGTTTCCGGAAGCAGCGCCGTGCTGGTCTTCATGTACTTGGGATTCCAGACCCTCGAAGAGCAGGTCGGCGCCCGGAGTACGCTCGACGTGACGCTGCGCGAGAACAAGCAGATCCTCGAAGAGGTCGTCGTCGTGGGTTACGGTTCGGTCAAGCGCCGCGACCTGATCGGTGCCGTGGATCAGGTGGACAGCAGGCAGTTCGCCGAACGCTCCAATCCGAGCGTCTCGCGTTCGCTGCAGGGCGCGATCCCCAACCTCAATATCTCGATGCGCGACGGCAAGCCTTCGCGCGCGGCGACCATCGACATCCGCGGTACCGGCTCGATCGGTTCGGGCGGCGGAGCGCTGGTGCTGATCGACGGCGTCGAGGGCGACCTCGAAACGGTCAATCCGCAGGACATCGCCAGCGTATCGGTGCTCAAGGACGCATCGTCGGCCGCCATTTACGGCGCCCGCGGCGCTTTCGGCGTGATTCTCGTGACTACCAAGTCGGCTTCCGAAGGCGAGGTGAACGTCACCTACAGCGGCAGCTTCTCGATCCACTCGCGCACCGTCAAGCCCAACCTCGTGACCGACGGTTACGAGTGGACGACGGGTTATATCAACGCATGGAACGGCTACTACAACGGTTCGAAGGAGCTTAATTCGACGATCAACAACATCGTGCCCTATTCCGATTCGTGGTACAGGGAACTCGCCCGCCGCAGTACGGACCCCTCGCTCGAACGCGTGCGCATCAACGACAACGGCAAATACGAATATTTCGGCAATACCGACTGGACCAAAGCCTTCTACAAGGACGTGAACTATTCGCACGAGCACAACCTGAGCATTTCGGGCGGTGGCAAAAACGCCGATTATTACGTTTCGGGCCGCTTTTACGATCAGGACGGCATCTACCGCGTCGGCGACGAACGCTACAAGCAGTATAACGTGCGGGCCAAAGGCAGCGTGCGCATCCGCCCGTGGCTGCGTCTGAACAACAACATGGACTTCACGGTCGTGGACTACCACCAGCCGATGCTCTACTACAGCAACCAGCTCGTGCCGCGCATGGTCGAACACTCCGGCCAGCCCGTCAGCCTGATTACCAATCCCGACGGCACGTGGACCTATGCCGCCGTGCTGAACGGTTACGCCGGGTTCGCCGAAGGGACGAGCTACCAGCAGGAGGATAAATTCACGCTCAAGGACAAGTTCGGCGTCGAGATCGACCTCGTGAAAGACGTGCTCAAGGTCTCCGGCGACCTGTCTTACCTCTTTTCGCGCAACACGCGCGAACGCGTGACCAACATGTACACCGGCTATACCGGACCCGAATCGACCATCACGGTCAATGAAAGTCAGGGCAGCACACTCCAGAACGTCCGTTACGACATGAACTATGTTTCGAGCAACATCTATGCGGAATACACCCCCAAACTGGGCGACGACCACTCGCTCAAACTTTTGGGCGGCTGGAACCTCGAAAAGAAGAAATACCGCACCCTGACCGTCAAGCGCGAGGGGCTGACCGTTCCTTCGAAGCCCAGTTTCGGGCTGATGGACGGCGTGACGAGCGACCCCACGGTCGGCGGTTACGACTGGAGCTACGTCGGAGCCTTCTTCCGCGCCAATTACGGCTACAAGGGACGCTACCTCGCCGAGTTCAGCTGCCGCTACGACGGCTCGTCGAAATTCCCCCAGAATTCGAAGTGGGGCTTCTTCCCCTCGGCTTCGGTGGGCTGGCGGCTCTCCGAAGAGAAGTTCATGGGGTGGTCCGAGGGCTGGCTCGACAACTTCAAGATCCGCCTTTCCGCCGGTTCGATGGGCAACGGCAACATCGACCCCTACAAGTATATCGACTACATGACCCTCAAGTCCTCGACCGTGGTCATCGGCAATGCGCTGGGGACCTACACCGTCGCTCCGGGTGCCATTCCGCTCTCGCTGACGTGGGAGACCTCGACCACGTACGACGTCGGCGCCGATCTGGACCTCTTCAAGAACCGCCTGACGATGGGCTTCGACTGGTACCGCCGCTATACGACCGATATGTATACCGTCGGCGTGAGCCTGCCCGCCGTGTACGGCACGGCGGCTCCCAAGGGCAACAACGCTTCGCTGAAGACCAACGGCTGGGAACTCTCCGTAGGCTGGCGCGACAGCTTCAAACTGGCCGGCAAGGAGTTCCGCTACGGCGTCAAGGCGATGGTCTGGGATTCGCGTACGTGGGTGACCAAATACATCAACCCCACGGGCAACCTCGACGACTATTACGAAGGCATGGAGCTGGGCGAAATCTGGGGTTACCGCGTCGAGGGTCTTTTCCGCGATCAGGACGACATCGACTCCCACGCCACGCAGTCCTTCCTGCAATCCTCCGACAAGGTGACGCGCCCCGGTCAGGTCAAGTTCGCCGACCTGAACGAGGACGGCAAGATCGATCAGGGCGCCAAGACGCTCTCCGACCACGGCGACCTGACCGTCATCGGCAACACCTCGGCCCGCTACCATTACGGCATCAACGTCAATCTGAACTGGAACGGCATCGGCATTTCGACCTTCTGGCAGGGCGTCGCCAAGAAGAACTGGTATCCGCGCTACGATTCGGGTTACTTCTGGGGGCAGTACAACCGTCCGTTCGGCTACATGCTCAAGGCCCATACGGGCAGCAACGTCTACAGCGAGGAGCTGGACAACTGGGACACGGCCTACTGGCCCCGCTATTCGGCTTACCAGACCAACGAAAGCTCGGTGAACCGCGTGCTGACCACGCCCAACGACCGCTACATGCAGGACGTGTCGTACATCCGCCTGAAGAACCTGACCGTCGATTACACCTTCCCGGCCCATATCTGCCGCAAGATGCGGATCAAGGGGCTGAAGGTCTATGTTTCGGGCGAAAACCTCTGGACCTCCTCGCCGATGTTCAAATACTGCGACAACTACGACCCCGAAGTCATCAACGCGGGCGACTCCGACTTCCGTACGGCCGAGGGCGACGGTTACAGCTATCCGATGCTGCGCACCGTGACGCTGGGTCTCAACCTCACGTTCTAATTCTCAAACCATGCAAACGATGAAAAAGCTGTTTCTGATTCTGTCGGTCGCCGCGGGGCTTGTCTCCTGCGAGGATTTCCTGACCGCCGGAGACCCCAATAAAATCGACGCTCCCTCCTATTTCCGCAACGAGAGCGATCTGGAGGCCTATGCCAACGGATTTCTGCAAACCATGATCCCGACCGCCATTTCCGTGGCCACGGGCGACGCCCGCGCCGACTACATGGCTTGGCGCGGCGAGTGGCAGTACCTCACCGACAACTTCGACGCCGACGACCAGTCGGGCTGGTCCACGGGCAGTTGGGAGGACCTGCGCAACATCAACTACTTCCTCGGCAACTTCCGCCGGGCTGCGGCCGGCGAGGCGATTCTCGACCATTACGAAGGCGTCGCACGCTTTTGGCGCGCCTATTTCTACATGAACAAGGTCAAGACCTTCGGGGCCGTGCCGTGGTATGACAGGGAGATCGACGCCAACGACCGCGAGGCGCTCTACAAGCCGCGCGATTCGCGGGAATACGTCATGCGCAAGGTGCTCGAAGACCTCGATTTCGCCTCGACGCACTGCATCACCAACGCCAAGCTCGAAGTCAATTCGGTGCGCATCACCCGCAACGTGGCGCTGGCCTTCAAGGCCCGCTGCTGTCTCTACGAGGGCACTTTCCGCAAATACCATGCGAATGATCCCTCGACCGGCAAGCCGTGGACGGCCGACGAGTCGGAGATGTACCTCCGGGCCTGCGCCGACGCCTGCGAAACGCTGATGGGCGAGGGCAAATATGCGCTGGTTTCCGATCCGGCCAAGGTCGCCACGCAATACCGGAGTCTGTTCACCAGTGAGAGCGTCGCCTCCGGCGAGGTCATCTGGGCGCGTGCCTACGACGCTTCGCTCAACGCCACGCATATTCTCAATACCTATTTCGTGAATATGCAGTACGGCAGCTACTCGCTCACGCGCCAGTTCGTCAATACCTACCTCAACCGGGACGGCAGCCGTTTCACCGACAAGGCGGGGTATGAGAAAACCCTCTTTGCCGACGAGTTCGAAAACCGCGACTACCGCCTGATGCAGAGCATCCGCTATCCGGGCTATACGCGCAGGAACAACAACGTCAATACGCCCTACGCCCCCGATTTCGGCTACTGCGTGACGGGCTACCAGCCCATCAAGTGGGTCATCGACGATACCTCGATGGACAGCAATACGGCTCCCTGCGCCACCAGCATCCCGATCCTGCGCTATGCCGAGGTGCTGCTCAACTACGCCGAGGCCAAGGCCGAACTGGGCGAATTCAGCGAGACGGTCTGGAACGCCACGATCAAACTCCTGCGCGAACGCGCCGGGGTGGACGGCACGATGCCTTCGGCCTACGATCCCTACATGGCCGAATACTTCCTCAACACCACGACCGACATGGCCATCTTGGAGATCCGCCGCGAACGCGGCATCGAACTGCTGCTCGAAAACTGCCGCTGGGACGACGACATGCGCTGGGGCATGGGGCGGCTGCTGGAACGCCCGTGGTACGGGGTCTATGTGGGCGAACTGGGCAAGGTCTACGACATGGACGGCGACGGTTCGGGCGACGTCTGCTTCGTGCGCGAAAATCCCCCGGTGACGGAGCCGGGCGTGACCTACCGGGTGCTGGGCGGCGACTATGCGCTTACCGACGGCGACAGCGGCTATATCGAGTGCTACATCCGCATGAACCGCAAGTGGGACGACAAGAAGTACGTGCGGCCGATCCCGACCACGGCCCTCAACGACAATCCCGCGCTGGGCCAGAATCCGGGCTGGAAGAAATAAACGATTGCGAACCTGAAAAATGAAAATCATGAAACGAATATATCAGTTTTTGCTGCTGGCCGCCGGGTGCGCGGCGCTGACGACGGCGTGCAGCGACGACGATGACAGCTATCTGGTCCGCGAGACGGATTCGATCCGCTTCGCCAGCTGTCTGGCCTCGTCCAAGCAGATCACGCTCCGCTGCAACGGCAGCTGGCGAACCGTGATTCCCGAAGACGCCGGATGGCTTTCGACCTCTCCCTCCGAAGGCGTCGGCAGCGGCGCGTTCGAGTGGATCGCCGTTTCGGCCACGCACAACCGCTCCGCCGAGCGCACGGCGACCATCTACCTCGAAAGCGGCGGCAGGCAATATCCGATCACGGTCACGCAGGCCGACGGCGCTGTCGTTTACGGCGCGCCCTATGTCGAAGGCAACCTCATCGAGCAGGAGCCTTCGAAATCGCGGCTCTGCTTCACCTACGCCAATGCCTACGGCGACGAGACGATCGACGTGAGCTGCACCCTGAGCGGCGATTCGCAGGGCCTTTCGGTGACCGGCGCCTCGGTCCGGCTCGTCAACGGCGGCGCTACGGTGGCGCTCGACATTGCGGGAACGCCGACCGTGCCGGGCTATGCGGCCTTCGCCGTGTCGGTGGACGGCGTGCAGATCGGTACGGCCCGCGCCAAGGTGTACGCCATGAGCGAAATGCCGATCGAGGGGCTTCCCGTGACGTGGGAGTTCTGTCCCGTCAAGGGCAGTACCGAGGACGTCAATGCCCTGAAAGCCCGGCAGCCAGACTGGGTAACCGCGTCGCACAGTTTGGTTTCGGAGGACGGCCGCGCTTACATCACGGTCGTCGAAGCCGATGCCAAGACGGCTTCGGCGGTCAACAGTTGGGGCTACAACGACGGGCACGCCTATCTCAAGGGGCTTTATACCGGCGATTACTGGCTGCAGAAGATTCCGGTGAAATACCTCGTCTCCGGCACGAAGATCAACTGTACGGGCAGCATCGGCGGTTCGGGCTCTTCGGCGGGGTTCTTCCTGATCGAGTACTCGGCCGACGGGCAGACTTGGCGGCAGGCCGGCGGTGCGAAGAGCGGAACCTTCAACAATACCGAGGTGACCTACCATGTCCGCGCCTACGACAGTCCGCTTTTCGAAGGCGGGAATACGGGCTATTTCTCGTACGACTTCCCCGTCGAGGTCACGATCAATTCGGGTACGCTCTGGATACGCTACCGGGTCTCGGCCAACGTGCGCATCACGGCGAACAATACGATCACTACGGGCGGAGGCGGTTCGACGCGCCTGAAGGGCACTTTCTCGGTGTCGGTCGTCGATGAGAACATGAACTGATGAAAACAACGAACAGTATGAAAAAATACCTCACTCTGCTGTTGCTGGCCGTCGTTTCGGCCGCAGCGGGCGCCGGATGCTCCTCGGATGACAAGCCGGTGCAGATCACGTCGCTCAAACTCAACGAGAAGGATCTGGAACTTACCGTCGGGCAGTCGTTCCAACTGGTCGCCGCGACCCGTCCCGCCGATGCCGGAGTCACGCTCAAGTGGAGCTCTTCCGACCAGACTGTCGCCACGGTCGATCAGACCGGACTGGTGACGCTCCGCGCCTTCGGCACGGCCGTCATTACGGCCCGCTACCGCAGCTATTCGGCCCGCTGTACGGTCGCCACGCCGCAGGACCCGCCGCTCGACCCCTCGGCTGCGCTCGCGGCCCCGCTCTCCGACGGGATTATCTACAGCAAGAACGTACTGCTGTACGCTCCCCGGCGCATCATGCAGGGCTTCGACCTGACCGAAAGCGGCAGCATCTACTACTCGCAGGTCGGCTCCGACGGCGCGACGCTCAACATCTGCCGCGCCGCGGGTCCGGGGCTGAATGCGCAATCCGACTGCATGATCCTCAAGTACTTCGGTCACGGCACGCAGATCGTCGCCGAGGAGGCTTCCGACGGCAAGACCTACATCTGGCTCAATAGCAACGCCTCGGTGGACAAAAGCGGCGAATACGGCGACAACTGGTCCGTGTCGCGGGTCGAATTCGTTCCGGGCGCGACCTCCGACGCCGGCTATGCGGGAGAGACCTTCTTTCTCAACAAGGACGGACAGTACGACCAGCAGGTCTCGATCGACTTTGGGGCGCGCCGCCTGCTCATCGGTTCGCGCAGGTCGGGCGTGCGCTATTTCTGGATTTTCGACCTCGACGAAGCGCTGGCCCTGCCGCTCAAGAAGATGACGGCCACGGTGACGGTCGGTTCGGCGGGCAGCGACCCCGTGACCCGCGAGATCGAGGCCCGCGACCTGAACGACTGCCGCATGCTGGGCGGTTTTTCGGTGCCCGCCGGGTCGGACAAGGAGAATGACGTCTACTCCTATTCGCATCAGGGACACGAAGTGGCGGGCAACTACGTCTACTTCTACGAAGGCAACGCCGTCGAGACGGGCGCCGATTCGTTCGAATCGAAAGCCTATGTCACGGTCTTCAACTACAGCGGCAAGATCGTCGTGCCGCGTACCGAAGTGGCGGCCGTCGCCGACAAGGCGGGACTTGCCGCCGCGGGACTTACGACCACGGGCTATGCCGAGGGCGAGAGTCTGAAGGTGCGTGGCGGCAAACTCTATCTGGGCGTGGCGTGCCGCGACGGATCGTCGAGCAACCGCCGGGCCAATATTCTTGTCTATGACTGCGTGCAGGGCGAATGACGCTTCTGTGCCGCAAAACGACGAAGCCGGGGTTCGATCCCCGGCTTCGCTGTTTTTTTGCGAGTGTGGTTTTGTCCGTGCGAACGGCGGTTCCGTCTGCGTGTACGTATGCGGTCTCACTCTGTCCGGCCGGCCGCATCCGCCTTTGCCTCCGGATTCCCGCCGGCTTATATCGGCAGGTGCTCTTCGAGCGTGCGGCGCAGGTGGTCGCTGTCGAGGTGGGTGTAGATTTCGGTGGTGAGGATGCTCTCGTGTCCCAGCATCTCCTGCACCTGACGTATGCTGGCGCCTCCTTCGAGCAGGTGTGTGGCGAACGAGTGGCGGAAGGTATGGGGACTGATGTGCTTGTCGATGCCCGCGCGCTCGACGGCTCGTTTGAGGATCGTGAAGACCATCACGCGCGTGAGCTGTCCGCCGCGGTTGTTGAGGAACACCGTCTCCTCGCCCGAACGTGCGCTGCGCCGCTCTTCGAGATACCGCTGTATCTTGTCCCGCGCCGTGTTGCTGATCGGCACCAGCCGCTGTTTGTCGCCTTTGCCGATGACGCGGATGTATCCTTCGCCGAAAAAGAGGTCCGAAAGCCGCAGCGAGGTCAGCTCCGAGACGCGCAGGCCGCACGAGTAGAGCACTTCGAGCATGGCGCTGTCGCGCAGCCCCTTGGTCGAGCGCATGTCGACCGTGGCGATGATGCTGTCGATCTCGTCGGTGGTGAGGATGTCGGGCAGCGGGCGTCCGAATTTGGGCGTGTCGACGAACTCGGCGGGCGAACTTTCGATCTGGTCGTTTACCAGCAGGAAGTTGAAGAAACTGCGGATGCCGCACAGGCAGCGGGCCTGCGAGGTCTTTTCGCGCCCGCGGTCGAAGAGCCATGCCATATAGCGCTCGATCATCGTTCCCTCGACCTTGCGGGGGGCGACGTCGTACTGGCGGAGGATGAAGTGCGCGAACTGGCGCAGGTCGCGCATGTACGATTCCACGGTATTTTGCGAGAGACGTTTTTCGAGTTTGATATAGGTCCGGTAACGACGTCCCGTCTCTTCCCACTTTTTCGTATTTTCTGCCATCCTTTGCCTGCTATATTCCGAGATTATCGCTAACTTTGTCCGGGCTAAGATAGATAAATTTTACATAATATGAACTATATAGCGTTGAATATTGCCTTTTCGGAGGATGAGCAGGCCGAAATACTGACCGCCGAGCTGGCCGACTATCCCTTCGAGAGTTTCGAAACCGAAGACGGGATGCTCAAAGCCTACATTCCGCAGGAGCGGCTGGCCGACTGCAAAGCCGGGGTCGATGCCCTGCTGGCCCGCTACGGCGTGCAGGGACGCTATATCGCCATCGAGACCCAGAACTGGAACGCCGTATGGGAGAGCAATTTCCCGGCCGTCGATGTCGAAGGCCGCCTGCTGATCCGCGCGCCGTTCCACGATCCCGCCCCCGAAGGGGTCATGGAGGTGGTCGTCATGCCCAAGATGTCATTCGGGACCGGACACCACGCCACCACGTGGCTCGTTTCGCGCGCCGTGCTCGATCTGGGCGTCGCGGGCCGCCGGGGGCTTGACATGGGCAGCGGCACGGGCGTGCTGTCGATCGTCGCCGCCAAATGCGGCGCGGAGCACGTCGATGCGGTCGATATCGACGACTGGGCCGACGCCAACTGCCGCGAGAACATCGCCGCCAACGGTGTCGCGGACCGCATTACGCCGATGCTGGGCGACGTGCGCCGCATCGCCGGACGGCATTACGGTTTCATTCTGGCCAATATCAACCGCAACATCCTCTTGGCCGACATGCCGGCCTATGCCGCCGCGCTCGACGCCGGAGGCGATCTGGTGATGAGCGGATTTCTGGAACCCGACGTTCCGGCGATCACGGCCTGCGCCGAAAAACTGGGACTCAGGCCCGTTGCTACGGCGGTGAAGGAGGGCTGGGTGACGGTACACGTACGCAAGGAGTAAGTTGAAGACGTACAAGGGGCGCGGGGTAGTTCTCCATACGCTCAAATACGGCGATTCGTCGATGGTCGTCTACCTCCTGACCGATGCCGGCGGCCGCCGCAGTTACATGGTGCAGGGCGTGCGCAGCCGCAATGGACGCGGTTCGAAGCTGGCGCTGTTCCAACCGATGTTTCCCGTCGAATTCGAAGGGCTGGAATCGCCGCGGCAGCAGATGCACCGCTTCAAGGAGGTGCGTGGCGGATTCGTCTTGCAGAGTCTGCCTTTCGACGTGCGCAAATCGACCATGGCGCTCTTCATGGCAGAGGTTTTGTACCGCCTCGTCAGGGAGTACGACGAACCCAACGAAGCGCTTTTCGACTTCGTGTGGAACTGCGTCGGGGCGCTCGACTCGATGGACGAGGGGGTGGCCAATTTCCATTTGTGGTTTCTCGCCAACCTGAGCCGGTTTCTGGGGTTTTGTCCCGGCAACGAATACGCCTCCGGCGACTGGTTCGATATCCGCGAGGGACTTTATACGAAAACCCGGCCCGCGCACGTTAGCTATATGAACAGGGAGTGCGCCTGCATGCTGCGCGATTTTCTGGAGTGCGACGTGCGCTGTCTCTCGGAGATCGGTCTCAACCGCGGCCAGCGGGTCGAGTTTCTCAACGCCGTGCTGGTCTATTTCGGGTACCACCTCGACGCCATCAGTGCCGTGCAGTCGGTCCGGATTCTGCGGGAGGTTTTTTAGGAAAAGTGCAACAGAAAATAGAAGGAAAGTTATGAAAAGGATGTTTATGATCGCCGTCGCCTTGTTCGCGGCGTTTTCGCTTTCGGCGCAGGAGCCGGGCAAGTTCCGGCTCGTGCGGCCCGATTCGACCCGTACCGGCAGTTTCAGGCTTCCCGATTCGCTTCGGGTCGAGATGTCCGTTCCCGACTCGCTGGCCCACATGTCGCCGTGGAAAACCGACTTCCGGACCGCTGCGCCGATGAAGGTCAAGCCGGCCGTGTCGATGACTTCGGTGGTGGTGATTCAGAAGGAGAACCTGCCTTCGCGCGTGACCGTGATCGACAATAACTCGCTGCGTCTTGGGTCGCACTTCAACCTTTCGAACGGTCAGGCGTGGAACTGGAGTCCGTTCCCCGATGCGTTCCTCGACGCACGGACGCTCTCCTTCCCGATGCCCCGATAAGTGGGGTATGCGGATGCGCTTCGGACGCCTTCTTGACCGCCTTTCCGGCGGTTTTGCAGGGGTATTTCTCCGAATACGGGCGTGAAGCCGCGCGGCTGCCGGTGTTGCCGTCGGACGCCGCGATCCGTCATAGGGGCGCATGATGTGGGTGCACAACGTTCGGACCGATGCCCGAACCGTCGGGCTTGGCGGTGAAGGACGGCGTGTCGTGAAGGACGGCCTGAAGATATTTTCGTACTTCGGCGGGGATTGCCCCGCCGTTGTCGTTTGTTGCGGTCGCGGCGTTCTCTTCGGCGTCGATGCGCGAGATAATTTCGATGCCCGCACCGACCTCGATACCCGTGATGCCCGCATCAACTTTGATGCGCGACGACCTCGATGCCTGCGCAGTATCTGGCGCCACCGCCTCGCGCGCATTTTCGTGCAGGTTCACGACCGACTGCCCCGCGAGCGTCCGCTCCTCTTTTTTCGGGTGTTTGCCGCAGACCTTCTACCCCCCCCCTATTTGCCTCGCAAACGGCCCTTCTTGTCCGTTTTCAGTCCGGTCGCTGCCGCGTTCGGATGCCTTTCGGACCCGGTTTTGTTCTTTTTAGGTATTTTCGCGTATTGATCGGTTGCGCCGAATTTGCGACTTTTGCAGACCCAAACGATTCTGTTTATGAGATTGATTTTACCAGTTTTGCTGTCGTTCGGGCTGTTTTGCGCTTCCTATGCCCAACAGCCCGATACGCTCTGCACGGTTACGGTCGGGGAGCTTTCCGCAGAGGTCGCGGCGCTCAAGGCCAAAACGTCCGCATGGGACAAGGTGCTGGCCGCCCTGCCTGCGATTTCGGGATACCTCCAGACCGGCTACGAATGGAGCGATAACTCGTCCTCCTTCTTTATCAAGCGCGTGCGCCTGAGCCTGTCGGGCAACATCGCTCCCAAACTCGACTACCGCGTTCAGATCGAATTCGCGTCGCCGAAGATCGTGGACGCATATTTGTGTTACCGACCGTTCGACGAGCTGAATCTCCAGCTGGGCGAATACAAACTGCCCTTCTCGATCGAGAATACCGAATACGTGCCGCTCAGGTACGAGTTTATCGAGTATCCGCTGTCGTTGTGCAAGCTGATGGGCTTCAACGATCTCTGCGGACTTTCGGCCACGGGGCGCGACATGGGAGCGCAGCTTTTCGGCGGATTTTTCCGCCGCGACGGATACAGCATCCTGAATTACAACATCGGCGTCTTCAACGGCGAGGGGCTGAACGTCAGGGACAAGAACAAGAGCAAGGACGTCGTGGCACGTCTGACGCTGAAACCCGCCGCCGGATTGCAGCTGGCCGGGTCGTACTATTGGGGCGAATACGGCGCGGATTACCTCAAGCGCGTCCGCTACGGGGCCGGAGCCTGCTACGACCGCGGTCCGGTCGTCGTGCGCGGCGAATATATCTGCGGCACGACGGGAGACCTTGACAGCGAGGGTTGGTACGCCGTGGCCGGGTGGCGCGTGACGAAGACGCTGCTGCCTGCCGTGCGCTACGATACCTTCCTCGAAAACAGCGCCCGCAGTTCGAGCCGCCAGACCAACTATACGGCGGCCCTTACGTGGCAGCCGGTGAAGTACCTGCGCTGCCAGCTGAACTATACCTACGAAGATTACGCTGCCCGCGACGTCTCCGGCCACAATGTGGTTGCGCTGATGCTTTCCGGCATATTCTAATACTGAAAAACCGAACGCCTTATGAAAAAATGGATGGAACAATTCCGGGTCGAGGACTGGGTGGTAGTCTGGGTGAGCATACCCCTGCTGGCGCTTGCGGCGATCGTGCCCGCCGGACTTCCCAAGGTTCCCGCGACGCTGCTCGGCGGTGCCGCATGGAGCAACATCGCCTACCTCTTCGCCGTCGTGCTGGCGGTGCTTTACGTCGGGTGTCTTCTGTTGCGCCGCCCGCTCAGGGGCCTGCTGCCGTCGCTCGCGGTGGTTTTCGCCGTCTCCCTGCTGGCGCAGATCGTGGCCAAGATTCCCGCCGTCTCCTATTACGGCTTCGAGTCGGTTTTCTTCTCGGTGCTCTTCGGTCTGCTGATCCGCAACGTGTGGCGGGTCCCGGAGTGGATGAAACCGGCGATTCAGGGCGAATTCTACATCAAGATCGGCGTCGTATGTCTCGGTGCCACGATCCTTTTCAGCGACGTGATGAAGTCGGGCGTCTTCGGTCTGGTGCAGGCCTGTCTGGTGGTCGCCGTCGTGTGGTTCTTCGCCTATTGGGTGTCGCGCCGCATGAAGGTCGACGAGCGTACGGCGATGATCCTTTCGAGCGGCGTCTCGATCTGCGGCGTCTCGGCATGTATCACGGCAGCCCGCGTGGCGGGCGGCGACGACCGGAAACTCTCCTACATCGTTTCGCTGGTGCTGATCGTCGTGGTGCCGATGATCTACCTGATGCCGTGGCTCGCAAATACGATTCTGCCCCTGATTTTCGACGATCCCCATGTCGTGCAGGAGGTCGCCGGCGCATGGATCGGCGGTACGATCGACACCACGTCGGGCGTGGCGGCGTCGAGTACGATCGTCGGCGAGGTCGCCAACCAGCATGCCGTCATCATCAAGGCGGCGCAGAACGTGCTGATCGGCGTCGTGGCTTTCTTCATTGCGCTTTACCTCTCGACCCGCCGCGGCGAAAAGGGCGCTCAGGCTCCGTCGCTGGGCATCGTGTGGGAGAAGTTCCCGAAATTCATCATCGGCTTCGTCGCGGCCTCGCTGGTTTTCAGCATCCTGCAGAGCAACGGCCTGTTTACGGCCGATGCGAAGGGCAAACTCGCCGAACCGGGCGTCGCCAAGATGTTCTCGACGGTCTTTTTCTCGCTGGCCTTCGTCTGCGTGGGGCTTGACACCCGCCTGAAAGAGATCGTTTCGAAGGAAAACCGCAACGCTCTATGGGCGTTCCTTGCGGCGCAGACCTTCAATATCGTCGTTACGCTGGTCATCGCGCTCGTGCTGTTCGGCGTCCTGAAACCGATGCTGGCATAGCGCAGTCTTCATGATACCGTCAACACCCCGGCTTCCTGCCGTGTGGGAAAAAGATGTAACGATTCGGTTTATCAAATATTTTTGTCCCTTTCGATGAGTTTTCCCATTCCTTTCCGGGCGGCTTCTCGCTTGGCGGCTTTGAAAGTCCGTTCTTTCAGGTCGAAGTTTCCGCTTTCGCGCACCTCCGTTTGGAAGAAGGTCAGCGGCGTTTGGGGATGGCTTTCGCGGATGCGCCGGACAAGCCTTTTCAGCCGCTCTTCGAGCTGCCGGGCCGACGGATTCTAAAAAACGTCGAATTCGGGAACAATATTCGTTTCATCAGAACGGGTTGTTGGGTTCTGCAAAGTCGTAGAACGTTCCGTAATCGCCCCGCCGCGGAGCTCCGGGCATGTCGGGACGGAAATCGGGGCATTCGTCGACCCGGTCTTTCAGCTTGTGGTAGATTGCCTTCACCTCGTCGCTGCACGAGGCGACGTCGATCGGGTGCTCTTCCATGAAGTCCTCCTTGGTATTGTAGAAGCGGCCGTCCCAATAGTATTTGTACTCGGCGGTACGGGCAGCCCGCGAAGCGTACGGTGCCGGCGCTGTCGGCCAGAGCGGATTATAGTGCATCAGTGAAATCTCCTTCTCCAACGGTTTCTGCCCTGCGATTTCCGGGTAGAGGCTTACGCCGTCGAGTTTCCATTCTGCGGGAATCCCGATCCGCATGGCGTCGGCGAACGTGGGGAAGAAATCCGTAAAGTCGGCCAGCCGTTCGCTGACCCGCGGCGCGATGCGGTCGCCCCAGCACACGATCAGCGGAACCGAAGTCCCCACGCCCCGCGGATCGCCTTTACCGCCGCGGCGCAGCGTGCCGTCGGCCATCTGCGAGACGATACGCGTCGAGGTGCCGTTATCCGACGTGAAGATGAAGATCGTATTGTCCCACTGCCCGTTCTCTTTGAGTCGCCGTACCATGCGTCCGACTTTCTTGTCCAGATAGGCCACCATGTCGCGGAAATTGGAGGTGTCCTTCCCGAACCGCCCAAGGAAATCCATATCCCAGCTCTCGGAATCGGGAGTCGGCGTATGGGGCGTATGCACGAGCGGCGTGGAGCAGTAGAGCAGGAAGGGCTTTCCGGACTCCTTCTGCCGGTCGAGGAATTCGAATGCCGCGCCTTCGAACCCGTCGGGACCGTAGGTCGAATATTCGTAATGACCGTGGTTGTCCATCATGCAGTTGGCGTAGCGGTCGGTGCCGGTCGGACCGTTGAACTCCTTGTACACATCGAGCTGGAAAAGGCACCACTCGTCCCATCCCAAGCGCGTGGGCATCCCGCGGTCGCGTCCGAGCTGCCACTTGCCGAACATCCCGGTCGTATAGCCGGCCTGCCGGGCCAGTTGGGCGAAGTTGGGGTCGTCGTCATTCATATAGCCGAAGCAGACGTAGTTGCGGTCGTTGTACTGACCGGTCATCAGCTGCACGCGCGAGGGCGAACTCAGCGGTTGGGCGTGCATATTGGGGAAGAACAGGCCGTTGCGGGCCAGCGAATCGATCGTGTGCGTGTCGTAGGAGACGCCGCCCATGCAGCCGAAACATTCGGCGCCGATGTCGTCCGCCAGAAACAGCACGATGTTGGGACGCGGATCGTTCTGTACCGATCCGTCCGTACAGGCACCGGCCGCAAGCGACAATGCCGAAAGACCGGTAAGACGAAGTGTGGAAGTGTTCATGATTTCACTATTTGTTGGTTTGGGTTTAGGTAAAAAACGCGATTGCTGTCAGATAAAAAACAGCAGGGCGGGCATGAGTTTTCGGAGCCGCGACAACGCCTCCGAAATATGGAATTGCACGGTATGGGGACTGATGCCGAGCCGTTCGGCGATCTCGTTGTAGGAGAGATGTTCGTAACGGCTCATTTTGAACACCCGTCGGCATTGTTCCGGGAGGTTCTCGATCGCCAGTTCGATCATTTCCAGCAGGTCTTCCGTCGTTATGCGCCTGCCGGGATCGACCGACAGCTCCGCTTCACGGGTTTCGGACTGCCGAATGTATTGCAGGTGCATTTTGGAGCGCTTGAACCGGTTGAAGATCGTATTGCGCGTCATCCGGAACAGATATGCACGAATCGACACCACCTGCCCCATCAGGGAGCGGTTGTCCCATACTTGCAGGAAGATATCCTGTGTAACGTCCTCCGCCTCGGCTTCATTTTTCAGAAACCGCAGCGAAAAGTCGTAAACCTTCGGGGCGTAGCGTACATAGAGCGTGTCGAGGGCGTCGACATCGCCCCGGCCAAGTTTGTCCAACAATAGTTGCTCTTCGTCCATTTATCTGCAAAGTTACCGTTAAATTGTATGATCCCGCGGCATCCGAAATAAATTCATGCCGCACCTAGCCGTCTGCGCCGCAGGATTGTCCTATCAGTGAATTACACCAAACAAAATCCATTATGCATTCGAAACTACTGATCGCAGGGTTGCTGCTGTTCGGAACCCTGTCCTGCAATTCCGACCATCCCGTCCATGAAAACCGGGCGTCGGGCATCGTCGCCGAGATTCACGATCCCGCCTCGAAAAAGGTCCTCGTCGCCTCGCACCGCGGCGACTGGCGCAACTACCCCGAAAATTCGCTTCCTGCGCTTCGCAGCGCCATCGACCGGGGCGTCGATATCGTGGAGATCGACCTGAAAATGACCTCCGACAGCGTGCTCGTCCTGATGCACGACGCACGCATCGACCGCACGACGACCGGTCGCGGCCGCGTCTGCGACATCACGTTCGACTCGATCTGCAAAGTCAGCCTGCGGGCCGGACAGGGTGTCGCCACGCACTGGAAGGTCCCGACGCTCGAAGAGGCGCTCCTGATTTGCAAGGGCCGCGCCGTCGTGAACATCGATCAGGGCTTCCAGTTCTACGACCGCATCCATCCGCTGCTCGAACGTACGGGAATGCTGGCCCAAACGCTTATCAAAGGCCGCCTGACAGCCTCCGAGGTCGAACCCGTATTCTCGGCGTATTCCGAGAACTGCCTTTTCATGCCCATCGTCAATTTCAGCAAAAAGCATCACGACGAAATTCTCCGAAGCTACGGGGAGCTGCCTGCACCTCCCCTTGCCTACGAGGTCTGCTGGTCGGAATACACCCCCGAAGTCGAGGCCTGCATGCGTGAGGTTCTCGCCAGCGGCTCGAAGCTCTGGGTGAACTCCCTTTGGCCTTCGCTCTGCGGAGGTCTCTGCGACGATGCCGCACTCGAAGGCGATCCCTCCGCCGTCTACGGCAAACTCGTCGACATGGGAGCGACCATGATCCAGACCGACCGCCCCGAACTGCTGATCTCCTACCTCCGCTCGCGCGGACTGCACGACTGACGCCATGAGCCGTATCACCGAATTCTACCGCATCAGCGCCCCCGCCCCCGGACGCGAAATGGACGACGCCTCCCGCTCGAAATATTACCGGCGTCTGCGTTTGCAGGCATTCGTCTCCGCGACGCTCGGCTACAGCCTCTACTACGTCTGCCGCACCAGTCTCAACGTCATGAAGAAGCCTGTTCTCGACAGCGGATCGCTCGACGCTTCCCAGTTGGGCGTTATCGGCTCGGCGCTGCTCTTCGCCTACGCCGTCGGCAAGTTCGTAAACGGATTCATCGCCGACTACTGCAACATCAAGCGCTTCATGGCGACGGGACTCATCGTCTCGGCCGCGGCGAACGCCCTGATGGGACTGTTGGGGTTGGCCCATTCCGTAGTTCCCACGACCGTGATATTCGTAGCATTCGCCGTCATGTGGGGACTCAACGGATGGGCGCAGTCCATGGGCGCTCCCCCGGCCATCATATCCCTCTCGCGCTGGTATCCCCTCAACGAGCGCGGAACCTATTACGGGTTCTTCTCCGCAAGCCACAACCTTGGGGAGTTCTTCTCGTTCCTCTTCGTTGGCTCGATCGTGACATTCGCCGGCTGGCAGGCCGGGTTCTTCGGCTCGGCGCTCGCAGGAGCCATCGGCGTTCTCGTCGTCCTCTGCTGGCTCCACGATACCCCCGAATCCAAGGGTCTGCCGCCCGTAGAGGCTCTTGCCCACGAGAAACCCGTGCCCGGCGCCGAAAAGTCCGTCCGGGAGATTCAGAAGCAGGTCCTCCGGACCCCGGCCGTCTGGGTGCTTGCCGCGGCAAGCGCATTCATGTACATATCCCGTTATGCAATCAACGGATGGGGCGTACTGTTCCTGCAGGAGGCCAAGGGATTCTCGGACGTCGAGGCAATCTCCATCGTCTCGATAAACGCCCTCTTGGGAATTCTCGGAACGGTGCTTTCGGGATGGTTTTCGGACAAGCTTTTCAGGGGCGACCGCAAGATTCCCGCACTGATATTCGGCGTATTGAACTCCGTGGCGCTGGCGCTGTTCCTTTACGGCGGTAATGCCATGTGGGTGAACGTCCTCTCGATGGTGCTGTTCGGAATAGCCATCGGCGTACTGATCTGCTTCCTCGGAGGGTTGATGGCCGTGGACATCGTGCCCCGGAAGGCTACCGGCGCTGCGCTGGGGGTCGTGGGAATAGCCTCCTACTGCGCAGCGGGAATTCAGGACGTGGCGTCCGGATGGCTTATAGACAAGCACATTACCGTCGCCGCGGACGGCGTCAAGCATTATGATTTCGGACCCGTCGCATTCTTCTGGATTGCCGCGTCAGTAATTTCGTTCATACTGCCGCTGTTGAACCGCAGACGCTCCGAATAGAGCGTCTGCAGTCACAGAGCCGTCACCTACCACCTCAACACCCGTACCTTATACACGCTCAGATCGGGGATGCGGATTAAAAGGTCCGCCTCCCCGTTTTTTACATTCGACGTGTGGCGCAGCGTCTGCGTGGTCCAGTCCTGATCCCCTTCGGGTACGGTAGCGTCCGTATACCACGCTTCGCCGGTATCCTCGTTATAGTTCACCGATTTAAGCGCCGTGCAGGCCGAAAAGTGGGTCAGCTCGGAAAAGGTTCCCGATGCCGTATTATAAACATAAGCGCTTTTGCCTGCGATGCAAAGACTGTGGGAATTGACCGCAGTCAGGTCGTGCACCGAGTTTTTGGGAGTTTCGACCGTCCGCTCCTCTTCGAGTTCGGGGGTGTCTGATTCCCAGTTTTTCAATTTGTATATTTTCAGGCTCTTGCCTCCGATGGCATAAAGACGCTGCGTAGACTCGTTCCAGACCACGCCGTGCGCCGATTCCAGATCGTACTGGCACAGCACCTTGTTGTTTTGGCCGAGGTCGTAGACCTGCACCTTGTTGCAGTTGGCGTCCGCTCCCGACGAGCAGGCCAGCACCACCCGGTCATTGGGCAGCAGATCGGACGAGTGCACCTGCGGGCAGGAGGTCGACCACCAGAGAATGCCGTCGGTTTGCCGGTCGTAAAGCACACACCAGCCCGTAGCTCCCGACAACAGCAGTTTGCGGTTGTTGTCCACGGGCTTGCCCTCGCCGACACGGCACTGCGACTCGGAAATCCCCAGAACCGGAGCGACCGAGCGGGAATCCCAGCGCCATACGACGGCGTCGCGATAATCGGCGGGCGGCTCGCTGCCGACTTCGATCACGCAGGCGGTGTTGTTGCCGCAGAACAGCAGCTGCGTCGGGAGTTTTTCCGCCTCGGCGGTATCGACCTTGCCTCCCTGCGCCAGTCGCACCGGCGTATTGTCGACCAGTTTATCAACCTCCGTATCGCCATCGTACAAGGTCACCGTGTAGCCCGACGAAAGATCCACAGGCGCCAGCAGCGCGACGAGTGTCTGACCTCCTGCCGCGCAGTCGACCGGAACGGCGGGCGTCACGGTCACCTGCGGCGCTGAAGCCGTGACATTCCAGTCCGTCATGCGGACCGACACTTCGCCGCCGATCATTTCGCCGCCGTTGGCTTCGATCACGGCGCGTGTGACCTTGTAACTGTTCTGGATGAGCCGGATGTACATCGTGCATCCGAGCTGGGAAAGTTCCATGTCGACCCCTTCATAGGAGTTCACGACCCCGGTCGTATGGCCTACGAGCAGAATCGGGAAGACCGTCCCGTCCTGCGCGGCGGGGATCGAGGTTTTCAGCACCCCGTCCTCACAGGTCACCTGCGCATCGGCAGGCCACCATGCGGCTACGGCCACGGGGTCCCGCGGCGCCGTGACGTTGAAAAGGAAAAGCGAACGCTCCGTGCCGGGAAGAATCGGTTCGGCAAAGACCGGTTCCGTCCGTCCGGGTCTTTCGACGACCAGAGCCGCCTGTTCGCCCTTTTTCCAGACGACCGAAGTGAGGCCGTCTTCGGCATTGCAGTATTTCGCAAGCGTCAGATTTGTTTTTGCGGCGAGCAGCGTGCGTCCGGATTCGTCGTCGCTGCACCCTGTGCCGAGAAGCAATGTCCCGGCCAGCAGGGCCAAAAGTCCGTATAGTCTGTTTTTCATGTCGTAAGTCTGTTGAATGATTGATTGTTATTTTTTACGCAGCACCTGTCCGTAGGCCTTCACGAGGTCGCGGCACGTGGCTTCGCCGTGGTGCACCTCGAAGATATAGACTCCCCGGTAACCCGTCCGCCGCAGCCTGCGGCAGAGGTCCGGCCAGTCGATCACACCCCTGCCGGGCAGCCAGTGGCGTTCGTCGCGGCCGTCGTAATCGGACAGATGGATCGTGGCGATCCGGTCGCCGAGCGCCCCGATAAAATCGGCGTGGCTCTCCAGAAGCAGGTGATTCGTGTCGAAGCAGACCATGGCCTCGGTGCATCCTCCGATCAGGCGGAGCATCTCGGCCGAGGTGCGGCCGATGCTGTGGGGCATATTCTCCACACACAGCACCGCGCCGATCTCTTTCGCCGCGAGCGACAGCCGGCAGATGGAGTTGGCGGCACAGCGTTCGCGTTCGCTGCGCTCCTCCTCCGGAACGGGCCGTGATCCGGGATGCAGCACCAGCCGTTGGGGACGGAAGATGGCGGACAGCCGGATCATCCGCTCGATATAGGCCACATTCCGCTCACGCTTTTCGGGATCGACGACCGAAATGTCGCAATTCCGGCCGAAAGGCAGGTGGCACGACCAGACCTTCAGTCCGGCTTTATCGAGCCTGTCTCGCAGCGCGAAAGCCGCCGCGTAACACTCGGCATCCGGGGTTTTATGGGTGAATGCGTGGAACGTCACCTCGACATACCCGATCCCGGCGTCGCGGACCTCGGCCAGTTTCTCCGTTGTCGGCCCTCCGAGAATGCCGAGCGAGGTTCCCATCGGCCGGGCGGCGTACAGCACGCCGCCCAGCATCAGGAACAAACCTAAAAATAGCCCTTTCATTTTTCTCATCCGAATTACCATTCGATCAGCGGCGACTGGATGCAACCCGAACCGCAGTGGTCGCCTCCGTGCGACGACCAGCCCCTGCCGCGTGCCGCCCCGATGTATTTACCGATAAAAAGACCGTTTCCGCCGTCTCCGGAACCTTGGTTTACGGTATATAATACACCGTCCGCGAGATTGCAACCGTTCTGGCAGTTGTTCTGTGTGTAGCTCCAGTCGGAGATCTTGTTTCCGGACGTATCGTATTCGAGCACGAGGCTGTCCTCCGTACTGTTGCCGGACGCCATAATATAGAAACGGTTGTTCGCATCGACCAGCGGGCGCGTGAAGTTGAAGGTGTTTTTCTTTACGCTGCTCGGCTGCTCTTCATGGATCATCGTCTGTAAATCGGGCGAGAAGAACCGCACATATCCGTCTTTCGTTCCGGCGAAGACCGTTCCGTCGCCGGCTACGATGGGCTGGTAATAGTTGTCCCCTCCGACTGCACTCCGGGCATACAGCGTGTGCGAGTCCAGATCGACGGCCGCCAGAGTTGTGGCGTAAGCGAAATAAGCCTTCTTCCGGTCGGGACTCACGGCAAAACCGATGGAGTTGACGATCGAAACCGAGACTGCTTCGATCTTCGTGCCGTCGGCGGCGTTTACGAAATGAATCGCCGTTTTGGCCGCTAGTACCACCTCGCCGCCGTTGACCAGCAAACCGTAACCGCAGCTGCCGGCCGCGTAGGGTGCACTCCACCGCTCCGTGCCGGTTTCGGCGTCGAGCGCATAGAGAGCGCCTTTTGCATCGGCGATGTAGACCACCGTGCCGTCGGCGCTGACAGCGGGAGGCGCCGAGTTCATCGATCCGCATTTGCTGAATTTCCAGTGCAGCGTACCGTCCGGCTTCACGGCATAGAACTGCCCGCCGGCGCTGGTTCCGTAGTAGATGTCGCCCGATACCGGATTGACGGCCACCATCGATTTCGATTCGGCCTGCATATCGCCGTTATCGGTCGGCCTGAACGTCCATTTGTTTTTACCGGTACGCACATCGAAAGCATAGAGATTGCTGACCTTGTTGCCCGTATTGACATAGACCGTTCCGGCATCGGGCGAAAGCACCGGACAAGTGTAGGTGGGACTTTCGTATTTGGCGCCGTCGGCCTGCTCCCAATCCATGAAATTGACGACGTAAGGACGGATTTCGACCGTGATTTTCCACTCGCGCGAGGATCCGTCGATCTTCGCCGACAGCATGACGGTCTGGTTGCCCGTGGTCTTGAATCCCGAAAGGACCTTGTCGCCCGTGAGGACCGTACCGTCGGGGAAAGTCCACGTCACGTCACTCGCATCGGCATAGGCCGTCCGGTTGAATTCGAACGTGACGGGCTGGTCGACAGCCGCCGTTTCCGAGGAGATGAAGTAGGGGATGGCCTTGGTCGGCATGGCACGGACCACGTCCGCTTCGGCCGGTCCCTTTGCATATTCGGCCGCCAGCAAGAAAAACCATGTCTTGTCGTTGGTGAGCCCTTCGCACCGGTAGGCCGTCTGCTCCTTGCCGATCTCCTGCGTCCGGATATCGCCCGGCATATCCTCGATGTAATAGGAGAGCGTATATTTCTCCACGAGGGTCGAGGGTGCGGACCACGCGAGTGCCACATAGCCGTCGCCCGTATCCGTAACGGTGAGGTCCGTGACCGGAAGACGCGACGTGGAAGGCCGGCCCGCCACGGTCACGGCGTTGGAGATCAGTTTGCCGTAAACGGCCTGCACATTGAAATTATAGGAGATGCCGTTGGTCAGTTTGTCTACGACATCCGGGCTTGCGCCGCCGGTGCGCAGCGTCACGGTCTGCGACTCCTCGTCGGTATAGAAGACGATGTAATCGGTCGGGTTCCACCCGTCGGGAATCTCCCATGCGAGGGTCACCTCTTCGTCGCCGGGCGTGGCCGTGAGCGCCTCGACCTGATGTCGTGCGGCGCCGGCTTCGGGGATATCTTCTGTCCAGCACGACGCGGCAAGCGCCGCGAGGCCCGACAGGATGCATATATGAATCAGTTTTTTCATGATTGAAACAGCTTTGAATTTTTACGATCAGTAACCGGGATTCTGCCAAAGTATCGTCTTGTCGTTCACGATCTCGATCTGGTTTTGCGGAATGGGAAACAGCAGATTGTGCGCATCGAGCTTGTAACCCATTTCGTGGAAGCGGTCTAACGCCAGCCCCAGTCGCACGAGGTCGAACCAACGGTGGCCTTCGAGTGCGAACTCACGGCCGCGTTCATCGGCGAGCGCTTCGATGAAAGCACCATTCGAGGGAATGTCTTCAGCCTTGAGCGCGTCCAGCCCGGCCCGCGTGCGGGTCTTGTTGAGCCACACCAGCGCATCGCCCAGACTGCTGCCCGATTCGGCCAGCGCCTCGGCGTACATCAGTACCACATCGGCATAGCGCAGGTGCGGAAAGTCGTTCTCCACCACGTTGCCTTTCAGGGCGTCGTTCCGGTTGTCGAACCATTTGTTGAGCAGATAGGTTCCCTTTTTGTCCTCCGTGTACTCGGAGATCAGCGGCAGACGGTTGTCCCGCGCGTCGTAAAGCGCCCGGAATACCGGAGCGGGCTGCGTCAGCTGCGCTTCTTCGGGCTTGGTGGTCGAATACCAGTAACCGTGGCCCGTATCGTTTGCCTTGTTGTAGTAGAGCGCGAAAATGATCTCCTTGTTGAACTTGTTTTTCACATTGAAGGCGTCCGCCGTGGTGTTCACCAGTCCGTAGTTGGGATTCTTCATCGCCTCTTCGAGGGCCGTCTTGGCCTCGCCGGGCTTGCCGAACGTGAGGTAGACTTTCGCGAGGAGCGTCCACGCCGCAATATCGGTGACACGGGCTTTCTCGGCGCCCTTCGACGCCGGCAGCAGCCGGGCCGCCTCAGCCAGATCGCCCGTCAGCAGGGCGTACATCTCGTCGTCTGTGCAGCGACGGATGGTCTTGGCATCGGCCGGGGACACGACTTTGTGTGCAATGGGTACGCCGCCGAAAGCCCTGTAAAGGTTGAAATACCACCACGACCGCATGAACAGGACTTCGCCGCGGTATTTGTCGTAATTGGGCAATTCCTCACGGCCTTCGAGGTGATCAAGCACATCGTTGCAGCGGTAGATGCCGTTGTACCATGCGTTCCAGATATCGCTCATGATGGCGTTGCTGGAGTTCTCCTCGAAATGGTCGAAATAGTAGGTCGACGCATCGGAAACGGTCATGGCCTGTTTGCAGCACTCGTCGCTGCGATAGGCCAGTTCGTTGAGGTGGTAGCCCATCTGGGTCTTGAGCTTGTGGTAGCAGGCCGCCACTCCTTGGTCGAAGTCGTCGTCGGTGATGTAGTAATTGTTCTCCGTGACGCTGTTGCTTGGGTACTGTTCGAAGAAGCTGTCGGTGCAGGAAGCCGCCCCAAGGGCTGCGACGCCCAGTAAAAGATAATATGTTGGTTTCATGATTCCGGTCGATTAGAGGTTGAAATTGATGCCGACGCTGAACGTGCGTGCCAGCGGATAAGAACAGTAGTCCTCGCCCGGACGCAGGGCGTCGTTCGCGTGGTTGCTGACTTCGGGATTGTAACCCGAATAGTCGGTCCACGTGAAGAGGTTCGACCCCTGCACGTAGACGCGCAGCTTCGAGATGCCGGCCTTGCGGGTCCACTTGTCGGGGAAGGTGTAGCCCAGCGAGAGGTTCTGCAGGCGCAGGTAGGAGCCGTCCTCGACGTGGAAAGTCGAGGTATAGGCGGCGGTATTGCCCGTCAGCTTGCGGTTCGCACGGTTCATCTCGCCGTAGGGGAAGCGCTGCAACGCGTCGCGGGTCATGTTCTGGCTCATGGAATTGCTCATCAGGTAGCGGCGTTCGAGGTTCAGGATCTCGTTGCCATAGACGCCCTGAAAATTGGCCGCCATGTCGAAGCCCTTCCATGAGAGATTGACCGAGAAGCCGTAGTAAAAGTCGGGCATGTAGTTGCCCACGATCACGCGGTCGGCATCCTCTTCGAGAATACCGTTGCCGTTGGCGTCGACGAAGCGGAAATCGCCCACCTGCGTGGTGCTGAAATGGGGATAGGAGTTCAACTCCTCCTTGTTGTGGAAAATGCCGTCCTGCACGAGCAGGTAGTAACAGCCCACGGGCTGGCCCACGCGCGTGATGTAATATGCCCCGTTGAACGACGCCTCTTTGATGATGTCGGCATTCCCTTCGCCGAGGCTCAGCACCTTGTTGCGGTTGAGCGACCAGTTGGCCGAAAACGAATAGGAAAAATCTCCGAAGCGTCGCCGCGAGGTTAGCGCCAGCTCTACGCCCTGATTCTCCATCGAACCGATGTTCATGTTAGATGACGTGAGTCCCGACACGGACGAAACCGGAACGTCGAACAACATATCGGTAGTCTTCGAATAGTAGTAGTCGGCGGTCAGGCCCAGCGTCCCTTTCCAAAAGCTGAGGTCCAGACCCACGTCATATTGCGTATTACGCTCCCAGCCTAAATCGGGATTGGCGATCTGCGAGGGATAGACCTGCGGTCTGAGCCCGTTGCCGAGGTCGATGTTCGTCGAACCGTAGAGCTGCAGATACTCCGAGTTGCCGATCTGGGCATTGCCCGTCACGCCGACGCTGAGACGCAGCTTGAGGTCGTCGATCCATTTCACGTCGCGCAGGAAGCTCTCGTCGCTCACGCGCCAGCCGACGGAGGCCGCCGGGAAATAACCCCACCGGGTGTTGGGGGCGAAGCGCGATGAACCGTCGCCGCGGATCGACGCCGAAACCATGTAACGGCCCTTGTAGGAGTACTGCGCACGCACGAGCCACGAGGCGAACGTGTAGGCATACTCGTTGTTGTAGGTCTCCGCCGGGTCGATGGTCTTGCCCTTCGTGGTGCGGATCTTGTCGTCGCCCTTGACTCCCGTGCCGACGATCTGCGAAGTTTTGACATGCTCCTTTTCCGCCTCCCAGACAGCCACGGCGTTGAGCGAATGGTCGCCGAAACGGCGCGAAAAAGAGAGCTGGTTCGAGAGCGTCCAATGGAAATAGGAGTTGGTGATGCTCTTCGCCGTGGGATTCGACGGGTCCTTGTAATTGGCCTTGTTCTTCAGCGGAATATACGACGGCCGGTAGTAGTTGCGCGAATAGTTGTAGTAGTCTCCGCCGGCGGTGATCTTGTATTCCAGCCCGTCGATGAATTCGTAGGAGGCGTAGACGCTGCCCTGCATATTGAGCCGTTCGCGCACGTCGTCGATTTCGAGCGCCAGCGCCACGGGGTTCAGCGTCTCGTTGAACTGCGTGTCGCCCACGCCGTTCTCTTCGAGGCGCAGATAGCCGTTGTTGTCCCAGTTGTAGGAGCCGTCGGCGTTGTAGACCGGGAAGATCGGAGCCGCCATCAGCGCCGAGGCGATCACACCGTCGTTTCCGTACTGGGCGTCCGCATCCACGAAATTGTATTTCGAGTAGGAGGGCGAGAAGCTGGCGCCGTATTTCAGCCGCTTGCGCTTGCCGTCGATATTGGCCCGCATTCCATAACGCTCGAAATCCGATCCGATGATCGTTCCCTCGCGGTAGAGGTAGTTGGCGCCTACGTAATAGCTCAGCGTCTTGGTGCGGCCCGAAACCGAAAGACTGTGCTTGTGCGCCAGAGCCGTGCGGAAGATGGCGTCCTGCCAATCGGTGTCGGTCAGCGTACCGCTCTTGTCTTCGAGATAGGCGGTGATGATGGGCGGAACCTTGTAATAGCCCGTTGCCCCGCGTTCATTGTAGGGATCGTCGATCGACCCCGACGGCACCTCCGTCAGATAGGCGTTGTCGCGTGCCTCCTTGTAGAGCTGTGCGAACTCGTAGGCGTTGAGCATATCATAGGTTTTCGACACGCCCGATACGCTGAACTGACCGTCGTAACGGATCACGGGATGTTCGTCCTGACCGCGCTTGGTCGTGATGAGGATAACGCCGCACGAACCGCGCGAACCGTAGATCGCCGCCGCCGAAGCGTCCTTGAGCACTTCGAGGCTCTCGATGTCGTTGCTGTCGAGGTTCGAGAAGGCACGGGCGTCGCACGGAACGCCGTCGATGACGTAGAGCGGGTCGTTGCCCGACGTGGCGGACTGGATGCCGCGGATGCGGATCGAGACGTTGCCGTTGGGCTGGCCGCCCAGCTGGAGCACCTGCACGCCCGGCATCTTGGCGGCCATGGCGTCACGGAAATCGGTCGTCGCAAGCCCTTTGAAATCCTCGGCCTTGATCGACGCGATCGACGTCGTCACGTCGCGCTTATTCTGCACGCCGTAGCCTACGACCACCACGTTGTCCATGGCGATCGCCTCGCTTTTCAGCGTGATGTCGGCCTGAGTTTGGGTGTCCGAAAGTGCGACGGATACCTTGTTATAACCGATCAGCGATATTTCGAGCACTGCGTTTTTCTGGCGGATCGGCAGCGCATATTCGCCGTCTAGCCCTGTCGCCGTACCCGTCGTGGTGCCTTTCAGGATGACGGTGGCGCCGATCACGGGCGCGCCGTTTTCATCGGTCACGCGCCCTTTCACCGTGCGGGCGGCGTCGGCTGCGGCCTTCGGCGTCTCTTTCGGCTTGGCGGTGAGGATGATCTTGCGGCCTTTGATCTCGACGCTCACATTGGGAAGGACTTCCGCAAGGATGGATTCGATACTCCGGTTTTCGGCGTTCACCGTAACCTTCCGATGAGGAGGCGTATCGATCTCGGCATTCACATAAGCGAACGTGTAAGGGCTCGCCGCCTCGATCCGCTGCAGGAGTTCCTTGATGGTGACGTTCCGGGCGTCGAGCGTGACGACCGGCGTCTGGGCCTGCGCCGGAATGGCGAAGCAGGCACACAGGACGACGGCCAGCACTCCCTGCCACATCGTTTTCAGGTAAAAATTCGGTTCATTCATAATTACTTGGTTTGTTATTAGGTTTTTCGCTGTAAGTTTATCTGGATTTGCCCCGGTTCGTGACGAACACCCGGTCGCCGTCGATCTGGCAGCGGACCGGCATCAGTCTCGAAATAACCTCCATGATGTCTTCCAACGGTTCGTGCTGAACGACCAGCGACAGACGCTTGTTGGCGGGAAGCGAGGACGAAAGCACGATCTCGACATGGTATTTGCGTTCAAGGTTGACCATGATGTCCGTCAGCGGCATATTGTAGAATACCAGACGCTCCTCGAACCACTGGCAGTAATTCCGTGCATCGACCTGCTCAATGGAGAATTCGCCCTGAAGTACATTCTGTGTGAATTTCTGGTCGGGACAAAGCCGGACAGGACGCGAAAGCCCTTCGCCGGAGATGCTGACGGAGCCGCTTTTGAGGATGACCTGCCGGGCAGGGTCGGCCGCATATCCGATCGCGTCGAACGAAGTGCCCAGCACCTCGATCTCCAGCCCTCCCATGTCGACGCGGAACGGCCGCAGCGAATCCTTTTCGACCTCGAAAAAGGCTTCCCCTGAGAGCGTCACCTCGCGGACCCTGCCGGAAAAATCGGCATCGTATGCGAGCCGGCTCTCTTCGTTGAGCCATACGCGCGAACCGTCGGGCAGGGTGAATTCCCCCATGTGGCCTTTCGCCGTCACCAGCGTAATCCGCTCGACAGGCTTTTCGGAACGGGTGGCGGAAAAATAGCCCCCCGCAAACATCAGGACAGCGGCGGCGGCCGCACCGGCATACCGGAGCACACGCCGCAAGCGGCTCCTGCGAATCTTCGTATGCAGTCGATCCAATCCCTTCCGGATCTTTTCCGGCGAAGCTTCCGCATCGTTGGTCTCCCACAGCTCTTCCATCAGCCTGTCAACCTCCGGATTCCGCTCCTGATCCGCCATCCATTGCCTGAAAGCATGCCTGACGGAGGTCGGAATATCGGGCTGTGCATAGATGAAATTCAGGATTCGGCGTTGTCGTTCTCTTTCGTCCATAACAGTCGCCGTTATTCGGCTTTCTGGGTGAATGTATAGGTTTCTTTGCAGGAGCCGGCGGTAAAGGTCACCGTGCCGGTCCTTGGGCTGCCCGTGCCGTTGGCCCCGAAGCTCAGGCGGACGGCGAAAATACCCCGCGATCCGCCGGCCGGCTCGACCGTGATCCACTCATCGCCCGCTGCAGTCCAGTCGCAGGTCGTGTAGAGCGTGATTGACTTCTCGACGTCGCCCGCATTGACGCTTCCTTCGGCCGTGTAGACGACGGCGCTGTCTGTGGTTTCGGGATTGTTGTCGTCGCAAGCTGCCAACGGCATACATATCAACACTCCAATGATCCAAAAAAATCGTTTCATAATATTCGGTTTTTAATTTGTTGTTCGTAATCGGTCGGAAGCACCCAGTTCGAGTGTTCCCACGGAATGATCTCTCCGGTGACAGTCCGTTCGTAAATTCGCTCCTTTCCCGGCTTGTCGTAGGGATAGCGGTCGAATACGTCGCCGTCGCCCGTCATCCGCGGATCCCCCTGCTCACGCAGTGTCCGGAAAAGTTCGGCCCGCAGGGAATCTGCCAGAACCCGGCATGAAATCTCCCCGATGCGGTTTGTGAGGCATTCACGGTCCGTTTCGACATGATACAGTTCTTCTGCCGGACGCTGTCCCATCGACAATGCGTAGTAACGATCGTCCTGTCCGCTGCGTTTCAGTTGCAGAATCGCGGTTTTGGTCGGCGAACTGTCGATGTCGCGGTAGCCCGTTTCCGGGTTGCCGCCGGGCAGCAGCCACGGTTTGATGTTGCACAGGTAGAGCCAGCCGTTCCGTACAATACCCCGGATCGGATACCCCTGATCGCCGGGCCGTCCGTTGTCATGCCGCTCGCGCCCCAGCAACGCCCGTTCGTGCAACGCGGCACAGGGGTCCGGCTCATTCCGCAACAGCGGTACGAGACTCCCGCCCGGCAGCGGCGACATGCCGGCCGCCGAAGGGGATGTTCCGGCAATCTCCAAAACGGTCGGTGCGATGTCGACAAATGAAACACAGGCCGCTTCCCGGCGTCCCGGCGCACTCACTCCCCGCAGCCACATCACGGCCAACGGCATGTGATGCGCATACTCGTACTGGGTTCCTTTGGCGCGCGGAAAAGGCATCCCGTTGTCCGACGTAACGATGACAACCGTGTTGTCCAGTTCCCCCAGTTCCTCCAACCGGGTCAGCATCAGTCCCAGTTGGCGGTCATAGTGTTCGATCTCGAACCCGTAGTCCAGCATATCGTTACGCACTGTTTCGTTGTCGGGCCAGAAGGCCGGAACACGGTCGATCTCTCCGGTCGTCTGGCCGCCTTTTGCCACTCCGCTGCCGTATTCATAACGGCGGTGCGGCTCGCGGCAGCCGAACCAGAAGAACCACGGCCGCGACGCATCCTCACGCGAGGAGAGGAAGTCGGAAAAATTCGCCGCATAATCCGTAGCGAGTATCTCAGGTGTCGGAGGCGTCAGTTTCCGATTCTGCCACGCTTTACCCGTCAACTGCCGTCTGCGGCCGTCCTTCACTCCGGGGTCGCCCGGCGCCCAGCCCTTTCCGGTAAAGGCCACGTCGTAACCGGCCTCTTCGAGCGCCTCGGTGAAAACCTTGATATTTTCCGGAAAACGGCAGATGTGATTTCCGGCCTCGCCCAGCTGCCACGAGTAGCGTCCCGTGAGCAGCGACGCCCGCGAAGGGGCCGATTTGGCATTCGGAGTGTAGCAATTCTCGAACAGTACACCCCGTGCGGCCACGCTGTCGAAAACCGGTGTCGAGACCCATTTGCAGCCATAGGCCCCGAAATGAAGCCATGCGGCATCGTCGGCGATGCAGAACAGAATATTCGGACGGCGCGAAACGCCGTTCTGCGCTTCGGCACCCGCCAAATCCCCGAATGCCGCCGCACCGACAAACAGGATGCCCTGAGGTATGTGTGATGTAGTCACAACAGTCAAAAATGAAATTTATCGGCAACCGGATCAATGATCGGAGATGTCCGGGAAGAGGGTAACCTCGTCAGTCGCCCTCTCACTGCGAAACGCCTCGCAAAACGGGAATGGCCCTTATTTTCGTCCGCTTTTCACGGCATTAAGTTTTGTTGCGAGTTCTTCGACGATTTCGGGATACTGTTCCGCCACGTCGTGCCGCTCGCACGGATCTTTCGAGATGCAGAAAAGCTGCGGACGGGGCGAATTGCCCAGTTCGACCGACTTGCGGTATTCGTAGCTCTGCCTGTCGCTCGGTTCGAGGTATTTCCATTCGCCGCAGCGGATTGCCAGCGTATTCTGGCGGTTTTGCTCGATGACATATTCGCGGTCTGAGTGCCCCATTCCGAGCAACTCAGGCAGGTGGTTGCGGCTGTCGGGGGCAGCTCCTTCGGGAAGGGCGACGCCGGTCAGCGCTGCGAGCGAGCGGTAAACGTCGATCTGCGAGAAGACGGCGGACTGCTCGCCCGGTTTCACACAAGAGGGCCACCGCACGATGAAAGGAACGCGCGTTCCGGCTTCGTAAAGGCTGTACTTGCCGCCGCGGTAGATGCCTGAGGGCGTATGCCCGCCAAGCCGCATGGCCGCCTCGTCCTGATAGCCGTCGTCGATCGCGGGACCGTTGTCGGAGGTGAAAACCAACAGCGTATTGTCGGCGATGCCGAGGCTGTCCAACGTGCGCATCACCTCGCCGATCGTCCAGTCGAGCTGCAGGATCACGTCGCCGCGGGTCCCAAGGCCGCTCTTGCCCGCAAAGCGGGGATGAGGAACACGCGGCACATGCACGTCGTTGGTTCCCATATAGAGGAAAAACGGCTCGTCCTTGTGCCGGGCGATGAACTGCGTGGCTTTCAGGGCGATCGTGTCGGCGATGCCTTCGTCGACCCACAGCGCCGAACGGCCTCCGGTCATCCATCCGATGCGCGAAATGCCGTTGACGATCGTGTTGTCATGGCCGTGGCTCGGACGCAGCTTCAGCAGTTCGGGATTCTCGGACCCCGTCGGCCAGTCGCCGACCTTGTGGTCATAATTCACCGTGATCGGATCGGAGGGATCCAGCCCCACGACACGGCCGTTTTCCACGAAGACGCACGGCACGCGGTCGACCGTGGCCGGGATGAGGTATTCGTAATCGAAACCTATATCGCGGGCATCGGGACGGATCTCGACGTTGAAATCCGTGCCGCCGACGGGACCCAGCCCCAGATGCCATTTGCCAACGGCGCCCGTGACATAACCGGCATCGTGCATGGCGTCGGCGAGCGTATGGCACTCCGGGTCGATGATGAGTTCGGAATTTCCCGGAGCGATCTGCGTATTGGGGAGACGCCATGGATACATGCCCGTCAGCAGGCCGAAACGCGATGGCGTACTGGTGGCGGAGGTGGCATAGGCATTGGTGAAACGCTGCCCCTGAGCCGCAAGACGGTCGATATGGGGCGTAGCGACCCGCGTCGCTCCGTAACAGCTCAGGTCGCCGATACCGAGGTCGTCGGAGAAGATGAAGATGATATTCGGACGGGCATTTTCCGGGACGGAGACCGCCGGATCTCCCGCACAACTCCCTGCAAGCAAGGGAACTATAGACGCAGCACTAAGAGGGATACGTTTGTTCATGGGTCAGTAAAAAGTTTAAAGGTTTTATTCAAGGACAAACGGCAGGTAAATCCCGCTAGGTCGGAACTGTATTTTTTATATTTTTCTCCGACCGAGATAAAAGCTCTCCTATTGAAGCGTCTACATCCAATCGTCCGTGTTTGTTGAACGGTTCGAGCATCTTCTGCCGGAAGAGCACCTCGGCTTCATCTTTATCGACCTTTTCCTTGTTGTAACGTAACGCCCCTCCATGCGAGGGACCTGACCTTGTATTCGCAACCGTTCCACAGCACGTTTTGCAAGGTTCTGAATCTCGATACTGAGGGGTTTCCAACTCCCTCGTGCGCTGTTCCAATGCGGGATTGCGACGTTGGAAAAGTGCGGATTGACGATCTTCACGACCTGACTGTAGTTGTTGGCGAGTTGCTGAAATTGGAAATAAAAGTCGTTTCGTCGCCCGACGAACTGCGTCTTCGATGGATCGCGGTTGGGGCTGTGAATTCCTCGCAGAAGCTTCTTTTGACGATAAAACGGCTGCGGTTATGCTCCGATCCGGCTTTGCAGAGCAGTTCGTTGAAACGGATGAAGACCGAACGGAGACTTTGCAGCTGAACTGCGGCATTGTGCACATTCGGGCGAAACGTCTTTTGTTGTCCGTACGGCATATTTTTCAGCCTTTTTATCCGATCTGATAATTAGTTTTGTCGGACGATCCTGCGAATAGAGATGACTCCTGAAGTTTCCCGGCGCCGGAAGAAGGTTCCGGAGCCTAAAATATGAACAACTAAAAAACTGAATGTATGGTAAAAGTAAAAGTCAAACTTCGGAAATCGACGGTCGAAGGGAAAGCGGGTGTAATCTATTACCAACTCTGCCATAAACGTCAATCCCGGCAGATAACCACCGGCATCCGGCTTTTCCCCGACCAGTGGGACGCCCGGCGGGAGCGGGTGATGGTTTCCCTTGCGGGGCGTGACGCCGCGACGGCGGTCGTCCAGCGGCAGATCGACGGCGATTTGTGCCTGCTTCGTGCGATTGTCGGGGATTTCGAGGCCCGCCGGGAGGAATACGGCCTTCCGGATGTCGTCGGACGGTTTCGTTCGTCCGAAAGGTTCACCGTTTTCGCCTTTGTCGAAAAGCAGATCGCTTGCCTGCGTGCGGACGGGAAGTTGGGAACGGCGCGGAATTACCGCCGTACGCTCAACAGCTTCTCCGGTTTTCTGAACGGCGCCGACATTCCGTTCTCACTGCTGGACGAACGACTCGTAGGCCGGTATAACGATTGGCTGCAGCGGAGACGGATTGTACGCAATACCGTCTCTTTTTATATGCGGGTGCTGCGTGCCGTTTTCAACAAGGCGGTCCGTGAGGGCATCGTGCCGCAAAGCTCTCCTTTCCGGAATGTCTACACCGGCGTGGACCGCACCCGCAAGCGCGCCGTCGGCGAAGAGACCGTCATACGGCTCCGGCGTTTGAATCTGGAACACTCCCCCTCCTTGGCGCTGGCACGGGATATCTTTATTTTCAGCTATTGCGCGCGGGGTATGGCGTTCGTCGATATCGCCTTCCTGCGCAAGCAGGACATCGCCGGAGGGACGATCCGCTATGTCCGCCGCAAAACGGGACAGCACCTGACAATCCGTATCGAACCCTGCATGGGCGATATTATCGAACGTTATTCGCAGGTTACCCGCACGTCGGACTATGTCTTTCCGCTGCTGAACGCGAAGGACCCGGTCCGGGTGTTCTCCCAGTATCAGACCGCTCTGGGCTACTACAACCGCCGGCTGAAACGGCTGGCCGACCTGCTGGAGCTGGAGATGCCGCTGTCGTCCTATACTTCGCGGCATACTTGGGCGACCACGGCCCGGAATCACAATGTTCCGTTGTCGGTCATCAGTGCGGGAATGGGACATGCTTCGGAGAAAACGACCCAGATCTATCTGGCTTCGCTCGAAAGCTCCGTCATCGATCAGGCGAACCGGAGCATAATAGCGTCATTGTATGTGTAATATCTCTTGGTAAGAGATGTGCGTGAATTATAATCGAATGATATTCAACTTCATAATGCGTAGTTTGCGCCTTGTTTTTATAAATCGGCGAAAGATCTGCATTGGAAATCTTCGGCGATTCACGGCCAGTCGTGTCATACCGGCATGCGCAGGACTAATTGTATCAGTATTCGGACTAAAAATAAAAAGGCGTTGATAATCAACCCTTTTTTAACGCAGAAAAACTCGCCGCATACGAAAATAAAGAACAAAAGATTTGTGCATATATTTTATTTTTAATACTTTTGCCCCTGACATTGAGGTCTCTTACCAAGAGACTGTACTGTAAAATGTGAAAGTGTTCTTATGGGAGGCGCGTAATTGATTGAAAATCATCATGATAAATGGTTTTCAATGTCCCCGTGGAACGCTTTTTTTACAATCATACCTCTCTTTCCGACCTTTTTTAGTCTGAAGAACAGCATGACGAACAGTACGGATACAACTGCCGAATGGTATGTGCTGCGGGTTACCTATCAGCGGGAACTTTCGACGAAGGAGTATCTTGACAAACTGAACATCGAGAATTTCGTACCGATACGGGTGGTGCGCCGCCGGAACTCCAAAGGTCAGTTTTTCCGGGCTTGCGAAGCCGCCGTGCACAACTATATTTTCATCCGTTCGACACGCGGGGTCATCGACGAGCTGAAAACCTATAAGCTGCCGATGCTTCGCTATGTGATGCACCCTCAAAACGGTGAGAATCAGATTATGGTTGTGCCCGAAGAGCAGATGCGGAACTTTATCGCCGTTGCGGGCAATGAAGACGAACAGGTGCTTTTCATGTCGCCCGAAGAGGTCGCCTTGTCGAAAGGGGACAAGGTGCGGATCACGGGCGGCGTATTCGAAGGGGTCGAGGGCCAGCTCATGCGGGTGAAGAATTCCCGCGGGAAACGGGTCGTGGTCAAGATCGACGGCATCACGGCGGTGGCTACCGCCTCCATTCCCTCGGCACTGGTCGAAAAGATTTGATGGCCGGGTTCGGTTTTTCCTGAATTACAGAGATTGATTTTTTGGTTTTTATGACGCCGGAATATTTGAAAGAACTGCTGCCTTCCCTGCTGAATGCCGATTTTGCGGGGGCGACGAATGTCCGCCTGCTTTCGTTGGCGCGGACGTACGCCGCATTGTGCGATCTGGCGACGTTCGACTTCCCCTCCGGTGAGTACGGAACCCGGAAAATCTGGCTGCAAAGGATCGATACGCTGTTCGGTGTGCTGCGGGAACGCTGCCGCCGCGAGTCGGATGCTGCGCTGCGCTGCCGGATGGTCCATGCCATGTATACGCTCGTTTGCGGGACCGTATCCGGCGACGTCTCGAAAAGGAAAGGGGTCTGTTTCGCAATGGCCGACGAACTCGTCCGGGATTGTCTCGGCGGCAACGAAAAGCGCTCTTCTCTCCGGCCGGACGAATCGGAATTGTTGATCCGGACAGGTGTTTGTCATTGTCTGATCGACCTGCTTTACCCCGGTCCGGACGCCGGCGACGAATATCTGCTGCTCCTGAAACGGCAGATTTCCGGCTGGATCGCCGAAATGAACCGGGACGGCAGCTGGAGCGGCGTGTCGCCGGATGTTGCGCTGGAGCGTGTCGGCGTGATGAACCGTTACTCGTATGCGTTCCTTGACAAAACGAATGACAGTGCGGTAAAACGGTCGTTCGAATATTTCCGGAACTCTTTGCCGGTTCCCGAAGACGCCGGCAACTTCGATGAAAATTACCTCTATACTTTAGCCCGGTTGTACGATACGGCGGTTCTGGGCAATGCGTATGATCCGGACCGCTGCCTTGCACGGCGAATCGCCCGCTTCATGTACGATTACAGTCGGACTCCGTTCTGCTCCGACGACGATCGGTTCTGCTGCGTCTGCTGTGTGGTTCGTTATGTCGCCGAACGAATCGACATTTGGCAATCTGCTGCTACAGAGCGATATATTGCATAATGACAGTCTTGAATCTTTATCTTGTTTATACTCTCTGCATATTCTACATATTCTACCTGCTGTCACGGAAAATAAATAATTGGTATGGCAACGCCTCTTTGCTACACAATCATTATTCCTTTCTTCACGGCTCTTCTGTTGGTCGGTTGGATACATCCCCGTCTGGTGAAGATCGCTCTGCTGAAAAACATCGTCGATAATCCGGATGCCCGTAAATTGCAGCGTACGCCGGTTCCTGTCCTCGGCGGGGTCGCTGTCTTTTTCGGAGTCGTGATTGCGATCGGATGTATGAGCTCCGTCGTTGATTGCTCCGGTCTGCCGGTCGTAATTATGGCCATGATGGCGATGCTCTATACCGGCACGATGGACGACATTCTGAGCCTTTCACCGGGTTTGCGATTCGTGATCGAGATCGTCGTCGTTTTATTGCTGATTTTCGTCGGCGGTTACTGTATAGACGATTTTCATGGATTGTGGAACATCGGCCGGTTTTCTTATTGGTATGCAGTGCCTTTGACGGTCGTTGCGGCAGTGGGTATTATCAATGCCATCAACTTGGTAGATGGCGTCAACGGTCTCTCGTCCGGCTATTGCATTATGGCATGTCTGATCTTCGGCACGCTCTTCTTTCTTGCCGGCGAAGCGCCGATGACTATCTTGGCCGCAGTCTCGGTCGGCGCCCTGATTCCCTTTTTTCTGCATAATGTTTTCGGCAAAACGTCGAAAATGTTCATCGGTGACGGCGGAACGCTTGTCATGGGCGTTGTCATGTCGGTTTTTGTAATCGCGATCCTGCAGAACGGGTCGCGGGTCGCTGCCTATGTGAATCCGAACGTAGGACTGGTGCCTTTCACGCTGGCGGTATTGTCGGTTCCCGTATTCGATACGCTGCGGGTGATGTCGACGCGCATATTGAAAGGGACCTCCCCGTTCCGTCCCGATAAGACACACCTGCATCATATGTTTATCGACCTCGGATGCTCCCATGTGGCGACGACACTGGCTATTTTGGGGGTGAATATGTTTGTCGTGTTGTGCTGGTGGGCGCTGGAAGCTTCGGGCTTTTCGATCGTCGTCCAGCTGTATGCGGTCATTGCCGTAAGCCTGCTGGTCACTTCCGGTCTCTACCATTTCATGCAGTGGCATATCTGCCGCGATACGCGATTCATGAGGGCGATGCGGCGGCTGGGCTACAAAACCCATATCAGCCGTACGGGAATTTTCTTCTGGTTGCAGCAGGTAATGGACAAGGTCTGAATTTCGCACGGCGGAATCTTCCGGGCGGGCGGTTGTCAGTATAATATTCTTTAAAGGATTATTCGGAAATAAAGCAATACGGTATAATATGAAAGGCATCATTTTGGCGGGCGGCAGCGGCAGTCGCTTGTATCCGATCACAAAGGGGGTCAGCAAGCAGCTGCTTCCGGTCTACGACAAGCCGATGGTCTACTACCCGCTCTCGGCGCTTCTTCTTGCGGGCATCCGCGAAATCCTCGTGATCTCGACTCCGGAGGACCTTCCGGGTTTCCGGCGTCTGCTGGGCGACGGCTCCGACTACGGCGTGCGTATCGACTACGCGGCACAGCCATCTCCGGACGGTCTTGCACAGGCATTCCTTATCGGCGAGGATTTCCTCGGCGGCGATTCCGCGTGCCTCGTCCTTGGCGACAACATCTTCTACGGTTCCGGTTTCACGGGTCTTCTTCGCGAGGCCGTCCGCACGGCCGAGGAGGATGGCAAGGCCACGGTCTTCGGCTACCGCGTCGACGATCCGGGCCGCTACGGGGTCGCGGAGTTCGACGATGAGGGCAACTGCCTTTCGATCGAGGAGAAACCCGCCCATCCGAAGTCTAACTACGCAGTCGTGGGCCTGTACTTCTATCCGAACAAGGTCGTGGATGTGGCCAAGGGCATCCGTCCCTCGGCCCGCGGGGAGCTTGAGATCACGAGCGTGAACCAGTGTTTCCTGCAAAGCGGCGAGCTGAAGGTGCAGACGCTCCAGCGCGGCTTCGCGTGGCTGGATACGGGCACGCACGACTCCTTGGCCGAAGCCTCGATCTTCGTGGAGGTCATCGAGAAGCGTCAGGGACTTAAGATCGCCTGTCTGGAAGGCATCGCCTACCGCAACGGGTGGATCACGGCGGACAAGCTGCGCGCACTTGCCGAGCCGATGCTCAGGAACCAGTACGGACAATACCTTTTGAAACTCCTCGACGAATCGGAAATATAAACGATGACAACGGTTGATCAGAGAGAGAATAGCCATGTATTCTCGATCATGAAAGGATTGGGGATTATTTTTGTTGTTGCAGGGCATACAGCGTATTCTCCGGTTCATAACTTTGTATACCTGTTTCATTTGGCTGTTTTCTATTTCGTAGCCGGATATTTCTTCAAGGATAAATATATAGACGATAAACTTTTATTCGTTTGGAAAAAAATTAAAAGTTTGTGGTTTCCGCTGATCGGATACGGAATCGTATTCATGCTGTTGCACAACCTCTTTTTCAGAGCTCATTTTTATAATCCTCTGACCAGCCATTTGTATACGCGACAGGACTATTTCGATTGTCTTAAATATTTTTGTTCTTGCGTTACTCCGGAACAATTGTTAGGGGCATTGTGGTTTTTGAGAAGTCTTTTCATCGTTTCCTTTTTGTTCATGATCGGAGTCTGGATTTCCAAACGGCTGTCAGACAGATATTCTGATATAATTTTAGGGGGGGGGATTTTGTTCGCAGTGGTCCTTTGCTCTGTTTTTGATACTGAGATACAGCAGATTGATATTCTGATTATACGACGGATTTTATCTAACGAGTGTTATTTGACCGCTGTTTTATACATGGGGCGAATGTTTCGGAAATACCAGCGATATATGCCTGTTAATATATGGAGCATCGGGGTTTTACTGATGTTACTGCTCTTTTTGCAATATAAAAATGTAACGGTGGCAATCGCCAGTTCGATTTTCCCACCGCTCCCTGTTTTCTATTTTGCATCGGCCGTCGGTTGTCTGTTTACTTATACTTTGGCTGTATACATACATAATCTACCGACTCTGTCGCGTATTATGATCTATGTCGGAAATGCGTCTTTAGCTATCATGGCTCTGCATTTTCTTGCATTCAAAGTCGTCAGCCTGCTTCAGATTCTGATATATGGTTATGGCATTGATTATTTGTCCGTATTTCCTGTTATTTCGGATCGGATAAATATCTGGTGGGTTCCATACGTAGTTTGTGGTGTCGCTTTGCCGCTGTTATATACAAGTGTTAAACAAATACTTGTCCTTCAATACGGTCGATTATACGGTCAACTGATCTTAAAATTTAAACTATGAAAGTTCTGACAACCGCCATAGAGGGCGTGGTTATTCTAGAGCCGGAGGTTTTCGGCGACGCGCGGGGTTACTTCTTCGAGAGCTACTCGCAGCGCCGCTTCGACGCACAGGTCCGTCCCGTGCGCTTCGTGCAGGACAACGAATCGCACTCACGCTACGGCGTGCTGCGGGGCCTCCATTTCCAGAAAGGGCGGTACTCCCAGTCGAAACTCGTCCGCGTGGTCCGGGGCCGCGTGCTCGACGTCGCGGTGGATATCCGCCGCGGCTCCCCCACGTTCGGCCGCCACGTGGCGGTGGAGCTGACGGAAGACAACAAGCGTCAGTTCTTCATCCCGCGGGGCTTCGCGCACGGCTTCGCCGTGCTGAGCGACGAAGCGACGTTCCAGTACAAGTGCGACAACCCCTACGCCCCCGAATCGGAGGGCGCCATTGCATGGAATGACCCTTCGCTGGGCATCGACTGGCGTCTGGCCCCCGAAGATGTCGTCCTCTCGCCCAAGGACAGCGCCCACCCGCTGCTGTCGGAGGCCGGGGAACTGTTCGACTATAATACAAACTATTATAGTTTATGACGACTTTGTTTTTTGTATTTCTCTTTCTAGTGTTATTCAAACAAATAATACTACTCTCCTCGATATTCCCGATGGCCTTTTATTACAGGTTCAAAAGAAACCGACAAATTCAGTCGTCAGCATCCGTCTCCCCCCCCCTCGTTAGGCAACAAAAAGGAGGCATTACAAGTCGAATCAAACTTCTATGCAGTGGATATTTTCGTTATAACTTGTTCCAAATCGCTTATATTCCGTCACATATAATCCGGAATTTTCTTTATAAGAAGGTTTGTCTGGTCGAAATCGGTCCTAAAGCTGTTATTTATTTTGGAGCGGAGATAAGAGATCCTTATAAACTGAAAATCGGAGAAGGGAGCATTATTGGGGATCGGGCGGTTTTAGATGCGCGAAATGGAATATCGATAGGTGCAAATGTCAATCTCTCTACAGAAGTACATATTTGGACAGAGCAGCATGACCATAAAGATCCGGATTTCAAATGCAATTCAGACGACAGTTTTCGCGTCGTCATAGAGGATCGGGCATGGCTCGGTCCGAGAACGACAATATTGCACGGGGTTACAATTGGTGAAGGCGCCGTCGTCGCAGCCGGCGCCGTAGTGACGAAAGATGTCGCTCCTTACACGATCGTCGGCGGGGTCCCTGCAAAAAAGATAGGCGAACGTACACACGATCTACGATACGAATTTTCCGGAGATTATATTCCTTTTTATTAAACTTATGAATATCCTGATTACGGGCGCGAACGGTCAGCTTGGCAGCGCCCTGCGGCGTCTTGGCGGCGTCTCGCCCCACAACTACTTCTGTACGGACGTCGCGGAACTAGACATCACCGATGCGGCTGCCGTCCTGCGAACGGTCGAGGAGCGGTGCATCGACGTTATCGTAAACTGCGCGGCCTACACCGACGTGGAGCGGGCCGAGGAGGACGAACCGCGTGCGGACCTGCTGAACCACAAGGCTGCGGGCAACCTCGCGGCGGCGGCCAAGGCGACGGGCGCGACGCTGTTCCACGTCTCGACGGACTACGTCTTCGACGGCACGGCCCATACGCCCTACAGGGAGGATACGGCTCCCTCGCCGCTGGGAGCCTACGGGCGTACGAAGCTTGCGGGCGAACGCGCCGTCATGGCATCCGGGTGCCGGTATCTGATCTTCCGCACGGCGTGGCTCTATTCGGAGTACGGACACAACTTCCTGAAGACGATGCTGCGTCTGACTTCGGAGCGGGATACGCTGCAGGTGGTCTTCGACCAGATCGGCACTCCGACCTACGCCGGGGACTTGGCGCTTGCGATCTTCTCGATCATCGAGTCGGAACGCTACGCGGGCAACGAGGGCGTGTACCACTTCACCGACGAGGGCGTCTGCTCGTGGTACGACTTCGCGACGGAGATCGCCGCGGCCGCGGGTCACGACTCATGCCGCATCATCCCCTGCCACACGTCGGAGTTTCCGACCAAGGCCCAGCGCCCGGCCTATTCGGTGCTGGACAAAACCAAAATCAAAGAGACCTTCCAGATGGACATCCCCCACTGGAGGGAGGCAATGAAGTATTGCCTTGAAAAATTAAGATAACTCCCTCCCGATATGCAGTTACCCCCCCCCTCCCAAATTGAAAGATATCTGAAGTATCTTCCCTATTTGCCTAAAACAATTTGGTTTAACTTTCATTATCTGCCATGGCGACAGGCTGTCAAATTACCTATATTCCTTTATCGGGCCAAGATACTTCGGGCAAAAGGCAGTATCACAATCTCTGGAGATATATCTACAGGGATGATACGATTGGGGGAGCCTACGGTAAGTCTCTATCCGAATGGCGGAGTTATTTGGGAAAATCATGGAGGGAGGTGCTCGTTTGCTGGAAAATGTGTTATCGGCAACGCCTCTGCCATATCGATTGGCAAACAGGGCAGTTTGATATTTGGAGTCGGTTTTACGGTGTCGGCAGCCTTGAAACTCGCGTCTTACTATTGTGTTGAATTTGGGGATAATGTTCGTGTCGGGTGGGATGCTATCATCATGGATACCGACTTTCACCGGATGAAAAACCGCGAAACGGGAACATTTACCAAAGGATATGCTCCTGTACTTATCGGTCGAAACTGCTGGATAGGATGCCGCTGTACGATACTCAAGGGAACGAAGCTGCCGGCCTACTGCACCTTAGCAGCCGGAACGACGATCGGCAAAAAAATCGACGGAGAGGGGTATAAGATCATCTCGAACACATCAGAACTTAAAATCGTGAAGGAAAATTATTATCGAGAACTTGGCAATGATGCGATAGTTTACCCTGTAGATTCTATCAATAATAGATAAATTAAAACATAGATAATGGAATTGAAACGCACTATCCTCATCACGGGCGGCGCGGGCTTCATCGGCTCGCATGTGGTCCGTCTTTTCGTGACCAAATACCCCGATTACCGGATCGTCAACCTCGACAAGCTGACCTATGCGGGGAACCTCGCCAACCTGCGGGACATCGAGGAGCGGCCGAACTACACTTTCGTCAGGGGCGACATCTGCGACTTCGAGGCGATGCGTGAACTGTTCCGGCAATACGGCATCGACGGGGTGATCCATCTCGCAGCCGAGAGCCACGTGGACCGCTCGATCAGGGATCCGTTCACCTTCGCGCGTACGAACGTCATGGGTACGCTGTCGCTGCTCGAAGCTGCGCGGGAGTACTGGAACGGTGATTGGGCAGGCAAGCTGTTCTACCACATTTCGACCGACGAGGTGTACGGGGCGTTGGAGCTGACCCGCCCCGCGGGGGACCCTGCGGGCTGCGAGAGCGGCGGCGGTCCTTTCGGGGAGGAGTTCTTCACCGAGGAGACGAAGTACGACCCGCACAGCCCCTACTCGGCGTCGAAGGCTTCGTCGGACCACTTCGTGCGGGCCTACCACGACACGTACGGCATGCCGACGCTGGTGACGAACTGCTCGAACAACTACGGTCCTTACCAGTTTCCGGAGAAGCTGATTCCGCTGTTCATCAACAACATCCGCCGCGGACGGCCGCTTCCGGTGTACGGCCGCGGGGAGAACGTCCGCGACTGGCTCTACGTCGAGGACCACGCACGAGCCATCGACGTGATCTTCCACAGGGGCAAAGTCGCCGACACGTACAACATCGGGGGTTTCAACGAATGGAAGAACATCGACCTGATACGGGTGATCGTCAAAACCGTGGACCGGCTGCTGGGCAATCCCGAAGGCGCTTCGGAAAAGCTGATCACCCATGTCGCCGACCGCGCGGGTCACGACCTGAGATATGCCATCGACTCGCGCAAACTCAAAGACGAGCTGGGCTGGCAGCCCAGCCTGCAGTTCGAAGAGGGGATCGAAAAGACCGTCCGCTGGTACCTCCAGAACCAAAAATGGATGGACGACATTACTTCAGGAGAGTATGAAAAATACTATCAGAGTATGTATAAGGAGAGGTAGATATGGCACTTAACGGATGAACATCGGCTCCGAAATGCAGGAAATAAGCTCTAACAACAAACGAATAGCAAAGAATACGCTTCTGCTCTACTTCCGGATGCTTGTTACCATGGCGGTAAGTCTCTACACCAGCCGGGTGGTATTGAATATTCTGGGGGTGGAGGACTTCGGCATTTATAATGTCGTGGGCGGAATCGTTGCCATGTTCGGATTCATCAATGGATCAATGACCTCCGCGACACAGCGGTACCTGACCTTTGAGCTGGGACAGAACAATCGGACGCAACTGACAAAGGTTTTCTCGACCAGCCTTTCAATACATGCCATCATATCCTTTCTTATAATAGTGCTGGCGGAAACGGTCGGGCTTTGGTTCTTATGGAACAAAATGCAGATTCCGGCCGACCGCATGAATGCCGCTTTCTGGGTATTCCAGTGCTCGGTAGCGGCATCGGTGATCATGATCATGAGCGTACCGTACAATGCGGCCATCATCGCCCATGAAAAAATGAGCGCATTCGCCTACATATCGATTATCGAAGTCTCTTTGAAATTGCTGATCGTCTGTTTTCTTCGGTATTTTCACACCGATAAACTGATATTGTACGCCGCGTTGATCGTTATTGTCCAACTCGTCATACGTCTATGTTACAGCTGGTATTGCAACCGGCATTTCAAGGAGACGAAATATCGTTGGATATGGGATAAGACGCTGTTTTGCGAAATGACAGGCTTCGCAGGCTGGAATCTTTTCGGCAACCTTGCGGCCATTACATTTACGCAGGGACTGAACCTGCTGCTGAATATGTTCTTCGGTCCGGTTGTCAACGCTGCCAGAGGTATCGCCGTGCAGGCCCAAACCGCCATCGGTCAGTTCAGCAGCAACTTCCAAACGGCCCTCAACCCGCAAATAACCAAATCGTACGCGACCGGCGACATGGAATACATGCATGGCCTGATTTTCCGGAGCGCCAAATTTTCATTTTTCCTGCTGCTGCTGTTATCGCTTCCCGTCCTTATCGAGACAAAAGCGCTACTGACACTCTGGCTGAAAATCGTCCCGGACCACACAGTCGTATTCCTGCGGATCATGTTGTGCACGACATGGGTGTATGCCGTCTCCAATCCGTTGATTACAGCCGCTTCCGCCACCGGCAAGATCAAACTATACCAAAGCGTCGTCGGAGGGTTGCTGCTGCTGATCCTACCGATTTCTTATCTTTGTTTGCGGCTAGGGCTCCCTGCATACAGCGTCTTTATCGTACATTTAGTCATTGAAATTACAGCCCAATTCGCCCGGCTGCTGATGCTCAAAAGAATGATTAAACTTTCACTGCGAGAATATTTCAGTAAAGTAGTGTGGTGTATTTTCAAGGTAACGGCAATCGCGCTTGCAGTACCGCAGGCAGTAATATATTGCCACCCCCAGCACGGAGTATGGAATCTTTTGATGGTATGCCTCGTATGTACCCTATCGACAAGCATCTCCATCTATTATTTCGGCTTGACATCCGGTGAAAAGACTTTCATCTCTTCAAAAATCTCAGTCATATTGGCAAGGCTAAAACCCAAAACCAAAGACTAATGCATCGTATTCCCTATTTCGACTTCCTGAGGGGCATCGCCATCATTATGGTGGTATGCCTGCATTGCATCGACTATTCCGCCATGGAAGGCCCCGTTTTGAATCTTTTCGGAGTGGAATTCAGGAACCTGCTGAATGCGGCCGTCCCGCTGTTTCTGGCGATATCGGGTTATTTCATGGCAAATAAAAAAACAGACACCCCGACTGCATATAAAGAGTTCCTGAAAAGACAGGCGGTAAAGGTATACATTCCCATGCTGGTCTGGTCGGTTCCCTATCTGATCCTTGCATACCTGCACCGGGAAAACTCCGTGACCTCGTGGCTACTTTATTTCTTCGGCGGATTCTCTATCTACTACTTCATCATCCTGATCGTACAGTATTACGCACTGCTGCCCTTAATGCAGAAAATGGGACGCTCCCTAGGGGGGGGGTGCTGGCAGCCGTCACAATCAGCATCACCTGCATATCCTGCATGGAAATCCTGCTTTATGTATATCGGATGGAAATACCATTGATCGTATACGCCGGGCCGTTCCCGCTATGGATCATGTTCTTCGTGACCGGAATCTATCTACGTAACCATACGGTTCAAATGAAATACGTTTACCCGCTGGTGATTCTTTTCTTCCTGCTGTCCGTCGCAGAAAACTTCGTCATCATGCACTACATGGGGCAGGTAACAGGACTCGGCATCAAAGTCTTTTCGTTCCTTTTTTCACTTTATTTCATCATCATGCTGTTTGCAAGTCCCCTGCAACGTTATCTAACTGCCCGTAAAGATCGCTTCATTGTCCGCAGCATCGCCAAGGTCGGGGAAATATCCTTCGGCATTTATCTGATCCACATGCTGGTCAATATGGTACTGAACAAATTATGCGGCTACCACGACTTCAATTTCATATTGGTTCTGACAATAAGTATTGCTGTCATCATTGCCACCATGAAATTGGTGCCGACTTCCATCCGTAAATACATAGGCTTTTCATAACATGATCGAAATCCGGAATAAACGGGATTGCTGCGGTTGCAACGCATGCGTACAAAAATGTCCTCAGCAGTGCATCGGACAGTCCGAAGACGCCGAAGGATTCATTTACCCTCAAGTAGATAAGGCCCGGTGTGTCGGTTGCGGCCTATGCGAAAAAGTATGTCCGGTCATCAACCAGAATCCCAAAAGCAAACCCTTGAAAGTCATGGCCGGCCGAAACGGAAATGAAGAAATCCGGATGCAGAGTTCCTCAGGCGGAGTTTTCACATTATTGGCAGAACAGATCATCGGCCGGGGCGGGGTTGTCTTCGGTGCCCGGTTCGACGAGAACTGGAATGTCGTACACAGTTACACCGAATGTACGGACGGACTGGCTGCATTCCGGGGCAGCAAATACGTACAAAGCAGGATCGGGGAGACATTCAGGCAAGCCAGAGAATTCCTGCGACAGGGCTGCGAGGTACTATTCACCGGAACCCCCTGCCAGATTGCGGGATTGCATAGGTTCCTCGGAAAAGAATACGACAATCTGTTCACCATGGACATCGTATGCCACGGAGTTCCCAGTCCGGGTGTATGGAAAGAGTATTTGAAACAAACAACTCAGAATTTATCTCCGATCGCACGTATCGTCGGGATAAATTTCCGCGACAAGCGCACCGGTTGGAAAGAGTATAGCTTCACACTCCATCTTTCGTCACCGGACAAAGAGGTTTTGCATACCGAAAAGTTTTACCGGAACAAGTATATGCGCGGATTCCTCGCCAATTTATATCTGCGGCCATCCTGTCATCAATGTCCGTCAAAATCAGGCAAATCCGGGGCCGACATTACATTGGCGGACTTTTGGGGAATCGAACATATCGTACCAAGCATGGATGATGACAAAGGGACCGGATTGATACTGGTCAATACGGCCAAAGGGAAATGCATGTACAATACCTTACCAATTATTTCGCAAGAGGTTGAATATGAACAAGCTCTTAAAGGGAATCATGTGATTGAAATTTCAGTTCCCATTCCTTCGCAAAGGGAGTGTTTTTTTGACAACTTCGGAAAAGAGAATTTTTTCCGGCTGATAGACCGTCTTACAAAAGAACCTCTCAAGACACGGTTACGCCGGGCAGCGGGCCGGTTCATTAAACGATTACGATGAAAATAGGCATATTGACCCAACCGCTGCAGAGGAATTACGGCGGGATACTCCAATGCTACGCGCTGTGCGAAGTATTGAAGGGATTGGGGCATGAAGTGTGCGTGCTGGACAGACACCACCATACCCCTTTCCTGCGAAAATTGCTCCGCAGCGCAAAAAGAATACTACGCTATTGCCTCGGCGCAGAAAAAAAGGAAAACATCTTGTCCATATGGATGACCGCCGGTCAAATGCGGACAATCAGCCGGCATACCTCGGCGTTCATCGACAGGCATATCCCTCATACCCGGCCGCTCTTGAGGACAAAAGAACTCCGGCAGGCCGCCGGCAACGAGCACATAGATGCATATGTCGTGGGTAGCGACCAAGTATGGCGTCCGGTCTTCTCCCCCTGCATCACCAATTATTACATTGATTTCGACCAACGGGACCATATCATTCGGATCGCCTACGCGGCATCGTTCGGGGTCGACGCATGGGAATACGACCGGCAAGCGCAACAGGTGTGTGCCGGTTATGCAAAAAAATTCGATGCCATATCCGTGCGCGAGGACTCCGGAGTTACATTGTGCCGAAATTATCTGGGAGTCGCGGCGGAACATGTCCTCGACCCAACAATGCTGCTCAGGCGGGAACAATATGAAAAACTGGCAACGGATCGGCACGCCCTTGCAAGCAGAGGGAACCTGTTGACCTATATCCTCGACCCGTCCCCGGAAAAATCAACGATCGTCGGGAACGTGTCCCGGAAATTGGGTCTGACTCCGTTTAGCGTGATGCCGTCCCGGGAAGCGGACGTCCTGAACTGCGCAATGTATCCGGAAGAGTGTACTTCCCCTGCGGTAGAACAGTGGCTGCGCGGGTTCATGGACGCCCGGTACGTCATTGTCGATTCTTTCCACGGCTGCGTGTTCTCCATCCTGTTCAACAAACCGTTCATCGCCATAGCCAACTGCAGCAGGGGCGAAACCCGTTTCACTTCCCTGTTAAGGACGTTCGGCCTCGAAGGCCGGTTGATTCATAATGCCGGGGAATTGACCGACAGCCTGATAACGGCTCCGGTCGATTGGGAGCGATGTAACGGAATATTACAGTCGGAGAGGAAAAAATCCCTTCTTTTCCTCCGAACAAATCTTAACAAATAGACATGGAGTTTTACATTTACCTTGCTTTGATCGTACTCTTTTTATCGCTCGTAAAAAGGGCCAACAACAAAGTCGTATACATAGGAGTCGCTTTCGCCTTGTTCTTTCTGGCTGCCTACCGTAGTCTGGGAGTGGGAACAGATTCCGAGGCGTATTACACAATATATTATCAATATGCCAATAACGACGCCTACGTAGCAGCCAACGAAAATTATAAAACCGCGGAATTCATCTGGCTGGCAATGTTAAGGTATTTCCGCAATGCGAACAATTATAGGGGATTGCTGGTCATGTTGGCTGCCTTGAATGCCATACCGCTCTTCTATGCCCTCAATAAGCAAAGCAAATGGCCGTTGTTCTCGGTTTTCCTTTATATCTCGCTGTACTTTTACGGGAACTCCATGAACGCGATGCGCCAGTCGGTGGCAATGTCCTTCCTGTTGTTGGCCATCCCCTTTTTGGAGAAAGACAAAAACAAATACTACCTGCTGCTGATGCTATTGGCAATGGCCATACACATGTCCGCATTATATGTCTTCCTGTTCGTCTGGGTGTTTTATAAAGCGAACTTGAATTTCGACAACAAACTCAAATATGCGCTCGCAATAGCCATCAGTTTCATTATCGGCATGTTCTTTACGGCATGGTTCAAGGAGACTCTCAAACCCATAGCCAATTTATTCGCTTCGAGCAACTATGACTATTACCTAAGCGGGGGAACCGTTAACGAATCGAGGAACCTGCTCTCCAACCTTGGACTCAATCTGGTAGCCGTATTCATGCTGTACATCAATAAGGACGCGAACAATATATATTTCAAATTATATATCCTCGGAGTAATCATGGTCAACTTACTTGCCGGACTGGGTGCATTTTCAGGCCGTGTTGTCAGTTATTTCAGCCTGATGCAGATCGTGGCTATCCCGAACCTTCTATATCTGGTCAAAAAAACATTCCAGAAATATTTGTATACCGTGATATTCATTGCGTATGGGCTTTCCGTCTATATTTATTATCTCTTTAAAAATCTCAGCGAGATCGTACCCTATTCCAATATATTCAGTAATTAACCGCTCTGATGTTCTCCGTTGTAATCCCCTTGTATAATAAACAAGACTGTATCCGCAATACCGTACAGTCCGTATTGAATCAAACGTTCCCCGATTTTGAAATAAATATCGTAGACGACGGATCGACGGACCGCAGTTTGGAAATCGCACGCCAATTCGATGATCCCCGGATCAGGGTCTTTTCCAAACCGAACGGCGGCGTATCGTCCGCCCGCAATTACGGGATAAGGCAATCCCGGAAAAAGTATATTGCGTTTCTCGACGCTGACGACCTTTGGTATCCGGATTATCTTAGCGAAATCGCACGCCTGATAGATAAGTATCCCGGATGCGGCATCTATTCGGCTGGATACATTTTACGGAAAAAACACCGGGAGATCCGATATGCCTATCCGACCGAAGGTGTCATACAAGATTATTTCAAAGAATACTTCAAACACAAAAGTCCATTTTGCAATGCTTCGTGTGCTGTAATCCCGGTGGAAGCTTTCGGGAAAGTTGGTTATTTTCCAGAGAATCTGCATACAGGCGAAGACTTGTATATGTGGATGGCCATCGCCGAACACTATAATGTATGTGTTACGCCAAATATCCTGATGAGTTACGAGTATCAGGAATCGACATTCAATGACCGCCTCGAAAAAAACATATATATACAAGGTGATTTATTCAAAAAGCTCTGCAAGTGCCAAAATACATATCTGAACGAAATCATTGCACGTTTGGTAATTACAGACGCTATTTTTCAGGCATTGAGAAATAATAAAGACGTATCGAAGAGTGTTGAGAAAAAATTCAATTACACCAAATTCAACAGAACAGAGCTATTATATCTTCGAATTCTGAACCGAACCCCGGCTTGGAGCAACAAGATCATCCGCAACGGATGGAAATTAGGTTCAGCTATTAAAACCTATTTATTAGGGGTAATGGGAAGATAGAGACACAAGAAAACATCCAATGAGATCGCCCCATATCTATGAACAAACAAAATAACGATCCATGCGAATCTTAATATTGAATCCGATTCTTTATACCGCCGAAAACAATACAATCCCGACCGTATCTTCAATTAAAGACACGATGATCTACAATTTATGTCTTGGATTTAAACAATTGGGGCATGACATAACATTGGCGGCAGCAATGGAATACCAACCATGCAAGAAAGAAGAATATGATTTTAAAATTTTGTTTTTCAAATCGGACTTGAAAAGAATCTTTCCACCGTCCGTACTCCCGTTCTCACGAGATCTGTGGAAACACCTAAAACAGAACAGTCAACAATACGATCTCATAATCAGCAGCGAGGTATTTTCTTTTCAAAGTCTATTTGCGTCGCTATTATACCCTCGCAAAACCATAATATGGCATGAATTGGCATTACATCCCCAAAAGCTATATAAACTACCATCCAAAATATGGTACAACTTTATAGCACCAGTATTTATCAGAAAGACATTGGTAGTTCCCCGCTCCAAAGCCGCATATAATTTCATAAAAAGATACCATAAAAAAACAACGACTGAATGTATTGAACATGGAGTTAATATCGAGAAATTTGCGGTATCGGCAGAAAAAAAAGATTTTTTCATCGTCATTTCTCAATTAATAGAACGTAAAAACATTTCCTCGATTATTACGAAATTCGCAGCCTTGATAAAGGATAAACAATATAAAGACTTTAAATTGTATGTCATAGGACAAGGCCCCTTGGAGGAGCAACTCAAAAGACAATCCATAATTTCCGACACACAAAACAATATAATATTTACCGGGTTCCTGCCCCATGTCCAAATGAGCGAATATACAGCTCACGCAAAAGCGTTATTGATCAATACATACCAAGACAATAACATGGTTTCCATTCCTGAAACACTCTCCTGCGGAACTCCGGTCATTTCGAATACCGTTCCTACGAATTCCTATATTATAAACAGCCATCAATTAGGTATAGCAAAAGATAATTGGGATGAACACGATTTGAAAGAGATTATTGCGAATAATTCCTTCTATGTAAAAAACTGCATTGCATACCGAGATAATCTGGCCAACAGCCATATTGCCCAGACTTTCCTAGACATCTTTCAGGATAAAAAAATAGCCGAAAATATAAAATAAACACATAGCGAAAAAGTAAATTTGGGTAAAACGTAGCGAATTAGCTGATACAGCGTTCGTTACGCTTTGTTTTTCTATGGGACAGAGCCAACGAAATACCACCTCGAAGCCAAACAGCGCAGAAGTTCAGTTACCACCTCATTACCCCCGTAACGGGTGTGAATTTCTTGCTAAATGGTTCTGTTTCTGCGATTTGCGTAATTTTGCATAGCAGTCGGTAACTCACTAATAACTAATTTTGTAACCAAAAAAAGGAGTGAGTTATGCGTAGTACATTCAAGGTATTATTTTACGTGAAGAAAGGCAGCGAGAAGCCGAACGGCAACCTGCCTTTAATGTGCCGTATCACGGTGGACGGCGAGATTAAACAGTTCAGTTGCAAGATGGACG
>ERZ791631.124-NODE-124-length-83412-cov-12.426215_pt1 | contig 83412 bp, 43 predicted proteins | sample MGYA00509961_ERZ791631 | MGnify/ENA primary metagenome ERZ791631 (study PRJEB30046, sample SAMN00715248) | human gut metagenome | study: EMG produced TPA metagenomics assembly of the A metagenome-wide association study of gut microbiota in type 2... | reverse complement strand
GCGCAGAATATGATGCCCTCCCCTGATACATTCCCGGTTCCATTGATTCATATCAACGAGACGAACTCGACCAACAATTATCTGCAATCTCTCTGTTCTGAACAGAAGGTGGAGGAATTAACTGTCGTTGTCGCCGATTTTCAGACTTCCGGTCGGGGACAGCGTGGAAATTCGTGGGAATCAGCTCCTGGCAAGAATCTTCTTTTCAGCACCGTTATCTTCCCCGAGTTTTTGGAAGCACGACGTCAGTTTCTTATTTCACAGATTATATCTTTAGCTATTAAAGAAGAATTGGATACCTATACCACCGACATTTCTATCAAATGGCCGAATGATATTTATTGGAAAGAAAAAAAAATATGTGGGATGTTGATAGAAAACGATCTGATGGGGCGGAATATCAGTCAGAGCATTATAGGAATCGGAATCAATATTAATCAAGAGATATTTCACAGTTCTGCTCCTAACCCCGTTTCACTGCTACAAATCACAGAAGAAGAGCATGATCTATTTGAAATACTGAAAAATATCATGCTGCGTATCCAATCTTATTATAGCTTGCTCAAAAAAGGCGATACGACATCAATAGCCTGTCAATATGAAAAATCTCTTTTCAGAAGGGAAGGGATGCATCGATATAAAGATGCCAATGGAGAATTTCTTGCACGAATCGTTTGTGTAGAACCTGAAGGAAGATTGATCTTAGAAGATGAGAAGCTGATTAAAAGAGGGTATATGTTTAAGGAAGTAGAATATTTACTGAAATAAGCTATTCTATTCCAGATCAAAACATTATCTTTGGAACGTGCGTTTTTATATAAAATTCTTTCATTTATGAAAACAAGACTAATTTTCCTTCTTCCATTGTTATGGGTATTAATAGGATGCGATGATTCAGATTCTGCAACATTGAATATATCAGAATCGAAGTTTGATAACATCAGCGCAAGTGGTGAATCATTAACGATAGATATTACATGTAGTTCCTCATGGACTGTAACAAGTAATAAACAATGGTGTATCCCCAGTACACAAAAAGGAGAAAACGATGGAAAGTTAATCTTATCTATTAATGCAAATCTGGAATCTAATTCCAGAACAGCAACTGTCACTATCATAAGTCATAAGGTTAGCAAAACTGTTCAAATCATCCAAAATGGCTCTACCAATACAGCTGAAGAATACCATTATGAACTCCCTGTAATCTTTCATGTATTGTATAAAGAAAATGAGAATTCTCTACAAAAAGTAAATTCAAGCCGTTTATCCCATATACTAGACAAAGTGAACAATCTGTATAAAAGCAAGAATAACAGTGTAGACATGAATCTTACTTTTACATTGGCAACAACAGATAAAAATGGAGAAACATTACCCAATCCTGGTGTAGAATATATCCAATGGTCAGAGTCATACCCTATCGATTGTGAAACTTTTATGAAGGATAATTCGGGAAAATATGTAAAATACTTATGGGATCCAAACTCATATATCAACATTATGGTTTATAATTTTACAACTGAACCGAATTCAAATTCAGTAACATTAGGTATCTCTCATATTCCTTTTTCTACTACAGGCAAGCATTATTTAGAAGGGCTTGGTGAAACAGACTACTCTCATCTAACATTAGCAAATTTACAATTCCCACTATCTGTCTCCATTAATAGCCTATATATTAATGAAGAGTCTACTCCAACAGAATATAGTACAGCAGACATTGCTGTCACGCTAGCTCATGAATTAGGACATTACCTGGGACTACATCATGTCTTTGCCGAAACCGATAATGGCACGTGTGAAGATACGGATTATTGCAAAGATACCAAAAGCTATAATAAACAAGAGTATGATAGCAAATGTGATTACATATATGAGAATGAGAGAGAAAAATACACATTTAAAAATTTGGTAAAACGAACAGGATGTGATGGTATAGAGTTTATCTCTTATAATATCATGGATTATGCTATTAGTTATTCAAACCAATTCACTCAAAATCAACGTGAACGTATCAGACATGTCTTATCCTATAGTCCTCTGATACCCGGACCGAAGAAAGGAGACATTGATACCCGAGCGCTTAATGAAGGGCCTTTGGATTTACCAATACGAACTATAAAATAACAAATTGAATATAATTGAAAAGAGGTGAACCGCTTAGCGATTCACCTCTTTTTCTATCCTCAATATCTTATCCAATGTCTTTTGAGCTTCTGTTGATGGAAAACGCAGAATCACTTTCTGCAAAGAGTTACGCGCTTTCTCATACCGGGTAGTGAACAACTTCGATAATCCATCCCGGTAGCGGGCATACTGCATTTTAGTGGGAGAAGAAAGTTTTTTATAATCCATCTCCAACTTTTTCTTCTCCTGTTCTGCTGTCAAATAATAATAGTTTCCTAAAAAGATATTAGCCGCCAGATTATCCGCCTCAAGTTGCAATATTTTTTCGTACATACGCAAAGCATCTTTCTCCTGCCCACGACATACCTGCATTTCTGCGCAAGCTTCCAAACAATCTACATTATTAGGAGTCTTTTGCAGTAATTCCTTGTAAAATAAATAGGCTTTATCGTAATTCCGATTCTTTTTATAGGCAAGCGCTAATTCTGTAGCCAGTTTGGAGCTAATTTCACTGTTCTTGTCTACATTCGTCCAATAATACATTTCCGTACGGTCTATATTCAGAGCGATAGTCTGCCGGAAATAGCTCACAGCCTGCCCATTCTGCCCTGCCTCAATGGCAGCAGACACTTTTTGTAACATCTCATCAACCGACTGCGCATTCAGCACCAGCGGCAATGAAAATAAAGAGATAAGAAAAATAGTTAAGGTCCTCATAATCCATCTGATTGCTATTTAGTTCGTGACACACAAAGATACAATAAAAAAATAAAAAATGTACCTTTGTTCGCGAAAAGAACAATCAAATTGATAAAAGTGTTTTTATACAATGACAGATAAAAAAAAATCCTCCGTAAACAGACGAATATTACAGATAGCCATCCCATCGATTATATCGAATATTACCGTTCCGCTACTGGGACTTATCGATGTCACGATTGTAGGACATCTCGGTTCTCCGGCGTACATTGGAGCCATTGCAGTAGGGGGAATGTTATTCAATATTATCTACTGGATTTTTGGATTCCTGCGCATGGGAACAAGCGGAATGACTTCACAAGCGTACGGCCAACATGATTTAAACGAAATCACCCGGTTACTACTACGTTCTGTTGGAGTAGGATTATTTATAGCACTTTGCCTGTTGATACTCCAATACCCTATCCTGAAACTGGCATTTACACTGATACAAACCACACCGGAGGTCAAACAATTGGCAACAACCTATTTTTATATCTGTATCTGGGGAGCCCCAGCCACATTAGGGCTTTATGGATTCGCCGGCTGGTTTATCGGGATGCAGAATTCACATTTTCCCATGTATATCGCTATCACTCAAAATATTGTCAACATTGTAGCCAGTCTATGTTTTGTCTACTTATTGGACATGAAAGTAGCAGGAGTGGCAACAGGAACTTTAATTGCCCAATATGCAGGTTTCTTCATGGCTATTTTGTTATACATGCGTTACTATAGTGTGCTTAAAAAACGAATCGTATGGAAAGAAATCATACAGAAACAAGCCATGTACCGTTTCTTTCAAGTCAATCGGGATATATTCTTCCGTACCCTCTGCCTTGTTATAGTCACTATGTTTTTTACCTCTGCAGGGGCCGCCCAAGGAGAAATCGTATTAGCCGTGAACACCTTGCTCATGCAATTATTTACCTTATTTTCATACATTATGGACGGATTCGCTTATGCCGGTGAAGCACTGGCCGGCCGTTACATTGGTGCCAAAAACCAAACAGGCTTACGTAACACAGTACATCACCTTTTCTATTGGGGATTCGGTCTTTCACTGGTATTCACGATTCTCTATGCAGCTGGCGGAAAAGAATTCCTAGGATTACTAACCAATGACACTTCAGTAATCAGCGCTTCAGACACTTATTTTTACTGGGCACTCATTATTCCGTTAGCCGGTTTCTCCGCTTTCTTATGGGATGGCATTTTTATCGGTGCCACTGCTACCCGGCAGATGCTTTACTCCATGTTAGTAGCCTCTGCCAGCTTCTTTGGAGTCTATTACGCTTTCCATCCCCTTTTAGGAAATCATGCCCTGTGGCTGGCTTTTCTCGTTTATCTTTCATTGCGGGGAATTGTACAAACCCTTTTGGGAAGACAAATAATGAAAAAAGTAATCGTATCCCGGTGAGGCTATCCGATAAATTATCTCTATATTTGCGGCAAACAATAAAAAGCAAAAGGTATGGCAAAGTATAAAAGAATCTTACTAAAGCTTAGTGGAGAGAGCTTAATGGGCGAAAAGCAATATGGCATTGATGAAAAAAGACTGGCAGAATATGCTGAACAAATCAAAGAAATCCACCAGCAAGGGGTACAGATTGGTATCGTTATCGGAGGAGGCAATATATTTCGCGGACTAAGCGGAGCCAATAAAGGTTTTGATCGTGTAAAAGGAGACCAAATGGGAATGTTGGCTACTGTAATCAACAGTCTCGCTCTAAGTTCTGCTCTTGTGGCTACCGGTGTAAAGGCACGTGTGTTGACAGCAGTCCGGATGGAACCTATCGGTGAATTCTACAGTAAATGGAAAGCTATCGAATGTATGGAGAACGGCGAAGTAGTCATTATGTCCGCTGGAACGGGAAATCCTTTCTTTACTACTGACACCGGTTCTTCACTTAGAGGTATAGAAATTGAAGCAGACGTCATGCTGAAAGGTACTCGTGTAGATGGCATTTACACGGCTGATCCCGAAAAAGATCCTACCGCTACCAAATTCGACGATATTACATATGATGAAGTACTGAAACGTGGTCTGAAAGTCATGGATTTGACAGCGACCTGTATGTGTAAAGAAAACAATCTGCCAATCGTCGTATTTGATATGGACACAGTAGGCAACTTAAAGAAGGTTATCAGTGGAGAAGAGATAGGTACGTTAGTACATAACTAATTCTAAAACACACTGTACTAAATCCCGTACATGTAATAGCAAACTTCAACTATTATGTGTACGAGATTAATATAACAAACATGCAAGGATTAAATTATTATATCGTTTTCCTATACTGCATAGGGCTCATTCCAAAATATTTAGTGAATGCGCGGCTAAAATTAGATTTTTCCTGATAACCGCAATCAAAAGCGATTTCGGCAATAGTCTTGTCAGTCTGTTTCATCTCATTTACAGCATAATCCATTCTTGTCTTTATAATAAAGTTATAAGGGGTTATGCCCATTAATGCTTTTGTCTTTCGCGCTAATTGCGAAGAGCTCATACAAAGTTCTGAAGAAAGAATTTCCAGATTAAAATCTGGATCTGCCATATTTTCCCATATTATTTCCGTCATCTTTTGCACAAATGGATTGATGTATTTTCCCTCATAATCGTTGCTTACACTGTCCTGCTGTCCTTTCAGAGTTGCATACTTCTCCCACCATTTTCTTCTGTTGGATAAAATATTGCTAACGCGTGCTTTAAGTATAGGAGCACTGAAAGGCTTGGTGATATAATCATCTACTCCCACATAAAAACTCTTCAATATCTGCCGCTCTTCATTTAGAGCAGTCAATAAAATGACTGGAATATGATTAATACGTTCATCACTCTTTATTTTCTCCAAAAGTTCTGTTCCATCCATTTCTGGCATCATTACATCACTGATAATTATATCTGGGATATATTCTAATGCTTTCTCCATTCCGTCCATTCCATTTACTGCCTCAATGATTCTGAACTCTGGAATCAATATAGACTTTATAAATAAACGCATATCACTATCATCTTCCACCACCAAAATGAGACCGCCATCATTGCATCTCGATGATTCTTCCTGAACGTCCACCGCTTTCTCTACCTCAATTCCCTCTACAGATGGAACCACTTCTTCAGTCTTTCCGGAAGAAACAAAACTTGAATTAGATATTGGAAGCAAAACGGTAAAGGTAGAGCCCTTATCCTGCTCGCTATCCACATAAATATGACCACCCAACAGATGTATCAATTCTTTAGTCATATTCAGACCAAGTCCTGTTCCACCTCTATTTTTTATTCTCTTCTCGTTTGTCTGATAGAAGATCGTAAAAAGTTTCTCCAAAGACTCTGCCGGTATCCCTACTCCGTCGTCAACCACTTTAATGGATACATACATTTTCCCTTTCTCTTGGGCTTGATCCAAAATAACAGAGATATGCCCTCCCTCATCCGTATAGTTAAAAGCATTCGACAGTAAATTGTACAATATCTTATCCACCTTATCCTTATCAAAGTCTATCACCAGTTTATCAAACGATGAACTGAAAGAATAAGTCACATTCCTTTGTTCAGCATGAAATTTGAATATTTCAAAGACCTCCTTAAGAAAAGGAATAATATCTTGAGTAACAAGTTGAACCGACAACTTATTGGCTTCTATCTTCCTAAAGTCTAGCAACTGATTGATTAAACGCATCAGACGACTGGCATTCCGGTGCATGACTTCCAACAAGGATTTGTCATTCCGGTCCTTCACCTTGACCATAATATGTTCTAAAGGACCCAATATCAAGGTAAGACTTGTTCGGAACTCATGGGATATATTGGCAAACAGTTGCAGTTTCAATTCATCCGCCTCATGCTGACGCTTCGCTTCCAGACGTTCCAGCTCAATCTTTGCTTTGATCTTTTCTCTGTTCACAAAGTAATAGAGAATGAAAATAAAAAAACCGACAAACAACAAAAAGTAAATAAGGTATGCCCACCACGTTTTCCACAAAGGAGGTAAAATAACCACCTTAATCTCCGCTCCTTCTTCATTCCATACTCCGTCATTGTTAGCCGCCTTCACTTTGAATACATAATTTCCCGGTGGGAGATTTGTATAAGTAGCGTATCTTTTATCAGACTTTGTAAAGATCCACTGATTATCAAATCCCTCTAACTTGTAAGCATACTTATTTTGTCCAGGTGAAAGATAATTCAATGCTACAAACTGAAAAGAAAACATAGACTGCCAATGCTCCAACACAATTTTCCTTGTCTGTCCGATTGGTAGCTTTAATACCGAATCATCTCCTGGAACAACCGATCGATTGAATATCTGAAAGTCTGTAATGTATACAGCAGGAACTATCGTATTTTCCTTAATCGAATCAGGATTGAAACTATTAAAGCCGTTGATACCTCCAAAAAGAATTTCTCCATCCCTACCTTTGGAAAAAACTCCTTGATTAAACTCATTACTTTGCAAACCATCATTCTCATTGAACATACGGAATGTATATGACAAATAGTTGAACTGTATCACACCAATGGTAGAACTGATCCATAAATTGTTTGACTCATCTTCCACAATACCCATTACAGCATCCCCCAGCATCTCACCCGGACGGGTTATCAAAGAAAAGGAACTGTCGTCCTTATTAAAGCGGTGTAAACCACCCTTCGTTCCAATCCACAACGTGTTTTTCTTATCTTCATGAATAGAAGTAACGACATTATCACTGATTGATTTTTCATCATCAGGATTTACCACATAATTAGCAATCAACGTACCATCTATGTCATACCGTTTCAGTCCACCCTCTGTTCCCAGCCACAGTTCTCCATAGCTGTCGCGGACTATGACATTCACTTTGTCTTCCGGATAAATCAGGTCTTTACTCTGAAACAAAGGAGCAAACACTTTGGTCTGCGGATTATAATTCAGCGCTCCGATTTCAGATGCAATCCATATAGTTCCGTCAATATCTTCATAAAATGCATTGACATTTCTAAAAGGGACACAATCTCTCCACGGTGACCGCATCGTTATCTTTTCATATTTTTTTTTAATCGGATCATATTTACCTATGACGTCTAGACTAAAACCAAACCATAAATTTCCTTTGCTATCTTCAAACATAACCAATTTGCGGACTTTCTCATATTGAGGTTTCACGATGTCCAAAAATGCCACTTCATTAGTCCTTTCATCAAAGCTTATCAACTTATTCCGCCCCTTGACTAAGATTCGCCCTGCCTTATTTTTCAGAATAGAAAAAATATAACCGTCTTCTGATTGCTCATCCCAATCCTTGACATCATATTTATTGAATTTAATCATCAATGAATTATAGAAGTGTACCCCGTTCCGTGTTCCCAGCCATATGGTTCCAGCACTATCCCGATACAAGCAATTCACACTGTTTGTCAAAAGACTCGAAGCACCTTTTCCTGCAACGACATATCTAAATTCTGTTTTTTTTCTATCCCAAATACAAACTCCACCTCCTAATGTAGCTACCCACATCCCCCCATTGGCATCTTCTATTATATCACTCACAGTTTCATGACTCAATCCCTTGACATTTCCACTGGTATGGGTATATTGTTTCCATTCTTTAGTATCAATATTTACACAATAGAGACCACCGTGGTCAGTTCCCACCCATACATTGCCATAGCGGTCATGATATTGGCATCTCAAATGCTTGCACAACACGCCATCCGAAACACCCACTGAATCCATGTAATGAGTAAATTTCTTCTTTCTCGGATCAAAACGATTCAATCCGCCTCCCCACGTCGTAATCCAGATACAGTTATCCCTACCTATCGCTATGGAAGTCGTAGCATTGTGCGAAAGGCTGTTAGTGTTATTCGGAGTCGATTCATAACAAGAGAAATTACCTGTATCAGGATTAAATCTAACAAAGCCTTTTCGGTCTACCGCTATCCAAAACAGCCCATCTTTATCTTCGACTATTCCAGATATATCCCCATCGCCTAATACTTTTGATTCCTTCAAGATACATGAATAATTTGTAAACTTCTCCACCTTAGGATCAAACTTACTTACAATACCATTCAATAAACCTACCCAAATATTTCCTCGACTGTCCTCATACAAGCAACGTATATAATTTCCACCAATAGTAGTTTTGTCAAAAGGATTCTTCTTATATACTTTGAAATCATAACCGTCAAAGCGATTCAGTCCATCCGTTGTTCCAATCCATATATATCCTCTTTTATCCTGCAATATATCAGTTATATAGCTGTTTGAGATGCCATCAGAAATAGTAAAATGCTTAAATCCTAAGGCCTGATTCTGACTATGCAAATGTAAACAGACAGACAAGCACATAAAAAAAGAAAACCGCATTGAGCGAATTTCAGTCTTCATCAAACAAAAAAGACTGATCAATACATCTATAAGGTTAACTCTCATAATCAAATTACTTCTTTGGTACAAATATATAAATAAAAAGCAAATAGACGTTTGTACGATGAATCTTATTTATAAGAGTGTCTCCCCCTTTTTTTCATTTACTTTAGTTGGATAGTCATACTATACTATTATTGTTCAAAAGCACCTCTATCTCTTCCTACTCCTTTCGGACGTTTGTTTTTTTGATGATCAGTAGGCTGAGCTACATCATCCGTACCAGAATGCAAAGCCGGACTCCCTTTTTTCAGTTTGAAATTTCCTATGGAAAGGTCTATATGAGGATTTATAAACCGAGGGTCAGCAACAATGTCATGCACTCCTTTAAATACATTCTGCTCTACAGGATAAATATTATAATCCCAACGAATATCTGAATTCTTATTATTAGATGTCACCTTTCCACCGGGACGGGGAACGATGATATTATTCAAAAAAACAATATCCTTCGAATTATTAGGGAACATCTCCTCATACCCTACGGAAGTACCGTTCCAATAAGTTGTATTATTGATGATATCCACATGGCTTGTTCTGAAAGTATGGATACCGGAACCACCATTATAAGCACTCACATTGTTGGCAATCAATGCACGGTTCTTCCAAACAGGCCGCCTATTTTTTTTATCTACCGTAGGGGTTGCCTGCGTTATTTGATTTTGTCCTGCCGTATCATCAGCATCCGGATTTGCCAGATTCAGTCCATCCTGATTAGTTACGTCAAGCAATATGCCATTTCCATCACTCAATTTGCCTGTCCGTTCCCAGGATACGAAACATTTATTGTTCCACACCAGATTGCGTTGGATAATAATATGATATCCAGGAGCATTATCAAAAGCCCAGTTATTTAAGGTAGTAATGCCCGAACCAGCATAACGCATAAACCACGCATTATTAAACACCTTGCAATCTTCAATCGTAATATAATCAACTTCTATAGCTGTAATTCCCCCGCCGGGACACTTAGCCACCGTACAGTTGCGCACAATGACATGATGTGGCTTTGCATCAGGTTTGGAGTTACGTCCGTTGATGAAAATACCGTTAGTGTTGAATGCTGGATTAGGATTTTTATTCTTCAAATCAGCTATCGCATCCTTCAGAGTTATGGAATCATTGCGTCCGATAACATTGATACCATCCAAGATATGATAGGATGCTTCCACCGTGATTCCCCCCCAGCCATCAGGACATACCACTGGATACTGCCCATCAAGAGCTTTCCACGTAATCCACGCATCCGCAGTGCCCGACCGTCTAATGTGTAACACTGCACTGTTATCAGAAGTATCACTACTCGTATAGACACCATCACCCACGTACACCACATCTCCCGGTTCTACAAGTTCCGCAGCTTTTTGGAGTGTACGGAACGCAGTTTTCTCTGATTTCCCCGCATTACTGTCATTTCCTGTCCCGGTCACATACCATGACACCTGTGCAAAAACAAAGGAACTAACAAAAAACAATAAAAAAGTAAAGATTGCTATTCGTTTCATATTCTGTTAACTATTAATATCAAATGATTCAAATATATAATGACCAAAACTAGTACACATTAATTACCACAAACAGAGGAAGCCGCATCCTCCTTGAATACGGTTTCTATATCAATTTTCTTTAAGATTTCATCAAACACTCTTTCTCGAGAAGCCTCGGCTTCTTCCAGAACTTCGGAAGAAACCGGCATTTCTAAGATCTCTCTGTCTGAAACCATGAACAATGTATTTATATCATATTCATCCGGAAGTATATTCTTGTCCATATTTATTATAAGTCCAATATTTTCCTTTTAGTTATAAAGAGTACCCAAGCAAGAATTTTCCTATAGACTTTTGGAAAGAATTAACATAAAGCAACATCATTATTTTTCGCCATCGACAGGTTTACAATATTCATACAATAAATTCTCTCTGCAATACACACTAACAAAACAAAAGAGGATATGCCCTAATACATAAAGCACATCCTCTCTTACCATTATTATTCAATCTGCTTATTCTATATTTTTCCAAAGTGGATTAGACATATTGTCAGTTGTCAGATTATCCCCTTCCTCTAAAGCTTCATCCACCTTTCTCCAAGTAGAAGCATTGCCATTGTTTGCACTGTAAAACACTTGCTGACCAGTTTTCCCAGCACCAGCCTCGGCAGCAGTAATCTGCGCTTTATTATTTTTGATTACCCCACCTGTTTTGTGGAATTTATTCCAGTTATTCACATATACCCCTCCTGCAATACTTTTTGTATTAAACCTTGTTTTTACTTCATTACCAGAGATAATACCACCTTTCATATTGAATGTTCCCCAGACTACAGCAACTGCAGCGCAATTTTTTTCAGTAGCCGGTTCAATCATATTATTGCAAATTTCTCCACCTTCCATTGTAAAAGTACAATTTCCATCATTTAAGTAAACTGCAGAAGCTGATCCGGTAGCACCTGTAACATTTGATATTTTCGCACCTTCCTTCATGATAGCATTAGCTGTTCCCATCAAATAAACAGGATAAAAATTACCAATTCCGCTTGCGGTAAGTGTTATTTTATCACCTATTATAAACGTTCCTGCCTTAAATAAGAATATGTTGCTGATATTAGTTCTACTAATTACCCGTTCTTCCCCTTTACCTATAAGCAATAAAGATACATTCTTATTAGTAAAATCTCCGGAGAATGCCGGATTCTTCACATCACTTGCCAGCACAAGTGTATATTCAGTCAGGCTAGTCAATGATGAAAGTGCATTGAGATAATTATAACCTTTCTCCAGAATATTACTTCCCGTTGCAGATTCTATATCGATCGGGAGTGGATTATTACCTGTCCACTTTGCATAAAGAGTCAGTTCACTGGTTACAGGAGTACTAAAGTCATATTTATTTTCGAGCGTCTCCTCTGTGTACCATCCGTCAAAGGTATAAGCAGCAGCATCCGGATTAACCGTTCCCACATACAGTCCTTCATCCAATCCACCTTCTTTGACAGGATTTGCAGGTGCAGCCAGAAGTTCCCCTTTATCTACGATCACATCTTCCACTTTACTACCTCCATTAGTTTCAAATTTTACAGTTAACTGACTTACGTCAACCGTAACATCACAAGTCGCAGTTTTCATACCGTCAACAGTCGTAACTGTAATAGTAGCCGTACCAACCGCTCTCGCTTCAACCACTCCCGCTTGACTTACTGTAGCAACCACGTTATCACTCGATTCCCATGTCACCTCCGGGAACGTTGCATTTTCCGGAGCAACAACCGCCGTCAGAGTTTCTGTTTGTCCCACAAGTAAAGGCAATTCCGTTTTATTCAACGTGACACCAGTAACAGAAGCAATGGGCTTCCGCACTTCAACCTCACACATCGCTGTTTTATTACCGTCCACTGTAGTGACGGTAATTATAGTTGTACCCACTGACTTAGCTTCCACCTCGCCACGCTCATTCACCGTAGCCACAGCATCAGAACTTGACTGCCATGTTACACTTTTATTAGTAGCCTCTGCCGGAAAAATAATAGCTTTGAGAGTCTGTTTCTGTCCGTTTATCAACAATAATTCAGAATCACTAAGAGCGACATCCGATACCGGAACATTTTCATCATCCTCTTCACACGAAGTTATAAAAGTAGCTGTAAAACAGATAGCTACCATCCATAGATACAAATTCCAAGAAATGAGTTTTAACATATCATTCTAATTTAAAGTTTTAAATAAAGAATCCACTTACTTACTGGCATACTGATAAGCACCCGCATCCACCCTTGACGCTGGTCTGGGGTTACCTTCAATGTCAACCCCTGACATGTAATCAGAATGAATGCCATGACCAATCGCAGGACTACCCGTACGTAGATGAAAATCAGCTTTTTCCCCGTCAGTTGACAAGTTTACAAACAGTGGATCCGCCTCCTTGTCACCTGTACCTGTTTTCATATTTATCTTTCCATTGAAATATAAATTATGACTATATTTCTCCGTTGCATTTTGGGTTGGCAGATTACAATTTCCATTTGAACGGGCATACATAATATTATTCACAATATTCACATCCTCGCAATTGTTCGTCCAGATTTCGGCATAACCCGTTTCATACTTACAAGTATTATGATAGGCCGTATTATTGACAATATCAACATGTTTAGCTTTAAAGGAGTGTATTCCTGATCCACCATTATTAAAAGAAACATTATTTTCAACCAGTGTACGTCCCGTATATTCTCCTTCACCGACAGCCACTCCACTCGATTGAGGAGTGATATTAATATCCACAATAATACCATTTCCGTCAGAAAAAGAGAAATTGGAGGTATCTATCCAAGGAATTTCTGTTCTGTTGTTATAACAGATATTGTTCCTTATGATGTTCTTATAGCCCGTACTCCTATCACTGTTAACCGGAGTCAAAATGCTGATTCCACTACAAGCATACATAGTATACCAACTGTTATTATACACCTGATTATTCTCAAAAGTTATATAATCGGCCTGAATGGCACTGATACCACCCCCAGGAAAATCATGTATGATACAGTTGCGCACAATGACATGATCGGGACGCTCTGAACTCTGACCGGATCCTCCTACAGTAATTCCATTGGTATTAAAGTACGCACTTCTCGACCAATTTACAGAGCCAGGATTGTATTTATGAGCATAGGCATTATTATAAGCCTCCGTTTTGTCGATACTGGCATTACCACCTGCCAGTTCCAGCCCATCTATGATAATGTAAGAAGCGTTTATATTCACAGCATTCCACACATTATTGCCTGCCGCCGACAAAATCGGCTTATTATGAGGATCATGAGCTTTAAATGTGATATATTTATCAGATTCGCCCGAATGTTTACTCAACAAGTCAATTATTGGTTTCCCGTTCGCATAAAAAGTTCCCGGCATCACATTTACAACATCTCCAGGTTTTACAACCGTCAGTACCTTATCAAAACTCTTAAAGGGAAAGGCTTCAGCCCTACCTGTGTTGTCGTCCGAACCGGTAGGAGATATAAAATAGGCATTTGTAGATGAACTCGAACCTGAATCATTCCCCGTTTCCAAACTGGGAAGTTCATGGCTGCAACCGATCATCAGAAAGCTATACAATAAAACAGATAGGCAATATATTAGTTTCATATTATATTAAATCTTGAATTAAGTTAGTATCAATACTTATTACAGCAGTATCCAAACCATCATTGACAGCAACAAACATACTGGAAATCTTCACAGCAACCGCGAATTTTTTCCCTCTATTACCAGCATCGCGCAATATGTTTAAATCAATCTCCATTCGAAAAGGAGAAAAAGCTGTATCAGACACCAGTTCAACCGATGGGGGCAATGAATACGCCGACTCGGGTAAAGGCAAAGTCCCAATAGGCAAACGCCCGTCCATTATCATCGTATTGACAATTGAATGATCAATCGATATATCCACAGTAAATGATTTGAACTCAATCCCTGACTGAACCACACCCAACAATACAATAAACTTATTATTAGCTTTATCAATCTCATATCTTTTCGAACCACCGGGAGTTACATAAGACGAACCCTCTGGGTTTGGAGTGTCGATATTCCAGATAGATTCAAGTGCCATCGGTTGATAGATTGTTGTTTCAGGATAATCGGCATCGGCATATTCATCATAGCCGCATGAGGCAAAAGTCGTTGCTAACGCCCAGCCGCATATTAGCATAAAAAGTATATTCTTTCTCATATTCGTCACATTTTATAAAATAGGTTTCATTACCATAATGGATTTTGTTCCCAACCAGGAAGTTTGTTCAGCTCACTCTGTGGAATCGGATAGAAATACATTTTCTTGTCAAAGGCCCTGTCTTCCAGCTTTCCAGGAACATACGTAAAGCCACCGGTTGCTTTCTTTGTGATGTCAACTTTGCGAAGCGGTTGCTTCAACGTTTCCTCATCCATCCAGCGACGAAGATCAAACCAACGTTTGCCCTCGAAGCAGAGTTCTACAAAGCGTTCTTGTCTGATCAGTTTCCGAACGTCACCCTGAGACAAGTCATCGGGTAGTCCCGGCATACCTGCACGATCGCGAATCAAATCATAATACTTTTTAATATCAGTGTTTCCCGGGTCATATTCATTCAATGCCTCTATATAGTTAAGATAAATTTCAGCAAGACGCGTATAAATCCACGTATGAACCGATTTTTGATCCTTCGTTAAATCATTATAGGCATATATGAATTTTTTAATATAATATCCGGTAGGAGTAGCATTGCGTACCCCTGCTCCGTCTCGTCCTCCAGCCCATGCTTCCACATTGCGCTCCTTAAACCATTTGTCATTTAGCAATATAAATGTTTCCAAACGAGAATCACGACTTGCATAAGGATTGCCGGCATGTGCAGGATTTGACCAGTCAAAGTCAACCGCCTCTGTACCCTCTTTTACTTGGAAAGCATCTACGAGATTTTGTGAAGGACAATTTCCTCCCGTTACTAAGTCATAACTAATTGGTAAATTCACCTTTTCAAAAGAATTACTTGCCGCATCCCGACGACAGAAAATGATTTCCTTACTCTTGTAAGCAGTCGTTCCAAATAAATTGGCATAAGTATCCAATTCATAACCGGCTTCACCAGCCATATCAATGACCGCCTTTGCCGCATCTGCCGCAGCTTTCCAACGGGTCTTCCGATCCCCTGCCGGTAATGAAATCAGTTCAGGATGCGCATAGCCACCTGCCCAAGACGGATTGTTCCACAGTTCACTTGCCGCAAAAAGCAATACCTGGCTTTTCAGTGCTTTCGCAGCCCCTGCCGTCAGACGTCCGAGTTCCGCATCCGGCTGTTTAACCGGTAACTGGTTTTCTTTTGCAGTCTCATCACACCAATAAATAATTTCATTCACACACTCTTCCAAGGTATTACGCTTCAAAGTACCATAGTCTATATCCAAGTTCAACTTTTCTTTTACAATAGGCACTCCCCCATAGCGTTTAATCAATTCGAACATATAAAATGCACGCAACAACAGCACTTCATTTTTCAGTTGGCGGATGTCCTCCAACCGGGTTTCATAAACACCCGGTTGTGAAGGATTGTCACGTACGTCATCATAGTTAATCTTGTCCGCATGATCCAGAAAGTTGTACACTTTACGAATGGACGCATAGTATTTGTTCAGCGGGTTATCCGGCATATCAGTAGGAAGCCAGCTCCCCGTATTGAATTTCTGCACAGAATGTGTCTGAATCGTAAATTCAGCCTCATCCGTAGCAGCAGCCATCATAGCCGATCCGCCAATTTCAGACAATCCTTGAGGAAGATCACCATATACAGAATAAGCTACATACGTTGCATTTTCATACGATGAAAACGCCATATTCTCATTCAATGCTGTTTCCACATCCCTGTCCAAATAGTCCTCACACGAAGTCAGCGCAGTCAGACAAGGTAACATAAATAGTAATATTTTCTTTTTCATTTCTTTCACTTTTTAGGAATTAAACACATTAGAACTGCAGTTTCACACCGGCACTTACTGTTCGCATGGCAGGAACTCCCGAAAGCCCTTCCGGATCCGCATTGCTCATATCATGCAAATGATGCAGGCTGAATAAATTAGTACCATTCAAGAAGAAACGGATTTTATCAGCATAAACAGCTTTGCTCCACTTCTCCGGCAATGTGTATCCGACTTCTATATATCTTAGCTTCAAGAAAGAACCATTCTCCTGCCAGAATGAAGAATATTTCGTATTATTCGGATTAGCTTGCGTAGATAGTCTCGGATAAATAGCAGTCTCTTTGGTTGCTTCCGTCCAACGGTATAATGCAGACTCGGGAGCCGCATATTGATTCTGGAAAGCCCAGTAAGTGCTTCCGGACAAATAGACTGTCCGGTTGCCTACCCCATAGAACATGGTCTCAAAATCAAAACCCTTGTATTTCAATCCCAAAGTCAAACTGGCGGAATATTGTGGTGTACCTGTATACCCAATAGGACAAGCATCCTGATCATCAATCTGTCTATCACCGTTCATATCCTTGTACTTGATGTCACCGGGACGCACATCACCAAAAGTCTGTGTAGGTGAGTTTTTAATATCATCTTCATCCCTAAACAAGCCAAGAGCTACCAGACCAAATCCTTGATCCAATGCCTGTCCAGTTCTCAATTGATACGGATAGAGACGATATTCCTCTGCCATGTAGTCTATCTTGTTCTTGGCATACCAGAAATTACCTTGCGCATAAAATTCCAGTCCATTGCTTAAAGCATCGCTATATCTCAATGACGCTTCAAAACCTTTGTTCGTTGTCTTCCCCATATTGAGTGTCGAGAACGTCATACCCAAAATGCCGGGAATTGCTCCGGTAGGAGAAACCAATATATCGGAACGCTTGTGACAGAAATAGTCCAGACTCATATCCAACTTATTCCAAAGTGTAGCATCAACGCCTATATTCAATCTCTTCTCACTTTCCCAAGTCCTGTCAGGATCGGCTGCAACATCTTCCATAAGGCCCGATACCGCTGTCTGTGTAGCACCTTTATAATAACTGGCACTATATTTATAATCCTGTGTATCAGTATACCTTTTGCCATCAACAATGGCAGCGTTTCCTACTGTTCCATACGAACCTCTCACTTTCAAGAAAGTCAGAAGGTCGTTTCCTTTCAGAAACTCTTCATTAGAAACAATCCAACCCAATGAAACGGCAGGAAAAAGTCCGAATCGATTGCCACGTGCATAAAGATCGGAGCCTTCGTATGCGAAAGCAACTTCCCCGATATACCGCTGATCGTAACCATATGAAACGCGCCCCCGTATTCCTACGTTTTTATAGGGGAACTGACTGTCCCTAAGCCCACTATCTGTAAGCTTATACATTTCCTGAGAAAAAAATGCTACATTAGCATCTACGCTATGTCGACCTCCAAAGATACGGTTATAATCAATCGTACCTTCGTAAGTTGTATTACGCCATTGGTCAGACTGTGAATCATCTATCGACATAGGTGTTTTCTCACTATACACGTTGTAGACGTATTCATCTCCGGACATAGCCAAAGAATAATAAGGATACTTCTTACTCTTATTGTAATGACCAATAAAGTAATTGTTGAACGAGAAAGCAGCGGAAACGCTCAACCCCTTCGTCAAAGCATCCAGATCGTAACGTATACGCAGGCTAGACTGGATATTACGGGCATTGTAAGAATTGTAGCCGGTTTCTGTTAAATCACCAATCGGATTACTGAATGTAGCATTTCCACCAAACGTTCCATTCGGATTACGTACGGGAAAAGCATTCGGAGGCAATAATGACAATTTGTTATATACATTCCATGCACCGCCGGCAGGTCCTGACTGATCCTGAATATTAGCAGCCAGTTTCATCTCAGCCGATATGTTCTCTGTAATATTTACATCTACATTCGCCCGAATGTTATAGCGAGTGTACTTACTGTTGGAACTTGTTTCACGCTTACGATCAGTTCCCTTAAAGAAACCGCTGTTATCCGAAACATTCAGTAACGCAAAATACCTGATAGTTTCATTTCCACCACTGAAATTCAAATTATAGTTCTGTAATATCGAGCTTTTCTTCAATACCTCATCATACCAATTGACATTAGGATACAAATAACGGTCAGCTCCAGTTTTGTATGCATCCATTGCGCCTGTTCCTTTATAAACAGGATCCAATCCATCATTGACACGGGCTTCATCATAGAGATACGCATAACCATACGAATCCAGATATTTGGGTGTACGGAAAGGCGTATTAAAACCCAACTGCGCACTGAAATTTACTTCCAGCGGTTTTACCGTCCCTTTTTTAGTAGTCACCAACAATACCCCATTTGCGCCACGCATACCATAAACAACGGCTGGCGCCGCATCTTTCAACAAGGTTACAGATTCTATTTCCTGTACAGCCAACTGATCAAATGTAGACTCGAAGCCATCCACAATCACAAGAACAGAACGGTCTGTCGTACTGAATGTATTAAATCCGCGAGCATTTATGGTAGGCGAATCATTACCCGGTTCACCACTTCCCTGCATGACTGTCAGTCCAGGTATTTCCCCATACAATGTGTTCATCACATTCTGCGTAAATGACTTTTCCAGTTTAGAACCTTTTACCGTTGACATAGCACCGACTACTTTCCATGAAGAGACTTCACCCAATTGGGTTGCAACGGTGGAATCTTTCATCATCCAATCCGCAACGGCACGCCCCTGTTGCGCCTGTATCGTTGAAGGAATCAACAGACAAACGGGGAGAAGCCGCATTATAATATTTCTATATTTCATTGCCATATATATCTTCTATACGATGTTTAACCTAATTAATTACCAACCGGGATTCTGTATCATGTATCCCTTGTTTATCTCATTCTCAAAAATCGGATGCAGATACATATTGTGATTGAATATACGCTTTTCATATTCGGATATTACATAATCACATTTTTGCGCCAATTTTTGCCCACTCTTACGTGTAATGGTTACTTTATAGAACGATCCTTGCATAACCCCCTCTTTCTCGGCATCCATCCAACGTCGGACATCCCATAAACGATGATCTTCATAAGCCAGTTCAACAGCACGTTCATTCTTTATACGATCCCGCATTTGTTCTTTTGAAAGCTCGGAAGGTAGATCAGGCATACCAGCACGGTCACGAATCGTATTGACAGCATCATATACAGCTTGAGAAGGTGATAAAAGTGATTCATTCAATGCTTCCGCATAGTTCAGGTAGAGTTCACCGACACGGAACAAAATAGCATTTGCCTCCATCTGATAGTTGGTAGAGCTACTCATAGCATAAGGTATGAGTTTATGCATAATCACACCTGTAACATTCGCACCGGAAGCAGGACTTTGTCCGGTAGCCCCCTCATACAGTTGCATATCCGTATAGGCATGGTTCCAGCTCGAACCATTATATGCCATTGTTTGTCTGAAACGGGGATCCAATTCAGCATATTTCTCCATCAGATCCGTACCTGGCACACCCGGTTCATTCCATGTTTGTGGAGTACCATCCATCTTCTCATACTTACGCACAAAATTATGTGGCACACATACTGCATTTCCTGCCCAGCCATTCATACCTAGACCAGCAGGCAGTATCACACTCCAAGGGGTTGACCAATTACCAATTTTCCCGGTAAACTTCTCTGCCAAGATAATTTCTTCATTGTCGTATGTATCCCATACTTTACGATAATCATTCTCCGGATCATCATTATCCAGCAATTTGAAACCGGACACTTGAGCAGCATCCAAAGCTGCCAATGCCGCATTAGCCGCCAGTTTCCAACGTTGTGGATCTTTATTGCCATAACATACCAGTTCCGGATGTTCAGTCGGCAGATAAGGCTTATCCGTATTAAAAAGCGGACTTGCCGCATACAGCAATGCTCTTGCCTTCAGTGCCAAAGCTGCAGCATCCGTAATGCGACCGCGTTGGTTAGCATTATACACGATACCTTTCAGCAATCTGGCTGATTCAGTACAATCATTCACAATATAGTTCACAAAATCCGCCACTGAAGCACGCGGTTTATTCCAATCATCATCGTCTGTCAAACGTTTGTCTACAATAGGCATGCCACCATAACGCTTGAACATTTCAAAGTTATTCAATGCACGGAGAAACAATGTTTCACCCATATACTGGTCTTTTTCTTTTTGCGTAAGTGAAGTCCCCGGCAAACGTTCAATAATAATATTGCAACGACGGATAGCCGTCCAGCGCAAATCAAAACGCGTATCTTCCTGCTTCTTAATATTGTTAGCCAATATAGATCCCGTATTCCATTCTTGTGAGGTAAAATAGGTTTGTGCCATCTCTGCTTCATCAGTCATGGGAGCTGTCATGCACATAGAAGGATTCGGATTCACACTTCCATTAGTTGTGTTATACGGATAATAAGAATGGATACCATACATATAAGTACCGAAAAGAAATGTTTCTATATCCTTTTTTGTAGAGAAGATGGTATCTTCCGTAATATCCACCCCGGGAGGTTTGTCCAGAAATTCATCGAAGCCTTTCACACATGAACTGACAGAAGTACAAATCACTGTCAACAAAAAAAGTATCTTTATTATAAATCTATTTTTCATAGCTGAATTATTTTATGAATGAATCAGAATTTAATGTTCACTCCTACATTATATATCTTGGTAATAGGATACGGCTCATAATTCGTTGTTTGCTGCGCTGTTTCGGGATCTACACCTTGAAACATATCCGACCATGTAATCAAGTTATTGCCATTAACAAATACACGTACAGAAGACATATGCAATTTCTTCAACCAATCAGAACTAAAAGTATAGCCTATCTCCACATTCTTCAAACGTAGATAGCTTGCGTCGCGTGTCCAAAAAGTAGAGTTCTGATAATTATGTTTCTGATAAGTATCTCCTTCCGACAAGTGAGGAAAATCAATTGGTAATCCTTGGTTATAGCGTTCCTGACTCCAACTGTTCAACAACGATTTAGGTGCGGAAAAGTCTTCCGCAAAACCACGGGTAAAGTAACGTGAATATTGTAATGAAACATGGGCAGTACCTTGAAACAAAACCGAGAGATCGAATCCTTTCCAATCACCTCCAAACGAAAAGCCATATACAATTTCCGGATAGTTGGAATATCCTATGGGGACTTCGTCATAACTATTAATGATACCGTCTCCGTTCACATCCCGATAAATCAAATCTCCCGGCTGGATTTTATTGTTCTGCCAACTGGACTTCGGACGATTCGGGTCATTCACTTCCTCCCAAGTATTGTATATACCATCACAAATCAATCCGAAATACTGTCCCAATATCTGTCCTGTCCGCTGCTGATATTCATACGGTGTCTTCACCTCATCCATATACTCAATCTTATTGTGTGCGTAGGTATAATTTCCGCGTACCCAATAATTAAAATCTTGATATACACCTCTATAAGTGACATCCAATTCAAATCCGCCATTTTTCATTTTACCTAAATTCATGGCTGAAGGTATCCCTCCGAAAAGAATTGCATAATTTTTCCGGTTGGCTAAGATATTATCACGTTTTTCTTGAAAATAATCTGCTGCCACCCTGATCTTATTATTCCAAAAGGAAGCCTCGATACCTATATTCATCTTCTTGGCACGTTCCCACGTTAAATAGGGATTACCAATTTTGCCCTCTTTGGATATATTCTGTTTTGTATAAGTGGAACCCACTTCTCCAAAATAATATTGTCCTCCTGTACCAGTAGTATAAGCAGTAGGCAAATACAAGAAACGGTCACCACCAATACGATCATTACCCACTTCGCCATAAGAAGCTCTCAATTTCAAGAACGAAATAATGTCCGTTTTCGGGAAAAAAGGTTCTTCGGATGCAACCCAACCCAAAGAATAGGCGGGGAAAAAGCCGAAGCGTCTGCCTTCCGCAAAGTTTTCAGTACCGTTATACCCGACATTAAATTCCAGCAAATAGCGGCTCTTATAATCATACGTCACACGCCCTACCAGCCCCTGATAGCTGTTAGCTACCTTGTATGCCAAATTTGGATCTATTCTACGGCTCTGATTATAAAGCAACAAAGCCGACACTGCATGAGCCTTTCCAAACTTATGGTTATAGTTGAATCCGGCCTCAAAATAAGTTCGTCTATTCTTACCAAATTTCCCCGAATAAGAGAAAGGCTTTTCGGAAGTCGATGGAGTAAAATGTACTCCTCCGGACTCGGTACGCTGAACCGTATAAGTAAGGAATGGACTTTTCATATACGTCGATTGGTGACGATAATAATTTTCATAAGAGAAAGTAGTGGTAAACTGTAAACCGGCTATGCCAGGTATTTTATATTTCAATCCTACCGAACCGTTCAAGTGGTTGCGATAATCTTTTTTAGAACCATTCTCATAAAAATTCTTTAACGGGTTGTTAACTCCGGTATCTATAATTTTCCCGTCTATGATTCCTGGTGTACAAATAGGGTTGGTTCTAGCTATGATATCCATCAATCGTCCTGTCTCACCGGCATTACCGGTAATATTTTCCATCTGCGATGCTATATTCAGTTTTACACTCAGTCGTTTGCTAATCTCAAAATCCAGATTGGAGCGGAAATTGAAACGGTTATAACCCGACTGCACATCATAGCCCTTCAACAAATTCGCATTGTTGAACAGACCTTCCTGATTATAATAACCGGCTGAAACGAAATACTTCACTTTTTCCACACCACCGGATATATTTACGTTGTGCTGTGTCGTAAAAGAACGTTTTTTCAACATCAAGTCATACCAGTCTACGTCCGGATAGAATATAGGATCTTCCCCGGAAGCATACTTGGCCAGTTCATCATCATTGAATCTGGGAGAATATCCACCCGTGATATATGCGTCATATTTACGGGCCTCATTGTATGAACGGGTATATTCCTCCGCATTCATCGTTTCTCGAATATCCGTAAACTGATTCATGGCAAAATTACCCGAATAGGTGATAGTGGGCTTTCCGGTATTACCGCGCTTGGTAGTAATCAGAATCACACCGTTGGCACCTCTCACACCATATACAGCCGTAGATGAAGCATCCTTCAAAATAGATAGAGATTCTATTTCATTGGGGTCAATATTATTGAAATTAGTCGTTTCAATGCCATCCACCATCACAAGCGGTTCTTGAGAGCCCTCACCATCGGCAAAAGTCGCCACACCACGAACACGTAAAGTAGAGTAGTCTGCACCTGGTTCACCACTGCGCTGCACCGCCAAAAGTCCCGGCATACGTCCGGCAAGCATATTACTTACATTAGCTTGCGGAGACTGCACCAGTTCTTTCGTCTGTACCATGGAAATAGCTCCGGTCACGGTTTCTTTTTTCTGTGTACCAAAACCTACTACTACCACTTCATCCAATAATTGGGTATCTTCCACAAGCTGAACGTTATACTTATTCTTCCCAGCAACCACATTGACTACTTTCTTCTTGAAACCGATATACGAAATTTCAAGCTGAAATGCCGCAGCAGGGCCTGTAATAACAAACTGTCCTTCAAAATCGGTAATAGTACCTTGCGCAGCCCCTTCACCCAGCATCTTGACTGCCGCACCGATGACAGGTTCTCCCGTAGCATCCAACACAATTCCGGTAATCTTCCGCTGTTGCTGTTGCACGGCAGGCATATCCTCATATACCGGACGGGAATAAACATTTAGTCCACCGGTAAGAAATGAAACAAGAAGCATCCAGAACAACAGTTTTCTTTTTCTAGTTGTCCCCGGATCATTATTCCTAAACGTTTGGTTATTCATACATTTTCAATCATTTAAAGTTAAAAATAGGGTAATTAATCTCTTTTTTACGAAAATCGTCACATCGCTCTAATGTTTCTCATAGTCTCATTTACTTTATTTAATTTTGATTCATTTATATTATTAAGAGTCTGACCACATTTTATTCCTATAAAGAGAATATATTAAAAGAATAGGGAACTGATTGAAAGTAACTACACATTCCTACTTTATATTCGTAATTTCCAGCGTCAGTTCATCGGAAATGAAGGCTTTCATTTTTTTTATGAAACGAACTCGCTTCACACCTGGATTTTTCGAATTCTGAATACCGGGAACCAAAGATACATCATCCACCGTCACTTTATGTATACCGTCAGAGGTAATTAGAAGTTGCTTACCATTCTTCGTCAACCGGACGCCGTTGTCCATAGCCGTTACCTCGGCGTCTGTTATCCACTGACTCGTCAGAGTAAGACTTTTTTTTGCCTTTACCGCATCGGCAACCACCATGTCTCCATTTTGATTCAGTCGCACCGTACGTTTGACAGACTCAACCTTAGCCCTATCGTAAAGAGAAGTTATATTAAGTGTAGCCACTCCACAACCCGTTTTCTCGATAAACACCATATCCGAAGCAACACCCAAAGTAATCAAGGGATCGCTGTCAATACGGGCTAGATTATGAGCCTCGGCACTAGTACGGAAGGCTGTCCAGCGTGAACTATTTTGTTCATAATTCCACAAGTCAAGCTGCGCCTTGCGCATCTTGTCATAACTCTCTGTACCAAGATCCAACGCCCAACGCACGCCTTGAGATTCGTAGATAAAGCTACCACTGTCCTGATGACCATGTGAGTGATAGGGTGTACCTCCCTTGAAGCCTACGTATGCATGGTTATGATAGCGGTCAGTGCGCATAAAGGCAATTGGCATCTTTCCATTAGCCTGCCAGCACCGCAAGTTACCCTTAACGTTGCTGCCATCGGTCTTGATGGGACTCCACCACAAAAGATCGAAAAACGACAAACGACTTATCTTTGTAGGATTATCAAGCAAACGTTCAATCTTCTCCAGTTCATTTTGCTGTAAATCGGAGCGACCAAGCTCTTTGGCATACCACATCATCACCGGTTCGTTATAATAGCCCCTATGATAATCTGAATAACCGTATTCCAGTCCGATATTTCCATTCAATTGAATCCTGAAATCAGCAGATTCCATGAAACCTTCATATTCATTCAGGCCATAACAATGTCCAAAAGCAGAACGCATGGCCTCGATAAGCAATACTTGGAATGTAGTACCATATTCCCAATAGCTTGCCCCTTCAGGATAAGCACCATCAGGTTCATACACCTTTGCTGCATAGGGCACACATTCAGCAGCCCGTTCAATAATGAATTTCGCTTCTTCAGGATATGTATTATATATCGCCAGAGCGGCAACAGACAAACCTCCATGGCACACCTGATTCCAATTGAAGTCACCTTTCATCCAGCTGTCTTTGCCCGCAAAGACTTTCTTTGAAGTAGCAAAGCACTTTTTAAGAACGGACTCTTCAATCGCCTTCTTTTCGTCTTTCGTCCATTCATCATACAGCCAATCGTAAGCAATACCTACGCCCAAAGCCGCCTCACCGATATCGAGAAAATGGTAAGTACCCCAATCTTCAATCGCGTTCAATTCTTTTAATTGCCGACGCACTGCTTCAAGATACTCATACTCGCCACTCATTTTATAAGCAGCCGATAGATAAATGAGTCTTCCCTGCACCGAACGCATATAGCCCATATTAGAGCCACTCTCCGGAACAGGCAACACCTTCTTCTCCAACGCTTTGTCCGCATTAGCGAACACTAGATTCCGAAGCATTACAACCGTTGGTTCTTCACTCTTTTCCAACATATCAAACTTTTTGTTATCAGCGTAAAGATATGGATGCTGTTTCTCTATTTTCTTCGGAGCCGGTGCATAGCGAGATATGACATCGGAAGCCTGCATCGAAATAGTAAGCAATGCCAAGACTAAGCAAACTATAATTTTATTTATATCTCTTCTTTTAAGCCCCTGCATAAATCAACATACCCAAACCGATAAGAAACAACACAAACATACCAATATTGAGAAGATTAGAAATTTGGGGAGCTCCTCGGAATTCCTTCCATATAAGAATTCCCCACAGCGCAGAAACAAGCGTGGCTCCCTGCCCGAGCCCATAAGAGATCGCTGCACCCGCCTTTTCAGAAGCAATCATACTAAAAGACTGTCCGATACACCATATCACACCACCTAGCATACCTACCAGATGAGTCGTCGAAGAGCCTTTGAAATAACCTGATACAGAAATCGGTTTACCTTCCACAGGATGCTTCATGGCAATACTGTTAAATACAAATGTACTGAAGAAAACGCCAAGAGAAAACACGAATACAGCTGTATAAGGGGTCAATTTACCCGCCGCCGGATGGACAAAATCGTCAAGATCCATTGACGCCGCCACAAAACGGTAGAAGAATGCCATTATCACTCCCGCAGAAATAGACAAGGCAATACCTTTAAACGAGACTTTCTTTTTACCACCGACCATTGCTTTCCGATAGGCCAGCGCATTGAGCAGAATCGCCACAACGATGAGTACTATACCCGAAAATATCCACACCGGATCTCCTTTTGCCGATCCAAAATAGTTGACCAGCACACCAAGTACCAAAGCAAGCCCGATGCCTACGGGAAAAGCCACCGACATGCCACACACAGAAATAGCAGCCGATAACAAGATGTTAGCGGCATTGAACACAACACCTCCCACCAATGCACTACCTAAATTGTAGCAATCGGCTTGCATCAAATTAGGAAGAAAGCTGATACCAGTTTGTCCGATACTACCAAGAGTGAACGCTGACAAGACAGAAAATAAAAGGACTCCAATGACGTAATCCCAATAGAAATATTCGTAACGCCACGTCTTCGAAGCTAATTTCTGTGTATTTCCCCACGATCCCCAACAGAACATCGTAGCGACACAAAACAGGATGGCTAATGTATAATTATCTACGATAAACATATCTCCGTCTCCCCATTATTGATGGTTAAACTTTACAGGTGCATCGGAATACACGATAATCTCACCACAGTGAAGCATTGCCTCTTTTTCCGGATTGTTCCACTTCAAAGAAAGTGTGTGTTCTCCTTTTGGTAACATATACTTCCAGCATACCTCTTGGCTACGCTTGTTGAAGTCTGCCGGCAACTTCATTTCCTGTACTAATTGGCCATCCACGAACACCGACAGGTCAGCCACATAGTCTTTCTTATCCGACTTCACGCTACCGCGCAAAGCAAAGCCGGTACCGTTAAAATTAAATGAACCAAATTCCTGTGCCATTTTATTCAGGTTCTTACGCATAATAGGATACATGCCGGTAAATGCCTGTTCCAACTTTACAGGTACCGGCTTTTGACACTTGATAGTAACAGTGCTGTCCGCAATTACGCCCCCATTGCGTTCAATCATTTGCATAGCTTGGGCATAACTCATCTTATAGGTTTTGTTTAGCGACGAGGAAGTATATGCAAAATCAATATCCTCGCCTTCGCGCAGATTCTTCATCCAATACTCGGGAATCTTACTATAACCAATGATGGTACCGAGAATACCGGCAGCTGATGCAGGGTTGCAGTCTGAATCTTGTCCGCAACGGGTGGAGATATCCATCGTTTTAAAGAAATCACCTTCACCATAAAGAAGTCCCATCAAAATATAGGCACTGTTGATAGTAGCGTCAATATCATAAGGTTTGAATACACCATCGGGACAACCTATATCTTCCGAATAATTACGCTGTACCTCAAGCCAAGTCCGTTTCCAGTCAGAAGGATATTTCTTGTACCAGCCAATTACATCGCGCATACATTTGTAGTATAAGCTCTCTTTAGGAATAACCTTCAATGCCTCGGTGACAATAAATTCGATATCATCCGAAACGAAAGCAAGCGAATACATAGCACCAACATATACACCGCCGTACCATCCGTTTCCATAGTTCATGATATGCCCTATTTTATCACAGATTTCACTTGCTGAATTAGGCATACCCGGCGACATAAGTCCGGAGAAATCCGCCTCAATTTGAAAATCGAGGTCATCAGCATGAGGGTTGTTAAGCCAGTGACCTGATTCCGGAGGCATAATTCCGTTGAGTATATTGAACCGCGCAGCCTGATTGGCATGCCACAAAACATAGTCGGCATTGGCAAATGCCATGGCAAATGAATCGACAGGCGCGTCAAGCCCCAAACGGTCAAATACCTCCACAAAAGTGAGATCCATGTAAATATCGTCATAAAGCCCCGGACCGTTAATCATCCACTCCTTTATATTTCCATCTTCCCACCGGATAGGATGATAATCTTGAATCATAGTGCCGTTAAACTTGAATTCGGTGGGACCACCATAAGTACATCCTATGGTTTGACCGGCCCATCCACCTTTGATCTTGTCAAGAAGGATATCTTTTGACATTGTCATCTCCTCAGGAAGTGATGAATGTTGCTGCTGTGGTGAAGTGCAACCGATAGCTAAAGTGACTAATAGTCCTGCCGTTACTCCGGCTGTTAACATGCTTTTTTTCATTGCTTATATTATTATTTCATAAATCCTTCTACCTCTTCTCTGTAGGGCACAGAAGATTGAGCACCTATCCGCGTCACAGAGATAGCGGATGCGGCACAAGCAAAATTGGCTGCCTCTATCAGATTCTTGTCTTCTGACAAGGCCACTGCCATTGCTCCATTGAACACATCGCCTGCCGCTACCGTATCAACCGCATTAACGTTATAACTCTTCACTAACAGGCTGCAGTAAACATTCTGTACCCAGACACCTTTAGCGCCCAGTGTGATAGCCACATTCTGAACTCCTTTGCCAAGTAATATGTCAGCAGCCTTTTGCGCCGAAGCCTCATCTTCCACGGAGACACCGGTCAATATACTTGCTTCTGTCTCATTCGGAGTAATGAGGAACAAGCCATTCAACAGGTCATCAGACAGTTGACACGCCGGTGCAGGATTCAAAATCATCTTTTTGTTTAACGCCGCCACCTTTTTACACACATACTCTACTGTAGCCATAGGCGTTTCAAGCTGCATAAGTACAATTTCCGATTTCTCTATTGCCGGAAGGGCGGTCTCAATGTCCTTTTCTGTCAGCTTACCATTAGCACCGGCTGCCACGACAATACGGTTCTCCGCACACCCGTCAACTATGATCAGAGCCACACCCGACGAGGTCTCTGCATCCGTATAGAGATAGGTCAGATCCATTTTCTCTTCCGCAAAATGATTGCGCATCTGGTGACCGAACTGGTCGTCTCCCACTTTGGCAACCAAAATGACCTCTCCTCCGATACGCTGCACTGCCACAGCCTGGTTGGCTCCTTTCCCCCCGTAATTCATTGCAAATGATTCCCCCATCACTGTTTCACCTCCTTCAGGAGCTTTTTTAGTATTTATCACCAAATCAGCATTACTGCTGCCTATAACGACTATCTTACTCATAACATCTTATTTTTCTTTTTTGTAAATATAGAGCATCATTTGGTTCCATCCCTATAAGAATGATATGTTAAAAAACAACAGATAACAATGTGACCAATTTATCCGTTTTTTACAGCGTAACCAATAATTCACTTCCACTTTTCTCCAGATGGCAGTCCACTTCTTTCACTGTATTGTTGTAGGTGACACGTACTTTGTAGCTCCCCAGATGTCCGCGAAGACACGCCGTGCCCTTCCGGTCGGTAGACTGCTTCACATGAGTCTTCCAGCGTCCGGTCACCCATTCGCGCCAGACAGCTGCGTTCGGTTTGGGCGTCCAGTCCTTACGAAACATCCCTGCATCCGGTTTCCAATGGTGTGCTTCCCAAAATCCCCAAAGAATCACACCTGTCACGGACGGATGGCTATACACAGCAATCAAAAAGTCACGCGTATAATCCGCCTGTAATTCTTCGTCCGGTGTGTTGATATCAAACTCTGTGATTTGAACCGGCAAGCGGGTAGGTATGAAAAGGTCTAAATCTGTCAACACCTGCTCCGGATTGCGAGGCTGCCTGCCTATGTGTCCTTGCACACCAATGCCACCAATGGGTGCCCCCTTCTTACGAAGCATTTCGATGGTGTCTATATATTCACTTATATTCTGCGGACTCTGCACGCAGTTCAACATAGCGTAATCATTGATGAACAATTGCGCTTCAGGGTCAAGTCGTTGCGCCAATTTATACCACTCCACCATGATGTCTTTGGGTAGATAAGCGAAAAATTCTTTCTCATGCATCGGCTCATTCACCACATCCCATGCCACCACCCGATGCTTGGTGTACGCCATCCGTTCATAGAACTGCGCTTTGATGAAACGATTGAAAAGGGCAGTATCGGTGAGGGCTATTTCTTTCGTGATGAATGGATTGAATTTCCATGCCGGCCAGACAAGATTGTGTCCGCGCTGACGGAACCCGTTGCGATACAACCATTCGAAAGAGCGCAAGGTGTTTGCCTTCCGATTGATGTCCCATGCCCATCCTCCGGCTTTCATGCCGTTTTCGATGACGGCTGTGTTGAAGAGCTCTTTCAGATGTTTACGGTAAAGGTCGTTTTCCGCTCCTTCTCCCGACAAGGCGGATTCGTTGACTGCCGTTCCCCAAAGAAAGTCCGATTGCTGCATCAACGCTTCTACCACCGCACCTTTCACGGGCTTTCCCGCTGCATTCACCACTTGTATCGTAAGGGGAGCCGTCCGGATTTCCTCGATGCGTTGCAGTGCCTTCTGCCGCCATAGGGCGTCAGCTTCACGACCGGCATAAGAGAAACGGGTGACAGGCAGTTCATCCACACTCAATGCCTCTTTGAAGTTCAGAATTTGCACACCGCAGACTTCCACGTGCTGTGCCAACGAACCGAAAGCCAGTTCGAAGACGGCCTCTCCGGAAGTGAAGTCCTTGTGCGCTACAAAAGGAAGGTCAAATGTTTTCCACTCGCGCCCGGCACCAATCTGAGTCACGAAACTTTTGGTATAAGGTGTGTGCCTTTCCTGAAAGTAGGCATAGACAACCGACTCTCCCGACTCCTGACGGGCAGAGATTGTACGCATGGAAAGACGGGCAAGCATCACGTCCCCCTTGCTGACAGCCGCACCGATCTTCCACTGCAAGCATACAGAATATTGCGACTGACTGCCGCGCTGTAATTCGATGTCATAAAAAGGCAAGTTCCGTTCGTCAGTCTTCAACGCACATCGGCTGGGCGATGCGGTGGCTGCATGGCCATCCTTAAAGGAGTAGTTTTCCTGACGGATATCGGAGTCGAGGAGGACTTCCGCCACCCGGCTCTTGATCGTTTCGGGCAATGCCGCCCGTTGCTGTGCCTGTGCCTGCAAGGTGCAGGCAAACAAGGTGGCAAGCACCCATAACTTTCGGTTTCTCATTATTTCTTTTATTGATAGGTTCTTTATTCTATTACCAATTCATCTTTTTAGTCTCTCCCCGCTTCATCCTGTCCGATACTGGGATACCACTCCATGTGCCAAAGTCCATCCATACCTTTTTTGCAAGCAGACCGATAGAATCACAATGTCATTGTGTCCGGTCATCATGAGAGGAAAGCAGATACGCCATAGAGCGCACCCACATCTTCTGTGTATTTTCCTCCGGGAAATCAATCCATCCGCTCTTCCGCCATGTTTCGTGCCAGTGTTTTTTCGTCCTCTGCAAGGAAGAAACTCTGTCCTTCTGCCGCACCGGCTCACCGTAGGAGACAAAAATTTCGTTCTTTCCTTTGGAAACAAGGAAGCGAAGCCCGTCCTCACAAAGTTCCACCGGAGCGGTACTATAGAAATAAATCTGTGAGCGGCAACGGTTGAGAGTTTCCTCACAGGCAATGGTAAGCTGATAATTATCCCCCGCCCGTTTTGCGGAAATGCTTTGTCGCACCGGTTTGCGGAATACAAAAGAATAGGCAAGGAAATCGGTAAGGGCAATGGCTTTCACGGAAAGAGTTCCCTCGGAAAGTTCCAGACGGATACCCGCCAGATTTTTGTTTACTTGGTCGAACCAGTTCTGCACCCGCACTTTCACTCCATTATCCAATGTATAGGCTGTCTCAAGTACGCCATCATACATATTTTGCTCCTGCCGATAAGAAGAAACGGTTTTCGGTTCCTCTTCCCAATGCAATTTCAACAACGGCAGCAGATAGTCCGCAGTGGTCTCCTTTTTCTCAATGGATGAGACGAAGCGAAACCTGCCCCAGTGGTTCAGATGCGAGAATTGGGACTGCCCCGTCTTTCGGTTCTTTTGCTGTTCCGGGCTTAACGTAAGTCCCAAACCAGAAAAGACCGCACCAAAACGACCGTTGCCGAGATAACAACCTGCCTCCGCATCTTCTTGGTAAGTGGTGGTGATTATGTTTCCGCTACAAATGATTTCCTTCAGGGATTTTTGTTTCGATGTCTGCGCTGATGCCGCCCCGCCCAGCAAGACGACCATCAAAAGACAGAATACTTTCTTCATACTTCTATTTCATGGATTATTAGTTGAGACTACACAAGAGAATATTTTTATATAATTTGCTGTCATCTGTCACCGAATAGGACATAACATATTGTATATAAATAAATAAGGCTGTGACAGCAAGAGGTGACAGCACGGTGACAGATATGTTGCTGTCACCACATAACCACATGGGTTAACTCATTAAAATCCTGCTATTTCATCGACTCCCGCTCTCCATCTGCCAACTTGCGATAGGGTGAAGCTTAGTCATCAAGTTAGTTTATTACTATTGAAACTCCAGTTTCATCGGTAAGAAACTCTAGTTTCAGCAGTGAGAAACTTTAGTTTCATCGGTGAGAAACTCCAGTTTCAAGCAATGGAACTAGAGTTTCAAGCGTTGAAACAAAAGGTTCCCCTAAGAACAGGATGCTTCATGCGTCTCAAATCAAAAGGTTGGACAGCACGGTGACAGCATAATTACCGTCACCGTGCTGTCACCTCTTGCCGTCACCGGATTAGTTACTTATAATCAGACGATTAATCCGCATTTGGTGACAGATGACAGCATTTATTTCTTTTTCTTTATTTATAGAAAGTAGCTTTGACACCACCGGGAGCATATTCTTTCTTTTTCTGTTTATAGAAATCCTGAAGCACGTAGAAAGCTTTCTTCTTCTGACCATTCTCGGAGATAAGCCCTTTGCGGTTGAAGAAATCCTGTACACCGTGCAACTGCCTGCGTGCAGAACGGAAGTCCATCAAAATCCATGGTGACATTCCGGAGAATCCTTCTGCACGATCATACATCGCCAACGTCTGTTTGTACAGTTCCTCCTGATACTCTTCCGTCCAACGTTCATCTATATCACCATGACGACCATACAAAGCACCGCCACCCAATTCACTCACGAAGAAGGGTTTGTCGTAGGGAATCTCCCATTTACGGTTTTTACAGTCTGCCACTTTGCCACCATACCAACCAAGATAACAGTTGAAACTGATAATATCGACATACTTGTTCATGTTGTCGTCAATGGTACACACATTATCCGGCTTCCAGCTTACTTCCATCGCCATACTTAGCAAACGAACATTGTCAGCATCACGCACCTGACGCGCCAAAGCTCCCAGAAAATTATCACGCGCCTCACTGTGCGGAGTTTCATTGGCAATAGACCATACGACTACCGCACAACGGTTCTTGTCTCGGTCCATCATGTCCTTCAACTGCGTGGAAGCATTTTTGAAAGTTTCCGGATTGTCCCAGTGTATCGTCCAGTAAACAGGAATCTCATCCCATACCATCAAACCCATCTCTTCGGCAGCACGTACCATCTTTTCGTTATGAGGATAATGAGCCAGACGCACAAAGTTACATCCCAGTTCCTTGGCCCATCCCAGCAACGTACGGCATTCAGCCTCCGTAGCCACCCGACCTTGGCGGAACGGTGCTTCTTCATGAATGGAAATGCCACGGAAGAAAGTTTTCTTACCATTCAGATAAATCTCCTTTCCCCGCACCTCTATCTGGCGGAAACCTATTTTGTCCTTGATGACCTCATCGCCACAAGAAAGAACGACCTCATAAAGCTTCGGGTCTTCCGGACTCCATAGCTTGGGAACAGCTTTCATTGAAAGGAGTGCCCTGCCATTCCGATCAGTAGTGACGGTTTTGCTTATCTTCATCTCGGGGATACTGACCGTTACAGATACACCGCTTCTTTTTACATTAGTCTGTACATATCCGCTGATTTCATTGTACTTGCCTTTTGGTAGTTGCACAGAATAATCGTCTACGGAAATCTCCGGAGTTTCCACTAACAGCACGTCACGGGTAATACCTCCATAATTCCACCAGTCGGAATTGACCGTAGGAACACCTTCCGGCTTTCGGTCGTTGTTGACACGGAGAATGACGAAGTTGTTGCCTTCTTTCACTTTGTCCGTAATGTCGAAACTGAAAGGAGTAAACCCGCCTTCGTGCATACCCAGCACTTCACCGTTCATATACACGTTCGCCAGATAATTGGCTGCACCGAAATAAAGGTACACCTTCTTACCCTCTTTCTTCTGATAGTTGAAGTCTTTCTTATACCAGATGCTGCCTTCGTAAAAGAAGAATCTATCGGATTGTGTATTCCAGTCGCCCGGCACTCTCAAGGTTTCAGTCTTGCAGAAGTCATATTCCACCAGTTCCGATTTCGACTTGGGCTGGAGGTTTCTGAAAAAACCGTTCGTACTGTTCAACCGATAATCATAGTAACCAGTGTCAAAGGGATCGACTATTATCTCCCAGTTGCCATTGAGGATGGTTATATCACGGTCATACACATTCTGTAAAATCTGCTGCGCTATCATCGGCGAGACATAACAAGCTAAAAGACATAGCAGAAATAGCGTTCTACTCGTTTTGTTTCTCATATTCAGTTTATTTTAGAAATTTCAGTAAAAAAAATCCTTCTATAAGGAAAAGAGACCTTCTGCCCCCTTTCCCTATAAAAGGAAACTGTTAAAAGTAACCCGTCTTATTTCATCGTATTCCTGACGACTTCCATCGTTTCTTTTTGCCGTTGGTTTACAAACTTCCGGGCTTTTTCCGTTATCCTCTTTGACTCTTCCGGATTCTTTGCCATCTCAAGCACCGTCGGAACATATCTTTTCACATCTTCCTCGTTATCGAAATCGAACAACCAAGAATCCAAGCCAATTGTCTTCCACATATAGCCCTTGCTACTTTGTTCCGCCCATCTCACCACAATGGCGGGAATGCCGTTGGCTATGCACATAATCGGACAGTGCATCTCGTGACTGAAAAGTCCGACGGAATGTTTGTAAATACTGACGGCTTCCTCTAACGTCCATTTTGTACTTCTCCATACCACTCTCGGCTTTACGTCCTCCGGAAGTTTGTCCAGAATCCACTCCTTGCCGATAGACAACTCTGTTTCATCTTCGTGAACAATCAATACTTTCAGATCTGTCTGGCGCACAATTTCAGTGACAGCCTCAATCATCGGGGCATGATCATGTTCCTTCATCGACTCGTTAAGGTTATAAACCGCTTGATCAAAAGGACGATTTTTGAAAGTGTGCTCCCAAAACGGAGTGCGCCGGTGGTTGGGGTTACAGCAGATATACTTTCCATCTTCCAATCCGTTCTCTTTCAGATAAGCAAGAGCTTTGTCTTCATCAGTCACATCCGTGCCGAACGCAGCGTCCGGCGCCCATTCCATAATCGGACAATGAATATTCTCTTCCTTTGCACGGTCCAGCGAAACCGTATCGCGGAAATAAACAAATGCCGCATTATTCAAAGCTTCATTTTCGGGAGTACCATATAGACCGTAAGTCACGCCATACACCCCGTAAGGTTTACCGGTCATTTTCTTAAACAAAAGTGCTTCTTTCCACGAAAGCATGGAAGGACCGGAGTTATGCACCAAAATATCGGCTTTGGAAATGGCTTCCGACAGTTCAGTCGTAGACGCCTTACCCTCTTCGGAAAGAGTGCCTTGCACAATGGCAAGTTTAGGGAAACGTTTCTTCAGCATCACAACTTCACTTTCCGGAAGTAGTCCATAATACGGCCAAAAAATAAGTTCTGCCTCGGGGATGTATTTCTCTGCCAAAGCTAAAAAGCCGGGAGTATGGGCTACATCACCGATATTTTCTACCTGCCAGCCCGAACGAAGCAGAATAACCTGGTTCTTTTTGTTCTTCACTAAACCGTTATCCGGCCATACGACTGCCAGGACAATGCCGACAAGCACAACTCCAACAGCAATCAAAATGTTTCTTTGAAATATTTTTCCAAGTTTCATAAGATAATCATATAAATTATTACAAGGGCAAAGGTAAGTGCCATTCGTCCTGAACAGTTATCATATTCGCCCATTTCATTATCAAAAAAAAGTCTTTTCAATATCAATTCTCCCACAAGAAGCTTTCACGACCATCAGAAATACTGTTTCTGTCATCATCAACAAAGGAAAGTTCCCGAAAGTATTCTAATTTATACACTCAAAGTAAGGAAGTCTGCCAAGCGGAACTTCAATCCGAACTGTACGTCCACCTTTATACACCTTTCCCTGTTCGTCCTTCCACTTTCCCTTCGGCAAGGCTACGGTGCGGGTCGTTCCCTTTTCAATCATGGGAGCTACCAAATATTTGTCGCCCAACATATATTGGTCGTTGCAAGACAGAAAGCCTTCGTGTGGAAAGACATACTCCATGTGGCGTACGATAGGTTCCCCATTCCTGGCAGCCTCCTGTGCCAATCCGTAGATATAATCGCCCATGCGTGAGTGCAGTAGAGCAGCCGCACGGCACATATCCAAGTGTTGGCGGTCAAGCACTCGCCAAGGGGCTACGGAGAACTGCATCATGGGCATCAATGCCTGATTTTGTGCGGAACGTATCATCAGCGTCTGGTCGAACGTATCGTAGTCAATATCCTCGAACGTACTCAATAAACCTCCCCCAATCATATCCGGACAAGTATAAGGATGTCCGATCAGTCCGGCAGAAATCATATCGGGTATAAGCAGTTTCAGTTCGTTCCAAGAATAGCCCTTGTCCTGCAAGCGTTGCGCTACCGGCTGGTTTCCGTTCTTCCAAGAAGCGCGCATTTCGCTAAAAGCAAATTCTGTCCCCAGCCGGGTATAGATTTCGGACTGTTCATAGCCCTTGGCATTACTTTCCTTGTTCGGAAAAACAGTTGAACCTTCAACGTAAAAGTCGAAATCCACCGCATCGAACTTGAAGCCATCTATACCATAGTTGTCTTGAAGGTTTTTCAGTTTTCCACGCAGCCAGTTCATTGCAACCTCTTTCGTCAAGTCAAGACAAGCACTGTACCCGTTCCACCATTTAATAATAGCCGGGCTTCGACTTCCTTTTTCCAATACCAATCCACCCTTGGATAACATTTCCTTAAACTCCTCACCATCAGGGCTGATAAAGGGGGTAAGCCACAACATGATTTTGAAACCTTTGCCATGCAACTCATCCACCATTGCCTTAGGATCGGGAAATTTGACCGGATCGAACTCAAAACAACCGTAATCTTTTGCCCACTGGTCATCTACCATGAAAACACCAGTAGGAAAACCGTTATCAATAATGTCGGCAGCATACTTCAAAATATCTTTCTGATTTTGATTACGGCCTAACTCTATCCATGTATTGTACTGAGGCATCTTGAACATCAGCATATCCGGTGTCCGTCCCGTTGGCGGGAAGTGTTTACGCATAGCAGCCATGTAAGCATCTCGCAGACTGCCGCCTACCTGTACCGAAGTTATCTCTTCGTGACTAGAATAAAGCAGAAGGTCTCCCTGCTTCAGTTCAAAAGCAAAAGGCTCGTCACTCCAAACGTATCGCCCCCTATTGGACACTAAAAGCGGAGCTGCTTGATTACCGTTGTTATCACGAGCCAAATCCTTCAGGGCGAACTCCGAAGGGTAAGGTTGGAACTGTATCTCGTTGAAAGGTGTATTGCAATACGCTTTAGCCGTATATGCACCGTACCATACCTCACCTTCAAGTGAAGGAATGCGCGACATATATTCATAGGAATGAACTTTTTTATCGAGGTTCACGCGAGAAACCGGAACATTCAAGATGTCTGACATTGTCTCACTGTGCAGAATAGCGAAAACTTGCTTGTCTGATTGAGCATTTATAAGATAGGAACGGCTCTTCACCGTTTGACCTTCATAGTCATAATCCGAATCGGAGAAGTTCACAACGATACTCTGACCGGAAGAGAACTCTGACCGCTGTATCTTACCGTCGGAAGTGACAAAGGAATGCGAAACAAGTTCATCGTATGCAATCTTCTGTAACCACGGGCATACATTCTCATAACTTTCACGGAATGTTTCCTTGAACTCATCCCAGCGGTTCCTATTCAAATTCCACAAAGGAGCAGAACCATACAGCATATTAAACAAATCCTTTTTCCACCAGATTTCAGGATAATGCTGGTTGCCGTCTTCCCAACGCCACGAAGTAACCACCGCATCATGATACACCAATTCATAAAGAGGCACACGCGTTGCTTCGTTGATGGAATATTTTAGGTAAGTGGGGGTAGCAGTCCGTGTTCCCACCATAATGGACGGGCAAGAATTGTTTTTCCAACTTCCATAATAATAAATCGTACCTTTTTTCTCAATCTCCGAATCAAACCACGTACGTTGCAAGGTCATCATGCCATGTACATAGACAGAATGTGGCACGGCAAAATCCGCTCCCCACTCGCCACCGACATATAGTCCTTGGTCTTCAAGATACTTCAAATTGCGATTGAGAGCGTTAGCATAGCCTTCACGCGTCACAGAATGTTTTTTAGAGTAGCATTCGTATAGTCCGTTTGCCTGATAGACATCCACAAAATAACATTCATGCGGATAATCTTTCAATTTACGGCTAACCTTTCTCTCCACCTGCTCCGCCATTGCCGCGGGGCAGGCATAAGTGCCAAATCTGTTGCTATAAGTTGTTCCGTCTTTCTTACGAGCTGCCAACCGGTTGAACAAACCAGGATAGACTGCATGACGAAAACGATCAGAACCGTTCCAATCAAAGTCATAATAAGTTGTGTCTCTTTTATGCAAATCGGAGAAAAGTTCATAACCACCTGTCGCATATCCAAGTTCCTTCAATTTAGTGTCATATCCGACAACTGGATAAGGCTGATGATTGGCATCCCATAAGAATAAAGCTTTATCAACACCCGATTCCTTCATGTCACGTGCCATGCTGATATCACGTCCGGTTTCCCACACATACACATGGGGCGCACCCACCATCTTTTCAATCGCGGGAAAACGCCGTTGCTTCTCTTTCAGCGTGACAACCCCGTTCTTCTTCCAAATATAATCGCGATATTTCTTACATTGAGCCACATAACCACCTTGGTCAAAAAAATGATAGGTAATTCTGCGGTTGTAACTGAATGTCTCCATCGAAGACAACCATACCGGCTTGAATGTCACCAAGCCATCCTCTTGCCGGATCGTGCGTAAAGCCGCATCGTATGGTGTTTCCAGAATAGCCATGTAGCCGGAACGGAACTGTTTGTCCACGATTCCCATCCATGCCATCGACAATCCGCCGCCACAGAAGTAGGTTATACCATTGCCCAACGGATAGCGAGTGTCATCCACCGGCAGCAGCAGACCTTCACCGTCAGTATAAAGAAGATAATAATCCTTATTCTCCGTAGTAAAAGCCGGCGGATAATCAAACTCGGTCATCGGCGTTTTTCCTTTCGCCTTCAGTTCAAACTGCACTCCCGAATCGGCAGAAAGCGATACGAATGCCTCGAAAGGAAAAGCTGCTTCCAAATAAAGATGAAGACTGCCGTTCTCCTGCTTCACGCTTTTCACTTTCACCTTTCCAGCCTCCGTTTTCTGTATCCATTGTTTACCGTTCCGCAAATCCTTTACGCTGAACAATGCCGTCCGGTCATCAAAAGCCACTGACAAACGGCTATCTCGTAATTCCCATACTTTTGCTAATAAAATAACAGGGAATACTACCATGCAAACAACAAAAATCAATATAAATTTCCTCATCATATCCTATTTTAAAAATGATTATCTGTTTATAGTACCCATCTGATAAGAGATCCCATGCACCGGCTGTCCACCCCCCACTGAAATCTGGACAGCTCCTTTCATCGGTATGGGATAACCACTCCTGTCTATTACCTGCAACTCTTTCTCCGGCAAAAGAAATGAAACATTCTTCGTCTCTCCTTTTTTCAGATGAATACGTTGAAACCCTTTTAAAGACCGGATGGGTACACGGAAAGATGCTTTCCCGGACGAGACATAAAGCTGTACCACCTCATCACCGTCCACTCCACCTACATTCTTCACATCGGCACTGACCTGATATCCGTCAGCCACCTTTGCTATTTTCAGACAGCTATAACTAAACTTGCTATAACTCAATCCATAGCCGAAAGGATAGCGTACTTCTCCTTTAAAGTAACGGTATGTACGGTTGTCCATGCTGTAGTCCTCAAAATCGGGAAGGTCTTTTTCACTTTTATAGAAAGTCACCGGCAAACGACCTGCAGGATTGTAATCGCCAAAGAGTACGTCGGCAATAGCCAATCCACCCGCTTGCCCCGGATACCATGCATTGAGGATGGCCGGCAGATTCTCCGCCTCCCACTCCACAGCGACAGCACTACCCGTAAGCATCACTAAAACAACCGGTTTGCCCGTAGCAACCAATTCTTTCAACAAAGCGGTCTGTACGTGGGGAAGTGAAATCGTTTCACGGTCTCCGCCTTTGAAGCCTTCGGCAAATACCTTCATGGACTCACCTTCAAGGCTGGCAGAAATTCCTCCGGCAAAAAGAATGACATCGGCATCTTTCACTGCACGAGCTGTTTCTTTGGGGTCGGCATCCCACAAATGCCCTACATCAAATTTCAATTCGCTAATGTCAGTATATTGCCAGTATTCGATAATCACTTTATAAGACTTTCCCTCTGTCGCAGAAAACGTATAATAAGTTTGCCCTTTTTCTGAATCTATGCAAAGCTGATTATCCACATACAATTTATAACCGTCATCCCCTGAAAGGTACAAACTTATCTCTCCCGAACCTGCCGGACGAAACTCTGCTGTATAACGGATTGACATCTGATTCGCAGCTATTCCGGATGTGAAGACTTCTCCGTCACCATGTTGAAAGTTTATCTCCGATTCCATTTGTACAGCTACAGGCGCTCCCTCCAAACGAGGATTCGGGAAATATTCTGCTTGCAGCCCCTTTTTACCATTGTAGCTGAACTGGTCTGGATCAAACTCTGAACGAAAAACCTGCGTATCCACATAGCCGCAGCCCGGTTCATAAATCAGTTCTACTTCCTCGCCCACTTTCTCACGCAGCCCGTCCATGATGGACCAAACTTTGGTTGGATAGCCGTAATAATTTCCCAACATCACATTCTCATGAACTGCATTAGGTCCTACCACTGCTATTTTCTTCATTTTCTTACTAAGAGGAAGTACCTGGTTGTCATTTTTAAGCAACACAATGGATTGCCTTGCCATATCAAGAGCATGTTCTTTGTGAGGGATACTTTCCAGTACATCCGTCGTTATACGGGAATAAGGGTTCCGGTCTATCGGATCGAACATACCAAGGCGCAAACGGATTTCAAACAAACGTTTCAAAGAAGCGTCAATCTGTTCTTCCGTAATCAAGCCTTCCGCCACAGCCAGATTCAACGCATGATAGGCTCCGTTATTGGAACATTCGCAATCTGTTCCGTGAAGCACGGCATCTGCAGATGCAGACTGTGCGTTCGGATGGGTCTTATGAGTTCTATAAAAGTGATTGATTCCGCCACAGTCAGAAGTCACGTAACCCGTGAACCCCCATTTATTGCGCAGAATATCCATCATCAGCACATCGTTTCCACAACAAGGCTGTCCGTAGAAAGCATTATACGCACACATCACACCACTCACCTTCGCATCGACTATCAGTTTTTGAAAAGCAGGCAGATAGGTATCCCAAAGATCCTGATTGGAGACTTCCGCATTAAAAGTGCTGCGGTTCCATTCCGGTCCGCTATGTACGGCATAATGTTTGGCACAGGCAGAAGCTTTTAAATAATGAGGGTCATCACCCTGCAACCCCTGTACAAATGCCATGCCGAGCTGTGAAGTAAGATACGGGTCTTCACCGTACGTCTCCTGTCCCCGTCCCCAACGTGGATCGCGGAATATATTCACATTAGGGCTCCAAAAGGTAAGCCCCAAATAGATGCCTGACTTCCCCTTTGCCGATGCGTCATTATAGATAGCACGTCCTTCATCGGAGGCATATTCCGCCATTTTTTGCAAGGAACTTGTACTCCAAGTGGCAGCCATACCAATAGCTTGCGGAAAGGAAGTGACACGATAAGGAGAACGTGCTACCCCATGCAGACATTCATTCCACCAATTATAAGCAGGAATGCCCAATCGCTCAATGGCAGGCGCACTATTCATCATCTGCCCTATCTTTTCTTCTAAAGTAAGAAGAGAAACAATATGATCCGCCCGTTCCTCTACCGTTTTGTCCGGATCAAGAAAAGGTAAGCTGTACTGGGCCACTGCATGAGCACCGCAAAGGGCACTGATGCAAAGCATTAAAAATCTTCTTTTCATTATAGATATTGATTTAGTGCCTGTTTCTACATTTTCTTATTTAAGACACCATTTCTGATTCTTGTCTTGCACTATTTTATAGTTCTGTTTAGAATTTGTTTCACTAACCGTCAACGAGCCGTCTTCCGCAATCTGCAACACCCATTCTTCACCCCGGTCTTTTGATTCGAGCGTATAAGCATTCCCCTCCTGTCTGCTATTCCAGCTATCCAAAGCGCTGGGCGCATCAACAGTAATGGTATGAACCACTAAACGACTGGTTTGTGGAACCGTCTCTTTAAAGCGCATCATAATTCCGGTACCGGGAGTTCCTTCGCTGAATTGGTTGGGAAGAATATGATAGGCATCGTGCACCAGTGCATACATCGGTCCGTCTAAAGACTTCTTTGAAGCGTAATTGGTGATTTTGATACCTGCATTTCCCCGGATAGCACTAAAGTTGGAAGGACGTGAGAACTGATAATCCAAATTACTGTCCCGATTATTCAACAGCCAGTTCCAAATAGTACGTAAAGGCTCGGATGACTCAATACGGTCTACCACAAACAGGGCATTAGAACCACACAGCAAAATGAAACGGGCATAACTCTGCAAAGGCGCGCCATACAAATCTGCCGCATCCGATGCCAGAACAGAAAGTGTTCCCTTATGAGCATCCAGTAATCTTTTCCCACCGATAGAAACGGGAGCTTCGCCTGTTTTCTTGCCATCCACCAATTTCATCGGACGATTGATTCCGCCACGCTGATCTAAAACCCGTGCCGGAACAGAGGCTGTCCCGGGTACTTCAAAAGTACAGGTATTGTGACTAGCGGCACTTACGTCCAATGCTCTTGTTATATTCCGATAGCAAGTATGTCCCGGGTCTACCAAAAGACGTTCTCCGTTATGTTCCAATATAAAACTATTCACATCTCCGTGCAAATGGGCGGATGCATGACGCGCTTCCGCAGGAATCCGGGCGGCAAGAATGGTTTTTCCACCCCACGCATCACGCAAGAAAGCATCTCCGCCGGAGAATGTTTTCAATTCGCTATAACCGGCTTGAACAGGAGAAATCGGTTTGGCAGCGTCAGCCAGCATCATAACGGAAAGGAAGCCGAAGTCATTTATCATTCCGAAACTTGCCAAGTCATGAGGTACGGGTTCGTTTGCCGGAAAATAAAGAGAATCAAACAACCAACGTGCCATGCCGGCTTGAGCGGGAAGTTCATCCTTTGCACGAGCTGATATGTGAACTAATAAATCACCGGAGGGTCTGAATATCGACGCACAATCTCCAAAGTTTGCACTACGTGACAGATTGGCTAAAGGCCATCGTGCCAACGGCTTGCGGTAAAAATGAGCGTAAGAAGCCCAATCTACCAACCGTGCGTATGGTTCCAGCGTCGTTTTACCTATACGGTTGGAACGGATCAATGCTTCATGCCCCAACATAATGCCGTACGCTGCATAGTTGGCATACTGAAGGGACTCTCCATAACTTCCGTCCGGTTGAAAATGATCTAAAGCTACAGGCAGATAATTCATCGCGTATTGCAGATATTCTTTCTCTTCCAGAACAGCTGCCGCAACAGACATTCCCGCAAACAAAATACAATTCCAGTTATGAAAGAAATCCGAACGTTCCAGATAACGGCGGCATGGCAACATCCCCTTTTCCCGCAAGGCAACCTTAATTTCCTCTTGTTCAGAGAGAGTAAATAAATCCGAAACCATATCTAGAGAGATAGCTACCCCCCACGTCAGATGTGCCGTTTCAAGTCCTCCGACCATATTACCACCACCGCCATAACCACGGAAACGGGGACCTGCCCAATCGGCCAAAGGACGGCGCACGATGCTCAGGACATTGCTCCGAAGCCATGAACCTACTTTATCCGATGGTTCCAGGGCATATACCAAAGCGGCATCTGTCAGATATTCCGAGGTGTGATGCCACCATTCGGTTGTGGCAGAAGGGTCTGTCAGATTGGGAGTCAATGCACGTTGGTTAACCCGTAACTTAATAGCTTGAAACAGTTCCGCTACCTGCGATGTCTTATCAATATCCTTTAACAATTTGTATTCAGTTTCATCCAGGAATAACCGCCCACCGGTACGATTATTTTGGGCAATCACCGGTATAGCGCAAAGATACAGCATGAATAATGCCGTTAGTAACAGATAGATGTTTTTCATGATGTATTGTTTTATTTTTCAGAATAATAAAGATTCAATCTCTCCCAAGACTGTCCGTTGAGCATTTCATTCCATTTCTTGAAGGGAGAGAAACGAGGATCGCCACTCCATCCAGCCCCTACATAATAGGTAAAAGGTTCACCGGACTTTGCATGAAGCAACACGACTTCATCTTTTTCGACTGTCCGGTAATCCACGATCCGGGAAGGGTCGGCAAATACAGCAGTAGCCAGTTGCCCGTCTTTCGCACTGATTTCTTCCATCAGAGCCAGCCCCCCGGTATTCTTTTTCGTATTGACTATCGCTTTTCCCATATTTGTGAGACCTACGGCCACGGTTATGTCTTTCCCGTCTTCCGTTTCGAAAGTAGAAGTCACTTGATAAAAGTTAGTACCGTTTATCATCCGTATTCTCTTTTTCTCATACACCGTTACCCCATTCGCCTGAAAAGGATAATAACTCAATTCGAACTCTATCCCATCCTCGTCGTTCCGGTAAATACGATAATTGGCATAAGGCCCTGATACAAATAATTGTCCTTCCGTATATACCCCGGTACCGCCACATCCACGATAAAAGCCCATGTGATAGAAGTCGTACCCTTCGCCACGATCCACATGGTAATCCAAACCTTTGGCGTTCAAAGCATACCAGTTGTCTATGACAGAGTGAGCAACCGATTTTGCCCAGACATCGACTCCATTACCTACTTTATCTTTCACCGTGCGTGCATATACCCGAAAAGCGATCCGGTCATTTTCCCAAGCAATGTCTTCACTGCGTTCCGGTACAAAACGGACGTATGTCTTAGGTAGTTTCTGCGTAATGGCAGACCCCATCTCTTTTTCTAAAGATAATTCTCCGATCCCCATCTTCAATGCTTGAGCAAAAGCAAGTACCACTGGTCCAAAAGCATGAGAATCGTTGTAATAAGTAGGATGTGACTTATAATCTTCCTTACTTCCACTTTTAGGACAAAGGCAGCTCCAGCAGGCATTACTTACAGAACCATCCTTTGCAATGTATGCTGCAAGTCCCTGAAGCCCTTTTTTAAAATGTTTCATGTATTTCTTATCCAGAACTTTTGCCTGAATAGCTATTCCCATACCATAAAGCAACAATCCAGTACCGGAAGTCTCGGCATAAGACCCCATATCAGTCATTTCCTGATGCCACATGCCATTCTCATCCTGATATTTCAGTACGTTCAAGTAGAAATCCCGGGTTAGTTTCTCCACCTCCTTGCGCTGTGGATGACTTTTGGGAAGATCACCTGCCAATGCACTCAAAGCCAGTGCTCCCCAACCATTGCCACGGCTCCAGTTGTCTTGAGAGACCTCTCCTTTGGCTACAAAGCCACGTCCCTGATGAATAAGTCCGGAGTGATGGTCCGCCAAAATACGGAAAAGCTCCAATGTCTCGAATACAGCCAAATCTATATAATGCTGATTGCCTTCGCTCAATCCGGCATAAAGCAAATAAGGAGAGACAGCAAATGCCATATCTATAAAAACCTGATCCTTTTCTTTTGATACCCAACTTGGTATCAACAAGTTCTCACTGGAACGGCTTTGTTTCTCTACCATTCTCCGAGCAGCTTCCGCCACCTGTCTCTTCAAGGTAGGAGCCACACCTCTATAATGAAGCAGAGCCGCACCGCTGCCACCGGCTTCATAACTGATAAAACTACCGCCACCTTTTATTTCTCTGGTTCCAAAACGTTCCATAATATCGACGGCACAATGCAGCAGACTATCCGAAGAAGAAGCAAGAGCCAATTCACTCATTCCTTGTAAAAGCAAACTTCCTTCATAACCCTTAATATTTGATTTCTGTATGCCTTTACGCAAAACGCTTTCAGCTACCTGACGGGTTGATATAAGAAAACCGTCTTTAGCTTGCAGAGCCACAGACAAGCATATCAATGCTAATATAGATACTATTCTTATCATAATCTTCTAATTAAGAAACGCAGTATTCAGAAAAAAGCTATGCTTCTTCTGAATACTGCAAAGATATTAAAAGTTCCGTTTCTCCAAATAACGATTCAGTTCTTCCTTCGACATCGGCAACTCACCCTTATAATTAGTCACCCAATTCTTAAAATCCTTATTAATCTCATCACTCCATACACTGTCAATCTCCCCGGCAGTATATTTATGTTCTCTGATTCTTTGTTGACCGAACTCATCTGTCAATGCAGTAAATTCAGCTGTCAATACGATATGCTCTACTAAATGAGCTGGTATAAACAACACACCATGCTTCTTTGCCAATACGGCATCTCCGGGCAATACTGTTGCATGTCCGATACGGATAGGCGTATTGATGCCGGTCAACAGAGTCTTACGCATATAAGAAGGATCAGAGCCTTTTATCCAGCCGTTGAATCCCTTGATTTTCCGCAAACCTTCCATATCTCTGACATGACCATACACAATGATACCTCTTTTTGAATTGGCAAAAACACCACTGCCTAAATTAGAACCAACCACCGTTCCGTATGACTCCTTGTTATACGCATCAGCTACATAGACATCCCCTTCGACTAAGGTGGTAACCGCCCAAGATACCGTTCTGCGCTGTTTCCAGTTTCTTCCTTCTTTCTTGCCTTGTTCTATCACCTGATTCTCCAAATCCTGACGAGCCGGCATGAATTGTGCTGTCACTGCCCGCCCCGTCATCACATCAGACTCCGTTTCATCTATTAGACTCCATTCACCTTCATATTGGTTATGATAGCCCAATTCAATCAATTCTGCCCAAGCTTCCTCAATGGTCACTTTCTTTAATCTTTCCAAAAGATTATCGGACACTTTGGGACGACCGTCTTCAAAACGTTCTCCTTTCCAATCAGCCGTCAAAGCCTTTATATATTCAGGAGAAGCCCCTACTCGTTGTGCATTAGCTCCGGCACAAACAAACAAAACAATAAATGCTAATGATACAAATCTACGTTTCATCTTTCTATTCTATTTTTATTTATTATTCCTATTAAAAAATCTCAAGCACCTTATCCCAATTCATAAGGATACCCAAGGTTATGCGGAAACCATTTTTTCATCCTGAATTGAATTATTTAAAATTGAACACTGCCTTATCCTTGATATCACTAGCCGAGGCTCCTATCAAAACTTCAAAATCGCCCTCTTCGGCAACCCATGCCTGTTTTCTGTCATCATAGAAGCTTAAAGCTTGTTTGTCAATAGTAAAAGTGACTTCTTTTTCCTCACCGGTCAACAAGGACACTTTTTCAAATCCTTTCAGTTCTTTCTCCGGACGAGGCAATGACGATTTCTTATCTTTGATGTAAAGTTGCACGATTTCCTTTCCTTCGCGAGAGCCTGTGTTTTTCACACGCACTTTAACGGTTATCGTTTCATCGGCTGTCATTTCCTTCTTGTCCATACTGATCTTGCCGTATTGGAACGAAGTATAGCTCAAACCGTGTCCAAAACAAAACAAGGGTTTCAGTTTCTGCTTGTCATGCCAACGATAGCCTACAAAGATACCTTCCTTGTATGTCACTTTAGTATGGTCACCTGGATATTCTCCCAGCGCATGAGCCGAGTTATCAGCTAACCTCACGGGGAAAGTAAACGGCAGTTTTCCAGAAGGATTCGTATCTCCAAAAAGGATGCTTGCTAAAGCATTGCCTGCAGAACTGCCACTATACCACGCTTCCAAGATGGCAGGAACCTCATCCACCCACGGCATGGCTACCGCATTGCCACTGATAATAATTACCGCTACATTTTTATTAACCTGCGCCAAAGCTGAAATCAAAGCATCTTGTTCGTATGGTAAACTCAAGCTTTCACGATCCACACCCTCACAATCCTGATATTCATTTTTGTTCAGTCCACCGATAAAGAGTACCAAATCGGCATCCTTAGCTGCCTTTACGGCTTCCCGACGCAATGCAACAGCATCTATTTCCTTTTTCACCGGTTCTTTCGCACCTTTCAAGTCCTGCTCTTTCTGCATAGGTGATTCATACCCTTGTACAAAATCGACCTTGATATTCTTTCCGGCGCGCAGACGTATTCCTTCCAATGGAGATACTTCCTTCTTCACTTTTAAAGAAGAAGAACCACCGCCAATGGTCAGACGCTTTATCGCATTCTCCCCCACTACCAATATTCGTTTCACATTCGATTTGACAGGAAGCAACCCTCCCTTATTCTGGAGCAACACCATGCCTTCTTCGGAAATGATTTGTCCAACTTTTGCATGTTCCGGAGAAGCAAAGGAGCCGTATGGTCTGTTGCGGCTCATCGTCGTACGAAACACCAAACGAAGAATACGCCGCACTTTATCATCCAATTCGCTCACACTGTATTTCCCTTCACGCAAGCCTTTCAGATAGGGCGTAGCCATGTAATAGTTGTCGTATGCATTGCTCGCTCCCCAATTAAGACCGTTCGTCCAACTACCGAATTCCATATCCAGTCCGTTTTCTATCGCCTGCTTGGTATCGTGTACGCCTCCCCAGTCGGAAACGACTACTCCGTCAAAGCCCCATTGTTCCTTCAATATCTCTTTCAACAAGTATTGATTATGGCAACAATGTTCATTTTTATACTGATTGTACGCTCCCATAAGCGCCCATACCTTACCCTCTTGCACAGCCGCCTTGAAAGCCGGCAAGTAGATTTCATGCAAAGCTCTGTCATCTACCTCTACATTGACATGATCGCGGTCTATCTCCTGATTGTTGAGAGCAAAATGTTTCACACAAGCAGCCACACCATTCTGCTGCACACCTTGTATATAAGGTACTACCATACGGGAAGCCAAATAAGGGTCTTCGCCCATGTACTCAAAGTTACGTCCATTGAGCGGTGTACGATAGATGTTTACGCCCGGTCCCAGCAAGACGTTTTTGTTGCGGTAACGCGCTTCTTCCGCAAGATTCTTTCCGTAAAGACGGGCTATCTGTGGATTCCATGTAGCCGCCAGACAAGTCAAGGCAGGAAATGCCGTACAAGAATCATTGGTCCATCCGGCACCCACCCATTCGTCCCATGCTACTTCCTGACGAATACCATGAGGACCATCCGTCATCCAGTTTTCAGGAATACCCAATCGGGGAACACCCGGTGAACTGAATTTGGACTGCGCATGACACATAGCAACCTTCTCTTCCAAAGTCATTTTAGACAGAGCATCTTTCACCCTCTCCTCTATAGGTTTATCTTCATCAAGATAAACAGGAATATTGACATTCTGTGCCTGAACAACTGAACATGACAGGCAGAACACAGTTAATGATAAACGAATATACTTAAACATTCTATTTCTTTTTATTACAAATGATACAACTATAATAATCCTAAAAACAGTCTTAATACCCTATCTACACTATACAAATACCAACTTCTTAAAATCCTAACCTTAAAAAACAAGAAACAACTTGTCTGCCTTTTATCTAATTCCTACACATTTCTATCTTCATCGCAAATCCTCCACCAGGCGCCAGATGAATACTTAATTACCATCTTACACAACATTGTCGCTATTAAATAAGAGGGAAAAAACGTTGTATGCCTATAAGCCATAATCAATAAAAAAAACTTTTCTGAAAAGTACTTATAAATCGTAATATTGCCATGGTATTATTTGTACTCCACTAGTATGATGATAAGACACTAATCAACGAGCAATCCCCACCAAAAGACATCCCAGCATATATCATGCATGATTCTTCATACATGATTGCTGATTTTTGATAACTATATGCAGGGATTTGCTAACCCCTCCCTCCTCCTTCTGCAGTACATTTGCAACAGAAAGCAAAACTCGTTTTTAAACCGAATTAATCAATATAATATGAAAACTGATATCAAAGCAATCGTGGCATCCGTAGTTTCCGGGAATCAATATGCTTTCAGGCAATTCTACGATCTTTATTACTTGAAGATTTACCGTTTCATCTACTATTTCCTACAAAATTCATACGATTGTGAATCGGTGGTATCGGATGTATTTTGTCTCGTATGGGAGAAACGTCACTTACTGGAAAATGTGGAGAATATGGATGCTTATATATACCAGATCAGCAGAAACGAATCATTTCATTATCTAAAAAAGAAAAACAGCGAACAGTGTATATCTATTGATGAGGCATTCGCGGATATTCCTTTGACTGCAGATTCAGTAGTAGATACAATGACTGAACATGAAATGATGCAAGTCTATCGGTTTGCTGTAAATAAGTTACCGGAACGATGCAGAAATGTCTTTCTGATGGTACGCGAACAAAAACTCTCTCATAAAGAAGTTTCCGAAATTATGGGAATCACTCCGGGCACTATTGAGGTTCAGATGAACATAGCCATAAAGAAAATAACCACCGTAGTGAAGGCTTACTATCCAAAACTGATGGCTACCGAATACAAATAAAAAAACGCTGTATCAATCATAAAAAGAGACTATGTCAAAAATACACCTTCTACTCATAATGATAGCTTTGCTTCCGTCAGTTTCCGGCTATGCCAAAAATAAACAATTGGAAAAAGATGCCGTTCCGTTTTTCGGCGCACAAATATTCATTGAACCTGGACAGACACAACCCCAGATAGAAAGCTGGTTCAAAACACTAAGTGAAAATGGCATGACCGTATGCCGTATCCGAATGTTTGAATCGTATATGTTACAACCTGACGGCAATTGGGACTTTACACTTTTCGACTATGCTTTTCGGGCTGCTGACAAACATGGTATAAAAGTGTATGCTACCTTCTTCCCCGCTACAGAAAAGACAGACATTGGAGGATGGAAATTTCCGAAAGATGAAGAGCAGAAAAACGCCTTTTCCCAATATATCAAAGCTTTAGTTACACATTACAAAGATTTTTCCTCACTTTGTGGTTGGGTAATCATTAACGAACCGGGCACAGATGGTCATTATCCACAAACGGATTTTTTTCAAAGCGCACGTATGCAATGGAACGAGACTCATCCTATAAGGGATTTTAAAGAAAATGGATTTCCCATTCTGATGACAAACCGCGATAAAGAGTTTCTCAACGAATTTACTACCGAATTTCTGAACTGGATAGCCGGAGAAATAAGGAAATACGACACGTCACATGACATTCATGTCAATCCGGCGGCTGTCTTCTCCAATTATGGAGAGTACGACTTTCCCTCTTGGCGTCATTTCCTTACCAGTCTTGGCGGGTCAGCACACCCGTCGTGGCATTTTGGATATTTCACCCGTCAACAATACTCTTTGGCAATGCTTGCTCTTGCCGAGATTCTTCGTTCCGGCGCAGGAGATATGCCGTGGTTCATGACAGAAATACAAGGTGGCAACAATACCTACAGCGGTGGTAATGCCATGTGCCCCACTTCTGAAGAAATAGCTCAATGGCTATGGATTGTTCTGGGTTGTGAAGGTAAAGGTGGAATCTTTTGGATGCTTAATCCGCGTAGTTCAGGCATAGAAGCCGGTGAATGGGCGATGATCGACTTTCAAGGAAAGCCTTCCGAAAGACTGACATCCGCAAAAGAAGTGGCAAAAGTAGTAAGCAGCTACACTGATATTTTCCGCAATCCCCGCATTATATCATCGGGCATAGACATCATCTATATAAAAGAAAGCTTATGGGCAGAGAATCTGATGGGAAAAAGCAGTGACCGATATCAAGGACGCAACCATGGAGCAGTGATAAAATCTTCCATTGCCTGCTTCAAGGCACTGACGGAAAGAGGGCTGAATGTAGGTCTGAAAGAGATTAACGAATATGATTTCTCTCAAGCCGACTACACGGGACGCTCCATTGTCATCTCCAATCAGATTTCTATCCCTACCGGCTATCAGAAGAATCTGGAAACATTCGTTTCCCGTGGCGGTACCCTCTTGGTAGAAGGACTGAGCGCTTTCTTTGATGAAGACTTGCACAATACCATGAATACAGGATTCACCTTTGAACGGCTGTTTGGCAGTAATATCTCGGAATTTATCTTGAAAGATGATTTATTCACAATAAACACAGGCAAACATAAACTACCTGTCCACCTCTGGCAAGGTAAAATGGCGGATAAGACAGCTCCTGTATCGGAACATTCTTTTGGCAAGGGACGCGTTATCTGGTTTCCTTCCAATATTGCTTTGGGGGCTTGGGTGTCAGACAATTTCAAACCATTGTCTGACTATCTGTATGAAACACTTCCGAAATCAGCTAAAGCCCTATCGTTTGACAGACACCATGAAAATGTATTGCTGAGAACATTGGAAACAGACAAGGGAAAACTGCTTATCTGCGTAAACAAGTCTGAAGAGAAGGAAATCATCACGCTGAATAATCTGAACGTAATCGCCAAGTTAATTCCCATATACGCCAGTCCTGATTGTTCCGTAACTGGTAATAAAATAACGATGCGCCCTGACGGCATATTAGTAATGATATTATAAAAACTGATTAATATATGAAAAAGGTATTCATAAAAAAGACTTTGGTATTCAGCCTCTTGCTGCTTTTTGCAATGGCAGGACAAGCACAATCTGCAGAAACCTCCGCCAAACAGTCAAAAACGCCCCATAAAACGAAGGGCAACCCAATCACCCCGACCTACAAACGTGCAGACGCTCCGATAGATACCCGTATTTCCGACTTATTGTCACGCATGACACTGGAAGAGAAAATTTTGCAACTAAGCCAGTATATCACTGGTTTAAACGATAATGTGAACAACATCGGAAAGCAGGAGGATGAATATCCCAACAACGTAGGTTCCTATATTTATTTTAGCGACAACGCCAAACTGCGCAACGAACTACAACGTCGGGCTGTAAATGAAACCCGTCTTGGAATACCTATCCTTTTCGGTTTCGACGTGATACATGGTTTTCGTACCATCTATCCCATACCTTTGGCTCAAGGATGCAGTTGGAACACAGAACTCATTTCACAGTCTTGCGCCATGTCAGCCCGTGAAGCCCGTATGTCCGGTACAGACTGGACTTTTTCTCCGATGATTGATGTTGCACGTGACGGACGCTGGGGACGCGTAGCCGAAGGATATGGAGAAGATCCTTATACGAATGCGGTAATGGGAGCTGCCGCCGTGCATGGCTATCAAGGAAGGTCTCTGAACAATACCTCTAATGTAGCAGCTTGCCTAAAGCATTTTGTAGGCTATGGAATGTCCGAAGGCGGACGTGATTATACAGCCACTAATGTCTCCCGCCAGTCATTGTGGGACACCTACCTGCCACCTTACGAAATGTGCATCAAAGCCGGAGCCGCCACCGTGATGAGTGCATTCAATGATATTAACGGAGTGCCTGCTACAGCCAATCACTATACGTTGACCGAAGTGCTTAAAAAACGCTGGAACTTTGACGGTTTTGTCGTTAGCGACTGGAATGCCGTAGAGCAACTGATACCACAAGGCGTAGCGGCAAACCGCAAAGAAGCCGCTTCAAAAGCATTTTCAGCAGGATTGGACATGGATATGAAGGACGGATGCTATCAAGAGCACATGTCTGATTTGGTGAAAGAAGGCAAAATAACCCTCCAACAAATAGATGCGTCCGTAGCCCGTATTTTACGCCTCAAATTCCAATTAGGCCTTTTTGAAAATCCTTATACTCCTTCCTATAAAGAGAGTGAAAGAATTCTTCGTACAGAAGACAAACGGATAGCAGCCCGCATGGCAGAAGAATCTATCGTACTGCTGAAAAACGAGAATAATCTATTACCATTAAATAAAAATCAAAAGATAGCTGTTATAGGTCCTATGGCTAAAGACAAAGAGAATATGCTAGGCTCTTGGAAGGGACATGGCCGTGCTGGCGACGTTGAAAGCATCTATGAAGGACTGGAAAAAGAATTTGGTTCTCAATTGCTTTATGCAGCAGGTTGTGATTTTGACGGAGAAGACACATCCGGCTTCGCTTCTGCTTGTTCGACAGCTTCGCAGGCAGATGTAGTCCTACTTTGTTTAGGTGAAAAGAGAGAATGGAGCGGCGAAAATGCCTCACGTTCAACAATAGCGTTACCGCATATTCAGGAACAACTTACCACCGAACTACAAAAATGCGGCAAACCAATTGTATTGGTTCTTTCCAACGGTCGCCCTTTAGAACTTTGCCGTCTTGAACCACTGTGTAAGGCTATCGTGGAGTTATGGCAACCCGGCATTGCGGGAGGTACTCCGTTGGCTGGAATTCTTTCGGGCCGCATCAACCCTTCCGGAAAATTATGCATCACTTTCCCATTGACTTCCGGACAAATCCCCATATACTACAATGCCCGACAAAGTGCACGTCCGGAACAAGGACAATATCAGGATATATCGACTTTACCACTGTATGAGTTTACTCATGGACTGAGTTACACTACTTATTCTTATGGAAATTTGTCAGCCTCCACTATGCGTATAACCAAGAATGACAAACTGACAGTCGAAATTCCGGTAACTAATACCGGTGATATGGACGGATATGAAACCGTACATTGGTTTATATCAGACCCTTATTGCTCCATCTCCCGTCCGATAAAGGAGCTCAAGAAATTCGAGAAACGTTTCCTTAAAAAAGGAGAGACAGCTTTGTTCAGCTTCGAAATAGAACCGAAAAGAGATTTCAGTTATATAAATGACAATGGCAGTCGTTTTGTTGAGTCAGGAGACTATTACGTAATCGTCAAAGATAAAAGAATAAAAATAGAAGTAGTCGATTAACAATATATTGGAATATGAACTTTCTATCCCTTTGATCATACTCTCCTAATCGTCCAGTCACACAAAACAATTCATCCAATGAAGTGCTAAAATTTGAAGTGCCCCCTTTTGATTATTCATGTAAAAAACAAAGTGCGAATTTAGCAGGATAGCTTTAACCAAAACTAATCCTGTAAAATTCGCACTTTGTTTTTCCTCTCAAATATTATATAGAAACAAACACCTATTTATCAAAATACTGAATCAAATCATACGCATTAAAATTCAATTCGCGGGCAAAGAAAGATAAATAAGGAAAGAGTTGATAAGAATTATCATAAAGACCTTTATTAGCAGGTTTCGACGAATTATCCGTACCATCATCATCCTGGTATTTGAACCAATGCCATCCGATACAATTCTTAGCTTCAAGCAATCCTAATGTAAAATGCTGATAAGCATAAGTTCTCTCGTTTTGTGTAGGAACAGAATATCCGGCTCCCGACTGGTTATTCAGATCAGAGTCCTCCACCCCTTTCGTATAAAACTCACTTACAAGAAACGGTTTGTCCGCCCAATTAGCCCAATCAGCAATCGCTGTTGTCAGTTCAGGACTCCAACGGCTATAATAGTTGATAGAAATAACATCACAATATTTTCCGGCAGCTCTCACTACTCCTTCCATATATTTAGGAGTTCCATGTAATCTAGTTCCCAGATAAAGCAACTTATCATCTACTTTCTTCACTGCCTCTTTCACTGCTTTATAATATTTCTCTGCTACAATCCCGGCAAACTCATTATTCAAGTCATCCGTCACACTTTGCGTACCTTTAGAATCCATAAAAGCTTTCGCCGCAACATAAGCCGGATCACTTGAGTTACTGATAGCCAGAAAACGATCTAAAATCCGGGAACTGTTTGAAGAGAAGTTTATCTCATTATCAGAAAAGAAACCTAACACATTAGGATCCCGCAAATAATCTGCGAAAGCACTACCTGCCAAATATGATTCACACCATTCAGTCCATCCATTATAAAACACAAGACCTGCCGCGTTATCATCGCTTCCTCCGGGATAATTATAAGACTTCGCACTCTTGAACTGGCTTAGAAAAACAAATGAAGGCGCCAAAGTTAACGGACTGCTCGGATTGGAAGCATTATGAGTCTGAATCAGTGAATAAGTTCCTGTGCAGAAAGCACCTGTACCGTGAAAGCCGATCTCACTCAATTCACGTTGAGTAATAGATAACCATTTCTCATCAGTTCCAAACCTGCTATCCCAGGCCGTTTTATTACGACTGGAAGTTCCCTTACGCAAAGAAGTCGCACTACGTTCCAGATGCAGACAACCTTCCGGATCAACCAACCACCAACGTCCGTCTATTTTCTTCGTATAAAATCTTCCCGTAGCCGCCTGTTTCGGAAGTGTAGTCGAACTTCCGTATTTATTAACCGACTCCTGATACGCTTTCAACGTTTTAATAGCCGGCTTATACCCGTCCATATACGCAATAATACGTGTATTCTCTGTTTTCCAACTGGATATAGGCGGATAAGCACTGGAATACTTAACACTGATAGGGCGATACATATTGGCATTTAATGACGGAGTATACATCACAGAAGCTCCGGGAGCAGGCAAATCTTCCGGATATTCCGACTCTACATCTCCCCCTCCCATCACTATGTCAGGAGGCATAAAATTAGGATCTTTATCATCATCATCCGTACAAGACACCATAGGAATAGAACTTATAAACAGAAAAGTTCCCAATATAAATAGTTTTTTCATGGTATGTATTTTATTTATTATTAGTTGATTGTTGGTCGAACCAGTCAGCCAAACGATAAGCGTTGATATTCAATTCTTTCATAGCATCGGCCAACGGTTTATAAAGATTGTATTCATTATCTACCAGCCCTTTGTTAGAGTCCAGATTCGAAGGATCTGCCCCTTTTGCTGTCGGATCATTATCCTGATAACGGAACCAATGCCATCCGACACAATTCCCACTTTCCAATAATCCTAAAACAAAATGCTGGTAGGCATATCCACGTTCCTGCTGGGTTTGAACGGTGAAACCTGCCCCTGTTGTGTTTGCCAGCCCGGAATCCATTCCTTTCGTATAAAATTCCGTGATGATGAAAGGTTTTTGAGCCCATTCGCCCCAATGCTTCATGGTCTTCTCACTCGGTGTCCATGCACCATAGTAGTTAATAGCAACGACATCACAATACCTGCCTGCCGCTTCCACAATCTGGCGGACAAACTTAGGTTTTCCATGTAGACGACTACCTAAATAAAGGTGATTGGGATCATACTTCCGAATCGCTTCCGACACCACTTTGTAGTATCGTTCCGCTACTACCCCCGCAAACTCTTCCCGATGTTCGTCCGTAATTTGTTGCAAAGTAATACCCTGCTGTTTCAACCAGGATTCCGCATACAATCTTCCCGGATCATTGGGATTCTTCAAAGTCAGATACCCCTCCAGATTCTTCGGCCCGAACGGCAGTTCATTATCCGAAAAATAGCCGATGATATTTTTATCCGTTTTATTTGCGACCAGTTTTTGTGCCATCTCATCGCAATAGGTTTCGAACTCCGGGTCAAAAACGAAAATACACTGATTAGGATATCCCGTATTACCAGGTAACTGATAAGTTCCTCCTCGTTTCTTCCCATATCCACTCATCAGGTTCAGAATGATTGAGCGAGTCAGTACCTCCTTATGAGAGGCATTGTAAGAGGCAATAGCTTCTTCATTACTCCAGGAGCCGGCCCCGGAAAAGCCCAGCGAATGAATCATCCGTGCCGTTCCTTCGATCCATTTTTCCTCCGTACCGAATTTGTCCAGCATTGCTTGTTTATTGCGTTCGGAAGTACCTAAACGTACTCCTACCACCACTTTCTGCAAATGCCGATACCCATCGGGATCAATCATCCACCATCGATCTCCGATACGTTCTACCCTGAAAAATCCTGTAGCGCGATGTCTCGGAGCATCCAGATCACTTCCATACTCATTCACATGTACTTTACCAGTAGGTTTGAACCCATCCAATTGAGCAATAGTACGAGTATCATACTCTTTCCAAGGCAGATTTTTCTGTCCTTTCACCCACGGACGGGCAGCGACCTTAAATGTATGTCCCTGGGCATAACCAAACTGGGGTAACAGCAATAAAAACAATATAACTATATTATTTTTCATCATCTAATATTCTTTTACGATTCGTATTGCATTTAAAATGGGCACAGACTCCACCGCTCCAAAACGAACGACAAGCCCCTTTCCTTGTGAAACCGGAACAATATATTTCTTAATAACCGCACGTTCGGAACCGTATTCTTCTGCAATATTCAGTTGTTTGGCAACAGATACTCCATTTATATCCACAGAAAATACCCGGTTAATATAGTCCTCCCTCACCACATCATTTCCTAAATTATACACCAAAGCCTCTCTTTTATTTTCAGAAGTAAGTTCTGTCCAATATAAATATACAGCATAAACACCATCCGGTACATCTGCCTTAAAAGCTTCAATACCTACTCGCTGTGTCTGGAAGATAGGATCCTGATCCGTCCCCAGTATATCTGTATCGCTGGCAGGCAAAGAGCCATAACGAGTTTTGTTCGGAGCCACTTCCCCACCAATATATCCCCATGAACCTTCTGCATAAGCCTGTTCGGGTATCCAGCACATCTCTGCTATCCGGTCCTCAAAATAGCGTCGAGCACCCAGTAGTACATTGATTTCCGTAAAGCCATTCTTCACATTGACACATTTAAAATCACAGACATACTGGTCACGATATTCACGTCCCTCCTTTTCAATCACAGCATCCACCACATTCTTTCCGTTTACAAAAGGAATGTCCACGGAAACCACCTTATCTGCTACCGGATATACTCCCAAACATTTTCCATTCAAAAAGACCTCCACCTTATCCGCGTTAGTATAAACTTTCAGCGGTTGCGTACAACTCTTTCCATCCCGACTGGCTCCTGCCCTATTCTTCCAAGATTTAGAAGCAATATGCAGGACAGGTGACTCTTTCAGATAAGCCTGATAAAGATAATATCCATCCTTACGTTCTCTATCCGTACTTACCAACCCTTTATTGTTCACATGAGGCATGGCATTTCTTCTGGCTTCGGAATAAAAATCATTCAAATTCCAGACCATAGCCCCCACTATATAATCCCTTTTTAGAATTTCAGGCAAATAATGTTCATGATAGACAGAGCCAAACTCACAACTAAAATCAAACCGCACCGGCGAAAAAGAATGAATACGAGTATCTACATCCGCCCCATATTCGGTAATAAGCAACGGTTTATGAGGAAACTCTTTGTGAAGTTCTTCCAGTTTCTCTTCAAATCCGTCCAAATTACCACCATACCATCCATTATAAAGATTAAATCCCAATAACATCGGCAATTCAGTAATCCCTGCTTCCTTATAGATTTGGGAAGCAGAATGACAAGGCAACATGGTATAGCGTTCCGAGTCCAGACTTCTGATCTGCGCCTCAACAGCCGAAGCTATTTGATGAAGAGACTTCATATATTCCGCCCGTTCTTTCTTGTTGTCAGGATTAAAGGGAGGACGCAAAAGCACTTCATTCATGTAAGCCCAAATGATGACAGACGGATAATTATAGTTCTGATAAACCATTTCCGTAGCCTGTTCCACACAGTTGTCCATAAACGCCCTACTTTGAGTAATGGCATTTACAATCGGAATTTCAACCGAAGTCAACAGCCCCAATTTATCACACATCTGCATCACAACCGGATCTTGCGGATAATGAGCCACTCGCAGGAAATTACTTCCCATATCCTTACTCAACTGTATATCCCGGATATGCATTTCATCCCGCAAGGCATTCCCCATTCCTTTGTAATCCTGATGCCGGCTGGTACCAATCAATTTCCGATATTTCCCGTTCAGGAAAAAACCTTTCTCCGCATCAAAATGATATTCACGGATTCCCAGCGGATTAACAACGCAATCGAGAACTTCTCCCTTTTTATTCTTCAAACGGCTATACACCTTATATAAATAAGGAGAATCAACATCCCACCGTTTGGGTTGCGCAATAGTCATCAACGCTTCAAAGGCTACATTCTTCTCTCCTGCCTTCACATTCACTTTCTTTGCGGAAAGTGCCACTCTATTGCCGTCTGCATCCAAAATCTCCGTTTCAAGAATCAATGCCTGATTACTTTTCAAAGCATTGGACAAGAATGTTTTTGCACACACTTCCGCTTGAGCGTCTGTTATTCCAACAGTTTTGAGATATACTCCACTGGAAGCATAATGGGTGGTAGACAGTTGCACGGGCGAAGTATACACCAGATAAACATCCCGATAAAGTCCGCCGAAGAAAGTAAAGTCTGCCGAAAGAGGAGCAATATCCGGATTATAAGAGTTGTCAACACTCACTGCTACCAGATTGCGTCCGGTATGAACATAGTCAGTCACATCAAACGTAAAAGCAGAATAACCACCTTTATGATTCCCTACCAACTTTCCATTCACAAATACATTTGTCTCCTGATTGGCTCCTTCAAAACAAAGATAAACTCTTTGACCTGCAATCAGTTCCTCCACTGTCACGGCTTTCCTGTACCAGCCTTTTCCCCGGAAATAACCGGGAATTTCATCTTCTGCATCTTTTGCATTCCAAGTATGAGGAATGGAAACGTCAGTCCAACCGGACACATCAAAGTCAGCAGTGGACGCGTCTCCCTCAAAGAGGGAGAACTTCCAACCATCGTTGATCGTTTGCGTCACACGCTGACCGCAGACCGTGCCGGCAACAATCAATAACAAGCAGGCTAAGATTATTTTTCTATATACCTTATACATACCTAATACCATTATTTCGAGATTGAACGGACTGCGCGAATATATCTTGCCCCAGACTTTTTCCCATTTGCTTTATCCCAAGCAAGCGGTTTTCCAAAACGTACATAAAATGCATTTGTACCACTTGACGTTTCACGACTAGCCCAATAAGAATCTCCGGTAGAAGAAGCCGCTGCCGTATTCATAGCAGTTCCTCCTACATTAGTAACTATCAGATCCCATGCCGCACGATTTGCTTTCTCAAAATCAGTAATCGCATTCGGATTATCCTCCGTCGCATCTGCTACTTTAGTCCCATTATAGGTTTCAAACATCTGTTCCAGATCCGATCTTGTAGGCCAATACCATCCGGAACCTTTATCCATGCAATATTTAAGAGCAGGCATTTCCGCTGCATTCGGCAATGCTGCCAAGGCAGTAGTATTTGCCAAACCGTTATCATTAGATAAAGTCAAACCAGTAGAAGCCGGAGAGCCTGCTGTAGACCATGCCAAATTCTCTCTGTCCAACGACATAATCTTAGCCTTACCACGATTAGTTGCATCTACCCAGAAAACAATGCCTCCTTTCAACGATCCATTATCCGCAATTACCTGTCCCACCGCAAACTCGGAACTTAAAAGTCCTCTCTGTGTAATCGTAACCTCTTGTTTAGGCGCATTCGCTCCGCTTCCGGCTATTACCGTAGCAGTCGTTACCCGGCTAGAACTATTCAGATTGGGAGATAATGTCCAAAAATAAAGAGTTTTACTTGTTACATCAACATACGCTTTCACCCAAGATTCATCAGTGATATTTATTGCAAATTCCGTCTCATCAGAAATCATTGTAATTACCTCTGATTTTGCTACCGCATCAGGAGTAATAGTCACCGCATTGGTACTCAATTCGAGGGAAGCGTCTCCCTCGGCAGCTACATTTTGATTCACCGTTACCTCCACTGCTTTTGCGGCTGCGCCAGTACCGGCTGTTATTGTAGCAATTGTCGTACGAATATTACCAGTGGTATTTTTTGATTTTGCCTTGAACGTAACTGTTGTGCCTGAAATAGTATATGAAAGCCAGGAATCATCTGCCAACACTACGCTGAATACACTCTTATTGGATGTCAACGTAACATTTGCTTCCGCTTCGTTAGCACCTTCCAATGTCACAGGATTGGGAGCCACCGTCAGAGTTGCCGGCTCTTCAGGATAAGTATAATCACCAATTGTGCGCATACATCTCACAAAACGGTTGGTAGCTGTTTTATTTCCTGCATCAGCACCAGACTTTCCGAAACGTACCCAATAAGCCTTATCCCCTGCTGCATTTTCCGTACTCGACCAATAGCTTTCCCCATTGCCCGAACCGGCAGCCTCGTTTATTACATCACCCTGCAAATCGGTCAACATCTTATCAAATGCCGCACGTGCCGCTTTCTCAACTTCCGTCAACTTATCAGGTACAACCGAAGCAAAATCCGGGTCAGCATGTCCAATACCGTTGTAAACATCAAACAACTCCCATAACTCATCACGTGCAGGCAGATACCATCCATCACCCAACGACTGACAGTATGCCACTGCATCATTTGCAGCAGGAGCAGTAAACAAAGCCGTATTGGCATATCCATTCACTGTAGAAAGCGCATTATGAGACATCACAGAAGCCTCAAAAGGATTTCCTCCCTGACGTTTTACAGATACAGCTTTTCCTACCATCTTATCCGAAGGATCCACCCAGAAAATCATACCGATACCATCATCTACACTTTGTCCTACCTTCAAAGAAAGGTCCGGTTCTTTGGAATCCTGTGTAACCGTCACTTCCACTGTATATGAACCGCAAGTCAGTTTCACGACAGTACTCCTTGCATCCTCACCGTCATTCTGCGTCAAGGCAGTGTATATTACACTTTTAGCGTTTACATCTACAGAAAGCCACTCCGCTTGATATTGAGCAACAACCTGACCGACATTAGTATATAATAGCGATGTAACGGAAGAACCCGCCGCTTTTGCCAGGTTTACTTTTGTATCTTTACAATTAAATTCAGGCATCACACGTACCGACGCATCATCGACACAGGAAAACAGCCCCAGATTTAAAATCAATAACAGATATATTATTCTTTTCATACTCATTCATGTTTTACAGATAATCAATCGCTTAATACCAATTCTCATTCTGCGGAAAATTCTCTTTCCCCATCAAGTCAATCTGCTCCTGTGGGATAGGCCAACATTCGTGCTTTCCAACTACAAAACTGGTACGACATTCCGCATAATCTTTATCTAAATAAGGATTTTCAGCTTTTGTCTCGCCATAATGCGCTTTCACCCTTTCACCCAAAAGCCCCAAACGTTTCAGTAAAGGCCAGCGGACTCCCTCGAAGTTTAGTTCACGAGCATATTCATCCAAAAGAATATCTTGCGTCAGAGGTCCCGCAAATTTGTCATTCCCGGCACGTTCCCATGTTTTATTGTAACAGCGCAGAGCATCCGTGCTCATTCCTCCGTCACGGCGCATATACGCTTCTGCCGCCATTAAGTAAGTTTCAGCCAGTCGATAGACAATCAAATCCTTGAATCCCGTTGTCCGGTCCGGATTATCGGCCATAGTCCACTGGTCAAAGTATTTTTTCGACATGAAATGTAACGTCTCACAATAACTGGAACTTTTCGCTAGGGGAATCAATTCGCCATATTTAGGAGAAGTAGGATCATTGTATTTGAAACGGTGTACAAACAATTCATTGTATCGTGTATCTTTAGCCTGATCATACAAACTCAATAAATAGGTATTCGGATAAATACGTCCCCAACCATATCCACCCTGATCGGCCGTATTGATACAACCTGCAATTTTATTGATTCGGGTAGTAGTCTGAATAGAGATACGATGTCCGGCAACCGGAGTTCCGGAACCTCCTCCACCCAAGTTTTGTGAATATTGGAAACTCCACAACACTTCCGGGGATTTCAAATCTGCGCTATTAAATACATTCTCGGCTTTCTTTTCCATCGAGTAGATGCCCTCCTGTTTAAAGATGTCTTCACATTCCTCAATGGCTGTATCCCAATCCGATTCCCACATGGCAACCTGTGCACGGACATGTTTGGCAGTCGCTTTCGTTACCCGTCCATACAATACATTTCCGTTATTTTGAGGAAGCGACCAGTCCAGACCTTTCATTGCATCGTCCAAATCAGTCGTCATCAGTGTCATCAGTTCTTCATGAGAAGCCGGTTTATACTCCCGTTTCAGATTATCGACAGTGGTTGGAGTGACGTTCAGATAAAGGCGGTCAAAGCGTTTCCAAAGTTCAAAATAGCTCCGTCCTCTGAAGAATTTCGCTTCACTCCATGCGTGCAATACATCGCTGTCATCCAGTCCCAAGGCTTCTGCCGCTACAATAATTTCATTTGCTTTTCCGATAATCCCATAGTGATGTTTCCAGAACTTATTGACATCTCCAGTACTTGGAGTAAAACTTGTATTCAAACGTCCGATTGAGGTAGAAACACCTGCTCTAAGTATGGCAATATCCGTATTAAAGTCACACATGGTAACGATGTACAGATTAGATTCGTTATTATCCGCTCCACCCGGCAATTCACGTGCCAGGGAATACAAGCCTGTAACGGCAGTATTCAATCCTTCGGGAGTAGTGAACAGATAATTATTCGTCACGTCTGTTTTTGATTCCAGATTTAATAAATCCGAGCAGGAAGCGGTCAACATTCCGCAAATGACAAAGGCTGTATATATTAACTTTTTCATAAGGATTCTTTATTTTAGAATGAAACATTGACACCAAACACATATTGTCTGGACTCCGGATAAGACCCTGGAGTCAGTTCGGGACTATAAGATTTAAACTCCGTAAATGTCAGCAAGTTAGTAGCTGTTGCATACAATCGTAATTTATGAATCGGAGTATTCTTCAATAGTCGGGTGGGGAAAGTATATCCCAGTTGTAAGGTGCGTAAACGGATATAAGAAGCATCCTGAATGGCAATGGCACTCAAATATGCAGGGTCCGCACTATAAGAAGGACGTGGGAATTTGTTCGAAGGATTGAACGGAGTCCAATAATCCACCTTCACCCCATTCAATTTTCCACGTAAAGAACCACCGGAATTATACTCGTACAAATAACCGTTCTTAATCTTTCTGCCGGAAACTCCATACCAGTCCATGAACAGGTCAAATCCTTTCCAGTTCCATGTAGAAGAAAGAGAGAGTGTAAACTTCGGATCTTTACGGATAGGTACCCTGTCATCAGCTGTAATCTTTCCATCCCCGTTGTTATCACGCACCTTGACCATTCCCGGTTCAATAGCGCCACCGTAATTAATCGGACTGTCGGCCACACCGTCATTATCACTATCATAGGTATTTTTCAGTGTATAGACCAGATTTCCCGTACCATCACGAGTGATATCAAAATCATCATACTGAAAAATTCCATCTATCAGATAATCATAGTATACATTGATCGGTTCTCCGATAATCCACCCCTGGGCTACCTGACTTGCCGGTTTCCCGTTCTCATCGAGAGTATCGTCAATACGGACAATTTCATTCTTATACATGCTGAAATTAGTTCCGAGTGTCCAGGTAAACTCCTTTGTACGTACCACGTCACCATTTAAAGAAAGATCGATACCACTGGATTTCGTCTTTCCCAGATTATCTAGCATGGTAGTATATCCGAGTGACGCATTCAGGGAACGTTTCACCAACAAATCCTTCGTATGAGTATTATAATACTCAACCGTACCATTCAGACGCCCATTGAAGAAACTAAAGTCAACACCAAAGTTAGCTGTTGCAGACTGTTCCCATTTCAGGTTTGGATTAGACAGTTCCTTGCCCGGTAAATATCCCATTTGAAAAACATTTCCAAACTCATATCCTTTATTATCAGCCAGTCCCAAAGTAGTATAATTGCCGATACCGTTCTGATTACCTACAATACCATAACTCACACGCAGTTTCAGGTTATCAATCCACGACACATCTCTTAGGAAACTCTCCTGATTGACACGCCAGGCAAAAGCTGCCGACGGGAAAGTTCCCCATTTATTTTCTTTTCCGAAACGGCTGGAACCGTCACGGCGGATAGCCACGTTCAACAAATAACGATCTAAAAGCGAATATTGCGCCCGAGCCATGAAAGACACCAAGTTATTTTCATTAAACTGACGACGAGGCTTGCCTGTAAACTCACCTTGAGAAATGAAGTTCCAGTCTTTATCTACCGGAAGATTCTCAACCGAGTACCCGACAGACTTCGAACCATTATGGTCGACAGACTGAACGCCGGTCAATGTCAACTGGTGTTTCTTGTTCCGGATAGGCACTTTATAGGTCACAATATTCTCAACTAGCCAGTTCTGTGTACGCGATTCGTCAAGAACCGCCGTTCCTCCGCCTCCCGGATATTGGGAATCTTTATAAGAACCGTCTTCAGACGTCTGATTATAAACAGAAGTATTCAGACGATAATTGAATCCCTTGAAAGGTTTCACATCCATAAAAAAGTTCAGGCGGTAATTATCACGAGTTACTTCACGTCCATAATGTTCGGCACGGTACAAAGGATTATAATTTCCTTCCGAGTTGATATATTTTGTATACTTGCCATCCGCATCATATATCTCCGCCAATGGAGAACTGGTAATAAAATCATTAAAGTTACCATCCTCACGATCTTGTTTTGTCATCGCATAAGAAGAATTGATACCGAAACTAATCCATTTGGCTATTTCAAAGTCCAGATTCAGTCTTAAAGAAAACTTCTGATACCCCGATCCGGTAACCACCATTCCTTGTTGGTCAAAGTAGTTGGCACCTGCCGATACTTTGATTTTTTCTGTTCCTCCACGTACACTGACGTCGTGATTATGATAGATTGCATTTCTGAACATTTCTTTTTCCCAGTCGATAAACTTTCCACTGGCCCATACCCGTTGCATCACCTCGTCTTCCAACGCTTCGGCTATAGAAATCTCACGCGCATCAATTATTCCTTTATCATGCGCCTTTGCTTCACGACGAAGCTGCATATATTCTTCGGGAGAGTAGAAATCGAAATTTCTCCAGAGAGATTGAATACCCAGATAACCATTATAGTTGACTTCCACTTTTCCGGCTTTACCACGTTTGGTAGTCACCAGTACCACACCGTCACTGGCGCGTGCACCATAAATAGCCTGTGACGCAGCATCTTTCAAGATTTCAACCGATTCAATATCATCCGCACTCAACGTACTGAACTCTGTTGCACTGGAAGGAGAACCATCTATAATATATAAAGGTGCATTGTCCGCACTGATAGAACGGGAACCACGAATGGTAATCGAAGGAGTCGATCCCGGTCGTCCGGAACTACTCGTTACATTCACACCTGCCGCACGTCCACGTAACATATCAGCCACATTGCCGGCGGGAAATGTTTTCATTTCATCCGCTTTGACCGAAGCTACCGAAGTGGCTACATCACTCTTACGCTGAACTCCATAACCGACAACCACCAATTCATCGAGCATTTTCGACTCTTCCACCATATTCACATTCAGCACCGTTTTCGTACCGACACGTATTTTTTGTTCCTTATATCCTATACAAGAAAAAACAAGGGTAGATTTAGCCGATACACTGATTGAATATTTTCCATTTACATCCGTCACTGTACCATTAGTAGTCCCCTCCTCCATGATATTAGCTCCGGGGATCGGTCCAAGTGCGTCTGTCACCACTCCAGAAACTCTGACGTTTTGAGCACTAACCTCTAAAGAGATAAGAAAGGCTGTCAGGAACACAGCCCATTTAATTACGATGTTTTTCATACTATGTAATAATTTGAATGATTACAGTGCAAAAATCCCAATTATTAATGATTTCGAATAATAGAATCGTCCGTATAAAAGTTCAAATAGTACAAATCTCGTCAGGCAGAAAGTATATAAAACACTATAAATTAAGAGTTTGTATATTTCCGTCTATAAGCAGCCGGAGTAATATCATAAGCATTCTTAAAACACCGGATAAAATAACTTGGATTAGAAAAACCGTAATCAAATGCTATATCAGCAATCAGGGCATTAGGGTCATTCCGCAATTTTTCTGTTGCTTTTTTCAGTCTCAAAGATAAAATAAAGTCATTCGGGGTCTGTCCGGTCAATGCTTTCAATTTAGTGAAAAGCAACGTTCTGCTCATACACATTTCTCGTGCAAAAGTAGCTACGTCAAAGTCTGGGTTATCAATATAAGATTCCACAATCGCCGTAGCATCCATCAACATCTTTTTATCGATCGGATTGAACGGAAGGTCTTCCACTTTAGGTTCGTCGTTTCGAACAAACCGTTGTTGAAGTAGTTTACGAGTCTGGATGATATTGTTGCACCGGGCTACCAATATCTTGATATTAAAAGGTTTGGAGATATAATCATCCGCACCTGTCTGCAAGCCTTCCAAGGTATGTTCTTCCCGGTTACGGGCTGTCAGCAAGACAACAGGTATATGGCTGGTCTGCAAATTACTTTTCAACTTCTCGCACATTTCCAGTCCGGACATGACAGGCATCATGATGTCACTTACAATCATCTGCGGTTGGAGCGAAGAAGCCCGTTCCAATCCTTCCTGCCCGTCGGCAGCCGTATATACCTCATATATCTGTTCAAAAATCTGCGTCAATACTTTACGCATTTCCGGGTTATCTTCTACAATCAGTATTTTCACCGTTTTATCCGGCTTCACCATTTCCGAGATTTCTTGAGGCTCTATTATATAATGTTCGGCAACGTGCTCGTCTGCGGAGGAAGAGGCTTCCATATTCATATTCGCATCCCGGTGGAGAGTAACGGTAAAAGAGGTAACTCCATTCGGTTCGCTTTCCACTCCGATGGTTCCCTGATGCAACTCTACAATTCCTTTCGCCATCGCCAATCCAATGCCCGATCCTTTGACAGTTTGTGTGGTTGTTGCCGAATCATCCTGCCAAAACCGTTCAAATACATGTTTGATCTTGGATTTATCAATGCCTACCCCCAAGTTGTTGACTGAAATCACAATGTCATTATCTCCTTCCGCTGACAGCTCAACAGAAATCCAGTCACCAGGCTTCGTATACTTAAAAGCGTTGGACAATAAATTATAGAATACTTTCTCTATCTGTGTTTTGTCAATATACAAATCAGCTTCTTTCAGAGTGGAAGAAAAGCGGAGATCTATCTTATTCAGTTGGGCATAACTATAGAAAGAGCCACAAATTTCCTCTATCACCGCCACAATATTCTCTTTAGAAATCTTTAGTTTCAAGTATCCCTGATCCTGCTTGCGGATATCAATGACTTCATCCACGAGGTTATTCATCCGGCGGGAATTTTTATAAATATCCAGAATCTTATTATATACTTCAGGAATAATGTCCTTATGCATCAGGAGCATTTCGAGCTGGCTGGATATAAGTGTTAACGGAGTACGGAATTCATGCGATACATTGGTAAAGAAACGCAGTTTGGACTGGTTCACACTTTCGATATACTCTTTTTCCCGTTTCTCGGCCAATAAAGAGTGCCGCAAGGTTTTTCGTATCCAGAACATACGGATAATATAGCCGGCAATAAGGATAGCTGTCAGCACCATCAGCAAAATAAACCATGCCCGCTGATAAACCGGAGCCTCCACTATCAGCTCAAAACTAACGGAAGGTGCTTCCTGACCGTGAACGCCCACCTGGTCGCCACGGACATGGAAAGTATAATGCCCCGGATGAAGATTGGTATAGGTAATCATCGTATTATCGCCCGCCTTCATATATTCGTTGTCAAAGCCTTCAAGTTTATATTCCAGGCCGATATTAGAAATATTATTCAGGGTGTTACTTGCTATCTCAAAAGTGACGGAAGAATATCTGGGCGGCAATACTAACCGATGTTCATACAGTACGGTTTCTTTGATAAGCCCCAACGAATCAAGTGGTTGTATTTCCGTATTATCCACAAGCACCCGTTTTACAAACACATCATAGTCAACAGACTGTTTGTTCAACTTTTCCTGGGCGATAGAGACAATACCCGCCAGACCACACACGTAAATATCGTGGTCGGACGCAATATAAAGCCCTCCATCATTTACATTATTCAAGGGAAAATCACTCTGTCTGTTATAGTTCTCGAATGTAGTCGTTGCCAGGTTGAATTTAGAGAAACCACCATTGGTTGCCACATAGATAGAACCATCCAAAGGGCTCTCCACCAATCCGGTTATAAATCCATTTTCTAATCCCTGTTTCGCTCCGTATCCCACAAAAGAATTTGTCTTCTTATCAAATAGATAAATTCCCGAGCCTGTCGATCCCAGCCATATACGTCCTTTCTTATCACATAAAATGTGGTTGATGTGATGCTGCGCTGTGCTCTGCGCTATTTGGGAGAAAGGATAACTATGGGCACTGCCCGCTTTGAGGTTGACTCGTATCAGATCAAAAGAGGTAGTCAGCCATAAATCCCCGTCTTTGTCAAACGTCATATCCCAAACCTGCGACAGATGTTTGGCAGCCAACGAAGGGTGTTCGAAATGATGAAGTCGAAGGTGTTTCTTATCCAACACAAGCAATCCTCCCTTGGCAGCTATCAATAAAGAATCGTGGCCGGCAAACTCTATCATTTTCACCAGATTATAGGCTCTGTCAACAACTGTTTTTCCTTCCGGAGTATAGATGTTTTCCGAGATAGATTCTATATGCCCGGTCGACAGATTAATCCGGTTGATTCCCTGATAAAGAGAAGCTACCCAAAGATAATCCGGCTCTTTCTCATAATAAAGAGACTTCACTATCTTAAAAGAAAGCTCTTGAGAATAGACCTTTTTTAAAGGGAAAAAGCGTTTGGTATGTTTATCATAATAGTTCAACCCGCTTCCTTCACTTGCAAACCAGATCCGGCCGGAACGGTCTTCGGCAATGGAACTGATAATATAAGAATTCAAATGACCGCCAACAGCCGTAGACGAGCGGTAAAAATGGAAAGCATCATTCGCTACATTATAATATTGGATTCCCTGATAGAAAGTCCCCAACCATAAAGTCCCCGAAGTGTCGTAATGCATCGAAATAATGGAACGTATATCGGCCGCCTCCACATTCAAGTCATATTCATAATCTGTAAACTCTCCGGTAAACAGGTTTAAAGTCTGCAAACCGGCATAGGTTCCGATATACAGGAGACTATCATTAGCTTGCGTCACATGACGCACATTATTATGGTTAATCGTATTTTCAGCTACCTTATTATGCTTGAAATGAGTAAGTGTTCCATCTTCATCCAACCGTATGAGCCCTCTGTTTCTGGTAGCTATCCAGATACTCCCGTTTCTATCTTCTGTTATTGAATTGACAGCTCCCACATCCATACGCCGGGTGATATGTGCAGACTGGTCGATGCAGTATACACCTTTCGAAGAAGTACCCACCACCACTGTCTGATTCTGACGAACCATGAGACTGTTCATCAATACATCCTCCTCATCCGAAGGAAATGAAAAGAATAACTCGGGCGCCTGGTCGAGGTTGCGATAACGGTAGATTTCCTTTCCGGTAGCTATCCATAATGCATCGTGCGCATAACAGATTCCCGCAACTTCTCCTTCACGCAACACCCTAAAACGATTCAAACGCATATCATAAAGAGTCACGCTCTGCAAACTGCGGATAAAGAGCAATCCGGCTTTATTTCCGCAAACCTGCCTGATATTATTGATATTGATGGAATAAGGATTAGCGTTATCCGGTTTGAATACTTCAAACTTACGTCCGTCAAATCGATTCAGCCCGTCTTGAGTGCCGATCCACAAAAATCCGAATTCATCCTGATAGAAACAATTGACTGTTTGATGAGAAAGTCCCTGCCTTACGTCCTTAAAGCGCATATTGATATCCTTCGTCACATTTGCCATGCAACAAAGTCCCGATATGAACAGGCAATAAACAACAAGAAATTTAGCTTTGGTCATCTGTGTTTTTCGATAATTCAGATGCAATATTCGGGAAAATCCAAGATATATGCAAGTGTTTATTCAAAAACCTGATTGCCTATTGCCTGCAGACTATTACTCGGGAGGCGTATAACTAATCTCCCTACCGAATAAAATTAATCATCTGACAGTTAATTCTTTTTCGTCTGACTATAGTCAGACGAAAGTTCAACTATAGTCAGACGTAAGTTTAACAGTAGTCAGACGTAAGTTTAACAGTAGTCAGACGCAAGTTCGACTATAGTCAGACGATTAATTTTATGCATAAACAAGATTAGTTATCTCTTTACCAAGAAATAGTTTTTAGCATACGAAAGATTAAATTATACTATCAACCGCCTAAACACTTGTTTATCATTGGTGAACTGCGTACTTTTGCACGCCATTAAAAAAAGCAAAACAATGACTAACAAAACCAAAGGTTTTATCTATGGAGCGATTGCCGCTGCGAGCTACGGTATGAATCCTCTTTTTGCACTTCCGCTCTATGCAGCCGGAATGAGTGTCGATACCGTTTTATTCTACCGGTACTTCTTTGCGACAATCGTATTGGGTATTCTGATGAAAATGCAGCATCAGTCTTTTGCACTTCATAAGGCAGACGTTTTGCCCTTAGTCATTATGGGATTGTTATTCTCTTTTTCATCACTGCTTTTGTTTATGAGTTATAATTATATGGATGCCGGAATTGCTTCTACGATTCTGTTTGTTTATCCGGTGATGGTAGCTGTCATCATGGGAATATTCTTCAAGGAAAAGATTTCCGCCATTACCGTTTTCTCCATCCTGCTGGCACTTTCAGGCATTGCCTTGCTTTATCAGGGAGACGGCAACAAACCGCTATCGACTTTGGGAATTATCTTTGTTCTGTTGTCTTCTCTCTCTTATGCTATATATATAGTAGGTGTAAACCGTTCGACATTGAAAAACCTGCCGACCACGAAACTTACCTTCTATGCCATTTTGTTCGGACTATCGGTTTATATCGTCCGTTTAAATTTCTGTACGGAACTGCAAGTAATACCGTCTGCCTGGCTCTGGGCCGATGTATTATCACTCGCCATCCTGCCAACTGCCGTATCACTGGTCTGTACCGCACTGGCCATCCATTATATAGGCTCTACACCAACGGCAATATTGGGTGCTCTGGAACCGGTGACAGCTTTATTCTTCGGTGTTCTCCTGTTTCACGAAAAACTGACTCCCCGCTTAATGATGGGTATTTTAATGATTATCACCGCTGTTACCCTGATTATCATTGGCAAGTCACTCATAAAAAAGATGGGTATGCTGTTGCAGATGAACAAAAAATAATATACTTTTGCTACTTAATCAATCAAAATGCAATTTTAAATCTCAAAAAATATGGTAGACGTAAAGACTTGCCTTGACAATGCACAAGAAAAGATGGATATGGCCATCATGTATCTGGAAGAAGCACTGGCACATATCCGCGCCGGAAAAGCGAGTGCACGCTTATTAGATGGTATCCGCGTAGATTCTTACGGAAGTATGGTACCTATCAGCAATGTAGCAGCAATTACTACTCCGGACGCCCGCAGTATCGTGATCAAGCCTTGGGATAAAAGCATGTTCCGTGTCATCGAAAAAGCAATTATCGACTCTGACCTCGGTATCATGCCCGAAAACAATGGAGAAATGATCCGTATCGGCATCCCTCCCCTGACGGAAGAACGCCGTAAACAACTGGCAAAACAGTGTAAAGGAGAAGGCGAAACGGCTAAAGTAAGCGTACGCAACGCGCGTCGTGACGGCATCGACGCACTGAAAAAGGCCGTAAAAGACGGATTGGCAGAAGACGAGCAGAAGAATGCGGAAGCCAAACTGCAAAAAATCCATGATAAGTATATCAAACAAATCGATGATATGCTGGCTGAAAAGGATAAAGAAATTATGACCGTCTAAAAAATAATGAAGAATTAAGAATGAAGAATGAGGAATTATAATGCTGTATTATTCAGTTGAAACACAGCCTGAATTCTTCATTCTTCATTTTTAATTTATAATTTATATGAAAGGATTAGTAATCAAAAACACGGGTAGTTGGTATCAGGTGAAAACCGATGACGGACAATCTATTGAATGTAAAATCAAAGGGAATTTCCGATTGAAAGGGATTCGCAGTACTAATCCTGTTGCAGTGGGTGATCGTGTCCGGATTATACTTAATCAGGAAGGCACTGCTTTTATCAGTGAAATAGAAGATAGAAAGAACTACATCATCCGCCGTTCATCCAATCTTTCCAAACAATCTCATATCCTTGCTGCCAATCTCGACCAGTGTATGCTGGTGGTAACCATCAATTATCCGGAAACTTCCACTATTTTTATTGATCGTTTTCTTGCATCCGCAGAGGCCTATCGCGTCCCTGTCAAACTGGTATTTAATAAGGTAGATGCTTACGACGAAGATGAGCTCCGCTATCTGGACGCACTTATCAACTTATACACACAAATCGGCTACCCTTGCTTCAAAGTTTCCGCAAAGAACGGCACTGGAGTGGCTGAAATCAAAAAAGCACTGGAAGGCAAGATTACTTTATTTTCCGGACATTCGGGAGTCGGCAAATCGACTCTTATCAATTCCATACTGCCGGGCATAGAAACCAAGACCGGCGAAATTTCTTCTTACCACAACAAAGGAATGCATACTACTACTTTCTCCGAAATGTTCCCTGTGGAAGGAGATGGCTATATCATCGATACTCCGGGTATCAAGGGCTTCGGCACATTCGATATGGAAGAAGAAGAGATCGGACATTATTTTCCCGAAATATTCAAAACCTCCGCCGACTGCAAATATGGCAACTGTACACATCGTCATGAACCGGGATGTGCCGTACGCAAAGCAGTGGAAGAGCACCTCATCAGCGAATCCCGTTATACCTCTTATCTCAATATGTTGGAAGATAAAGAGGAAGGAAAATATCGGGCTGCCTACTGATTAACTCTTTTTTACTCTTCCTTTCTTTAAACCTTTCCCATTAGGGGAAGTCTAATTTTTGAAGATGTACAATATAATTGCCATATACAATACTAAACCATGAATAAGAAGACTAAATGGGGCATCATTATTCTTGTTGGTGCCGGGATTATCGGTGGAGGAATCTACTCACAATTACCGAAAAAAAACGACGAACTAGCAGCCGCCGACAAAGTGATGGGCAGTAATAAAAAAAGAGGGAAACAAGTTTTAAATGTAAATGCCAAGGTCATAAAACCACAATCTCTGACAGATGAATTCACCACTACCGGTGTACTTCTGCCCGATGAAGAAGTGGACTTGTCTTTCGAAACGTCGGGAAAGATTGTAGAAATCAACTTTGAAGAAGGAACAGCCGTAAAGAAAGGCCAATTACTAGCCAAAGTGAATGACAGGCAGTTGCAGGCGCAATTGCAAAGATTGATTTCGCAATTGAAACTGGCAGAAGACCGTGTATTCCGCCAGGATGCTTTATTGAAACGGGATGCTGTCAGTAAAGAAGCCTACGAACAGGTGAAAACGGATTTAGCAACCCTGAATGCCGATATAGAGATTATCAAAGCTAATATTGAACTGACAGAGCTACGTGCTCCGTTTGACGGAGTGATCGGACTTCGCCAAGTCAGTATCGGTACGTATGCGTCTCCGACCACAGTCGTTGCCAAGCTGACAAAAATCGCTCCACTGAAGGTTGAATTTTCCGTTCCGGAACGCTATGCCAAGCAAATCAAAAAGGGTACCAATCTCAATTTCAGCGTTGAAGGAACATTGGATGCTTTCGGCGCACAGGTATACGCTGTAGAATCTGCCATCGATCCGAATCTGCATCAATTTACCGCCCGTGCATTATACCCGAATGTCAATCGCACCCTGCTCCCCGGCCGTTATGCCAGTGTGCTGTTGAAAAAGGATGAAATACCTAATGCAATAGCCATCCCAACGGAAGCAATTGTGCCGGAAATGGGTAAAGATAAAGTCTATCTATATAAATCAGGAAAGGCCGAACCGGTGGATATTATTACCGGTATCCGCACCGCATCTGAAGTGCAAGTGATTAGAGGATTGCACGTAGGAGACACAATCATCACTTCAGGAACATTGCAACTCCGTACCGGACTCGCCGTAACACTTGACAATATTGAAGAATGAGAATTTATGATTTATGAATTCTGATTTATGATTTATAAGCCAAATAATTTATGATTTATAAGTCAGCAGAATACAGCAAACATTCAGAAACCAGAAACCAGAATTCAAAAATCAGAAATCTTCAATCCATAACTCAGAAATCATAATTCAGAAATCAGAAATCATAAATCAATGAACATCTCCGAATTAAGTATACGTCGCCCGGTATTAGCCACAGTATTAACGATTATTATCCTCCTTTTCGGATTCATCGGATACAACTATTTGGGTGTCCGCGAATATCCGTCGGTAGATAATCCGATTATTTCTGTCAGCTGCTCTTATCCGGGAGCTAATGCCGACGTTATCGAAAACCAGATAACTGAACCGTTGGAACAGAATATCAACGGTATTCCCGGTATCCGTTCTTTGTCCAGTGTGAGCCAGCAGGGGCAAAGCCGTATTACAGTAGAATTTGAATTGTCCGTCGATCTGGAAACAGCGGCCAACGACGTACGTGACAAGGTTTCACGTGCCCAACGTTATCTGCCTCGCGACTGTGACCCACCGACAGTTTCAAAAGCAGATGCCGATGCCATGCCTATCTTGATGGTTGCTCTTCAGAGTGACAAACGTTCTCTGTTGGAATTAAGTGAAATAGCGGATCTGACTGTGAAAGAACAATTACAGACTATTTCTGATGTAAGTAGTGTATCTATCTGGGGAGAGAAGCGTTACTCCATGCGCCTTTGGCTCGACCCGGTAAAGATGGCAGGTTACGGTATCACTCCCGTCGATGTTAAAAACGCTGTAGATAACGAAAATGTGGAACTCCCTTCAGGTAGTATCGAAGGAAATACCACCGAGTTGACGATCCGTACACTAGGATTGATGCATACCGCAGATGAATTCAATGACTTGATTGTCAAAGAAGAGAATAACCGTATTGTACGATTCAGTGATATCGGACGTGCTGAATTGGGGCCGGCTGATATCAAGAGTTATATGAAGATGAACGGCGTTCCTATGGTGGGTGTCGTAGTCATTCCACAGCCGGGAGCCAACCACATTGAGATTGCGGATGCTGTATACCAACGTATGGAGCAAATGAAAAAAGACTTGCCGGAAGATGTACACTATAATTATGGTTTTGATAATACCAAGTTTATCCGTGCGTCTATCAATGAGGTTAAGTCCACTGTATATGAGGCTTTTGTACTTGTAATCATCATTATCTTCCTCTTCCTGCGTGACTGGCGCGTCACGTTGGTGCCTTGTATCGTAATCCCTGTTTCCCTTATCGGTGCTTTCTTCGTTATGTATCTGGCAGGATTCTCCATCAATGTGCTTTCCATGCTCGCCATCGTACTATCGGTGGGACTGGTGGTAGATGACGCCATCGTTATGACGGAAAATATCTACATCCGTATAGAGAAAGGAATGGCCCCGAAAGAAGCGGGAATAGAAGGAGCCAAAGAAATTTTCTTTGCCGTTATTTCCACCACTATTACGCTGGTAGCGGTATTCTTCCCTATCGTCTTTATGGATGGAATGACGGGACGATTATTCCGTGAGTTCAGTATCGTTATTTCGGGTTCGGTGATTATATCCTCATTTGCCGCATTGACTTTCACTCCGATGTTGGCAACGAAGTTACTCATTAAACGGGAAAAACAAAGTTGGTTCTATGCAAAAACAGAACCGTTCTTTGAAGGAATGAACCGGCTATACAGCCGTTCGCTTGCCGCTTTTCTTAGTAAACGCTGGATCGCTCTTCCATTTACTTTCATCACCATTTGCCTGATTGGTATTCTGTGGAATGCAGTTCCTGCGGAAATGGCCCCACTTGAAGACCGTTCGCAAATCAGTATCAATACACGAGGAGCGGAAGGCGTCACCTATGAATATATCAGGGATTACACAGAAGACATCAATCAACTGGTAGACTCCATTCTGCCTGATGCCGAGGCTGTAACTGCCCGTGTATCCAGCGGTAGCGGAAACGTGCGCATCACGCTGAAGGATATGAATGAACGTAATTATACCCAGATGGATGTGGCAGAGAAAATATCAAAAGCGGTACAGAAGAAAACAATGGCGCGTTCATTCGTACAGCAGCAGTCTTCTTTCGGCGGACGTCGTGGAAGCATGCCTGTACAATATGTACTTCAAGCTACCAATTTGGAAAAGCTGGAAGAAGTGTTGCCCAAGTTTATGGCTAAAGTATATGAGAATCCTGTTTTCCAGATGGCGGACGTTGATTTGAAGTTCAGTAAACCGGAAGCTCGTATTCAGATCAACCGCGACAAGGCCAGTATTATGGGAGTAAGTACCAAGAACATTGCTCAAACGCTGCAATATGGATTAAGCGGCCAACGTATGGGATATTTCTATATGAACGGTAAACAATACGAAATTCTTGGTGAAATCAACCGCCAGCAACGAAACAAACCGGCCGACCTGAAAGCGATTTACGTCCGTAGCAGTAGCGGAGACATGATTCAGCTGGACAACTTGATTGAATTGGAAAGTGGTATTGCACCTCCAAAGTTGTATCGTTATAATCGTTTTGTGTCAGCTACCATCTCTGCGGGATTGGCAGACGGCAAAACAATCGGGCAAGGTTTGGATGAAATGGATAAGATTGCCAAAGAAACATTGGATGACACTTTCCGCACTGCCCTGTCGGGAGACTCGAAGGAATATCGTGAAAGTTCCTCCAGTCTGATGTTCGCCTTTATCCTGGCTATCCTTTTGATTTACCTGATTCTGGCAGCCCAGTTTGAAAGTTTCAAAGATCCGTTGATTATCATGTTGACAGTGCCGCTGGCTATTGCCGGAGCTTTGGTCTTCATGTATTTCGGAGATATTACGATGAATATTTTCAGTCAGATCGGTATTATCATGCTGATCGGTCTGGTGGCGAAGAACGGTATTCTTATTGTAGAATTTGCCAATCAGAAACAGGAAGCCGGAGAGGATAAAATGAGTGCCATCAAAGATGCTGCCCTTCAACGCCTCCGTCCGATTCTGATGACAAGTGCCTCTACGGTTTTGGGACTTATCCCGCTGGCATTTGCCACCGGAGAAGGTTGTAACCAGCGTATTGCCATGGGTACGGCGGTAGTGGGTGGTATGGTCGTATCCACTCTGCTTACGATGTACATTGTACCGGCTATTTACAGTTACATTTCGACTAACCGAATCAAAAAACTACAAGAATGAAACAGAAAGGAATTTGCATGAAACGCATCATTTATATCACCATTGCATGTGCCTTCTTATCAGTCTCTTTTGCAAAGGCACAAGTTCTCACTCTCAAGGAGTGTCTGGAAGAAGGATTGCAAAACAATTACTCTTTACGTATCATCCATAACGAAGAGCAGATCAGCAAAAACAACGCAACATTAGGAAATGCGGGTTACCTGCCTACACTGGACTTCTCTGCCGGATATACCGGAAACCTGGACAATATTGAGACCAAGGCGCGTGCTACCGGAGAAATAACAAAAAACAACGGAGTCTACGATCAGACGATTAATGTCGGTCTTAACCTCAACTGGACTATTTTCGACGGATTCAATATCAGTACCACCTATAAACAATTGAAAGAGCTGGAACGTCAGGGGGAAACCAACACGCGTATTGCCATTGAAGATTTTATTGCTGCCCTGACTTCCGAGTACTATAATTTTATCCAGCAGAAGATCCGTCTGAAAAACTTTCATTATGCAATGTCACTTTCCAAAGAGCGTTTGCGCATAGCCGAGGCTAGTCACCTGGTCGGTAAGTTTTCAGGGCTGGATTATCAGCAGGCAAAAGTGGATTTCAACGCAGACAGTGCCCAATACATCAAACAACAGGAATTGCTACATTCTTCACGCATCCAGTTGAATGAACTGATGGCTAACAACAATGTCAATCAAAACATTATTATCAAAGACTCCACCATCGACGTACACAGCGACTTGCAATTTGATGATTTGTGGAATTCTACGTTAGCAACCAATGCTTCTTTGCTCAAGGCCGATCAAAACACGATACTTGCCCAATTGGACTACAAGAAAATAAACTCACGCAACTATCCATATCTCAAATTAAATACCGGATATGGATATACGTTCAACAAGTATGACATCAATGCAAACAGCAGAAGAGGTGAACTGGGCTTCAATGCCGGAATAACTGTCGGTTTTAATATATTCGACGGTAATCGTCGCCGCGAAAAGAGAAATGCGAGTCTGGCTTTCAAGAATCGTCGCCTGGAACGCCAGGACTTGGAATTAGCACTTCGCTCTGATCTCAGTAACTTATGGCAAGCCTATCGCAACAATCTTCAATTGTTGAATCTGGAACGTCAAAACCTGATAACCGCCAAGGACAACCACGATATTGCCATGGACCGTTATATACAGGGGGACCTCTCCGGTTTTGAAGTGCGCGAAGCACAAAAAAGTTTGTTAGATGCAGAAGAACGCATCCTCTCTGCTGAATATAACACGAAACTTTGCGAAATATCCCTGTTGCAAATCAGCGGAAAGATTACGAAATATCTGGAATAAGGAAGTAGTTTCCATTTATTTTTTTTATTGGGTTAATCTTCTTATCGGAAGGGTTAACCCAATTTTTACTGTATAAAAAACAGTTATTACATACCGATGTTTTTCTTTCTTCCTACATTTGCATACTATAAAAACATTAAATAATAAAAGCCATGAGAAAACTAAGTCTTTTCTTACTGCTACTTTTTATCCTGACAAACGCCTCAGCCCAAAAAGCAACAGATTACAGAAAACAACAGAACTACAAAGAATGGGTACACATCGCCCCTAAATTTGACGATGATTTCTTCAAGACGGAAGAAGCCCAACGCATCGGTGACAACGTGTTACTCTATCAACAAACAACCGGAGGCTGGCCCAAGAATATCTATATGCCAGCGGAACTGACGGAACAAGAATATAATGCAGCACTAAAAGCTAAAGAAGATACCAACCAAAGCACCATTGACAACAATGCCACCACGACAGAAATAGAATATTTGTCACGGCTTTATCTGGCTACGCAAAAGGAGAAATATAAAGAAGGAGTGCTGAACGGTATTCAATATCTGCTCAAATCGCAGTATGAAAACGGTGGATGGCCTCAATTTTATCCGCGTCCCAAAGGTTATTACGTACAAATCACCTACAATGACAATGCAATGGTGAGAGTCATGAATCAACTTCGGAGCATATACGAAAAGAAAGCTCCGTACACTTTCCTTCCTGACAATATCTGTGAACAAGCACGTAATGCATTTAATAAAGGGATAGAGTGTATACTCAAAACGCAGGTGCGCCAAAATGGAGAGTTAACAGTGTGGTGCGCCCAACATGACCGTGTCACTTTGGAACCCTGCAAAGCACGTGCCTATGAACTCCCATCACTAAGCGGACAAGAGTCTGACAACATTGTATTACTGTTGATGTCACTTCCCCATCCATCTGCAGACGTTGTAAAATCCATAGAAGGTGCTATCAAATGGTTCCAAAAGTCTGAAATAAAAGGAATACAGAAGGAATATTTCACCAACAGTGATGGCAAAAAAGACTATCGCATGGTTCCCTGTGAAGACTGTCCTACTCTTTGGGCACGTTTTTATGATCTGGAAACAAACCGGCCTTTTTTCTGCGACCGTGATGGTATTAAAAAATATGATATATCGGAAATCGGACACGAACGCCGAAATGGTTATAGTTGGTATAACAAAGATGGAAGCAAGGTGTTGAAGAGATATGAAAAATGGAAAAAAGAACAGAATAAGTAATCATAACAGATGAAAGGTCGATATTTACACTGAAAAAGTAAATATCCGGAAAGTCTTTAAGTCCTTAAAATAAGAAGAGGGGCTGTCTAACAATAAAATAGTCAGACAGCCCCTTTATTAATTCAAGGCATTTACAGCCTCTTCTTATAGTTTTATCCCAACAGGTATCAACCGATTATTTTTTGCAATTCCACGGTTTCAACTGTTTGAAGAAGTCGTTACCCTTATCATCTACCAAGATAAATGCAGGGAAGTTTTCTACTTCGATCTTCCAGATAGCTTCCATACCCAATTCCGGATATTCCACACATTCAATGCTCTTGATGTTGTTCTGTGCAAGGATAGCTGCCGGACCTCCGATAGAACCAAGATAGAAACCACCAT
>ERZ791631.112-NODE-112-length-87433-cov-15.912861_pt1 | contig 87433 bp, 110 predicted proteins | sample MGYA00509961_ERZ791631 | MGnify/ENA primary metagenome ERZ791631 (study PRJEB30046, sample SAMN00715248) | human gut metagenome | study: EMG produced TPA metagenomics assembly of the A metagenome-wide association study of gut microbiota in type 2... | reverse complement strand
AGAATCCTGTCTACCTGATTGCAGACAAGGACGCCTATCAGTATTTTGTGGACAATGAGGCAGAACTGTTCGCCCCGGAGTCCGGAAAAAAGGCAAGCCCTTCTTCATAAATTACAGTAACCGTTTATGATACTATGGGGAGGGGTCGGCATGTTTTTATCTCTTCTGCAATTTTTTGCCACAAAGTTTCTGGTTCTGGCGCTTCATCTGGAAAGCGGCAGCTTTCCGCGGCCCCTCTCTGCCCGGGAGGAAACCGAAGCCTTTTCCGCACTGCGTGCCGGTGACCCTGCCGCACGGGAAAAACTGATCCGGCACAATCTGCGTCTGGTGGCACACATCGTAAAAAAATACTACGCCCTGCCCGGCGATCAGGACGACCTTATTTCCATCGGCACCATCGGCCTGATGAAAGCAGTGGATACTTTCGACTCTGACCGTCGGGCACGCTTTTCCACCTACGCCAGCCGGTGCATTGAAAATGAGATCCGGATGCAGTTCCGCCGGAACCGCAAAACCGGCGGGACCGTCTCGCTGCAGGAAGCGCTGGAATCAGATGGTGACTCTGCGCTGACGCTGGCCGATGTGCTGCAGGACAGCTTCTGCATGGAGGACACCTGCGAAACGCAGGACGATATCCGCCAGATGCGGCAGCTGCTGGACGGCCTGCCCGCCAGGGAGCGACAGATCATTCTGCTGCGGTATGGTCTTTCCGGCCAGCCGCCGCTGACCCAGCTGGAAACTGCAAAACTTCTGGACATCAGCCGCAGCTATGTTTCCCGTCTGGAAACTCATGCGCTGGAACTTCTGCGCCAGCGGTGGGATGTTCCGGGTACAAAAACAGCGCAGAGGTGAACGGTGTGCTCACCCCTGCGCCATGCAATCAGCTATCCAGAATTTTCAACTGCAGTTCGTCCAATTGTTCAAAAGTATACAGTCGATTCAGCGCTTCCACCAGCTCCTTTTTGGAAAGACGCGGCGGCAGGCCCAGCGCGTTCAGAAGCTTTGCCTTGCGCTCGGCGCTGCCCGGCCTGCCGGAAAGCCCCCACTCGTAGAGGTCGGTATAGGTGATCTGCCGTCCTTCCGGGCGGGCCGCTGCGGCACCCGCCTCAGCGCCAAGGGCATCCCGCAGCGCCTGTAGAACAATGGCATCGTCCACACCCTCGACCCCCAGCAGGCCCTCCTTGCCGGGCTGCTCCTTGCGCTTTTCCTTGCCGTGGATCGCGGGCACGTAAGCCTGAACCACATTCTTTTCTCCCACCAGATTGGTGATATAGGTGCGGATGCGGAAGCCTGCTGCGTCCGAATCCGTGAGCAGGATCAGGCCGTTTTTCTGCGCCAGCGCTTTGAACAGCTGCTGGCGCTTTTTGTCGCTGTAAATGCCAAAGCCATCCGTCAACAGGATCATGGCATCGGTCAGATGGGAGAGCCGGGCCGCATCGTACTTGCCCTCCACAATGAGCACCCGGCCTGTATGGATCATTTCATTTTCCTTCATCGTCCGCTCCCCGCCATTGCCAACCGGCACAGCGCTGTTTCCAGCAGGATCTGGTCATCGGTAGGCTGGCTTTTCAGGCTCTGGTCCAGTTCCAGCAGCACCTGCATACAGTTTTCGATCTGGCACAGCGTGTAATGCGAGGCTGTTTCGGCCGACCGCTTGAGCCGGTAATCACTGCCCTTATAGCCAAAATCCTTGAATACCGTGCTGTAATTTTTCCGTTTTGCTGCCCCCAGCTTGACCCGGTACAGATCCACATAGCTGCCGATCATGGCCGCTGTAATGGCAATGGGCTCCTGCTGCAGGCGCAGCAAAGTCTGCAGCTTTTTGCAGGCACCTGTGGCGTTTTTGGCCGTGATCATGCGGATCATCTCGAACACGTCTGCTTCCAGACTGACCGTGCCCATTTCCGCCACCATCGCTGCCGTGACCGTCTGATACCCGGACAATGCACAGAGCTTGTCCACCTCATTTTCCAAAAGGAACGGATCCTCGCCGCAGCGCTCCAGCAGCGCCGCCGCTGCGCCGTCCGGCAGGGTGGTTTTCTGCTCCTTTGCGCGATCGATCATCATCATTTTCAGTTCAAAGGGCTTGGGCTTAGCCAATTCTTCGGTGTAGCCAAGCGCCTTGCACTGCGCGATCAGCTTTTGTGCGCGCTTGCCTGTTTTGAGCTTGCTGCGCTCCAGTTCAAACACGCTGCCCAGCACCACCACAGCATTTTCCAGACTGGAAAGGGTGCTGTTCAACTCTTCCAGATCCTTGTCACTGTAAGCTGCAGGGTCGATCTCCGGCAGCACCACCACACGCCGGGTGCCAAAAAATGAGATGGTGCCCGCCGCCATGATGAGCTGTTCGATCTCCGGCGCAGCTCCATCCAGAACCGTGGCATCCTCGTCGCTGTCTGCGGTCAGGATGCGGGTGGCCGCTGCCACGGCCTGCCGCACCAGATACCGCTCACTGGAATAAAAATAGTAAACCGGGCAGCCCTTGTCCGCCAACTGCCGGAGTTTTGTCTCGGTCGCCATGCAGGCACCTCCCTTCTCTTATGGTGTTGTTCTATTGTACCACACTCTGCCCGGATTGCAAAGCATCACTCCGTTTTCAGCCCGCCGTGCCGCCGCAGGCTGATGGATGCCGCCAGTTCTTTTCTGTTGTCCATCCAGTCATAGCTGCGCAGGGCCAGAACATTTTTATACTGCACAGCATCCGGCTTTGCAGGGGATGCCAGCAGCCACTGCACTGTGACCTGTTTTGCCAGTTCTACAGTTCCATTGACCACGGCAAACTGCCGGTTGCCCACAGTCAGCCGCACAAGACAGCCATTCCGGGTGCGCAGCATTTCCACCAGAGCCGGTGTGCACCGCAGCTTTTGTGCTGTGTTCACCGCCATTTCTGCTGCCGGAAGTGTCCGCTCTGCTTCCAGTGTACAGGCCGTTTTAGGGTTTATGCGCAGGTCTGCCACAAGCTCCACAGTCTGCACGCCCCGCCGGGCAAGCTGGTTTTCCACTGCGTTCTGGGCAGAAGCTCCGCCCCGGAACAGCACCACGGCGGTATCGTTCTGGGTGACGACCACTGCCGGCGCGTTGGCGCTGCCTACAAGGTCGATGTGCACCACATCCCGGCTGAGAGCATTGCCCAGCCCGATGGAAACAGCTGCCGCCAGCAGGATGCATGGCCCTGCCACCCGCAGCCGTACCCGCCAGTGGAACGCCAGCCAGCACAACAGGATCAGCACCAGACACACGATGGCTGCATAGGCCGTATCGAAGTAGATTCCCGCGCCCGGTTTTGCAGAGATCCAGACGGCCCAGCGGTCGAGCAGGCCGGTCAGCGCCGCAGACGCTGCGGACAGCACACCATACAGCGGAGCAAGAGCGGGTACCAGGCCGGCAAAGGCCGTGCCAAGGCCCAGCAGCATCATGGGCTGGATGAGCCACAGCACCGCCACACTGGATGCCACCGCATAAATGCTCACACTCAGCCCGCGCAGCACCAGCACCGGGAATGTGGCCACCGAAGCACAAAACGAGATGCAAATGCTTTCCGCAAGGCCCCAAAGACGTTCCGGCAGTTTGAAATACCCTGGGCGCCTCACCGGATTTTTCGCGTTTTTCCAGAACTGGCGGTACCACGCATCCCGGGCGCGGCGGATGCACACACCGCCTGCCACCGTGCCCACCACCGCCGCAAACGAAAGTTCAAAGCCGATATCGCACACTGCATAGCTGTTGCCTGCGGTCATAACGATACCTGCCACCGCCAGAGAGGTAAGGGTATCCGGCGGGCCGTACAGCCACACACCCAGTGCACCGACCCAGACCGCCACTGCGGCGCGGCATACCGAGGGTGTGAAGCCGGTCACGCCCATCAGCAAAAAGGCCAGCAGACTTCGGAATACCGCCCGGCGTCTGCGCCTGCGGTAGCTCTGCTCCCACTCGTAGGGCAGGAGTGTGCTGAGGATATCACCGCACAAAATGGACACATGCATTCCGCTTACCACCAGCACATGGGCAAGACCCGCGCCCCGGTAGGCGCTGCGCATGGCCGAAGACAGATAACTCCGGTCGCCGGTAGTCATGGCAGCCAGCACACCGCCGGTCTTGCCGTCCATACGGCGGCGCAGCGACGCACTGAGCCTTTGCTGCAGGCGGTGGGTGCGGGCGCGGAAGCTGCCGCTTTCGCCCAGAACTGTAAGCTCCGGCCCGTCCTCGTCCATTTCCGCCTGCAGAGCGATGCCGTCCGCATACAGGCCGACCCGGCTTCCGGATGCCGGGTCCGACAGTATAAATCTTCCCTGCACCCTTTCCCCGGCTTTGCACTCCGGCAAAGCACTGCACTCCACCCGGAAGGATGCCGCGCTGCCGTTCACTTTCTCTACATGCAAAACAGCATCCACGATATCGGGATCGTAGGAATCCGCCGTGCTTTCCACCTCTGCGGTCAGCATCAGCGGACGGCCTGCATATTGCACCCGGATGCGCTCCAGCCGGTTTGCCGTGTGCAGCACCGATGCCATACCCACAGCAGCACCCAGCAGGATGCAGAGCGCTGCTTTGCGGGCAGCATCAAAGATGCACAACACCAGACAAACGGCAACAAAAAATGCCGCAAACGGCACAAAAAGTTCCGTTTGCGGCAAAAAAACGCACACTAACTCCACACCCAGCATTCCAGCACAGAAAACGCAGAGCGGGCGTCGCATTGCAGCTTAGTGGAAGAACAGGGGCAGCGGCTCCAGGAAGATGATATCCTTGCGCTCAGCTGCATCGCCCTCGGCCAGAACAGCGGCCTGGCCCACAATGGTGCACTGGGTCTGCTCAGCCAGCGCGTCCAGAGCCTTGAGCGAACCGCCAGTGGAAATGACATCGTCCACCACCAGAACGCGCTTGCCGCTCATCTTGTCCAGCTCCTTGCGGTCGATGACCAGCTTCTGCTTGCCTGCGGTAGTAATGGACTGATCCACCACCACCACGGGGTCGGTCATATACAGCTTTTCGCCCTTGCGTGCGCAGACGTAGGGCTTGCCGCTCTGGCGGCTCATCTCGTGTGCCAGAGGGATGCCCTTGGCCTCGGCGGTCAGCAGGATATCAAAATCCGGGCACTTCTTCAGCAGTTCAGCGGCAGCAGCCACGGTCAGCTCGGCATCACCCAGCATGATAAAAGCAGCAATGTCCATGTGGTCATTCACCTTGCAGATGGTCAGCTCACGGGTCAGGCCTGCAACGTGCAGAGTATAGGTCTCAGCCATAATTCAACGCTCCCTTTTTATTGGAATCAGACAGGCAGTTTTTCGCCGCCCAGAACATGGAAATGCAGATGTTTCACGGTCTGGCCTGCGTCCTCGCCAACATTGGAGATGACGCGGTAGCCGTTGTTCAGGCCCTGCTCCGCAGCCAGCTTTGCGATCACTGCAAAGATATGGCCCAGCAGTGCGCCGTCCTCTTCGGTCAGCGCAGCGGCAGAGACAATGTGCTTTTTGGGCACCACCAGAAAGTGCACCTTGGCCTGCGGGTTGATGTCGTAAAACGCCACCACCTGCTCGTCCTCGTACAGCTTCTTGGAGGGGATTTTCCCCTCCGCGATCATACAGAACAGACAATCTTCCATGGGAAACAACTCCTTCCTGATATTTTATAAACGTCCCCGCCCTCTCAGGCCGCTTTGCGTCCAGCTCTCCCAAAGAGAGAGCCCTTGGCAAAACCATAAACTTTGGCAGCGCGTCAGCGCTGACGGAGAGGGCGAACCCGTTTTCTTATTCGCCCAGAGCCTTCTTGACGATGGTGCCGACAGCAGCCAGAGCTTCGTCGATCTTGGTCTCATCCTTCAGGCCGGCCATTGCAAAGTCCGGCTTGCCGCCGCCCTTGCCGCCGGCAATGGCAGCGATCTCCTTGACCAGAGCACCGGCCTTCAGGCCCTTTTCCTGTGCCTGTTTGGTCACAGTGACAGCCATGGTGATCTTATCCTCAGCCTTGCCCACCAGAACCGCCACAGCGGGCTTCACAGCCTTGTCGCGGACGGTATCGCACATGCCGCGCAGGGTGTCGCCGGTGGTGCCGGTGAAGTATGCAGAAGCGATCTTCACGCCGCCGATCTCTTCGGCATTGTCAAACAGGCTGGTCACCTTGGAAGCGGCGACCTGTGCCTTGATCTCTTCCAGCTCCTTGGCCAGAGCCTTGTTCTCAGCCATCACGGCCTCGGCACGGACGGGCAGAGCGGTCACGTTGTTTGCCTTCAGGGTGTTTGCCACGGTATGCAGCATAGCCTCCTGCAGGTTTGCACGGATCAGCAGGTTGCGGCCGGTGACAGCCTCGATGCGGCGGATGCCCGCAGCAACGGAGGCCTCGCTCACGATCTTGAAGCCGCCGATCTGGGCGGTGTTCTTCACGTGGGTGCCGCCGCAGAACTCGGTAGACCAACCCTCGATGTCCACAACACGCACGACCTTGCCGTACTTTTCGCCGAACAGAGCCATTGCACCCAGCTTCTTGGCTTCCTCAATGGGCATTTCCCGGACGGTGACGTTCATGGACTCGTAGATCTTGTCGTTCACGATCTTCTGCACGCGGGCCAGCTCCTCGGGAGTGACAGCGCTGAAGTGGGTAAAGTCGAAGTGAGTGATCTCTGCATCCTGATAGGAGCCTGCCTGATGGACGTGGTCGCCCAGCACTTCACGCAGAGCTGCCTGCAGCAGATGGGTGGCGGTGTGGTTGCGGGCAATGGCCATGCGGTATTCCCTATCCACCTGAGCGGTCAGGTGGTCGCCCACCTTCACGATGCCGCTCTCCAGCACGCAGGTGTGGACGTAGTATCCCTTGGGGGTCTTCTTCACATCCAGCACGCGCAGGCTGCAGTCGGCGCTGTTCAGCATGCCGTGGTCCGCAGCCTGACCGCCCATCTCAGCGTAGAAGGGAGTCTTATCCAGAACCACCAGCACGCCGTCCTTCGCTTCCTCGTCGGTAGCAATGGCATCGGTCAGGGTCTCCTCGTCGCTCAGGGCCACCACAACACCGGTGTCGTTCAGGGTCTCGTAGCCGGTAAAGACGGTGGGCTCTGCATCCAGCGCACCGAACAGATCCTCGCTCCAGCCGGAGATGTTCTTCTTCAGGCGCTCTGCACGGGCACGCTCCTTCTGCTTGGTCATTTCGGCGTGGAAGCCTTCCTCGTCGATCTCAATGCCCTGCTCCGCAGCGATCTCCTTGGTCAGATCCAGCGGGAAGCCGAAGGTATCATTCAGCTTGAACACGTCCAGGCCCTTCAGCAGATGCTCATGTGCCTTTTCCAGACCGTCGATCATGTTGTTCAGGATGTTCATGCCGGCATCAATGGTACGGGCAAAGTTTGCCTCCTCGGTGCCGATGACCTTCTTGATATAAGCATCATGCTCGCGCAGCTCGGGGTATGCGCTCTCGCTGGACTGGATGACAGTCTCCACCAGCTCCACCAGGAACGGGCGGGTGATGCCCAGCATACGGCCATGGCGGGCAGCGCGGCGCAGCAGGCGGCGCAGCACATAGCCGCGGCCCTCGTTGGAAGGCAGGATGCCATCGGACACCATGAAGGTGCAGCTGCGGATGTGGTCGGTGATGACACGGATGGAGATATCGGTCTTGTCGTCCTCGCCGTAGGTCTTGTTGGCAATGTGCTCTACATGGTGCAGCACGCTCTGCACGGTGTCAACCTCAAACAGGTTGTCCACGCCCTGCATCACGCAGGCCAGACGCTCCAGACCCATGCCGGTATCGATGTTGGGGCGTGCCAGACGCTCGTAGTGGCCCTTGCCGTCGGCATCGAACTGACTGAACACCAGATTCCAGATCTCCATATAGCGGTCACAGTCGCAGCCCACGCCGCAGGTCGGCTTGCCGCAGCCATACTCGGGGCCGCGGTCAAAGTAGATCTCGGAGCAGGGGCCGCACGGGCCGGAGCCATGCTCCCAGAAGTTGTCTTCCTTGCCCAGACGCACCATGTGGTCGGGGGCGATGCCCACCTTCTTGGTCCAGATATCGTAAGCCTCGTCGTCCTCTTCGTACACAGAGATGTGCAGGCGGTCCTTCGGAATGGCCATCCACTCGTCAGAAGTCAGGAACTCCCATGCCCAGGGAATGACCTCCTCTTTGAAGTAATCCTGGAAGGAGAAGTTGCCCAGCATTTCAAAGAAGGTGCCGTGGCGGGCAGTGATGCCAACGCGCTCGATATCCGGGGTGCGGATGCACTTCTGGCAGGTGGTCACGCGGTGACGGGGCGGCTCTTCCTGAGCCAGAAACCACTTTTTCATAGGTGCCATGCCGCTGTTGATCAGCAGCAGGCTGGGGTCGTTCTTGGGCACCAGCGGGAAGCTGTCCAGACGCAGGTGGCCCTTGCTCTCAAAGAAGCTCAGGTACTTTTCACGCAGTTCATTCAAACCGGTCCATTGCATAGGTTCTCTCTCCTCAATCGTCTTTGGCGCTCAGGCGCCGTTTTTATGCTGTTATGGCAGAGGGGCGGCACGGTGAAAAAAACAAAAAACAGCCCTCATCCCAAAAGGGACGAAGGCTGCTTGTGCATCAAACTCCGTGGTACCACCCAAATTGCAAAGGATAAAATGTGTCCCCTGCCGCTTTCGGCGCGTTAACGCTGCGCTGCGTCCGACTTGTGTCGCCGGAAGCTCCGGGGTGGCGCGAAATGATCCCGACCGGAGCACCTTGCAGCTGGAAGCGCTCTCTCTGAACGGCGGTGTGCATTTCTGACCCCATCATTGCCATCTGTCATAATTTTACATTCCGCAAAGCAGACACAACGCCCCTTTGCGTACAGCTAAATTATAGCATACGCAAAACGTTTGTCAACGGTTTTGAGCAAAATTTACGGCACCCAGATGCGGCGCACCTCCAGCACCTTGCCGCCCTGCACCACCAGCGTGGTATTATAGGTGGTCCAGTTATCGGGGTCTGCATTGATCGCTGCTGCCACCGCATCCGCACCCGTAGTCTCCACGGCTTCGGCCTGCGGGTCGGCAGAACTGTCCTTCAGCACTACATCCTCTGCCAGCGGCATCGTCTTTTCTCCCATCTCGTAATAGAGCGGGTAATCGTCAAAGGTCCTCGTCCGGTAGGTGTCATCATCCTCCAGCTTCAGATCCAGCCCGCCGGGCTGCTCCATGCCGCCGTTGATGCTTACAAAATGGTGCTGGTCATTCCGCTCAATGCTTTTCACCTCGGTTGTCACACATTGATCCTGCGCCGCACCCTCTTCATGGAAGGCGATCTTATCGCCGACAGCAAGCTTTTCAATCTCCTCTTTCTTATAAATGTCGTAGCCGAACACCTTTGCAGTCAATTTACCGTTCTGCACACCGGAGGTAATGGAGGCAGAAACAAATGTGGTGGTCTGCGTGTCATCAAGGTCATCCAGTGTCCATGTCCGCAGATTGATCGGTTCCGTAACGCCTTCTTCTGCCACATGGGACGAGGCCGGCACTACACTGGATGCGGGGGCGCTGGCGGGGGCACCGGAGCCGCCGCAGGCCGTCAATGCGATGCCAGCAGCCAGAACAGCCAGAATCTTATATTTCAGGTTCATAAAAATGCCTTCTTTCTTGACGCGGTAGATTTATTCCGCTACAATAAAAACGAATCAAGAACCCATTCTATTGCAACTGATTTTAAGATAGAGAGGAATTTCCCGTGAAAATTTTAAAAGTAAAATGTCTTGCCCCTACCCGGCTGGACAACTATCTGACCCAGCAGTTTCCCGTCCTGACCCCCGGCCGCCTGAACAAGGCGCTGCGGGAGAACAAGATCAAGCTGAACGGCAAAAAACAGCCGCTTTCCACCCGCGTGATGGCCGGTGATGAGATCAAGCTGTTCATTCTGGATGAAGTTCTGGATGCGGACAGGCGTGTGGACGGCCCGGCGTGGAAGAATGCCCGCGGCCCGGCACAGGTGGTCTACGACTGCCCGCAGATCGTCATTGTGAACAAGCCCGCCGGTCTTGCCGTGGATGGTCCGGAGGACGACACCCTGCTGAACCGCACCCTGCTCTACCTGAACCAGCAGGGCGAGTACAAGGAGAACGACCTGTACACCCCGGCGCTGTGCCACCGGCTGGACACCGGCACCAGCGGCCTTGTCATCGTTGCCAAGACCCCGGAGGCCGAAGAGCTGTTCCTTGCAGCCATCAAGAACCGCGATGTGAAAAAGACCTACCTCTGCGTCACCTTCGGCCGTCCGATGCCGCCGGATGCCACTCTGGGCGGCTATCTGCTCAAGGACGCGGACCGCGGCATCGTGAAGATCGTGGAGGACAAGCAGCCCGGTGCCAAGGAAGTGGAGACCCGGTACGAGACCATCGCCGTCTCCGGCCGTCTGGCCCTGCTGAAGGTGCAGCTGATCACTGGCCGCACCCATCAGATCCGCGCACACATGGCCAGCATCGGCTGTCCCATTCTGGGCGACAGCAAATACGGCAACAACACCGCCAACCGCGAGCTGAAGCTCAAGTATCAGGCCCTGTGCGCATGGGAACTCACCATGCCCCGCTTCAACCAGCCGGATTTCGAGTTCCTCAGCGGCAAGACCTTCCGCGCACCAAAGCCCTGGTATTACAGTCAGGTACTGGACGGAACCCTGAAATAAGCTTTTTTTTACAACAAATTACAGCAAAAAAAGAAATCCCGGAAGTGTATTCCGGGACTTCTTTTTTTCGTTTATGATTTTACTGGAATAGACCGCCAAACCAGCCCAGAGTGGACTCAGTCGCATTTGCAAAGGCATCCTGAACTTCCTGAATGCTGTCCAGCAGCTTGGTGCCCTCGGTATCCTTCACCGACCAGTAAACGCCGCTGCTTGCCGAGCCATCCGAAACCGTGAAGTCACTGGTAAAGCAGAGGTTATCGCCCTGAGAATCGGTCACGACCACCATGTAGGTGTAATTGCCTGCGGGCAGTTCACCAAAGCGGATGGAGCTGTCCAGCGACTTGAAGGAGAAGATCGCCGTATTGGGTGCTGCCTGTGCAGTGAACACCGTCTGGTCGTTCTCGTCCAGCACTGCCACCTGCACATTGGTCAGGGTGGTGCCCAGCGCAGCATTTGCAGTGCCGGTCAGCGCCATGCCCTTGCCCGCACGGACATTGATGGGGTAGCTCATGCCTTCCAGACGCAGGCCGTCAGCCTCTGCAGCAATGAAGTTGTGATCCGATGCCACATACCAGTAGCAGGAGGACCTATTGACCGAAACGCTGGAGCTTTCCAGCGGGATGCGTCCGGAAGAGATGTTGCCTGCCGGATCGGAGCAATAGAAGTTGCCGTTGGTGTAGTCGGTGAGCAGCACTGCATGGGGCTGGCTGCGGTCATACAGCACGATGCCCTCCGGGTGCTGCGAAAGCAGGGTGATCAGGGTCTGCACTTTTTCCTGTTTGCGGGAGGGCAGTGTGCCGTAGCCCACCTGCATCTCCTTATATGTAAAGCTGTGGGAAAGCCCGTTGGACCATGCCGTGGAACGGACACTGTTCTCGGTCACAGTGGACCAGTCGGTCAGGCCGTCAAAATAGGCACGGCGGCGCAGCATCATGGCTGCGGATGCCAGCGTGCAGGTGCCGCCACGGCTCTGCTTGAAGTAGAAGCCTGCGTCCACATTCAGATCAACCGCCAAGGCAGCCGGCAGGCAGGTGAGCATAAACACCAGTGTCAGCACAAGGCTCAGCAGTTTTTTACGGGACGGTGCAGCGGTATTCACGGGTAGGTTCTCCTTTCAGCTTCCATGATTTGTTACGTTTACCACCATAAAGTATACCAACCTGTTACCCTTTTGTAAACGTTTGTGAAGCTTTTTTCTCAATATCAACACGTTTGGGCAGTTTTTGTTGGAGAGAATGCACAGTTTCCGGCAAGATATTCTACATTTTTTACAAAAATCCCGTCCTGACATTTTTCAAGCGCACCATATTTTGCATTCTTTTTTCATTTTCTGACCACGCTGTGGGCAAACAAAAAAGCTCCACTGGGGCTTTCGTTGCTTCGCAAACGCAAACTTTTTTCTCCGCAATCAGCCGTCAAAGTGTCCTCAAACCGGACAGTTTGGGTGCCATCCTTGTAGTTGAACGTAATCAGCATCCGGTCATCGTACAGAAAAATGGCATTGACAAAAATCTCGATCAGCGCTTTTCGCTGCTTTTTCTGCGAAATATCGAACTTTCTAAATTTCATCAGCCAGAATCGGATGAAATCCTCATTGAAGCTGGGCTTCTTTAATTTTTCATCTGCGATTTTTACAGTCAGCTCATCTTTCTGGCTTTCCAGCGCTTCCAGCCGCTCTTTCGTTGTCCGAGTGTACAAGCCGTCCTCGATCGCCTTCATCAGGTTGTCCAGCTTTTTGTTGACCTCTCGCAGTTGCTTTTCCAGCAGCGGGATCGTGGTGTTTTCCTGATTCTGGACATCCATGACCAGTTGAACGATTTTGTCGATTACCGCTTCGTCCTGAATCAGCTTCATGGTCTCCCGGACGACTAGATCTTCCAGCCAGTCCTTCTGCACGGTCTTTTTGTTGCAGCCCTTGCGCCGCTTGACGTTGGCGCATTTATAATAATAGTAGGTACGTCCAGTGGCACTAGTTCCGCTTTCGCCAAACATCAGCGCACCGCATTTGCCTCAGAACAGCTTGGTGGTCAGCAGATATTCCTCGTCTGCCTTGCCACAGGCAGGGGCACGCTTGTTCTTATCCAGACGCTTCTGCACCCGGTCAAACAGGTCTTTCGGAACAATAACCGGAATTGCATCCGGCACAACGATATCCCGGAAAGACAGTTCGCCAATGTACCGGCGGTTCTTGAGCATGGTGTTCACGCTGCTGTGGGTCATTTTGCCGCCAGCATATTGCGGACACCCTTGTCGTTGAGGAAGTTTACGATCTCTACCATCTTATCGCCGTTGTCATACCGCTGAAAGGCTTCCAGTACCAACGGAGCGGTCAACGGGTCAAGATGATAAAACTTTTCCTCGTCGATTTTATAGCCGATGGTTCCCGTGCCGCCGGTACACTTTCCCTTCAAAGCATTCTCCGTCTGGCCACGAATCACCTTTTCAGACAGCTCTGCGGAATAGTATTCCGCCATGCCTTCCAGTAGCGTTTCCACCAGAATGCCCTGTGAACCCTCGGCAATGGGTTCCATAACAGAAATCAGATGGACACCGTTCTTTTTCAGAACCATCTTGTAGTTTGCACTATCAAAACGGTTCCGGGCAAAGCGGTCAAATTTCCAGACGAGAACAACATCAAACAGCTTCTTGCCGCTGTCTTTGATCATCTGCTGGAACTCCGGGCGATTATCCGTTTTGGCAGAGAATGCACGGTCAATATAGTGCTTGACCACGGTAATGCCGTTTTTCTCCGCATAGGCAGTACACTCACGAATCTGGCCTTCAATGGACTCTTCGCGCTGGTTATACGATGAATAGCAGGCATAGATTACGGCGGTCATAGACTCACTTCCTTTTTCTTATCGAACAGACGGGTAGCTTTTTGCGTACTTGTAAATCTGCCGTGCACAGTCAAGGCTCATCTTGCTGGAATCGTTGTGTTTGAGCCATGCGTTCACGTTGCCCGGATTCAACTTTAAGTCCGTATAGAGACGATAATTCGTCAATTTCTTTTTCTTCTGAAGTTCCAATACCCGGCGATGGATCAGCTCTTTTGTGTCATTGTCCGCAAGAGCGGCATCCCGCACCGAACAATAGCTGCGCCAGACTTTCCGATAGCCTTCTGGCAGTTCAGGTGACTGTTTTTCCAGAAGTAGAAGCATTTGCGCCAGCGAGTAGCGATTGGAAAGCTGCTCATATTCCGCAGCAATCGTGCTGTTTGCGGTGTAGCGGAGCAGCAGTTCTACTTTATTAAAGGCCAGCGCATAGAGAAACAGCGGTTCTTTCAGGCGGGGATTTTCAGCCATACGATCTGCCAGCTTATGGACGCTTGCCGTTTGAACCCCGGAAAGCTCTGCCACATACTGCTTCAAAAAGCCTTCGAATGTCAGCTTTCGCATGGTCTCCACCTCTCTACATACTCCTGATAGCGGATATAGAAATCCCGATATCGCCAGTCGTTCAAGATGCTGGCTCTCAGCTCATCTTCATCCGTTGCAAGGTGTTCCAGCAAATCCCAATCCAACGAATTCCGCACAGCCTTACTCTCTACGTCTGCTTTGTCAGTGTCCCGAAAAGAGCACAGCTTTGCAATCACCAAGTCCTCCAGACTGGGTGTATAGAACTGCACCTTTGTACCACCAAAGGGTAGCGGCTGAAGCCGGTCTTGGAAGTTATACGGGAAATTGTCGATCATCAGGTCTGCGTCTTCGTCCAGACGTTCCAGACGCTTGCGGAGGTCATCTAAGATCATCTTTCCCATAAAGCAGTTTTTCGTATTTTCAATAATAGTATTTTCTAAAATTATTTTATAGAAAAGGAATCCGATTGTCAAGCACAAATCAACGACATTTCATACAATTCATACTACCATGTTGTCAGTTCACATCTCACACTGGCTAATGACCGTGCTGATTGCCGTATCATATTCCACCGGTGGATACTTAAATTTTTTCAGCAAGTGCTTCACCATCTTACGCATACTTGCGCGGGCAGTTTCTTTTTTCTGCAGGTCTATTACGCTCGCTTTACTGAATTTCTGCGTTTCCAGCCATCTCCATTGCAGCGTTCGATTGACACAGGTTGAGTTATCGGCAGATACAGCAAACACAACGGGCGGCTCTGGTAACAGAGCTGCCCGTTGTGTTCGTTTATGAAAAGGAGAACTTAGATCTCATACCACTTGATCTCGTTGGCATCCAGATGCAGATCAAAGCTGCTGCCGTCTGTGGTGTAAACGGTGGTGTCCTGCGGCTCGTAGGTGTTGTTCACCACACAATACTTGCCGTTCTTGACGTAGGCGTGAACTTCTACATTATAATTGGAGCTGAACCATGTATGCAGTTCCTCCTCGCTGTGGGCACTCCACAGGATAGCGCGGTAAAGGGTGCGGCTGTTGGCAAAGCTGTACGGCACGCCGCTGATGTACACGGCGCGCCCCTTGCCGAAGTCGTGGGCGGCCATCTGCACTTCCTTGTTCCGCTGCACCAGCACCTCGGTGCCCTCGAGGGCGTAGATGTTCTTTTTGCCCTCGCCAAAGTCCACGGGTTGGTCGGCGTCCTGCAGAATGAAATGGTCCGGGTGTTCTTCCCAGTTGTACTTGTCGTAGTTGAGGGTGAAGCCGTTTTCTTCCTCCACGCCCAGCACGCTGGCAAGCTGGAGAATGTGGCCCTGATACGGGTGACCGGAAGGCTCACCCACGCCGATAAAGCCGCCGCCGTTCCAGACGAACTTGCGGATAGCGGAGGAGATCTCCGGATCTTCCCACCAGATGCCGCCGGTGTGTGCGGTGTCGGCATCGCCGACATTGATAATGACATCCAACGAATCCAGCAGATGCGGGTCGTTCTTGATATCCTCAAAGCTGATAAACTTCACATCAAAGGGCGCACCGGACAGCATCTCAATGACACCGGCATAGCTATAGTTCTGCTTGTAATAGAGGGCGTGATGCACCATGTGACAGCCCCAAGCCCGCATTTTACCCCAACAGTTCAGCACGGCCACTCGCTTGACACAGTAGGGTGTGGTGTCCTTGATGTTCTCGTACAGTTCGCGGAACTCGTTGCAGACGCTCTCCACGTAGTCCACGAACTCCGGGAACTGCAAGGCCAGTTTCAGATAGCCGCCATAGCCGATGCGGTCAATGGGCTTGCGCAGGATAGCGCGGCGGGCTGTAACCCAGTTCTCCTTGGCTTCCCGCACCGGGTCGCCGCCCTCGTGGAAGGTGTCGGGGAAGAAGTACGGCAGGAAACGGCCCTCGGTGTACTTTACGCCCTCAATGTCAGAGATCAGGCGCAGGGTAGAGCCGTTGCCCACGCTGCCCACTACGGCATCCAGTCCGATGGTCTTGAACTCCGGCATGAAAGGTTCGGTGCCGATCCAGTGATCGCCGAGGAACATCATGGCTTCGCACCCGCACGCGTGGGTGATGTCCACCATCTCCTTGGCAAGCTTTGCCACCTCGCGGCGCTGGAAGGCCTGAAAATCCCGGAATTCCTTGCTGGGCACCCGGTACTGGTTGTTATAGTAGCCCTGATCGATGATGTACTCCGGGCGGAACTTGTAGCCCACTTCCTGCTCAAACTGGTTGAGGATATAAGGGCTGACCGAAGCAGAGTATCCATACCAGTCCACGAATTTCTCCCGCTTCAGCTCGTCGAAGATCAGGGTGAACTGGTGGAAGAAGGTGGTGTAGCGGATGACGTTAACATAGGGGTGCTCTGCAATGAACTTGCGCAGGCGCTCCATGGAATACTTGTGGGTCTTGGGCTGACGCACGTCAAAGGTGATCTGGTGCTCAAAATTCGTCCAGCCGTTGGTGGTAGCGTTGTACATATGCACCGGGTCCCAGATGAGGTAAGCCAGAAAACTGACGGTATACTCATGGAACGGTACGGCCTGTACGGTCACACTGCCGTCGGCGTAGCTCCACTGCTCCGGCGGCACGGGCTGACCGGTGGTTCGATCCATGACCTCCCACCAGCGGGTGATGTCGTCGTTGGTGTTCACCTGCATCAGCTCCGGGCTGATGCCCTTCATCAGCGGGATGGTCACGGTGTCGCCGGGTGCGGTGTAGAAGCCGGTCATGATGTAGCACTGCTGCACCTCGTCCGGGTTTGCTTTTGCCCATGCGTTATCCTTGCGGGTGGTATAGTAGGTGGAGTAGATCTTGGCGTCCGCATCCTTGAGCTGTTGCGGAAAGTCGGTACCGTCGCAGTCGCGGATGGCATCGGCTCCCCACTTTTTTAAGATCTCCAATGTTTCGGGCACAACGTCCAAGTCTGTGGGAATGGTCACGCGCCCGGTCTTTCTCAGTTCATCCATGGGAAACTCTCCTTTGCCTCTCTTTGAATCGTAGGGGGTCAATCGTAGGCGGCGTTATACAGCGCCAGCACAGCCAGCAGCAGCGCTACGCCCACCAGCATGATGCCAAGCCCTGCCAGCTGCCCGGTCATTTTCCAGCCGGACACCACCAGCACCAGTGCCAGCACAAACAGCACCAGCATCAGGACCATGCGCAGAGCGGGATGCTCTTTCCAGTATGCTTTCATCGTCTGTCACCTTAACCTTTCAGGCCGCCCACGGTCATGCCCTGCGTCAGCTGCCGCTGCACGCAGATGTACAAGATCAGGGTGGGCAGCATTACCAGCACAAGACCTGCGTACATGGTGCCGTACTGGGCGGCGCTCTGCTGCGCCTGCATCAGGTTCAAAAGACCTACCGGCAGGGTGCGGGGTGCCTTGGTGGAGCTCATCAGGGTCATGGAGATGATATACTCGTTCCAGAAGGACAGGAAGTTGAACAGGATAATGGTGATGATGGAGGGCTTTGCCATGGGAAAGATGATGCGGGTCATAGTGGAAAAGTAGCTTGCACCGTCGATGTAGGCGGCCTCCTCAAAATCGTGGGGCAGGGTGGCAAAGTAGCCCGACAGCAGGTAGATGGTAAAGGGCAGCGCGGTGGCGGCGTACACCACCGCCAGCACCACCAGATTGTTCAGCAGAAAGCCGCTGCCGAAGTGGCTTTTCAGCCACACATCGCCGTCCCGCAGCATCAGAAAGATGGGCACCACGATGTAGTTCACGTTGATGAACAAGCCCGCCATGAACAGGGTGTTCAGCACCTTGCACCCCTTGAAGTGAAAGCGGGACAGGCAGTAGGCGGCGGGCAGGGCAACGACCAGCAGCAGTGCCAGCGCCAGCGCGGTGACGATGACCGAGTTGAGCATATATTCGCCCATTTTCGCGCCGTTCCATGCGTTGACGAAGTTCTGCCAGTAGAACCCGGCGGGCAGTGCCCAGGGGTTGCCGTAGAACTCTGCATTCTGCTTGATGGAGGCCATGAACACCCATGCCACCGGCACGATGATGGTAACGGCCAGCAGAACCAGCACAAAATAGATGAAAAACTTGTACAGACCTTCCGCAGAGCGGGAAGATTTTTCGGTGGTATTCTGCATCTTCTTCCCTCCTTAAAATTCCAGCGTATCGCGGTTGGTGACCTTGTTGACACAGGCGGACAGGGCAAACGAGAACAGGAAGATGACCACGCCGATGGCCATACTGTAACCATACAGGCCAGCGTCTTTCTGGCTGTACATATAGCTCAGCGCCACATCCGATGCGCCGTTGGGCCCGCCGCTGGTCATGGCCTTGACGAAGAGGAAGGCCATGTTGATGGTAGAGATGATAAAGAAGGTGAGGGTGGTGCGGATATTCGTCCAGATGAGGGGGATGGTGATCTGGAAGAACTGGGTCAGCCGCCCGGCACCGTCCAGATTGGCGCTCTCGTACAGGCTGATGGGCACGGCAGACATGGAGGCCATGTACATGACCATGTAGTAGCCGATGGCCTGCCACACCATGGCAATGATGATGGAGGGGATGACCAGTTTTTCGCCCTTCCACAGGATGGGATCGCTCATGTTGCGGAACAGGCCGATGATGCTGTTCAGCATGCCGTTTTCCGGCTTATAGATGGCAGAGAAGATGCCGGAGATGACGACCACCGACAGGATGTTGGGGATGTAGAAGATGATGCGGAAAAAGTTCTGGCCTTTGATCTTCTCCCGGGTGAGGATGGCGGCAAATACCAGTGCAAAGGCGAAGGTGATCAGGGTGACCGTTACCACCAGCAGGATCATATTCTGCATGGAGCGGATGAACTGGGCGTCCCGCAGCAGATGCTGGAAGTTTTTAAGCCCCACAAAGGTCTCGTTGGGAGAATAGGCACCCCGCTCATACAAACTCATGCGGAACACGTTGAGGGTGGGCAGGATCATAAAGAGGAAAAACAGGATGGTAGCCGGTGCCACACAGAGGAATACGAACCGTTTGCGGCTTTTATCCGTTCTCATAGGGGATTGACCGCTCCTTTCTTGATGGTACTGTACAGCCCAAAAAAGCGGAGGCGGTAAAAACCGCCCCCGCTGGGCAGGGCTTAATTACTCGATGATGTTGGCGCGCATCTGGTCGCTGGCGGACTTGATGCCGTCGATCCACTGCTGCTCGGTCATGCTTCCGGACACCAGAGAGTTGACAGGGTCGAAGAACACGGTGCGCACTTCCACGCCGGGGATGGCACTGAAGGCTGCAAAGTTGCCCATGGCGGCCTTTGCGCCGTTGTCGTAGATGGAGTAGAACATCTTGTTGTCGCCTTCCAGACTGTCGGCGATGCCCAGCACAGGCTGGATAGCGCCGCTCTCGGCAAACAGCTTGCAGGCTTCGTCGCTGTACAGGTAAGCCACGAACTGCTTTGCGGCATCCAGATGCTCGGCACCGGCGGGGATCCATGCCTGCTCGAACCAGGTGTAGCTGTAACCGTCGCCGCCGGCCTTGACAGCGGGCAGGGCGGTCATGCCCCACTCAAAGCCGTCTGCACGGGGAGCCTCGGCCATCTCGCCCACGATCCAGGTGCCGTTGGGCATGAACAGGGCCTTGTTGTCCAGCACCAGCTGCTGGTTCTGGGTAAAGTCCTGATCGTTGGCCTGTGCGGGGGTGATGGGGTTGGTGTAAGAGGCCAGCTTTGCCACGATGTCAAAGCAGGTCTTGGCCTCGGGGGTATCCCAGATGCCCTCGGCGTAGTGGGTGGCCTTGTTGAAGAACTCCGGGCCGCCCGCAGCGTACATCAGTGCATAGAAGAAGGCGTCAAAGTAGCCGGTGGTGGGGTAGGTGAACAGGTAGGTGCCCTCAGCGGCAGCCTTGTCACCCAGTGCCCACATCTCGTCCCAGGTCTTGGGCACGTCCCAGCCTTTTTCCTTCAGGAAACCGGCGTTGTAGAACAGGCCGCAGGGGCTGTAGAACATGGGAGCCAGATAGGTCTTGCCATCGCCGTAGGGGTTGGTCAGGGAGGTGTCGGTAAAGCCGCCGGCGATCTTCTCGCTCACCTTCTTGCTCTCGCCGGGCACGGTCATGCTCAGCACATCGGTGATGTCGGCGATCAGGTTGCCCTTGATGAACTGCTCGGTCAGGGCAGCCTCACGGCCGGTAGCCAGATGGACCACGTCGGGGTAGTCGCCGCCCTGCATGGAGGGGCCGATGACGTCCTCCAGCTTTTTGTCGGTGGTCAGGTCCACCTTGATGCCGGTCTGAGCGGTAAAGGCCTCGGCGACCTTCTTCCACATATCAGCGCCGTAGCCGGTCTCGATGGCGGCTACCTTGATGGTGACGTCCGCAGCCACTGCGGAAGAAGCAGCGGCAGAAGATGCCGTGCTGGACGCGGTGGAGCTGGCAGCACCACCACAGGCAGCCAGGCTCAGTGCAGCGGCACCCACGCCAGCCGCTTTCAGAAAATTGCGACGAGAAATGCGTTTCATAGTGTATCCTCCATCATGAAATTCCGTTCAAAACACAGCCGGGGCAAACAGGCTTCGTCCGAGAGGGCTGTGGTTTTTTCTGGTTCCAATATAGAGGTTTTTACGGTTCGCAACAAGGTCTTTGTTGTTTCATTTTTTAGAAATCTTGCTTTTTAGAAATTTCTTTCAGCAAAAGTGCTAAATTTGTCCCGTCTGTTTTGGTACATTCTTCCCATTTGTAACCAGTTTGACATATTTTTATTCTTTAATGGCATCAAAAATATTTATCCTGTCCAAAATCAGGGCTTGCATTTTTTCTTCTTTGCCCCTATAATGAGAAAAACGCACGATTCAACGCATCGGTTTTTGCGATTATATTTTTAGTCTCTTGTTTTTATTTTTATGTTTATTGCGTTTCGCTGTAAAGGAGCCTGTTATGAGCACCGAACGCTTTGATATCCGTCATGCTCCCGCTCCCCGTGAATCCTTTCGCTTGCTGTACATCAGCAAAAGCAAATTCGGCGGCGACTGGAACAGCACGGCTCACACCCATTCCTGCACGGAGCTGTTCTATTGCCTGAGCGGAGAAGGTCAGTTTTATTTAAGCGGTCAGCTTTATCCGGTCAAACCGGATGATATGATTATCGTCAATCCGCAGGTAGAGCATACCGAGTTGAGCCTGAATGCTTCACCGCTGGAATACATTGTATTGGGCGTTGCTGGCATCGAGATCTTATTTGGAAAATCAGATTCTTCCTACGCCATATTCAACTGCCGGGAAAATCGGGAGCGGATGGTCACGTTGCTCCATATGCTGCTGGCCGAAGCAGACCGCAGTCTGGACGGCTGCGAAACGGTCTGTCAGGATCTGCTGGAAGTGCTACTCATCTGGCTGGTGCGGTGTACCACGCTTTCTTTGCAGGTAGAGGAAACGCCCCGCTCCGACAGCCGGGAGTGTGTGGAGATCAAGCGGTATCTGGACAGCAACTACCGCGAAGATATCTCGCTGGATATCCTTGCTGAAATCGCCCACATCAACAAATACTATCTGGCCCATACCTTCCAAAAAGAGTATGGCATCTCTCCGATCACCTATCTGAACCGCCGCCGCATTGAGGAAAGCAAATATATGCTGGGCAACACCGGTTACAGTCTGGCGCAGATCAGCGAGTTGATGGGCTTTTCCTCTCCCAGCTATTTTTCCCAATGCTTCCGCAAGGCGGAAGGCTTGACCCCAAATGAATACCGCCGTCAGGTGCGGCAGGGACAACGCCCTGCCCCGTCAAAACGGCATGAAGTATAACGAAAACGAGGAATTTATGATGAAATCCGTTACCCTTTCTTTGCTCCAGTCTGCTGCAAATGCCTTTGATTTTGGCGGGCCTGTGCTCTGCGATGCTCACCACTATGGTGAGGGGCATATCAACGACACCTTTGTGGTCTGGCGGGAAGATCATTCCAAACGCTTTATTTTGCAGCGCATCAACACAGATACCTTTACTAACCCGGTGGGCCTGATGGAGAATGTCTGCGGCGTGACCCGGCATCTGCGGGCGAAAATTCTTGCCGAGGGCGGCGACCCAGCACGGGAAACGCTGAATGTCATCCCAACTTTGTCGGGGTCGACTTGCTATCTGGATGCAGACGGCGGCGCATGGCGTGCCTACGACTTTGTAGAAGATACCATCTGTTTGCAGCAGGTCGGCAGCGAAACCGACTTCCGCACCGTGGCCGAGACACTGGGCAAATTCCAGAACCAGCTGGAGGATTATCCGGCCTCCACCCTCCACGAAACCATCGCCCGCTTCCACGACACGCCCAACCGCTATGCCAATTTTGAAAAAGCCCTCGCCGCCGATGCACTGGGCCGGGCAAAAAATATCACGTCGGAAATCGAATTTATCCATGCGAGGGAGCAGGACTGCCATGTCCTGCTGGATCAGCTGGCAGCTGGCGAAATTCCTCTGCGCGTCACCCACAATGACACCAAGATCAACAATGTCCTCATCGATGCCGCTACCGGAAAAGGCATCTGTGTCATTGACCTCGACACCGTGATGCCGGGACTTTCGGCCTACGACTTCGGCGATTCCATCCGCACCGGTGCCAACGACTGCGCTGAGGACGAACCTGACCAGAGCAAAGTCCATTTTGACCTGCATCTGTACGGAGTGTTCGCCAAAGGGTATCTCTCCACTGCCGGGGCATCCATGAGCATGGCAGAAAAAAAGAGCCTTGCATGGGGTGCAAGGCTCATGACGCTGGAATGCGGCATCCGTTTTCTGACTGACTATCTGGAGGGCGACCATTATTTCCATATTGCTCGCCCGGATCACAACCTCGACCGCGCCCGCACCCAGTTCACACTGGTGCGGCAGATGGAAGAGGTTTTCGATCAGATGCTGGAAATCGTCTGCCCGGACAATCACTGATTTCGCAATCTCCTCCATTCGGATACAGCAAGAAGCATGGACGCTCTCCTTTTCGGGGGCGTCCATGCTTCTTTTTACAGCTTATCACTACACACCCATCAAATCGTCCTTTGAGGACGCTGGGAGCGTCGAGGACATGATGCGCTACAGCAAATCATGAAAGCCCTTTTCAGCCCTGACCAATCACAATCCCCCAATGGCTATCATTGTAGCTGTAAATAGAAAAAACAGCTCAAGCAGCCTCCTATAAGTCCTACTATCACCGCTTTGCCGCAATAATTTTTTTCAAATTATCTTGACGCACCGTTCAATGCGTGATATTCTCTGTCACAAATCCCGCTGCTTTTGTGGATTGGCTTGAAGCCATCCACAAGATGTGGTCGTGTTCATTTTGAACACTGCCTCGCCGTGGATCATCCCTGAAAGATTAACCGCCCCGCAACACACCCGATTCATTTTGCCGCCGATTCACCCCGACAAAATCATCGCTGCGCTGCTTGGGCGGTATTTTTTTACAAATAGAACCTTATGTGGTTGTACAATTCTCTGAAATTCGCTTTCGGTTGTTTGCAGCACAACCTCAAAGCGTTATTCTTGTGCTTGAAAGAAGCAGGACACAGTGTCCGCGCTGTGCCCGGCTTTCTTCATACCGAACCTTGAATCCTTCATAAGCCGTCTGAACGTGATACTGCGCCACAACCTCACACTTTCTGTGGGCGAGCCGGACAACGCCGCTGCACAAACAGGGGCAGGAACTTCGTTCGGAGCAAACGGTGACCCCATTACATGAGCAGCGGAACTCTCTACTTATTTTTGCGTCTTAACAATTCGGAAACATTTGTTGAACTTGTCGGGGCTAGGCCCCTCCATCTGCTATCGCAGACCGTTCTGCCGCTTAAAAGCCCCACTGGGGCTTTCATTGCTGCGCTGCGCTTCGCAAACGCGGTCCCACCCCAAACCCTGCTCATGGTTCGCACCTGACGGTGCGAACAGCAACGGCGTGTCGTGCTTACATAACTTCACCGAGGAGTTATCGAACAGACAGGAGGTACAATGACCAAAACGAATGTTCAATCGACCCCTAGCAATTCCCAGCACCACGACACGCCGAACAACAAAACGCACGTCATCAAGTTCCGTGTGACAGCGGAGGAAAAAGCGTCACTGGAACTCACTTGCAAACTCCTGAATCTCTCCCTCTCCACTTTTATCCGCCGTGCCATTCACAACGTCAAGATTCATACGCTTCCATATGCTAATACCTCTTCTGAAACAAAATAAAGCCTGTTGCTATGATATCTAGTTTTCGCTACATTGTCAATTCTTCAGTAAAATCGCAGAATATTCATTTCACAAAATTTGTTTCAGATATTTCTCCGGGTCACCATTCAGAATCAAATCTGCATACGCCAGTGGGTCATTGTAGATGAGGTAGTCCAATTCTGCCCTCTGCGCTATGGTCACATCCAACGCATCCTCGACTCCGGTGCAATTGATGGAAATTTTTCTTCCATCCCGGAGCAGCAGCTCCACGCAGCCGGTGTCCATGTTGAATTTGCAAGCTCTTGCATCGTACTTCATGTTCGTATCCTCCTGAAATCATGTTGTGACTTGTGTCGGTCAATCTATGATTTCGGATTTCATCTTCCACGGACACCCATATTTAGTTTTCCGAAGAAAACAAATAATCCGAACCCATCTCCTATCGGAAACAAGTTCGGATTATTTTTGTTTGGTCCACCTTTTGCTCCCCCAGTCGAACTTTTCTATTTTTATCCTTCCGACCTATTTTTACATCGCAATTCCCATTTTTCAGGCGAGAAAGAGCATTTCCGTTGAATCTGTAACCGACTTGTAATATTTGCAACAACAAAAAATCCCCCGCCAGCTTTCCTTTCGGATTGCCAGCGGGGGATTTTGTCTGTTATTCTTCTGTGTAGCTGTTCTTGATGGGCAGTGCTTTGGCTCGGTTATACAATTCCGTACCCGTTCCGTTCCCTCCCAGCGCATGGTAGCTGTTGTAAAGATAGCCAATGTTCGTCAGGCCCACCGTGTCAATCCAACCTCTTGCGATGTAGTAATTGCACGATTGGTACAGGCGATCATGAAGGATTGCTTTCAAGCCGTCCTTCATGGCCTTGTTTTCATCCTTCTGTTCCTTGACTTTCTTTGAAAGCCTCCGGTACGCCAGCGTCAGGCCGCCAGCAACAATGCCGAAACCCCATTCCATCCAATACTTGATGATAAATTCCAGCATTGTTTACTCCTTGCGGCTGTTCTTGCCCTCCCCCACGTTACCGAAGTGGGCCACCGTCTGGGTGGTTTCTGCGGATTTCTTTTCCATGTAGTCTTCCAGCTTGTTTTTGGTGACATTGAACACCATCTGCACGATCCAGTCCAGCGTCTTCTCATTGATTGCCCAGTCCAGCCAGTCCGGGGTGTATCCGCGCAGCACTGCAATAACGTGGGCTTTCTTTTCCGCACCCATGCCGCTGCCGAACTTTTCCTCCGCGTTGACGATCCACTTATAAACCGTCTTTGCCACGAACAGGCCGTAGCCCAGACGGACCAGCCCCAGCGCAGCAACTACCGCGCCGACCGCCACAAGAATAGCCGCCAGCCATTCCGGGAAGATCATAAGAAACGATTTCAGAATATCCATCATATTGTTTTCCTCCTACTCTGCCGCTGGATCAGCCCTTCCAGCGGCCCTTCGTGGCGCGAACATCCACATGAACAAAGGCACAGTTCCGCACGCCGGTCTTGATGGGATAGATGCCAATGCCGCCCTTGTTCGGCATCAGCGTTTCCACATACTCTGCCAGCTTCGTGATAAGAATGCCTTGGATGTAGATGTCGGCCGCCTTTCCGTACTGGTGCTGACTGAATTTTGCACCGCCCACCTTCTTGCTCAGATTGTAGGCGGCAGTCCGGTATGCCGAGTTGATGATTACCGGCCTGCCGAAGTGGTCACGGACCTTCTGCAAAATCTCCACCAGTTCACTGTCGATAAAGATAGGATCAGACCCATCCTTGCAGCGAAACTCCTTCACCTTGAAATTCTTAGACAGGCTTTTTTCGCCGTCCCGTTCAAGGGAATACACGTTCAGTGCCATACGATCACGCCCTTTCAAATAAAATGGGGCGCGGCTCCCGCCGCACCCCGCCGTTTCCTCAGACCTCAACTTCCAGGTCTTTCAGAATCTGCTTGACCTCATCCCGGATGATTGCCGGAACCTGGTCAATGGTCTTCCTGCCCTTGATGATAAGGGTAGCGTAGACAACTGCCATTACGTCCACCTCCTTTTTTAGCAAAATTTTAAGCATCAGCTCACGAAGGACACTCACTTGTTGTCCTCCGCCAGCAGGGCTTTCACCTTTTTCTGCAAGCTCTTGGGCACCTGTGCCAGAGTTTTCTTGCCTTTGCGAATCAGGTCTGCGTAGACCGTTGCCATGTAGTCAGTGCTCATAGTTCACACCCCCTGCTCATTCCGTGGCGGTGCTGGTCACACTCAGCACCTGTTCGTACACATCACAAAGCGCCATCTGGGTACTAGTGAGCTGGTCCGCCATGGTGGCGTTCTGGTTTTCCAGCTCCTTCACCCGGTCTTCCAGCTTCTTTTCTTCCGGCACCGGGACGGGTGTAGGCGGCGCATAGCCCCACCATTTGTCAAAGTCCGCCTGAACTTCCTCGGCGGTCAGCACGCCATCCACACGCTGCTGGCGTTCGTCGCAGGCGTAGACGGTATACTTCTTGCCTTCGTCATCGGTCTGTTCCTGCTTTTTGATATCTTTCCGCAGGATCATGTCCGTTTTGCTGCCAACGCGGAACACCTCAACGGCGGCCGGCAGGAAGGGATAAATCTCACTCATGCTGCTTTCCTCCTGTTGTTCTGGATCATTGACCATCGGGCAACGCTCCACCGCGCCGCCTTCATGATCGTTTCGACCTGATATTTTTCTTCAAGGTTTGTGCTATCGCTGTTTGTAAACCAGCCGTTGTATGCGGTCAGCTTTGATGCACGCCAATGCGGAACATAGCCCAGCATTGCAAGGTCACGCCCTGCGCGGATCAGCTGCCGCCTGATGCGGCGGAACACACCTTTGCGGACGATGGTATATGTGCGGCGCACCGCAAATCCCATCATGTCAAGCGCCGGTGTACGGTGTTTGCTTCCCTGCGCTCTGGCGACTTTCGCACGCTTTTCTTCCTCGAATGATGCAAAGCGCACCTGCTGCCATGCCTGCTTTAGCTCTAAGCCCAGTGTGGACTTTACCCAGCGGGTCGCCTTCTTCATCGCTTTCATCAGCTGTGATGCGTGCCCGATGATTACAAAATCATCCGCATAGCAGACGATCTCACGGACAAGCCGTGCCCCCGTGCCGCGCCGGACCTGCTTTAGAGATAGCAGGTATCGGAGAATATAGCTCATAACGTAGTTGAAAGCCCACGTTGAGAAATATCCGCCGATTAGCAGCACGCCGTCCGGGTAGTTTTCGGTCACGGCACCGGCATACCAGATCAGCTTTTTGTTCTTTTTGATGTCCCGTTTCAAAAGCGTTATCACGCAGACTATCGTTGTAGACGGATATGCTTTGTGCACATCGCCCTTGACTGCATCCAGTTTGCCAAGGATTTTCTTTCGGACGATCCGCTCAATCTGCCGCGTTCCCGCCACCTGTCCTTTGCCCGGGATGCTCCCGAACTGCATCGGCAGCAGCTTTGCATGGAGCAGCGGTTGCAGTGCATGAACAAGGATGTACTCATGTACCTGCTGTTCCGGCGATTCCTGGCAAAGGTCCCGTTCCTTCATTTTGATGCCATCGATCCGCTTGAACTGCCGGACAGGTTTCAGGTCAAGGCATTCGTCCCTGATCTTCTGTGTTTCCCGTTCGGCCACTGCGTCAATGGCATCAATGATCTTCCTGCACTCGTGGTTCTTTCGTTCATAAAACAGCTCCGGTTCAGAGATTTTTCCGGTCTTTGTGAGAACCGTTCTAAAATCCCTACGCCGGAGTTTTCCGTTTCCAAACGCACAATGTACCGCTGACAGGTTGAAACCGACATCCTCAATGTCAACGTCTTTTGGTTTACAAAATGTTTTCATATAAAAATCATCTGGTTCTTCAACGGCTTTCGGGTTCAGGCTTTTGCCTTATGCTACTAGCCGCCAGCAGGTTCCTTGTCCTGCCGCCACGGATGGACCCGCCCTTTCCTGCGGACGCAGCGCCGTGATGCTGGTTTCAAGAAATTTTCGCACATAAGCGCGGAATGCATGATGCAATGATTGATGATTTTGGTGAACCAGTTGCACGCCAGCGCCGCCGTTCCAGTTCGCGTTACCGACCCAGTTGTTCGAGTTCGCCGCCGCCAAAGACGCATTGCCGCCGTTGTTCAAGTTGCAGCACCGCCAAGCCGCGCTGCCGGATTGACGTAGAAGCCAGCCTGTGGACACCATGCATCCCAAATCCCGTTATCGTCAAAAGGGGCTGGCTGCCCCTCTTGCCCGGACGATGCCGGGCAATTCACCCCGCTTTACCCAGCAAGGTCAGGCACGCCAGCGCCGCCGATCCAGTCCGCGTCACCGACCCAGATGGTCGAGTCCGCCGCCGCCAAAGACGCAATGCCGCCGCCGTCCAAGAGGCAGCACCGCCAAGCCGCGCGGACACCGGACGCTGCCGGATCGACGTAGAAGCCAGCCTTAACGCCGGTGCCGCTGCCCGCACGGGTAGACACGGCAGCAGGCCACAGCACCGCCGGGTCATTGCTGATTGCCGTATCTTCGATATACTGCCATGCGTTGACTGTGCCTTCCGGGAAGGTCAGCGTCAGGTCTTCCTGCTTCGTGTAGTCAGGAGAGATAGAACCATTGGTCGTTACCTTCGTCTGATCGTGGCAGGTGTAGATGTCAAAGGTGTAATTGCCGTCGTCATCCTTGCCCCACTGCCACAGTTCGTCCGCCACGATCAGGTATGCACCGTTCTGGAACTCCGTCTTCTGGATCAAGCCGGGTTCCTTGCCGTTGGTGTAGTTGGTGCGGGAGCCATCGTTGCCGCGCACGCTGTCGTTATAGCCGCTGCCATAAGGCATAGTGGACAGCATCGTCTGCCCCTTGACCACATTCCAGGTATCGCCGGTATCAACGTAGACTGCTTTGTAGCCCGTTCCGTCCACGTTGATGTCTTCAATGCGGGTAATGCGGGCTTCGGTCTGGATGTCATGCAGGGTGGCATCGTTACGGTCGGTCGTGCTCTTCGTGTGGGTGCCAATGGCAACGTAGGAATCAATAAGCAGGTTTGCGGCCTGCTCGGTTGTCACCGGGAAGTAGTTCACGCCCTCTGCGTCAATGGCGGCAGTGTACTGGTAGTTGTAGGAAGTGCAGCCCTCAATGGTGCCGCTGTTGCCCTTGCGTGCATACTTCAGCTGGATCATGCGCTCCTGCCATTTCAGCAGGTTGCCGGATGCACCGGCGTACTGGCTGCCACGAGCACGCCACAGCTGCACCAGCTGGGTGTGGCTCTTGTAGTTCACCGGTGCCAAACCCGTGTGACCGCCGATCTTGCCGTCATCCTGCATACCGGCGAAATACTTCGGGTTTGCAATGTACGGATAGGTCTTGCCGGTACGGTCGGTGCCCTGCGGCCACTGCTCGTAACCGCCGGACGGGTGGCAGCGCATACGCAGGATGCGGTAGCCGCCCTCGTTGCGCTCACGCACATAGGTATTCTTCTGCAACACCCAGACCAGATGATTGGTACTGCGCACAAAGTCGTCATCGTCGATGTACTGGCAAGCGTAGATCGTGTGGCTGCCGTCCTCGTTCTTTTCCGCCGCCACTTCCACGCACCAGAACTGCGGCAGACCGGCAAAATCATCCTTGCCGGATTCTGCGGCGGTAGACGGAGTGCAGGACAGGCCCACGCTGTCGTCGGTCAGCTCACCGATTGCGGTGTTGGATGTGCTGAACAGCGGGAACTTTACGCCATGCACGCGGCTGTCGTCCAGCACATTGCCGAACCAACGTTCCAGCATCCGGTTATAGGTGCTGGTGTTCGGATTCCAGTTCGCCGTCCACCAGTCTACGAACAGCACGTTCATTTCCCGTGCCGTGGTCACTTTCTGAGCCAGCGCGTTATAGTACCGGTCGATGGTATCTTCATTGCCGGTTGCCAGAACGGCAGTACGGCCATCGCCCGCCGCCGCCATGGTGGTACCGGACACCGCAGCAAAAATCTGCTGCAAGGATTCATCGGATGCCATGTGAGTTCTTGCCATGTTTAGTCCTCCTGTCCATCATCAAAGGTCAAGCGACCGGCTTCGTCATAAAAGAAGTACGGAAGCTCTTCCAGTCTTTCCAGTCTTTTTCCGGTGGCTGCCGCATCGGCGGCAGAGCCTTCCTTTTTCAGTGTCTTATCCGGCAGTAGTTCCTTTGCCCAGTTCGGCACATCTTCATCGATCAGCTTATAGGTGGTGCCGTCAATGACAAGGTAGGTCGCCCGTACGATTTTTACGTTTGCCATTCCGTCTTACCTCCCAGAGAGAGCGTCACCACACCGCGTCCATCATCCGAAGCGGTCAGCTTCAAGGCGTTCAGGTTCGCTTTGATGCCCGGCACCTGCAAGGTTTCGCCCACCACTTTTGCGATCTGCGCCGGGGTGGCACGGTAGAGATCGTTTTTTCCGTCTGCTCGCTTCCGAACCACGATTACATAGTCCGCACTTTCAAACGTTTCTGCCAGGGCTTTGTCTGCCAGACTTACCATGCCCATTTCTCTGCCGCCTCCTTCTCAATGGCTTTCAGCTCTGCGGCTTCATCCTCGCCGATCAGACGTGCCGCTTCCTCGTAGGTAAGATTCACCTTCTTCGGTGCGGTATCGCCCAGAGCTATACTGCGCATATTGCAGTACCAGCACACAGCCAGCACACGCGCCTTGTGAACTTTGCAGATTCCGGTATATCTACGATTTGCAGTTCCGAACATTTCATAGTTCAAACCACTGCACCAGCCGCACCCGGAAGATACCGGGCAATGGATGCACTCTTCCGTGGACTGTGATTTCATGGTGATTGCATCCAGTTCTTCCTTCACCTGCCGCTGCTGATCCGTGGCATACAGACCGCCCTCCTGCACATTGCCCAGACACACCCGATCCGCCTTCTCTTTTCCAATAGAGATAGGTGCATACCTGATGCAGGGATACGCGGACCCGTCCGGGGCAAAACTCAGCATTGAGCCGGTTCCGCCGCAGAAGTTTCGGTCGTTCTGTTCTGCATCGCCGATCTGTTCATCCAGCATAGCAATCGCCACGTCCCAGCCGTTCTTGATAACGTACTGCGAAACCTCTTTCAGCTGTTTGTACAGCGCCTTGCCGTCCTCGTCCGTGTACATCGGTTCGTAGGCGCAGTTCCCGGCAATGTGCCTGCACCCGGCATCCAGCATCATTTTCATACTGGATGCAATGTACTGGATGGAGCCGGGCACGAAGGTCATTTTGCTGTTGAGCCAGCCATACTTCCGCTTGCCGTCCTGAAATGCCGCCCACGCAGTAGAAAAGCTGCCGTTTCCGTCTTCATCGATGCGGTATCTGTCGTGCAGCTCTTGCACGCCATCAATGGACACTGTAACGGACATGAGATCGTGATACTTTTCCAGCAGGTGCTGCGCCGCCGGGGAGAACCACAATCGGCCATTCGTGGCAAAAGAAATGCGCGTGAACGGTCCCAGCGGGATTTCCCTCCGGTAGCACTCCGAAAACCAGTAGTCGCAGATGTGCTCGATCAGTTCAGCTTCCAGCAGCGGTTCTCCGCCGATGAAGTCCAGGATCAGGGCTTTGGTGTCCCGGTTCACAAAATCGGACGCGCCATCCTCATACAGATTCAGGATGTAGTCCACGATTTTCTTTCCGGTTTCCAGCGTCATTTTCTCGGTAGACTTGTGGTGCTCATAGCAGTATGAGCACCGCAGGTTGCAGGCGTTTGTGATCTGGAACGTGATACTTCGGCAGATGCTTCCACACTCCCGCCTGTCCCGGCCATATAAGCGCTGGACGGTATTCCCGTAGTCCTCATACTTTTTCGTTCTCAACGGGGTGTACCTCCTCCCGCTCAAAGTCGAAGTGCACGATCAGGTTCGGGTTCTCTTCCGGATCGATGTACCGCGCCAGCACCTTGTCCTGCACCATCTTCAGCTTCATCTGCGCTTTCCGGCACAGTCCTGCGTAGTAGTGCAGCATATCAGCAATCATCGTATTCGCGCCAGCGTTCAGCTGGCGGGACAGAATTGCCATCAGCGCTTCATAGGACTGCGCTTCGTAGTATGCACGTTCCACCGCTTCACTTTCCTGTGTGGTGATCTTGATATTGTTCATGCCGTACTCCTTACTGTGCATCCCGTTTCGGCAGCTTGTCCGCCGCCTGACGGTATCTTGCACGGACTCGATTCATCTTGACCATGGCCGAAACCATATCGTGCATATCTTCTGTTTCGCTCAACCGCAGCAGTTCAATCAGCACAACAAGCAGGTGCCACATAGAGAAAAACTCCACATCGTCTTTGCATTCATACTGAGCCGCCTTGATGAACGGTGCAGGATCGCACTCACCTCTTCGGACAGGGTGTGCTGCAAAGTTGAACGTCCTGGCTGCCAGACCAAAGCCCATCAGGTAAATCCGGTCTTCGTCCGCGTCTTCGCCGCAGGCTGTCACTACAGACTGTGCAACTGTGATGCAGTATGCGCACCACACATCGAACTTATCTTCCGTGTTTACCATGAACATACCGGCACATCCGATGCACCAGAAAACTTTCTCCATGCCGGGCGGAGCATCAGCAAGAAGTCCCTGCCAGTCCTCCGGGTTGACCGTTTCGTGGGTCTGGATTTTCAGCATCGGAAGATTTTTGGTATACGCCTTTTCGCTTCTTGCGTCGTTGTTCGGTTCAAATGCCACGTCCATTTTGTTCTCCCTTTCTCGTTACCACAGGAATCCAGAGCAGGATGTACAGCCGCCAGAGCAGCTTCCAGAGCATCCATCGCAACTGCTATCACAGTTGCTTGTGCAGGATGCGCCACAGTGAGAATTGCAGTCTCCTTCGCAGCTGTCAGAACAGCCGCTTTTACAGTTTGCAAAGCAGCCATTTCCTCTGCAACTGTCCTGGCAGCTGGACGCACAGTAGGAATCGCACCTATCGTTGCACCGTCCCGTACAATCATCCGCGCAGGTAGCATCACAGCTACCGGAACAGCCGCCGGAACAGCCGTCACAGCCGCCTTTGCATCCTCCCTTGCAGCCCGTCTTGCAGCCATTGGTGCAGTCATTTGCACAGCTTGCCGTGCAGGTCGTGTTGCAGGTATTTGTGCAGTTTCCTAAACAGGTGTTGCTGCACGACCCCTGACAAGTTCCCCTGCAAGTAGCCGTGCAGTCATTCGCACAATTTGCCCTGCAAGTTCCTACGCACCCTCCGCCACAGCTGCCGGTGCAGCTGGTACAGGACGTGTTGCAGCCATTGGAGCAAAGCCCCGTGCATTGCCCGCTGCACCCGGTCGCCGTCGCAGTTTCCGGGATATTGCTCAGTGTGCTTACCGTTGCCGCCGCTTGCGCAAGCCCCGATGCTGCAACTTGGTCTCCCCGCGCCGGTGTCGTTGCACCGCCCTGAACGGCATCCACCAGACGGGTGATTTTCTGGATGTGTTCTGCATCCACGCTCACGCCATCCGCCGGGGTCACATTGTACTGGTACGCTGCTCCCCTATATGCTGCCATGCTGCCAACGGACTGTCCCTGTGCGGTGCCTTCTGTCTTGCCGCGCCGACCGATCTCTGCGTCTATCAGGCTTTTCAGGGTGAGAAAATCTTCGTCGGAAATAAACTGTCCTCTCTCCGGCATCCTCTCACCCCCTCACCCGGACACGAATGCGGCGTTCATCCGTCCGTTCGTCGCCTTCCACCGCATAGCCGACAATGCATTCTGCCGGAGCAAACTCCCCTGCGCAGGCCGCCCGGCCAATGCCAGGCGTACCCGAAGGCAAAATTAAATCCCCGGTCTTCACCCTGCCGGTCACGCGCACTCTGACGCGCCCTGCAAGGGAAACGGGGATATACTTTTCTATGTTAGCTTTGAAGTTGTCGTCTTTCTCGTCCGGCGTATCGCCGCCAATCAGGTATGCATATTCGTCCGTGTGCACGCCCACAACGCGGTCCATCTTTCCAACCGCCTTGATATACCGTTCTGTCTGACTGCTCACATCCAGCGCAATGATGTCGCCCGGCTTGGTATCGCACCCGCGGGGAAACCATTCGGCGTAGTCGTTGTAAACCGCGCCATACACTTTGCGGAAGTTCGCCGTGCCATCGCTGCCGACGTAATAACTGTTGTCGGTGCCAAAGTATGTAGACTGCTGGAACCGCACTGCACCCGTAAAGGTTCCGCCAGACGTTGGCATTGCACCCAGATTCGCCAGTGCCTGTGTTGCAGTCTGTGCGCCGGTTCCTCCGCGAGAAATAGGGAACGTTCCGCTGGTCACATCATCCGCGTTGTGCTTGTGGTCCATTGCTGCTGCCGAAATGTCCGCAGCGGAAATTTTGTGTGGGTTCTTTGCAGAAAGGTGTGCGATGAAGGCGGCAATTGCCGTGCGAATCTTCCGCAGGATGTTTCCCAGCTTTTCGCCGGAAGCAATATTCTGCACATCGTAGGAGCCATCCGTCTTCGTAATGTAGTCATTTGAGAACACCGGCTGTTGGTTCGTCGGGGTGACATTGGGCACATTGCCCAAACCAACCTGCTCTGCCGTAACATGGTGCGGATTGTTGTGGTCATCGATGTGGTCTTTCAGGTCTTGCTTACTGGCATAGCCGGAATACTCGCCCAGCGTTGCCGTCACCTGCTCTGCATCACCAACCGCAACAACCATGTGGAAGGTTTCCTGCACCGTCATGTCGCCGCTCTCCGGCGGTACAACGGCAGCTTCGTTTCCTGCATTGGCATATGCATACAGGATTTCTCCATCGTCTGGGTCGTTGGCAAAGATGCCAATTTCACGGGCAATCAGCTTTGATTTCAGGCCGCTGTTCGTGTAGGTAGATTCCAGCACGGCGCAGTTTGCGGACAGTTCAATGCTGTTGATCTGCATACTGGCTGCCAGATGCACAAGATTTTTCAGGTCACGCGGTTCCTCCGGTGCAGCACCATCGCCAAGCGCAAATTTCGTGAAATTGATTGCGGTGCCATTCAGAGCTTTCACGATCAAAGCTCTGCCCGCATTGGTCAGGATCAAACTCGGAAAAAACATCGTTTCCCCCTTTTAGTCTGTTAGGATGTTCCCGTCTGCGTCCAGAAGGGCGTTTTCGTCTGCATCTACAAGCCAGCTGAATACGCTCTCTCCGTCTGCCGTCACGCCAGACCACTTGCCCACAGTGACCGACGCAAAGCCGAAGAACAGCTTGTGCATTTCCTCCGTGGAAAGCTGCAACATATCTAGGTGGGCGCTGGCCCGCTTTACATGGCTGAGGATGTCCAGCATTTCCTCAATGTCGATGGGGCCTTCTGCCTTAATCTTGATTCGGAAGCAGCCCGGCGTTCCGTCGTACTCGAACCATTCTCGCACAGTCGCGTCACCGTACAGGTCACGCATCATATCTTCCACAGCTGCTTTTGTTCCCACCGTCATATAATAAGGTAGTGACGCTTTCACAAGCCGTCGTTTTGTTTCGATGTCGTAGTCCTGCCGGTAGCGCGGCGCACGGAATTGAACTGCCAGAATGTCCAGCAGTTCATCCGATGCATGGTCAATGCCCGTGTAGATTTTCGCATTGTCGGTAAAATCCAAAATCAGAATTGCCAGCTCATGCCATGCATCCGATATCGACTTTACCCATTGCTGGTCTGCAACGCTTTTCGGCAACAGGTCGGTCAGCTTTGCATTGCGAAGATCAGTCATCTTCCAGTCCTCCGTACACCACATTGCAGGTTGTCAGCTTCGGAATCTCAGCGCTGCCCACCACAACGTCGGTTGGCGCGGTGATCTTCACCTTCTTTGCCCCGGCATTCTTGATTTGTGCAATCAGTTCCGCCGGGTCAATGTCCCTGCCCATGGTGCGCTGCCACACCTTGTAGACTTCAACCGCTTCGTTCACTGCGTTCTGCACAGTAACGGCGATCTTGGATTTACTGCGGGCAATGGTATAGGTCACGTCAATGCTGTACTCAACCTCGGTCGGGGCTTTGCAGTGTACATAGTCCGTCATGGGTCGGCGTGCATCATTGCGCAGATTTTCTTCCATGCTGTCGCAATCACTTTTGCTCGGCAGCGTTCCATCCTGCAACGTAAAATAAATGTCCACCACGCAGGGCGACGGGCTTTGTACGGAAACGTCCTTCACGTCGTTTCGCCATGCCTTAGCGAAATACTCATAAGCGTCCGGTGGACCAGCACAGGAATATGTAGAGGGCACCAGGTAGGTTCTCTCCGTCAGCGAATCGTCGCTTTCAATATCCGTACCACCGCTGCTGGCCGTAACGTTTACCGCCGATGCAACATAGGGGATGGGGTCCACCAGCTGATTGATTTGCCCTTCCTCAATGCCGGACGACGCCGCGCCTTCTTCTGCCGCTTCTGCTTCTACGTCCACATACTGCAAACCTGGCGTGATCTCCGCGTAGTCCATCGTGGCAAAATAAATGTCGTCCTGTGTTCTAACGCGGGTTTGCGCTGGAATGCCTACAGCACCAGGCTGTTTTGCATCAGCCAGAGTAAACCGGATCGTCACCTTTGCTTTTTCAGCCGGGCGGCGGGTCAAGCCATAGTTCCCGGCCAGGTCGTCCAAATCGTCGTGGGCGGAGTATTTCAGCAGCATTCGTTTCGGGCCTGCATCGACGTACTGCAAAATCTGGTAGCCAAAAAGCGTCATTGCTTTCAGTATCAGTGCCGGGACACTGGCGGGGTAAATAATCGGTGTCTGCCCGGTTGCTTCCTGCATGGATTGACTGAACTCTCCCTTTGTCAGCTCTTCCACTTCCTTCATAGTCAGGTTGTCGGTAAAGCTGATATCCGGCAGATTTTGAAGCTGTGAAATTTCAGACACTTCTCAACACCACCTTTGGGATCAATACCCCCTGCCCCACCTTCGACGTGTCCCACTCAATGCGGGCCACTTCAACGCGGGGTTCGTACTTCTTTGTTTTGCGGACGATTTCTGCCGCCAGTAGCGCTTTTGCAACGCTGGTCGGCTTGTCCACGGCATCCAGCGAAATGCCGAAGTCCCGGTCAAGACCCTGTTCCCCGGCTCGTGCGGAGTACAGTACTTTCAGGCATTCGCAGATATCCTCTGCATCTTCCATGCCGGAGGATGCAAGCTGAATTTTTGCTTCTCCTAAAGTCATGCGTATTCCTCAAATGATAAATCGATTTTGCAGCGGACAAGCCGTCCACCTGCAGCAACGCAGTCCCATGCGTCGGACGCATCCGTCAGCTTAAACAGGCACATTCCCACAGGGTCGCTGCCGATAATCAGATAGTCCACCGTGCCTTCCTCTGCCATCCGCTGGATGTTCGCCAGCATTTCACGCGGCTTCACACCGTACTGCGCGTCCAGCGTGACCGTAAACTTGTACGCCTTCAACTTCTGGCCGGTCAGCTCGCTTTTCGGTTTTCCGTTGATTGTGTTGTGGGTCGCCCAATCGCTGCCCGTACTGCCTTGGATATCCTGCATCGTGAATACCTTGTTGCTGTCTACCGAAAACACAAGGCCGCCAAAACATCCAACCTGCATACTGTGTCCTCCTGCGGTTTACGTCGGTTTTGTCGTGTCTGCCACGCCCGACGCATGGAGCGGGGCCGTGTACTTGTGCGTGTGGTTTACCAGACTGATCCCACTGATTACTGCATCACCGCCACCGCCATTGATGTTGACGGTTCCACCATCAATGGTGATGGTGGGCGCATTCATGCTGATCTGGGACCCGCCCTGAATGGTGACATTGCCGCCCTGAATGGTGACGGTGCAGTTTCCCACTTTCACGGTCAGTTTTCCTTTCACTTCCAGCTCGGCGTCACCTTCGATTTTTTCAGCCTTGTTCTTTTTTGTTTCGGACTTCGTATCGCCCTCATTGTAAAACTCAGCCTTTTCACCGTCGTACCGGAGATAGCATTTCCCGGTTTCGTCGTCGAAGTCCTGCCGGTAAAAATTCTGTTTTCCCTGCGGGGGCTTCTCGTTTTCTCCCCAGGCTGTTCCCAGCACAACGCCCTCTTCTTCTCCGTTGGAGTTGTGCGCCACCACAACGGTTTCTCCAACCTTCGGCATTTTGTACCCGGCATTTGCCAGCATCGGGATCATGTCCGTCACGCTGTCCTCCCGGTCTTCGTATGTAACTTCCATACAGCCGGTTTCGTAGTTGATGTTTGATACTTTGCCAAACCGTATTGAATCTGCCATCATGTGACGCTCCTAACGTCTTTCGCATCAACCCAGCCGGTCACGTTCTTTCCAACAGGCGTCTTGCCGCAACGGGAAGCAAGGTTCGTGATCCTATACCTTCCCGCCACAGCCACGCCGTCGTAGAGGTAATACTTGCCGCTTACCGTCCGTACCGGCTTTTTGTCAACGCTGGTGTAGTAAAGCGGTGCGTTTTGCAACGTTACCGCTTTATCGTTACTTTCACTTTCTTCCAGAGCAGAAACCCAGCTGCATTCAAGCGTCTGTTCAAGCCCGCTTCGGCTATACTCCAACGTCACCTTGTCGATGAAGTATTTGCCGGACAGTTTACCATAGCCCGTAACGTTGACGTTCTGGCTCTCGCACAGCTCGATCTGGGCCAGCGCCAGCTTGAACTTGATCTTGGTTGAACCATGGTTCGCATTGTCCAGTGCTGCTTGCAGGCGACGCTCTGCGTCGGCCTGACTGGACGCATACTTGGATATGCGTTTCGTCCTTCCACTCTTTCCGATCTCCGCTCGGATTTTTATTTTCTTTTTCTGGTTTGAATACTCCCATATACCGTGCGTATAGGTTCCGTCAAACCCATCGTTAAAATTGAATGACCCCGGCACAATGTCCGTCCGATCTATGGTCGCTGCCACCTTCTTTTTCTTGTAGGCTTCGCGGTCATAAATCCACAGCTTCTTTGAGTACGCTTTCAGAATCAGGCCATAGTCTTTGCATAGATCATCAAGGAAGGAGCTGTCCGTTGCCTTCTGTTCTCGCTTTACGATTTCTGCGTCCTTCCCATCAAACCCCAGTTCAAGCGAATACCGCCCGGCAATCGTCTGGGCGATTTTCTGAATGCTGGTGTTCTTCCAGATAAATTCCCGATCTTCTTCCGAAAAGCTCGTGTCATTCGGCTTTGATGTAGCACTGATTGTCATTGTGCCGGGCGCGCTGCTGTAGCCGATATTGTCCACGGTCATAACGCCGCCGTTCATCTGCCCTTCCTGTCCTTCTTCAGGCCAGTCATGGGTAAAGATCGTGCCGTCCAGTGTGGTGCCTTTTGTGGGCATCCAGTCGTCCAGCCATTTGTCCGCCATTGCATTTATGGTGACACTCAGGCTGTCGCTGCTGTCTGCCGCGTTTCCTTCATGGGAAATGCTTTCAACGTCAGCTTCGATATCAGACGTAATGTCCTTTTCTTTGTAAATCAGCTTGACGCTTGCCCTTCTCGGTTTCATTCATTCTCCTTCCAGGGCGGCAGGCTTCCGCTCTGTTCCTCGGTCAGCTCCGGCGTTTTCAGAACAACCCCAGAATCAAAACAAAACGTCATGATTTGTTCCGGGTTTGCCTGCATCAGGATATCAGCACAGTATTCATCGCCGTAAACTTTTTTGGCGATCTTGTCAAACGTATCGCCGCTTACAGTTGTGTATGCCACGCTTCATCACCTCACGCCGGTTTATACGCTGTCCTGCGGTGTTTCTGGAAATACTGATCCATGAATTGCTCGAACAGGGCAAACAGTTCCTTTGTCTTGCGGGCTGCTTCTTCCTGCGATACATCACTAGAGAACGTGATGTTCGGTGCGAAAACGATTTGCGGCGTTTCTCCGCTATCATCCCGCACGCCCAGCATCTTACCAGCCAGCTTCCATGTGTCGATGTTCTGCTGGCGGACGCCGCGCTGGAAGGAAATAACTGCTTCGGTTCCAGCTTCACCTGCGATAGACGGTCCGTTGGTAAAGCCGCCCTGCGCAAACTGCGGCATGGCAACTTTGGACAAGTTAAACCCGAAGGTTTTGCCGCCGATGCCTGGCACCCAGTCCGGGATTGGCACCGAGATTTTATTCAGTGCGCCGATGATGCTGTTTACGACCTTGATCGTCACAGAAACAATGCTCTGGATCAGACTGATAATTCCCATGATGACCGGTTCCACGATGGGCAGCAGCGTTTGCACGATGCCGACCACGACTTTCACTGCATTCACCAGCGTTGTGCCGACCAACGACACCACCGATGCCAGCAGCGGGATCAGCGCAGGAAGCGCCTGCGTCGTCATAAAGTTAAAGACTTCCAGAATCAGCGGTTTCAGGTAGTTTACGCCCAAGTCTACCAGCTGGCCTACAATGCCAGCCACCGACTGGATCAGCGGGATGAAAACGCCGAAAGCATTCCCCGCGCCTTCGCCGAAGGTCTGTGTGATAAGGTCCTTGATGCCAGCCAGTCCTTCCGGCGAGAAAGCCTGCTGGATCGTAGTGCCAACACTCTGGATTGCGCCAACGAAGCCATCAAAGACAGCCACGCCCTGTTCGCCGAAGGCGCTCTGCACCAGCCCCCGGATATCGCCCAGATGGTCGCCCAGAATGCTTACCAGTGCAATAACGGTGCCGATTGCCGTAATCACCGGGCCGATGGAGCCAAGCATTCCAAGGAACACTTTGCCAATAGCTGCAAGCGGCGTTTTTACCGCTCCAACATTTAAGCCGCTCTTTCCGAATACCGCCCCAAGTCCAGCTCCGAGCACGTTGCCGATTGTTGCAGTTGCCGTTCCTGCTGGATTTGCCGCCGCCATCATGGATTGAATGGCGTTTTGCGGAATGTTTTTCACATTCTGTGCCCACCCGAAGATTGGAAGTGACTGGAAAAGTCCCGGATTTGCACGGAAGTCTTTGATACTTGCCAGCATTGAACCGCCAAATCCCTTTGCTTTTCCAAGGAGTTTTGCGCCACCTCCTTTTGCTTTTCCCATCCCAGAGGACAGGAAGCTGGCAACGCCTTTCACGCCTGATTCGATTTTCGGGGCAGCGATCATGCCGCCCCATGCAGCAGCTACCGCCGAAGCGACGCCCGCCACCTGCGGCCCATTTTGAGACAGGTACTTGAACAGTGCTTCTATTTTCGGCATGATTTTGTCAATGCCCGCCAGCACCGTGTCCATTAGAGCATCTATTTTTGGCATAGCGTCCGACAAAAAATCTTTCGCGTAGGGCAGTAGTTTCATGCCGACCTGCTGTGCAAAGACAGATACCTTGTTGGAAGCAATGCCAAACATATCATTCCAGTTGTTTATGCTGGTCATAAACGCTCGGTCTGTTGCGCCGTCCGCATCCTGCAATTCCGAAAGTTTCTGCTCGTACACATCCATGGTGTTCAGGATGCCTTGTGCGGCTTTTAGATCACGCATGGAAAACAGAGCAGCAAACTTCGTTGCGTCACCGCCTGCGTACTGCCCCAGTTTCTTAATAGTTCCGCCCAAGCCTTCCTGCTGAACCATTGCATAGGCTGACTTGTAGCCCAGGCTTTCCACGGTCTTTGATAGCGCCTTGGATGGTTTCAGCATCTTTGTGTACAGGGTGTTCAGGGCTGTGCCCACGGTGTCTGTATTACCGATAACACCGGTCAGCGTTGCAAATCCGGCATACAATTCCTCTTGTGAAACGTGAAGGGCAGCAGCGGAACCAGACGCTTTCTGGATTCCGTTTGCCAGTTCCGGCATGGTTGTTTGTCCAAGTCGGATCGTTTCAAAGGACAGGTCGGAAACGTGGGTGACAGCTCGCGCAGAGGTGTCCCCGTATGCCTTCGTAACGGCAGCCAGTGCATTCACCGTGTCCACGGTTTCCGCCTGACCTGCGATTGCCGCCTTCGTTGCGGTTTCCAGAATGCTTGCCGTATCGGCTGTGTCCTGGAACGCAGAAATAACCTGATAGGAACCAGCAGCGATTTCGGTCGATACCCTGCCCGTTACGCGGGAAATGTTCATCACATCCTGCGTAAGTTCCGCCGTGCGGGCTTGCGTTTTGTCTGCGGTGCCGGTCAGCAGCGTTCTGGTCTGCGCCATTGCCTTTTCCACGTCCGCCGCCTGTTTCCCGCAGGTAGCGGCCGTACCCACCACAGCCGCCGTCACGCCAACCAGCGCAGCGGCGGAAGTTTTCGCAAAGGTGCTCACACTCCGCGCCAGCCCCGAAGTCTGACTTTTGGCAGTTTTGATTGCCGCTGTCAGCGAGTTATCGACTTTACCCGCAATGCGGATGCTCAGTTCTAGCGCGTTGCTTTTTGCCATTGCTCTTGCATCTCCTGTATGTCTTTGCAGGTTTCAAGAAATTCCGTGACCGGCATTTCCATAAAGAAGTCAATGCCCGTGTGTGTTGCGCTGGCTGCTGCAACGGCAAGTTTACGCAGCGATTTCGCGCTGGCGTTTACTCGAAAAAACTTGCAGCGTTCACCGTACCGCGAACCTTCACCGCTTCATGCAACGGCAGACCCGTGAAAAACTCCATCGGCTTGCCGGATGCGCGGGCGGCCAGAGCGCAGGAGTAGGCAAAGAAGTTCTTCATGTTCACGGAGTAGACTCCGGTTTTCAGCACTTCGTTTTCCGCCTTGGAAACATCAATGCTGGTCAGCTCTTCTACACCGGACAGATCGATTTCACTTACAGTTTCGCCCTTGAAACTGTAAGGCTTATCCAGAACGACTACGCCGTCCTTTGCCTGATCTTTCACGGCAAAAGCTTCCTGAACCGCTGTGCGCACTTTGGAACACATAGCGATGGGCATAGCATTGAAGAACTCCACCGGCTTGCCAGATGCGCGGGCGGCCACCTCGTCCAGAAATGCCTGCGATGCTTCCGGTGCATACAAGATGACCTGATCTTCGCCGTTGCCGACGACCTCTTTCTGCGCATCAATGGCATCCTGCATGGTCAGGTTTTCCAGACCGGACAGGTCGATACTCTTGTATTCCTCGTCATCGAAGACGTAGGGCTTTTTCAGTTCGATCATGTTTTCCATTTTGGATTTCCTTTCTTTCCAAAAAATCAGCCACCCCGAACCATTCCGGGGTGGCCGTTCATCAGGTCATAAGGTTAATTGCCGCCAGCATATCGTTTCCGTTCACGCGGTAAACGTCGTTGAGCTTGTCCACAGCGATCAGCTCTTCGGTGCCGCACTCCATCTTATAACGCACAACTTCGATGGTCACACTTGCTTCCATCTGGCTGCCCGCCTCCAGAGAACCGCCCTTGAAACCTTTTACCATGCCGCCTTCCACAATGCGCAGCTGGCGCATGGCATAGCCACCAGAACGAAGTGCCACCTGCATTGCGCCGCGATAGGTGATGTTCACATTCATGCCCTGCTGCAACAGGTACGCAACGTCATTGTCGAAAAGTGCAAACGGAATTTCATGCTCCGTCGATTCCCACTGACCCGGCGTCGGGCTGTCGATCTCGCCACCAACGCCAGCGCCGGACATGGTGCTGGTCTTCATTTTGAACTCCGGCGTATCAACTTTTCCGGTGATGCCCAGCTTGATGCCGTTGGAGTATGCATTAAACTTTGCAACCTTGTCAGGAATATAAAGGCTACTCATGTACTGTCCTCCTTCCTCACTTGCTCATTGCAGCGGTGATTGCATCGATGTCAAACTCCACGATTTCCTCAATATCTTCCGCCGGGAGATACATTGCAACGTGCTTGTGGAAATACATCTTACCGTCCGCCAGCGTTTCGCTGGTGTTCTCGCTGCTCAGAAATTCCATTTCGTACCGTGCGCAGATTTCGGCGGAAATGTAGCTTGCGCCGATGGTGTTCTGCTGGTCGATCACCGCTTCGCGCAGGCGGGGATTCGCCCGCATATCCACGTTGCCAAAGTTCGTGAGGATGAAGTTGTTGTCGTCATAACTCAGGAATCGGCGGGCGGAAATGAAACGATCCTTCGGATCGGTGTTGGACGGATATGCAACCGTATTGTTGCCCCAGAGACGGAATCCGTTGAAATTCAGGAAGGTAACGACACCGTTTCCGTTCACCTCATTTGCCTGATCCAGGTCCAGCAGAATTTCCTCTCCATCCTCGGTGCAGATCGACGTCGCGGCAACTGCAATGTTGGACTGCGGTGGCATGGGAATACCATCGTTCTCCGCATCCTGCCGGGCGATATATGCAGCAGCAAAGGCGCTGGGGCTGTAGATCACCTTGCCCACCTTCGGGCAGCCCCACACTGCTGCGCAGTTGGGAGAGGTAAGAGACTGTTTCGTCTTCTGTGCGCGCACGTCAGAATACTTCGGTGCGCCGGTGGAGGTCGTGTCCATATCCACCCAGCAGAACATACGCCAAATGCCGTTGAGCATCGTGGTCTTCGCCTGCATAATAGCAGCCACGGTCGGGTCCTTGCTGAACCAGGGCGCCAGCAGATTGCCCGGCACCATGCCCAGCTTCGGGAAAATCTGGCGCAGGACTTCCATGCCAGTTTCCTTGCCTGCCGCATTCACGCCACCAATGATGTCTGCGCCCGTCACCTTTTCCGGGGCAATGCGTTTACCGGAAACCGTGACCTGCGATTTGCCGGAACCCTTGCCGGAAGGCAGGATCACCAGTGTAACCGTGCCATCATCGTTGAATGCTGCGGTGTAGTCCTCGCCGCTTTTCAGCACCACATCGTCCGCCTTGACCACCAGTTTGTCCAGCAACAGGCCAACAGTTTCCAGCTGTGCGGTGCCGCTATTCACCTGATAGGAGCGCTCGACCACATCTGCGGTGTGTTCGGTTTTGGTGGGGTCCAGAACGTTAATCACGATCACAGGGGACACGTTCACGATCTGGAAGGATGCAGACAGTGCACCGCAGATCGTGTAGCTTTTGAAGTCGCTGCTGTAGCCAACAAGGCCTTTAGCTTCTGCCATCGTGTGGCACAGCAGCGGCACGTTGGATGCATTGTAAGGATCATCCGCCAAATTGACCGGAGCCACACCCACAACCACCTGAACGCCAGCATCGCTTTCCAGCGGTGCCTTTACGCTGGATGGGACTTCGCTTACATATACGCCATGACGATATGCCATCGTTTATCCTCCTTACAGCTCTGCTTTGAGCTGCTCATAAATTACCCGCTCTGCCGTCTTGGGCTGGCCCTGAACTTCGGGCTGTTCCATCCGCGCACGGGTTTCCGCCACCTTGTCGTAAGGTACGATAAGGCCTTCCGCCATCGGGTGCTGCTCAACAAACTTTTTCATCTGTTCCGGCAGCTCACCGGTAAAGCATGTGTACTGCCGTGCCACGCCACGGACGGATGGGCCGCAGTACACGCGGGTTCTCGTTTCTTTCTTGGTCATACCATTTCCTCTATTTCTGGATCAGTCGCCGGATCAGCATTCGCGACAGTGCAGGTCATTTTCACTGCACCGAAGTAATACGGGTGATAGTCGTCTTTCGACATTTTCCCCTTGATGTTTCCTTTCACGGTACACGCCCTGCCGAACCTCGGGACCGCCCGGAAACCTTTCATGATGTCCGTTACGATGTTCAGAACATCTCGGTAGCCCTGCCGTTTTAGCCCGGTGTCATACGCGCAAATGTACATCGTCACATCAACTTCCATCGGCGCGTCGCCTTCCGGCGAATCCATATCACCAATTTCTGTGATGATGTAGGGCGCAAATGCTTCTGGGGTATCAACAGCATCGTCCCGTCCTGTGTCGATGGGCAGGTCTTGTTCAAAGAAATTCAGTTCCTTTTCCCCGCCGGGTCCGCAGTATGTTTTTCCTTTGAAGTTTTTTTGAAGCGTCTGGTTCAATGCAACCTGCATCATATAAGGGGTCATGGCAAGCATTTCTTCTGTCATTACCTCGCCCCCTTCTTCGCTGCCGCTCTGGCAAGCGTTTTCTGGATCGACGCTTCAAGTTTTTTCTCCAAGGTGTCCTGCACATCCGGCTCTACCTGTTCCCAGATTACATGATGCATAGCCGCTGCCGAAGGGCTTCCCATGGTTTGCAGCGTTTCCACGTTGCCATCTTTGTTCCGCCAGCGCGGTGCGCCGGATTTCTTTGTGACCGTGTTATGGCTGCTGGAACCAATGACGCGCTGCACCATGCCAACGTGCCCGCTTGCGAACTCTACCAAAAATCCTTTACTCAGATTCCCTTGACCTGGCAGCGGTTTCATTCCGCTGTTTTTCAGAACCTTTGCCTTGAAAAGATCAGGCGCATTCGCAACATCCTGTCCGACGTAAGGTCTTGACGGGATTGTTTTGAAATAGCCCAGGTCATTTTTCATAGCATCTTTCTGGCCCGGCCCGCCGATATGCAGTTCCGCGCCCAAGTCTGACACCTTCGCCCTTTTTCTGATTTTCAAGTCGTTTAAATGGCGACGGCCGGCGCCGTTGACGGCATACCGTTTCTTTGCTTCCTGGATCATGACTTTGCGGGCATCCTTTGCCGTCTCGTTCACCGCATTGCGGATCACAAGCGGCGCTTTCTTCCCACAATTCCCCAGCGCTCTTGCTACGTCCTTCTCGCCGATCAGTTCAATCGAGAGGTCACTTGCATTGTATCGTGTATAGCTCATTGCCGTTTCCGATCTATGGTTATCACATATATGCCCTGCTGTTCATCAAAGTTCTGGATGAACAAGTCCATTCCATCAACCTGTATTGGGTTTCCGATTTTTGGTTTCTTGCCGAAGTCCTGTACCTTGACGTACAGCTTTTTGCTTGTGGAGTAGATGGATGTGCCGTAGCTTTGACGCACGCCGCCTTCCCAATGTCCGCTGGATTCTTTCAGCGTGTCATTCGAGATTACAGCCTTCATCTTCTGTCCGTTGATGGTATGTTCATCTGCGAAAATATCATCATCCAGAAACACGGCATCAATATCCACTTCCAGCAGTTTTTTGAAGTCGGACATTTTCTTTCCTCAAAAAAGCTATTCCCCGCCGTTCAGCGCGGCGGGGAGCTTTCGCTTTTAGTCTGCGGCGCAGACCTCAACAACCATCCAGCTGTCCACCTTATCAGGGATGGGCAGCGGGTGGGCCTGAACCTCCATCAGGCGGCGGTCAGGGTGATGCTCAACATAGGAGCGCAGCAGACGGTCGGTCTGAGCGCTGACCCACTGTTTGGATGCATCGTCCAGGTAAGTACACAGGCCATAGCCCATCAGGAAGTTGGGCGCATGGTTGATAAGGATGATCTTGTTGGGGTCCACCAGGGGCTTCGTGGCCGGATGCTCCGGGTCGGTCCAGTCGTCCAGATAGTACTCATTGTAGCAGTAGATGTCCATGGACGGGTCGTTCAGGTGGCCGTAGTAGGTCAGGCCATTGGGCAGTTCCTTCACGTTGATAACGCCGAAGCCGTAGTTCTTGGTGTCCAGACGGCTGCGGATGTCCAGATCATCCAGGAACAGGTCCAGGGCCTTGCTGCCCATGATGCACATATCCACGTTGGAGAATCCGTTCTTGGAAACATCGCGTTTCCACTCACGCAGGTTCTTCACGATCTCCGCCTTGTCAGCACCCCACATCGCGGTGCCGGTCAGCTTCTTCGTGTTGGTAAAGCCGAAGTCGATAATCTCGTTCACGCCTTCGCCGACAATGGGAATCTGACCGGTCATGATGGCCTGGGCGCACATCCACTCCTCCCTGCGAACAACCGCATCGTTCAGACGGTTGTATTCCTCGATCTGTTTCTGCGCAGCGCGCTGGGCAGGGGTCATGCCGCTGTACAGCTCTTCGCCAGGCAGACGGCTCATAAGCTGGTCTGCCGTGGTGATGTCGTAGGGGTTAATCAGGGGCGGCTTGTAGCTCAGAGTTTCATAGCCGCTGGCAGACAGAACCTTTCCGCCCTTGCGGGGATGCACGAAGGCAGCCATGCGGCGGTCGCCCTTCACCAGATCAAAGTCGATGCGCTCTGCCGTGGAAGTCTTCTTGTTGGTAAAGAAGCTGTCACGCATAAAGGTGTGGATCGGGGGTGCCAGTCTCACAACCTCTGCCAGATAACGCGGATCATAAATGCTTACCGTATTAGGCATATTTTCTTCCTCCTTCCTTTATTTCAGGAAAATGCCGATGTTGCGGAATGCCACTTCCAGAGAAGCGGCGGTGACGCCAGTTTCCAGCGCCAGGCGGTCAGCGAAGAACTCACCCGTCAGATAGATCACAGCTTCTTCGTCAGCCTTGAAGTCCTCGGTGGCAATGCCGTACAGGGCGGCCACGCCGTCGCTCTTGCTGACGGGCGACACCTTGCCGGTGCTGCTATCCAGCTTGACCGGTGCGCCTACTTTCAGATCAGCGCCAGCCTTCTTCACCGCCGTGGTAACGCGGATGTCGGTGCCCGCCAGCAGGTATTCCGGCGAGTAGGAAAACTTTTTGACCTCCAAATCCATGCTCATGGTTCTTCCTCCTTACTGCTTCTTGCTGACCGCACGCAGGGCATCCAGGTAGATATCTGTCTGCTGGTTGCCGGGGTCAACGCTGTTCACGCTGTTTGCGCCGCCGCTCTGTGCGTCGTCATGCAGGCCTTTGGTCTTGTCCTCTGCCTGCTTGCGGGCAAACTTGGCAACTTCCTTGGCGTACTGGGTGGCATCCATGGGATGCTCACCGTACAGGGCATCCTGCATGGTCTTTTCCATACCAGGCATGGTCATGTCCTGAATGTCCTTGATGCGGGCACGCTCACGGTTGATGGCATCCACGGCGGCGTCCTTTTTGATCTCGTTGACCATATCCGGGTACGCCTTCACCAGGTCGTTCTTGTTTTCGATAGCCATTGTTTTTTCCTCCTGTGTTCCGGTCTTTCCCGGATTATTTGCGGAATTAGAAAAGCCGCCGGGCTGTTTGCCCATGCGGCTTTTTACGAAATCAGGGGCCTTATCAAACGGCAGGCCCATCCCGATGCTGTTTACGAACAGCACACCGTTTCTGTTTTCGACAACTGCATCCGATTCTTCATCATCCACTTCGTCGATGAAGCCGTTCTCCTTTGCCTGGGCGGCTGTCCACCAGTTCGTTTCATCCATCCACTTGCCGCACTGATCCGTACTCTTGCCGGTTTTCTTGGCGTATAGTGCAACGATGTTTTCGCGGATGGTGTCCAGCGCTTTCAGGCAGTCGCGCATATCTTCTGCTGTCAGGTAGTCGCAGACGCCCATGCTGGCAGGATGGATCATGTAGCAGCTATCCGCCGCCGCAATTACCTTGTCTGCATGGCAGGCAATGATAGTGGCCGCGCTGGCGCACAGGCCGTCGATGTGAACCGTCACCGTCGCGCTCGACCGTTCCAGCTGGTTTCCGATGGCCTGCGCAGCGAACACGTCGCCGCCACCGCTGTTGATGTACACCGTAATTTCCTGTACATCGCCCAGCGCGGCAAGATCGTCCGCAAACTGCTTCGGCGTAACTTCATCGCCCCACCAGCTGCTTTCGGAAATATTGCCGTAAAGCAGAAGTTCCGCTTTCTGGCCGTCTGCCAGATTGCGGAACTTCCAGAAACAGTTATTCGTTTTGGGTGTCTGCGGGTTTCCCGCCTGATTCACGATTCGGTTCGTTCCCTTTTGGGGCGTTTCCTTCATTCGCAATGTCGTCCACCTCCTTTTTCATTCTTGCTTCAATGACACGCTGGCGGATGTTCGCTGCATAGCTACCGCCGTTCATTGTTGCAGTTTCCTGATCCGCTGTCGAGAATCCCGCTGCAACGCGCTTCACAGCGGCATCCACCTCCTGCACCGGGTTCAGGTTAGTCCGCGCCGGTCCATTCCATGTGCAGGACGTATACGCTTTTCGGATTGCCGGGTCATCGAAGAAGCCCGGCGCTTTTACTCGTCCTGTCGCCACAGCTTCTGTCAGCCATTCTTCATAGATAGGCTGACAGAAGTCGTCCACAAACCAGCTTCTTTGCATATCGCAGGTACGCCAAAATTCGTTCAGTGCGCCACGCGCCGCGCTGTAGCTCGTCGTGAATTGCTTCATCAGCACTTCACTGGGGATTTCCAGCGCCGCCGCGATCTGCTTGATGATGGCGGCAGAAAATGCATCAAAGCCCGTGTTCGGATGCTTCGGGTCTGCAAACTCCACCTTCTCGCCTTGGTTCAGGTCGATGATTGCGCCAGACCCCAGCTCAATTGTGCCCCGGTCTTCTGCGTCAATCTGCTGGTTCGACGGGATCACCTCACCTAGTGGGCGGCCAATGGACGGGTTTTCTTTTGTGATGAATACCGTAAACATCGCCGAAATGACTGCGGCTGTTATCTCGGCATCCGTGTACCGTCCAAGCTGTTTCAGCGCTTCCAGCACCGGTGCCAGCAGCGGCACGCCGCGCCGCTGCCCGGAACGCTCTCGGTTCATGATGTGCAGGATGTTTCTGCGCCCGGTGGTTTCACCGTAGGCTTCCACGCGCTGCCATTTCAGCGGTTCTGGCAGAGCGTACAAACTCGCCAATGGGTGCTGGTTGCAAATCCAGTAAGCGACAACCATTCCGTTGCCGTCCGTTTCCACACCCTGCACAATGCTTTGCACGGCCACATTATCCACTACGCACGGTGCCAGTCTGTCGTCCTGATCCGGGCTGCACACCCGGTCAGCTTCGATCAGCTGCACGCGCAGGTCATACGGCTGCCCAATGCTATGCCGCATCGGCAGCACAGCAAAGGCGTCACCATTCATCATGTAGGCCAGGAATGCCAGCTGTTGCAATTTGTAGAAGTTATCCACCCGGTCAGCATCACACAACGGGCTGTCTGCCCACAGCGAAAACTCACGGACGATCTGCGTTTGCAGGTCATTTGCCTGCTCCGGCGTCATGTTCAGGAAGTCCGCGTCGATCTGCGGTGATGGTGTCAGGCCGCTTGCAACAACATTTGTGCGCATCGTTTTTAGTGCACCGGTTGCAATTGGCACTCCCATGTAAGCGTCGCGGCTTCTTTCGCGCAGCGTTTTGAGGTTATCTTCGATATCCTCTTTCGCGCTGCCGCCAGCAAATAGCCAGCCGCGCATGGATTTCTTGGTCGTACTCGCGCCGTAGTTCCCGTAGCCGGAATTGATAAAGCGCAGGCTTTCCCGTGCCGCCGCCCGGCGCAGGGCGTGTTCCGGGGCAACAGCGGCAATTGCGCGATCCATGAGGTTCATTTTGCCCATGCTGCCCTCCGTCAAATATCACGCGGCACAAACCGGTACATCTTGTTTCTTCCAGTCGTTTCCGCCGTTTCCAGTTCTTTCACTTTGTTGTTCCAGTATTCGATCTCGCCACGAACCGTGTAAAGGTCGGCGCGGGTCAGGCGGCGGTCGCCAATGGAGTAACCCTGTCCGCTGGCGATTTTTTCTTCCGCTTCCATCCAGGTTTGAAGTTTTGCTTCTGCCTGTTCCAGCGTAATTCCTGCCATTTATCCAATACCTCCCGATACAATTCTTCGTCCTGCTGGATGCTGTACCACCGGCATTTCCGTTTCCGCGTCCGGATCTTCCAAAACAGGGTTTGCAATTTCTAGTGCAGCCAGTGCGTAATCTCGGCAGTCCAACGGCTCGTTGCGGTGATAGTTCGGGTCTTTCAGCTCCCACGCTGTCGTGGGTCTGCCCTTCTTCCAGCGCACGACCTGCTTCTCTGCTGTTAAGCCTTTGAAGTAGGTTTCGTCATACCCTGCCGCTTCATCCAGCGGGAAGTGGCAGTAGTTCGGACCCGGTGTCTGAACGTTCAGACGTTGGTACACCATCGTCTTGCCGTTATCAACGCCGATGGTGTACAGCGGCACGCCTACTCGGTTTCCGGTTGACGGCTTCGACACGAACACCGTTTCCACGCCGCCGCGTCCCTTGATGGCATAAAGGTGCCGCTGCCAGCGTTCCAGACAGAAACGATAAACTGCGTCCGTATGGTGTCCGCCGGTGTCCATTGCTGCCGCAAGGATGTTCAGCACCACGCCGTCTTCCCTTCGCCAGCGGGTTTGCAGGAACTTGTCAAGGTCTTCCCAAATCTGAGGTTTAAGTGGGTCGCCATATATCTTCTGATATCGAATGCCCCAGCTTTCCTTTCCAACTCCCCAGCCCACAAGTTCCAGCTCGAAACGATCATCCTGAACGTCGATGCCGCAGGTCAGCACCAGCACGCCAGCCGGTACAGTTGCCGGGTACATTTCGCGGCGGCTGTACAGCGCCATATCGTCCGCACTCTCGCCGCGCTCTTCCCATGTTTCCCCAAGTTTTGTGTTAACCCATGCCTTCATCAGCTCGGGGTTGCCATGATCCAGTGCTTCTTTCGCGGAAAGAAATTCCGTGACGATGCCAGACCATGCGCAGAATGACGATGCTAGAACGTTCAGGTGAAATCCGCGCACCTCCCGTTCCGGGTGCAGCGCAACGTATCTTCCCTTCCTGCCCTGTGCTTTCCAGCGATATTCACCAGCAATGCAGCCGCAGTATTCGCACCGGTACTGCACGCCACCGTGTGGCCAGTTTTCCCGGTCGAAAACCACATTTGCCCAGACCAACGGTTGATACTCTCCGCATTCCGGGCACGGCACCGTCCACTCTTCCATCGTGCTTTCCAGCCAGGCTTTTTCAATCCTGCTGGTGCCCTTTATGGTTGGCGTGGAGACAAGTACCGTTTTCTTGTCCCAGTATGTTGTCTGGCGGGTTCTTGCCAGCGTCAGCGGGTCGCCCTCGGTGCCAGCCGATGCCGGATATCGGTCCACCTCGTCTGCCAGAACAAACTTGATCGGTCGGGATGCAAGCCCCGCCGGGCTGTTTGCTCCAACGATGGTGACGTGTCCACCCGGAAATGCTTTCTGCATGATCGTATTCCCGGAGAAGCGGCTCTTGGCATCGACCTTTTTTCGCAGTTCTGGGGTGTCGCGGATCATGGGTGCCAGACGATCCTTGGAAAAGGTTTGTCCCATTTCTACCGTCGGCTGCATTACCAGTGTCGGTGCCGGAGTGTAGTCAATCGCATATCCCAGCGTGTTTAAGATGATTTCCGTCTTTCCAATCTGGGATGATGTCTTGACCACAACCATGCGGATATGCGGATCGCCAATGGCATCCATCACGGCGCGCTGATACGGCGCGTTGTCTGTGTGCCACCGTCCCGTTCCTGCGCTGGCTTCCGGCGACATTCTTCTGTACTTATCTGCCCACTCGCTGACTGTCAGCTTCGGCGGTGGTTTCAGCTTCAGCAGCACCCGGGCAAATAGCTCCTTTACTTCCGGGGCTACCTCTACAGTCTTTCTTTTCTTCGTCACGGTTCACGCACCTTGGCAGTGGGCAATACACCTGCTGCTCATTCAGTTCGTACCCCCATTCACAGCCAGCGCACGGGTTTTTATCCCGTGTCTTTTTCTTCCGCTTCTTCATTTGCCCCATCCTCCGGTTCTGCCAATGCTTCTTCGGCGTGGCTCAGAGTTTCCAGAGCTTCTTCCAGCTCCGCTTGGATCAGGTCTTGCACCTGCTGTTCGTCGCCTTCCAGCGCCACAACTGCGGGTGCCAGTTTTTGCGGCAGCGCCAGAATGCGGGAACGAAAGTTCATCATCATAGCGGAGTAGGCTTTTTCCACATCGCCCACTTCCAGAAGTTCAGCCTTCCTTACCCGGTTTTCCGTTTCTGCCGCAATTCTTTTTTCTTTGGTCAGCTTGGCTCTTTCATCATTCAGGTCGGCTTTGCTCCCCGCGCCAATGTACTTGATGTAGCGCGTCATGGTGTCCACCAGATCATACAGCCCCGGTCTCTTTTCCCGGATCACACCCTCATCCCTCAGCTGCCGTACCCGGCGTTCCGTGAGGTTCAGGTGTTGTGCCACAACCTTACTTGTGTAAAGTGTCATTGTCTGCATCCTCTTCCGTTTCGTCCGGCACATCGAACGCGCCAATTGCGCGGGCCTTTGCAAATTCTATCCGCTCACGTTCCAGCTTCATGCGGGCTTCGGTTTCTTCTGCCTGCTGTAGCTTTCCGATGATTGTTGCAATTCTGCCCTCCACCTTGTTCAAGGCTTCCTGCAAATGCATCTTTCTGGTGAACGCGCTCTCCTTCGAGTACATACCCATGTTCTGGTTTGCACCGTCTTGTTTCGCGCCGTTTACCTTTCCCGGCACTCGCATATCAAGCAGCGTGCTGATGTACAGTTCATCTTGATCCGCGTTTTCCAGCGCGGTGATTTGGCTGAGGATTCTTTTTTCCTGAACTTTCAGAATGCCCAGTTCTTCCCGAAGGGCTTTAACAGCGGTCTTCGGCGTTTTGTCCATGATGAACTTTTCATCATCCGTCAGCTGATCGAAGAACACCGCTGCATAGCCGCCGTGTTTCTGGGCGTTCTTATTTCTGGGCGGGGCACCGCCGCCGGGGTTTCCCTCTGCGTTCTGGTTCCCAGGCTGGCCGCCACGTTTCTTTTTGGGCGGCACTTCCAACTCGTCCCACTTTTCCTTGGACTTCCACCGGCGCACCGTGTCATAGTTTACGCCGATATCTTCTGCCAACGCCGCAAGATTCACCGCGCCGTCTTCTCGCATACGGCGTAGGTATTCTTCGCGGGCGGCATCTTTCTTGTCGCTCCGCCTGGGCATTGTGCATCCTCCAATAAAAAATGCCCCACCGGGCGCACCCGGCAGAGCATTATATTTTGCGGGTCGCTTACGAATTGTAAGCAGCTCTGTATAACAAAAGCCCCACGGCATCGCTGCCGCCGGGCTTTGTCAAAAATCCACTGTACCAATTATAGCAGAAAATCAGTATCATGGAGTATCATCTTTTGCCTTCCCGCCTTTTTTGACCCCCGGGGGACTTTTTTCCGGGGGTCTGCCGGAAATGGAAAATTTGCATTAAAATCTAGCTAACTTTTGCGCTGTTGGACCCGCTAATTAGCGCGGGCGCGCTCGCAGTACCTCGCGCCCGCGCGGGGCGGCCTCGTCGGGCTGGCGGTAGGCGGGCTGAACTGGTGACAGCCTGTCACCGATTCGGCCCGGCGCGGGGCGGGCGGCTGTGCTGTGTGCCAGGTCAGGAGAGCAGGCAGGGCGGGCGGGTACCTGCTGCCGGTGTGGATCAGGGCGGCGGCGTGGTCTGCTGTGCTATGGATCAGGCAGGCGGGCGGCGTGATCCGGTGCAGTCTGTGCAGCAGATCAGCAACCAGCGCGGCGGATCGGTGCGGGCGCTGGTGCCCGATGTGCTGCGGATCAGGCAGGGCGTCGGGCGTGGATCTGGAGAAAAAAGAAGCAGGCAGGGCGCGCCGTGTGTGGCGTTGTCCTGCCTGCTGTGCTGTGTTCTGCCGTGATCTTCTGCCCTGTCCCCGCTCCACGGAATGCCGCCGGGGTACTTTTCACAGGGCGGCATGGCGGTACTTTTCGCCGTTGCCGGAGGGGTCAGATTCTCCACTTTACCGTGTAGTGCTCTAGGTGTAGGGCTTAGGCTTAGTGAGTTATAGCCTCCCCAGTAACCCCCTATAGTCCCCCTTCTTCCCCGTTTTTCTGCTCCGGGTCCAACTCTAACGGCTGCCCGTCCTGCTCCATCCGGGCGCGGACCGCCTGCAAAATGTAGCCTTGCAAGCTCTGGTTTGCAGCAGCCGCAGCCGCCTTTATCGCTGCCGCTTCTTTTGCCAGTGGTTTTATATTTATTTGCGTGCATTTTGCGTTGTATTTGTCGTTTGTCAGTCTTTTTTTTGCAGATATAGCCATAATTTCACCCTTGCTTTTTATTTATAAATATAATATAGCACCCCTGCCGTCACCCTGTACAGTGCCATTTTGCACAAAAGCACGGTACAGGATTTGTGCAAAAAGTAGATTGCACGGTACAGGGCTTGACAGCTGGCACGGTATAGTGCTATCATGTAGCCACGGCAAGCGGCACGGTACAGTGCAACGCAAGCCGAACAAAACCAACGATTGCAGGAGGATTTTATTATGCGTAAACTCAACAAAATCATCACCACCGCCGCAATGGCCGCCGCCATTCTGGCAGGCTCCACCCCGAAAGCCGCCGCGACCGGCTGCCCCTACACCGTCGGCCCGCTGGGCCGCTACATCGTCCCGGCACAGGTGCAGGGCATGACCGCTGACGGCGACAGCGTGCAGGTCTGGTGCAGCGACCTGGGCGACGGAGACGACTGGTTTTTTACCGTTGACGCCAACACCGATTTGCACATCTTCGACCGCGTGCAGCTGGTCATTGATGCAAACGGCACGCCGGACGACTTTAGCGATGATCGAGTGATCGACGCTTTTTGGAGCTGCTGCGAAGTCGATTGACAGCAGCGCCCCGGACGCTCTAGCAGGGCTGCACCGTAAAGCAGCCCCGCCCCACACCCGGCACACCGCCGGGACAATTTGAGAACTGAATAGGAGACGATACCATGAAGAAAAAACAGCCCACTTTGGAAGTTTTTCCCGCTCATGAGTACGGCCGTGATGGTTACGCCATCATTGACCGCGACGGAGAGGAAGAAGCGTTCTATCCGTTCAAGAAGTTAAACGACCGTGGAGATGTGGAAATTTCCAGCTACTTTTTCCAGCACATCGCATCTCTGCAAGAAAAAGGGTTCAACGTCATTTTCAAGCGCTGACCCCCGCCGGATACCTTAGCAGGGCCGCACCGGACAAAGCGACCCCGCCCCACACCCGGCACACCGCCGGGACCATTTGAGAACTGAATAACAGGAGGTTTTACACCATGAGAAACAATGATCTGATTGCAACCGCCGTTTGTGCCCAGTACACCCCCGAACGGCTGCACAAGCTGGCCGCCCACTACTACACCGCCAACGAAATCGCCAGCGCCGCCGCAAAAATCATTGTGGAGCCAGGCGAAGACGGCACCGCCCCGGATCCCGTCGAGATCGTAGAGCAGAATCTTTGCGCCGCTCTTTTCCATACCTTCGACGGCTGGAAGCACGACGGCTTGAGCGTCAAGCGTGGTGAAAAGGCCGCGATCCGCTGCAAGCTCTGGAAGTACAAGGACAGCCCCAAGCCCGAAGACCTGCCCGCCGACGCCGATCCGCTGACCCGGGCAGCCGCTGAGCAGGGCGGCGGCGACTACTACATGACCACCGCCTACCTTTTCGGACGCTGGCAGGTCGAGAAGCGAGACCCGAAGAAACCCGCAGAAAAGCGCTTTAAGTCCCTTGATGACATCCGGGCTTATAACAAAATGCTGGCAGACCAGCGCAAAGCCGCAAAGGTAGCCGCCGCCCAGCAGGACAAGCCCCAGCAGACCAGCGCCCCCAGCGCCGCCGATTTGAAAAAGGCAGCGGACAAGGCAAAGCGTGAATTTATGGCCGTTTCCGAAGACGACCGCCCCGCCCAGGCCGCCGCGCTGGAAAAGTGGCGCAAAGCCCGGAAGGCCGCAGAGGACGCAAAGCAGACAGCCACAGCCGCCGCACCTGCCCCCAATCCGAAATCCGAAACAAACCCCCAGCCCAAAGCATCCCCCGCGCCAAGCGCAGACAGCGCCCCGGAATACTGTGAACAGACTTCTTTCTGCTGAATGGGATACCCTAGCAGGGCCGCACCCAGAAAAGCGGCCCCGCCCCACACCCGGCACACCGCCGGGACGATTGAAAATTGAATAGCAGGAGGATTATACCATGAAACTTTCTACCAACTTCACCCTGTTCGGCCTCAATGTCAAGGCGGTTCAAGCCTATCTCAAGGAGCAGGCAAAGGACCGGCGCGGGGTTCGTATCACCTGCCGGGGTGATCTGGTCTATATCATCACGGCATACACTGCGTTCAAGCTGCCCTCTGTCCTGTATGCCGACGTGATCCAGCCCGTGACATTCCGCGAATGCCCCGCCGACGGCGTGACCATCATTTCCGCCCAGTATGGTTTTGAAGTGGAAGAGAACGCACCGGATCTGGTGGACATCTTCAAGCGCCACGCCCCCAACGAAAAGCCCGTTGAGCGCACGCCGTTCTTGCAGGACATCCCCACCGGCAAAAAGAAGAGCGGCCTTGCAAGGCTTTTCCACATCGGGACAACGCCCATCTTGATAAATGCCGACTACGACAGCATGGTGAACCCGGTGCAATTCACCTATCACGGCACGACGCGCGGCTATTCCCCCGTGTACGCTGTCAGCGCCAGCGATCCGACGATCTCCGTTATCATGCTGCCCATCAAGCCCACCGCAGAGGTTGAAACGCTCTGCAAGAAAATGTTTTCCGAATGACCCGCAAGGCCGACGGCATCCCGCCGCCGCTGGTGCAAGCCCAGCCGCCCCGCCGGGGCGGGCGCTCATGGGTCCACACCCAGACACAACAGAATAACAGGAGGTTTTACCATGTCTTGCATTCAGCTTTCCGAAAAGCATATTGCCGCCGTCGCTCACGGTCTGGCGTTCATCCTCAACGGGGCCGGCGGTATGTGCCACCTTGCCGCATCCTACGAGCTGCCGGAGTTGTCCGACGCTCTGAGCGCCTGCCGATATCCGCATGACTTTCTCTTTGATGACCGCAAGATTTACGCCGTTCTCTACAAGCTGAACGATGCCGCATACACTGGCCGCTACCACTTGGAGACAGCCGACGCCGAAGATTTTCCCACCATGCCGGCCATCTTTCCGCACCTGCTCCATCTTCTCGACTGGGATGCAGGGCGCTATACAATCGACCGCGATTTTTACGCATTCACAAAGCTGCTGGACAGTTTCATCTACCAGTGCAACGAAGATGCAACCCGGAACAACCCCGTTCTAAAAGCTCTTTCCGGCACTTCCCGTGCACTGTATGCGTTCATTGTCCAGAATGCCGCCGAATACAACAACGCCGAATGGATCATCTGACCCGCCCCGGACACCTCAGCAGGGCCGCACCGTAAAGCGACCCCGCCCCAGTCCGCAAGGGCCACACGAAAACGCGAACCCCCTACCGGGGAGAGCGAAACGCTTTGAAAACTGAATATTTGGAGGTTTACACAATGGCTATCATCAACGAAAATGCCGCCCGCATCGCAAAGGAGCTTTCTTCTTTCTCTGATTACAAAGAAGGAAGCGCCACGGCAGAGTATAACGCTCAGTGTGCCAACGCTGCCGCAATCCTTGAGCGGGTCAAGCCCCAGTGCGCCACCGAAGACCAGCGCGAGCGCGCCGAATGGCTTTACAATCGCTACTGTGAAACGCTGGCTCTTGCGATCAACCGCGAAAACGAGATCGGGACCCGTTGCCCGTCTGTGCTCATCTGCGGCCCCGCAAACTTTCCTGTTCGCAAGAAAGAGAAGCAGGTAGCAGCGTGGGACGCGAACCGCGAGAACTTCCGCAAAGCTGACCACTATTTGCAGATGCTCAAGCGGGCGCACACGCTGGCTGTCAAGTCCGACGATCCCGAAGTGCTGGATTATCTCCGTGCAAAACTCGACCAGCTCCAAACCGCGCACCAGACCATGAAAGACGCGAATGCTTACTACCGCAAGCACAAAACGCTTGACGGCTGTCCCGGCATCACCGCCAAGACCCGCGACTGGCTGGAAAACGGCCACGCTTTCGCCAGCGGCTCCCCTCTTTCGGTCTACGGCTGTCCGTTCCCGGCTTATGAGCTGCAAAACAGCAATGCCAGCATCAAGCGGGCAAAGGATCGTATCGCAAAGCTGGAAGCGGCCAAAGCTGCACAGCCCGTGGAAGATGAACACGACGGCTACACCTACCGGGAGAACGCCGAAGCAATGCGTGTTCAACTCCGGTTCGACGGCAAGCCGGACGACGAAACCAGGGCACTTCTCAAGCGCAACGGGTTCAGGTGGGCGCCGTCGCTGGGTGTCTGGCAGCGCCAGCTCAACGACAACGGCAAGTATGCCGCCCACCGCGTCATGGAGGTTCTGGACGGCCAGCAGTAAAACGGATACTCTGACGGGGTTGCACCGTAAAGCAGCCCCATCCCAGCCCGCAAGGGCAACACGTCACCGGCCCCGGTATCTATATACCCATACCGGCAAATCTAAAAACTCGAATCCCTACCGGGACGAGCGATAATACATAACACGGAGGTATCCCACATGAAACTCAAAGAGACCCGCATTCTTGACGCTGAGGGCGCACCATGTCCCACTTTGAGCAGGCCTAACCTTAACTCGCCCGTTTTTGTGGGCTTTTCCATCATGAAATAGGAGGTTTTGTTATGTTTAAACCATTTTTCGTTGACTGCTCTGGCAAAAAGCACATTTTCCCGGACGACCGCGCACTGAAGCGCTCACTGGCGCTCGCATGGCGGCGGGGTGAAGACGTCTTCTGTTTCAAGTATCACTTGAAATCAAGCTATACTTGCGGGCGTAGCTATCAGTTAAACTCAATCCAACAGACCCACGATGGTTTTATTGTTTGTTTTGAGTTTGAAAGCCCACTGGGCAAGGAATCCTATTGCTTTTAATCTTACTTGCCCCGGTAGCCCGCCGGGGCATCTTGTGTTATACTATTGCTGTCTTGAATATGCGTTTTTCTGGTGCTTATGTACTCAAACTGAGCATATTTGTATCAAAATCAGGGTTAAGCGTTCAGAAATGAGGTGTTTTTGTGATTGAAGGTGAAGTTTTCGCTCCTTGGCGACTTGTTGCCAGCTTTGCAGACGGCAGCCGGTTATTATTCGATGGTTTGACCGAACAGCAGGCAAAAGCAGCCATGGAGAGCGCCCAGCGGGAGCACGGCTGTATTTCGTGGTGGGATCATGTGACAGACCTGAATTACGAAGATGGTCGTTACTACCGCACGACGCCAGAGCCGCCAACGATCCACGTCTTGAAAATTGACGAATAAAGAAATACCCGGTAGGCCATACAGCCCGCCGGGCATTTCTTTGCTCATTTTTCATTGTTTCGGGTATTCGTGTTTGTTTCTCAGCGGCGTTTTTGCGTTTCGCGGAAATGTTTCACATACGCGTAAGCTTTCCCGGCCTAATTTGCCTTTATATCATACGCGCGAAGGTGAAATGCTTTCACGTTTTTCGTAGACCCTTCCGGGGGTGCAGCGTTTGCATTCTCTAAGCCGGTGTGCTTTACTTACGCGCGTTATACGCACGCACACGGATTTCTTCCGCCATCGGCATCCATTCCAGCGCTTCCGCCATTCGCACAAGTGCTTCCACCTTTTTACGCTTTGTATGTGAAACACTGTAGTCAATTTCGTTTGCCACTTCCTCAAAACTGTGGCCTTTCATCCACAGTCCCTTAATGATCCGTCTGTACACATCATTTAGTGTCCAAATTTGTGCCCAAATCACGCGAGAATCGCCCTGTAAAATAGTTTTTTGGATTTCCAGATTATGCAGACGCTCAGTATATCCCCGTTCCTCTGCCTTTTCCGCGAGGTCTGCCGTGCTGTCACTGTGCCCGCTGCCGTGGGGCATACCGCTGTACTCAATTCCGCGCAGGCAGCTCAATTCTGCTTCGATTTCCGCCTGTTCTTCAGCAATGGCGCGCAGTTTCTTCGGAATATCTGCCGCGTAGTCCAAAATGATCTTTGCATCTTCAATCCGCATCTTCTGCGCCCTCCTGCGGCTCTGCCGTCACTGTTTTTTTGTAGCAGCTTCTTTCTTTGCTTCCAGCGCCGCTTTCCGGCGGGCTGCCTGCTTTTGCTTCACCTGCAAACCCAGAGACTTCTTGAAATACTCCGGGAACGGCTTTTTCTTAGGCTTTCCCATGTTCTGCACCTCTTTTCTGCGGTTTATCTTCCCAGCTCGACAATAGCGCCCAGGCTTTCGATATCCGCCTTCGTTGTCCGGCGCTTTTTCAGCGCGGCAAAGATCATGCTCTTGTTTTCTGCGTAAAAGTTCGCCCCGACCGCAAAATACCGCAGTTCCGGGTTAAACTGCTGCCGAATGCGCAGGCAGAAGATCATGTGACCATCTACCGGCATATCCAGCTCATAGACCGCGATTTGGCCGGTTTCCTTGCTGATTTCGCGGCAAAGAAACACCGCGTTTGTCTCAATTCCTGCTTTTTCTTCATCCGTCACAGCTTTTCACTCCTTCCTGCCTGTTTTGCAAGGCGTTTCCACTCCCGGATTTCATCCTTGCTGTCCGGCGTGATGATTTCCGTGAACTTATAGCCTTTTGGCTCTGCGATCAGGTCAATAAACAACCGGCGGCGGTAAATGTAGTCCCGCTGTGCCCGCCGGGTGAATTTCGACTTGATTTCGATTACTTCCACTGTTCCGTCAGCATACACCAGCACATAGTCTGCCGTATATCGCGCCGCTGGCAGTTTGACATTGCCATACTCCTTTGCGGGCAGCAGGGGAAAGGCAACGTGCGGCGTTGCCTTGATGATTCTGCCAGATTCAATGCCCGGCACCACCACGGATATGTAATACTCGTATTCTCCCCGGCTCTCGAAAGTTTTCCCGATTTTTCCAGCAGACTTTGCTGCATCCGCCAATGTCTGCTGCGCCGGGGCGCACTTTTCCCTTGTCCGCCGGGCAATCTGGGCTTCCGCCTGCGCCCGGTAGCGCGGCGGCAGGTCTTCAAGGCTCAATCTTGTGCTCATGTCTCCCCCTTTACCATTTCCGGCTCAGAATGGCATAGCATTGTGCTTCCGTTACTTCCCAGCCGTCTTCCCGGGTTTGGTCGGACTGGTGCAGTTCCCCCGGATCGTAAACAACGCTCTTTTCCAGTTTCCAGCCCGGGAAACGCTGGCTCCACCAATAGGCGTCATTCTGCATATCGCCGCAGGCGTCCCGAAGTTGTTTTCTACTCCACTTCGTGTCATTGGGTACCTGCTCTTCCGGCAAAATCAGGTTTTTGGTTTCGATGCAGACACGCTCTGTGTGGTTGTAGATATACCCGACCGTTCCGTACTTGCCTTGCGTTGTCTGGTCCGTTCCCAAAATTTTTTTCATGTCAATGCGATCCGCATTCATGGTCCCCAGACTTTCGTATTCATTCGTTCCTGGAATGCGCCGCCGCCAGAGGTCTTCCAGCATTTCGCGCACTTCGCGGCGGTCGATCTGGTCAAGCCCGATGCACTCTACAAAGCCGTGCATATGTAAACGGCCATCTTTGCCCTTGCGCACAGCCCAGAGCATCATTTTGATTTTCTCCCGGGCAATCTTGAACCGCTTGCAGATTGCGGCAATTACACGGCGCTTATAGTTCTTTGTTTCCCGGACGCATCCCAGAAAGTCGTCTGGCAAGAAAACTTCTTCAAACGTCCCGGAAAGGAAGAACCCGTTCTTCGTGAAGTTCGCAACAACCTTTCTTTGCTTTTTCCGCAGGGAAGACATCTTGTTCCGGGCTTTCTGCCTTTCGCCGGACTTCTTCTGCTTCTTCCCTCTGGTGTTCCGTTCCTGCGGGGTAATGGCGTAGAGACACACAGCCATATAACTATCACCACAGATAATCTTTTTTTCTCTGATATAGTTTCTGCGCATCCCTATCACCTCCTGCCCCGGTCAACTTCCTGTGTTTATTTTTCTTCTGTGGACCAGCACAGTCACAGAAATAACGGGTATACAAGCTCCCTAAAGAGGACTTTCGCCCCTTTAGGTTATGCTTTTTTGCCATTTTCTGGCAGTTAGTCTTTCGGTGCCGCCGGGTAGTACATCCAGTGCGTCACGTTGCCGTGTTCACTGAACTTGTCGTCCTTCCCCTCAACAAACCACTGTCCGTTGCCATCGTGGATTTCATAGTGAGCATCGTGCTGGGTGCCATCTGCGCAGTATGCCCACACCTTCATGCTGGTTTCGCCGGAGTAAACTTCATCGCCATCATGCCAGGTTTCATTGTGGGTGGGCGGTGGATCACTCGCCCGCCGCCATTCCGGTACTTCCACTACCGGTGCGCCGTCCAGTTCTTCGATACAAGCTCTAAATGCGCTCTGGATCATCGCATCCACAACCACGTTTCCCGTTTTTGTTTCCATAATTCCCAACAGAATATTATTTCTGACCGGCAGGGCATCAATTATCATTCTTTCGCTCATTTGCTTTTTCCTTTCTTGCAGCGTGTCCCATGGCGGAAAGATTTCTCTGTTTTGCCGATGCCCTCCAAATTTCCTTCCTGCACTCTTTGCAGTAGTGGGAGTTCGGACCAGCTTCAAAAAGTTTTCCGCATCTTTCACATATTTCTTTTGTGCCTGCGAATATTCGTAAGTCAAATCAATCATCTGCTTGTTGCAGCCAGCCAGCAGCAGAACGCTTGCCGCAGCAGATATGCCCGCCATAAAAATTTTTCTCATTTCTTTGTCTCCTGTTTTACATTTAGCTTTACTATCGGCTGCGGCTGATCCGAACGATTCAGCGGCTTGTCAAAGCTCACATTCGTCCAGTCTCCCTCCGGCTTATCATGCCATGCCAGCGCATGACGGATGCCCAGCCAGACCTGTTCTGCCCGGTACGGAATCTCCATCAGGTCGGAGATCGGGGCAGGGAGAGCGTACCGGCGATATAGGTTATCCAGTCCATCCTGCATATCGTTCCGGCGATGGATTGAAACCGTGAAAGCGTTGTCCCGCTGTTCCTTTGTCTTGAACTCATTATGTTTGGCATCGGAATAGAACTTTGCCATGCACAGATCTTCGGCCAGATCCCAGAACTGCCCCATGTGAAGGCGCAAATACCACTCGCAGGCTATTTTTACCGCTTCTGCCACCGGGCGGGTCATGGTTACTGTCACAGTTTCAACTTCCGCCGGGGTGTCTTTTTTCTTGTCCATGCTGTCACCTCAAATTTTGACCGGCATTGCGCCGTATCCGTCGCGCACCACTATGCCGTCTTTTTCTGAAATGTACATCCACGTCTTGAATGGGAAATTTGCAGCCGGAATGCCTGCTTCAAGAGCGGCCTGTTCCAACATCACGCATGGCCCATAGTCACACCCAACGGAGATTTTTGTCCACGCCTTTGCTTCTTTCTCAATCCTCATTGCCAGTTCTTTTTTGAAAACTTCAACCTGTTTCTTTGAGATTTTCTTTGCCGTAGAATCCGCAAGGAGACACGTCACAATAGACGTGTAGCCGTTATCTCCATTGCTATGCGGCTGGTTGGCAGTCACTTTTTCCACCCACCAGTTGACGGCCTTTTCGATGGTTTCTTTGGCCAAAGTCATGATGCTTTCCGCCTTTCTTTAGAAGAGTTCTCTTATCTTTTCCGGCCACCGGCGCTGGCTCCGTTCCAGCTTGCAGATCATCGCTGCCAGCTGGATTGCTTCAACCGCCATGTGGACGGCGCGGTACTGCATTTCCTTCAGGTCTTCTTTCGGGATTTGCAAATCGCCCTTAACTTCGTTCCACAGGCGTTCTTCAATCCACCTGTCCAGCAGATAGCGTTCCACTTCCGCTTCGCTCATTTCCTCCCGGATCACAGCCCACCCTTCATGTGCGCTATGGAACATCGGAAAATTCTGGTTTGCGGCTCTCAGTTCCTTTTTGACCAGCAAACGGACATCTTTTTCTACAGCATCCATTATTTTTCCTCCCTATTTTTAATCTGCTTGGCTTTCTCTGCTGCTTCCTGGGCAGCCAAGTCCTGCAAGTCATCGTGCATCTTTTCGACGATCCTACTCTGCCGTCTTGACATCAGCTCTGCTATGATTTCGTCCAGATCATTCGCCACGTCATCTTTGATATTCATAGGCGCGACCAACGCCCGAAGGATCATGCCGTCCTTCACGGCATAGATAAACCGGCACTCCTGGTTGGCGGGGCGTACACAAATCTGCGCAAACTCCTTGTTCAGCTCACCCTCCACCGGCTTCAACAATTCCGACCGGATAAACCCGACGCTGCCGTCAGGATTTCGCAACGCGATAAGTTCTTCTCCGTTGATAACGATCCGCGTCTTGATTTCAGAGGTAGTTCCTTCATGTTCCGGCTCGTCATCCCACCTCACGCCGTACAGTTTTCCGTCGATGGTGTATTCTTCATGGTAGAAGATGTTCTTCATCTTCTTCTGCGGAATGCCCAGCATAGCGCCCAGCTCTCCCGCGTCCTGTGTTCTGGGATAACCGTCCATACAGTAAAAGGCACTCCCCGTGCCGACAAAAATTCTGCCGCCGTTGTTGATTACCTCACAATGCCCGCAGTTTTTGATCTGGGCAGCCAGTGCGGAAAGTTTCATCTTTTCACCACCTCCACGTCAGGTTTTTCCGTTTCCTTGAATCTCGGATAGAAAGTCATTGCACACATCCGTGCTTCACGAAGCGCCGCGTTCGCAGTCTTCGCATCCAGTTTGTACGGCAGCTGCATCTGGTGTTTCGTGTAGCTGTCAATGCCAAACAGCATAATACTGAACTTTGCCATGGTCTATTTTCGCTCCTTCCAGTTTTTAAGTTCCAAGCCCTCCGAGATAATATCAACAATCTGCCATCCAATCATGATGACTAGTTCCAGCATTACGCATACGAGAAATGCGACCCCAGCCCACATTAGGATTCTTTCTGCCAGCTGAACCATCGTTTCCATTTTCTTTTTCTCCTTTATTTTCATTCAGCATTTCCGGGCTAGAACCGGGTGGGGCCTGTCCCATGCTCATATAAAAAGAAGCCGCCGCGTCGGGCGGCTCCACGCTTTGTCTACGCTCATTTCCCCGTAGGCTGGTATCTGTTCACGCATTCCATATTTGTGCAAAAGCGTTCCGCGCCAATGATTTTTAGCGGTTTCCCGCAATACGGGCAAAACGTCGGCTTAGGTTGCGGTTGGCCTTCTCCCTCTAAACTCTGTTGCAACCGATAGAGTGCGCACATGAACGATCCCGGCTGCACATACAGTACACATCGTTCCCTTGCTCTGCAAATATCGCAATTCATTTTTTACCTCATCAAATACAGCCAGCAGAATTTCACCAGCGCCGCCGGGACAAGCACAGCCGCCACCAGCCAGAGAACAGCTGCCGCGATCACCAGCGCCGCGAAAATTCCGGTCGCTTCTATCTTTCCGATTTTTACTTTATGATCCATGTTTTTAGCCATTTCCCCTATCTTTGAAGTCCACAAATCGATCTTCTTCGTCTATCATGAACTCGTCGGCATTCCACACTTCTTTGCAATCCAGACAATATGCCGTCTGGCATCCAACCGGGCCTGCTGGACTTTTTGTTCTTTTCTTTAGAAGTTTTCCGCGCTTGCCAAGCAGCTGATCGTAAGAAAACATCCAATGATCCGACACGATAATTTGTCCGTCACAGACAGGGCAGGCTTTGCATTCAGTTCCCTCTCTCATTTTATTTTCCCTTTATGATCCAGACCCGGTGTTCGCCGTATCCTTCCCAGTTCAGTGCATCCTCATGGCTGCCAGAAACAGCCACGTCCAGCTTATTGCCTTGAATGGCTGCACCGCGATCCTGCACAACGCGCACGCCAATGTTTTCTATGTACAGAACGGTTCCAAACGGCAGGCTTTCATCTGCTGCAACAGTCAGCCCCGCCGTCACCGGTGCGCCGCTGGCGGTGATGCCGTCGCCGGTGCCGCAAATGTGCGGGTATTCTTCTGTGCAGTATGCCGTGCACAGAAATTTCCCGGCATATTCCTTTGTCAGCCCATCCGGCAGGGCATTTTCACCGGCGGCGTTCTGCAACTGGTCGATAACTTCTTCATCCTGAATTGCCCTGTCCTGCCAGTTTGCTAGACGGGCGGAATAGATAATACGCTGTCCTTCCAGATCGTTGACCCGATTCTCCAAAGCTGCATTCCTTGCACCTCCGATAAGCGTAGCCGTCAGGAGCGCGGCAAGCACCGCTTTATTGACTGTTGACATTTTCACTTCCAAACCTCCTTTTCGTCACCGCGATTGGAAACTCTTCTATTTCACTTGCCCAGCGTGCCGTGCCTTTCCCGTATGTAGTCTCCCACACTAGAGGAAAGCCACCGATTCCGTCAAACAAGCTGCCCAGCGTTGCGCCCGCCGGAAGGTATTGCTTCATTTTCTGGGCGATCCAGAACCATTGCGGAAGCGCGATGCTGTTTCCCAGTGCCTTATAACGCGGGCTGTCTGCCGCCTTGTGCTTTTTCCCTTTGGTGTCCGTCCATTCTCCAATGTCCGTCCACCCGTCCGGGTATCCTTGCAGGCGCTCGCACTCTGTCGGGGTCAGCCTGCGCACGATCCATTGTATCGTCTTTTCTATCACCGCTGCGTCGTGTCTTTCCGCGTACAATGTGCCCATTTTTTCCACTTCGTATCCAATTCCGTTCGCCTTTGCTCCTGCTTTATAGGCAAAGCCAGCGCATAGCCGTTCGCGTCGATACTCCAAAGCTACCGCCTGTGGGTCGTGCATTGTGGTCAACGTGCCGGATGTTTCTTTGCTTACGGAAACATTCGTTTGCCCATTCCCAACGCCATAGCTCGCCGTCAGGATAGCGGTATAGTCCGTCACTCTGCTTTCTTGATCCCCGGTAATGGTCGGTACTGTCTTGCCATCACCGTTTCCCCGTGCATCAAAGACCTTATACGCTACTGCTGGACGGTCAACAGTGTTCAGCGTGTAGCTCTGGTTTTCCTTCACGCCGGAACCATTTGCGCCGGCCGTTTCAGAGCGATCAATAATGTTTCCTGCCAGGCAATAGACCGGCTGAAAAAGGGTCTGATCCTGTAGCGTCGAAAGTGTTCCTGTTTTTTCGGTCTGCACCAGTGCACCTTTGCCGCCCCCGGCACAGCCTGACCGGATTTTCAAGGTGTAGGCTTGCCCCCCCCTGCTGGCCCACCATTCGATCATTTCCAGCAGGGCGGTTTCCAGCAGTTCTTGTAGCTTCTTGCCACGTCGGGATGCTCTGGTCAGGATGCCCCGGCAAGCTTTCGCGCTCAAATAGTATTTCTCCGGCACGTCCACCTGCAAAATCCACGACAAGAGCGATACGTTTTCTTCTCTGGGGCACTCCCCAATATTGAGCGTCGAGCTGTCGCCAAGCCAAGGACCATCCATTTCCGGCAATTGCTCCGGCCTTGCTCCATCTGCCCCCCCTCGGAGGTCTAGGAATTGAAGCGTCTGGTTCTTCCACGCGGGCAAGTTCTTCCAGCACGGCGCGGAAGTCTTCTCCGCCGTTTGAACTGAACGCTCCGGGAACATTTTCCCAAATAACGACAACTGGATAACTTCCATGTGTCGCCCTCCTCATTTCTTTGATGATCCGAACCGCTTCCATGAACAATCCAGACCGTTCTCCTGCAAGCCCTGCTCTGCGTCCTGCAATGGACAAATCCTGACATGGACTACCGAAGGTGATGCAATACACAGGTTCTATCTGGTCGCCGTGTATCTTTGTGATGTCTCCAAGGTGGATCACTTCTTGTCACCCCACCTTGCTTTATGGGGTAAGTCCTGGCACGGGCTGCTGCCGATCAAATAATCTGCCACAATTTCGTCATCTTCTGCCCACTTCATTCCCAGAAAATCCGCAACGCCGAAACTGCCGTCTTCGCAGCAATGCGTTTCATGCACAAGCGGTTGGTTTTCAAGTTCCTTCAACGGCCCAATTCCACTGGCGGCAAACGTCGCATTTGCCGTTGTGGTCCAGGCTGTCTCTTTATCACCAGTTCCGCCGTTGGTGAAGGTCTTCCCGCACAGCCTGCACCTGAACGTCATGTAGTACCCTTTCATTATTCTTCTCCCTTCTGTTTTTTGTTCTTGCACGGGTGGCCGGAATCGAACCGGCTTGTCTGCCGCTTGGGGATCAGGACGGCAGGCAACTTCCTTTCTACACCCGCATATCAAAACCCACCGCGCAAGAGAGGTGGCGCGGTGGGGCGACCCGTTGCGGTCGGGTCTGCTGCCTTTTGCCTGGGCAATTGGGACAGGGCGTTTCTGCGCTCACGCTGCGACGTACCGTTCAGCTTATGCTAGACTGCCATGCGGGCACGGTTTAGGAAATACGGACAGGTCGGATTTTCACCGCCTTATACGGAAGGTTAGCGCTGCTTTTTCAGCATCCGTATTTCCCTGCCAGTTTTGGAAGATGAACAAACCTTGACCGGCTTCCATGGAATATGCGAGCAAAGCGGCACAGGCGGGGTTCGACCCCGCTCCCAGCGTGCTGTGGGCACACCCTGCGCCATATAAAAAGCCGCCCGGCCTTCACACATGACAACTGCTGCTTATCTGCTGAAAACTCTGGCCGGGCGGCTACATTCAGTTTGTTTTGTGGTGTGTCACACTATATTCTTCGCATTCCTTGTTGTACCCATCGCAGGGCGCGCACCGCTGCGACGTGATACGGAACGTATGTTGACACTGTTCACTCTTCTGTTTGCCCTTCTTCGGGGCTGAATTGGTCTTTGTGGATCTAGCAAGGTTCTTCATTTCTTTTGCCTTATATAAGTAGGTGCCAGTGCCCAGTGGCACCGCATTCAAGCGGAGCTTTGGTTGAACTCTGCGTGTCCGGTAACGGCGCTTGTTGTGAACGGCCCATCCCGGTTTTTCTGGCGGTAAAAGCGTATGTGTCAGGTCTGCCAGTCCTTCAGAAAATCGCTTAATATCCTCTGTGATTTTCTCAAACGCATCTTTGATCGTCTGATACATTTTCAGCAGGTCGCCCACCGGGTCTTCGGACCATTCCCGCGTGCCGTGTTCAGGATCGGTCGTCGTCATTGGCTTTCCGTTCCTTCCGCGCCGCAAACTGTGCAGCGCCTTCCGGGTATCTGGTGGGCTTCCCGGTCAGGTCTGCCGTTGCGGCAAACTCCCGCAGGATATGCAGTAGAGGGACAGCAACAACGCCAGTTACTTTCACGCTCATAGGTTCAGCCCCCGTTCTGGTCTTTCCGTGCCTGCTTGTCCACCGCACTGATGATGTGCTTTACCACTTCTTCCATGGGCATATCACCTGCCGGGACCTTGAACATCACGCCCTGCGCCTGACCCGGATTTTCCTTTGCCTGCTTCATTGCATCTGCAACAATTTTCTCCATCATGCTGTCCATGTTGCCGGGCTGGCTGGCAGAAGGATCATTCCGCTTTTCTGCCGTGGCGGCAGTGGCATGGTCATCCTGCTTCTCCGCTGTGTCGGCAGTGGCAACAGGTTCAGCAGCAGGCGCTTCGCCATACTCGCTCTTCCACGCGACTTCAAACACGCTGTCGATGATGTCCTTAGCCACCGTCATAATGGCTTCCGCTTTCTTACGGTTACCTTTGCCGCTGTCCGCAACGGTGTGCGCCACCGCTGCTGCGGCCATAAATACCTGGTTCGCGCCGTCTCCCATCGTTTCTATGTCGATCAAACTTTTGCTCTTCATCTTCACGACCAGCTTTGCAATGTTCTTGCCCATAACACGACTTCCTTTCAGGACGGCACATTTCCGCCCACGTCACTAGTACCAGTGGCTTCATACGAATATTCTTTCAGCTCAATGTCCTGTACGCTGTCTTCATCCAGCCACTTGTTGATGATGTCAAACAGGTATTGCTTGCGCATCTGAATAATATTCTTGTTGGTGGTGCCCAGAGAAAACATCTTGATAGCAACGCTCGCTACAAGCCTGGTCAGTTCATCTCCCTGCCCGTTCATTTCCACATAGACACTTTTCTTCTCCGGCGCATCATGGCCCGTGAAAAACGCCAGAATATGCGTTTTGCTCTTATCCATGTAGCCGTCCCCCTTACGAAGGCAGGCCGTCGTCTGCATCCTGTGGCCTGCTGCCGGTGCCCGCCCGGTCGTCCACAGCAGCGCCAGAGCAGGTAGCACAGTCACCGAAGCACCCGGTGTTCGTGTTCTCTTTCAGCTTTGCCATCGCTTGCGCAATAGCGGTTGCCTTTTCGCCGTGCCACTGGACGCTATGGCCTTTGCCATATTCGATCTCGCTGTTGCGGGCGTTCCATGCATCATCCAGCATACCGTCCAGCTGGTTCTTCATGTCATCCAGCATCTTAATCGCCCGTTCCTTTTCCGGGCTGGACTGCACGATTACGTCAGCCAATGCCATAGCCGCGATCTGCGCGATATCTCCCGCGTGGCCGTCAACCTGAATTTCGACATCATCGCCATCCAGAGCGACAGCCAAATAGGCATCTCATCTTTTCTCCATCTTTCATCCTTTCTCTTTGATGTGAATATTCGGTCTGGTGGAGCATCCCGGAATCGAACCGGTTCCGGGGCTACACCCCCGGACGCGCCTGCATACTCCATAAAACGGGCGGCTTGACAGGCTGCCGCCCACCCATGCGGGCCGCCCTATGTATTCTTTCAGTCCTCAGTAGGTAGGACCCCCGACTGTCGGAATGGCCGGGGCAGCCGTCTGCGTCCCCACGTTTTCGGCTGCATGGTGGGCGTGATCCGGTGCGCCCAGACCGTCGCCGTCAATCTCGCGGGTCGATACCGTTCACCGCCACAAAGACGATCAGCAGGAGCAGCCACATCAGCGCCACCGTCCCGCCGCAGAACGCCGGTGTTGCCAGCGCCCAGCACAGCAGAGCGGTCAGGATCACGGCCAGAACCAGCGTTCCCGCCAGAATTGCGGTCAGCATAATCAGGATCATCTGTTCTTCCCGCCTTTCTTTTTCTTGTGCTGCTGCGTCTGCCGGGACTTTCGGCGGTCTTTGCACGGGCGGCAGTACAGCGTGGTCAGCGTGTCGAACCGGCGGTACGCCCCGCCATCATGCCTTTTCTTGCTGTTGTTCATGTTCCTTCCGCTCCCTCCGCTCTCTGTTCCTCTCGATCAGATTATCCAGCTCTTCCCGGGCCTTCTGCTCTTTCAGCAGTTCGTCCAAGCGCCAGTACCCGTATGACTTGCCCGCTGCGTCCGCCTTGCGCACATCGGCGGTCAGTGGATCAGCGGGCGGGTTCTTATACTTCTTGCGTACCCGTTCCGCAAATCGTTCTGCACAAACGGGGCACCTCCGGGCTGTGACATTATTTGAAAGGATCACCGCCCCGCAGTCAACGCAGGTCTTGATTATCACCGGTCCATTCCCCCTTGTGGTTCTGGATGTAGCGCCGGATATCCTCCGCAAACTTTTTGCGCTTCCTACGCTCTATCACTTCAAAGATGGTGTACATCGCCGCACACACCACGACGACCGCCACCGCCGCCGCGCCCATCATCTGGCACGCTCCCGCTTCAGCTGCTTTTCCAGCTCTAAGCGTTCGCACTCCCAGCGATACCGCCGGACACGCTCTTCCAGCAGGTTCACCTTCTGTTCCAGCTTCGTGGTGTAGCTGATGCTGCACCAGCCCCATGTCAGCAGGGCGGCAATGGTTACGATCAGTGCGAACCATACAACCGGTTCCCGTGCGGCTGCCCGGGCGGCATCCACGCCGTAGAGCCACATAATAAAGTTCCTCATGCCGGTTCACTCTCCTTCTTGTCTTCCGGTGCCTGTGCACCAGCCTTCGCCAGCTTCATGCCCTGAACCACGCCTGCGATATAGGTTGCTGCTTCCGGGTTTTCTGCCAGCAGTTCGGCCATTTCCTTACTCTGGCTCTTGTCCTTCTCGCTCATGCTCTCACGCTCCTTTGTTGTCTGCTCCTTCCTGCCGTGATATAATCAGGGCAGGAAGGAGGTATTATAAATATGTGGGTCTACGATTCACCCATCGGCCCGCTGTACATCGTCCGCACGGATGACGGCCAATACGGATTTTTGTACAACGGCATTATCTGGGAAGCCTGTCCAACTCCGCAGATTGAAGCCGACAACGTGTACTGCCGTGCCACCGGCTGCGCTGCCGCTTCCGATCTGAAAGAGCTTCCTCACGACTTGTCCGAGTGGACATACGTTCCCAGATAATCTTCCCGCGCCCGGTCGAGCACTTTTTCTGCGTCGTCCGGGCGAACTTTGTTTTTGCGGAACAGCCGCACGATGATTTGCGCCATTTCCTCACAGACTTTCTCCCGGTATTCAAGGTCAACGTCTGCAATGCGCGGATCGTATAATGTTGGGTACGCTTCCAGAAACGCTTCGCTGTCCAGCAGTTCTTCCATGATCCGCAGGACCAGGCGGCGTTTCAGCTCCGGCGTTTTGTTCAGAGCTTCCACAATGTACTCCGGCTTTATTGTCATTTCCTTCACCCCCTTTCTGTCGCTCTCGTGTTCGCTAAGTTAACTTTACGAGTTCATTATAGTTTATCAAACTATCATTGTCAACCCCTTTTTCTTCTTTTTTCGTTGACTTAATTAACGCACCGTGCTATTATTATGGTAAAGGAGGTGAAACAAAGGTATGAAAGATAGAATCCGGGAGGTTCGAGAGCATTTTGGACTTAGTATGGAGAAGTTTGGTTCCCGCATTGGCATAGGCAAAGCGTCCATTAGTCTTTTGGAAAGCGGTAAGAACAATCCATCCGTTCAGACCATTACTCTTATCTGCCGGGAGTTCGGTGTAAACGAACAGTGGCTCCGCACTGGTGAGGGCGAAATGTTTGAGCAGACCCGGGCAAGCGTGCTGGATCGGCTGTCCACGGAATACGATCTGAGCAGGGAGCAGCGTTCCGTAATTGAAGCGTTCCTTGATCTGGACCCGCAGGAACGGGACGTGATCCTGAAGTATGTGCATAACGTTTTTGACCGTTCCGCAGAATCCGCAGCCCAGAGCACAGCAATACCCGATAAGGAAGCCCGGCGCATTGCCGAGAGCGACGAGTTCAAAGACCTTCGGGAAAAGAACGAGCCGCCGGAGAGCGAATCGTGTACTACCGCCGGTTAGTTCTTCAACGTGCCGCTTCTGAGTGGCTGAAGAATCACCAGTAAATCCGCGCAAAAAGAAAAAGCCCACCGGGGGACAGGCCCGGTAGGCTTTTTCGTGTATACAAATTATTCTATGGAGGTATTATCTTATGAGAAAAATTTCTGTCTTTGCTGTTTCCTGTGCCGCCGTTCTCCTTCTTTCCGCTTGTGGCAGTTCTTCCAGTTCCGTGCCTGCATCTAGCGGCGCTTCGTCTGCTGTGTCCAGTTCTTCGGAACCGGTTTCTTCCGTTTCCGTTTCATCTTCTGCATCGGTCGATGATGCGTTTTCCGATTTTGAAGCCGCGCTTTCTGAGAACGGTATTACTTATACGGAAAAGGTTCGTATGGCTGCTGAACTTATCGGCGGCGTAAACGGCTACAAATACAAAACGCCCGATTATAACATTGAGGTGTATACTTTCGATCCTTCGTCCGACGCTTATCTGACTACCGAAAAGGACGGCACCGTTATCATGGAAGGCTTTGGCTCATTCCCTGCTTATGCTCACAACGGCATGGTTCTTGTGCAGACCGACAACCTTCCCCAGGAAGTGATTGACCTGTTCAATGCTATGTAAAGGCAAAGCCCCGTCTTTCTCTGTCGAAAAAGGCGGGGCTTTGATGAACGAGTTCTTCTTTTTAATGCAACTCCACTTCTATAAATAGTTGAAAACTATGATATTTTGGAATGAGTTTAACTTTTTCATCTCAAATAGTTGCTTTCGTCTCAAATCCGTGACTGATTAGACGAAAGTTTTTACCGCTTGAAAGGTGGTATAGTATGCCAAAGAAAAATCCATCCGGCGGCAAGCGGCTTGTTGCCTACTACCGCTACAGCGGCGGCAGTCATCAAACGGAGCAGTCCATTGAGGGCCAGCGCCGGGACTGCGAAACTTACGCCCGTATCCATGGCATGGTCATCCTGCATGAATATATTGACCGGCATATCTCCGGCAAGACGGACGACCGCCCGGAGTTTCAGCAGATGATCGCCGATGCCGGGAAAGGGATGTTCGACTATGTGATCTGCTGGAAAACAGACCGCATCGCCCGCTCCCGGTATGACAGCATCGTCTATAAAAAGAAGCTCCGCGACAACGGCGTGGAGCTGCTCTATGCCGCAGAAGCCAACGTTGAAGGTTCCGGCGGCATCATTGTAGAGGGCTTGATGGAAGCCCTTGCCGAATACTACTCTGCCGAACTGGCCGAGAAGGTGCGGCGCGGTATGCGGGAAAGTGCCTTGAAAGGCAAGGCTATTGGCAGTTCCCGCCCCCTTGGCCTTACCGTTGACAAGGACAAGAAGTATATCATCGACCCTGCCGGGGCTGCCGCTGTGCGGTATATCTTTGAGCAGTACGCCGCCGGGGCTGCGTCCTCTGCTATCGTTGCGCACCTGAATGAACAGGGCTTGTGCACCAGCCGGGGCAACCCGTTCAATAAGTCCAGCGTGGTGCGTATCATTCAGAACGAGGTGTATCGGGGCGTGTATGTCAGCCCCAAGTTTGACGTGCGCATTGAGGGCGCAGTACCGGCCATTATTGACGACGATCTATGGGAGAGGGCGCAGAAGATGTTTATTCGTAACCGCCAGAGCCGTTCCCCGCGCAATGACCGCGCAGACTACATCCTGTCCGGCAAGCTGTTTTGCGGCGAGTGCGGCACTGCCATGAAGGGCGTGTCCGGCCACAGCAGCAACGGCGAGGTGTACTTCTACTACAACTGTCCGTGCAAGGACTGCCACCGCCGGAACATCCCGAAGGACGAGCTGGAAGGTCTGGTGATCCGCACCGTCTGTAACGACGTGTTGCAGCCGGACGTGATGAATCGCATTGCAGACAGTGTGATCGAAGCCCAGACCGCCGAACTGAACCAGCCCAACCCGGAGAAGGAAGCATTGCAGCACGAGCTTGCCGACGTGCAGCGCAAGGCAAAGAATCTGCTGGCCGCTTTGGAGAACGGCACCGCCGGGGCTATGCTGACCAACCGCCTTGCTGAACTGGAACAGCAGGCAGACACGCTGTCCTATCAGCTGTCGTCGCTGGAATCTGAGCCGAAGTTCCCGGTCTTCTCCAAGGAAGAAGTTCTGTACCTGCTGGAACAGTTCCTCATTGCCCCCAGCGAGAAAACCAAGGCATACCGCCGCCGCCTGATCGACACCTTTGTCAGCAAGATCGAGGTGAGCAACACGGAACTGACCATCTATTTCAACATTGCCGAGGAAGATTGTGGAAAAATGAAAAAAGCTCCCCAGTCGAACCAGCCCGAAGGCTGTTCGACTGAGAAGCAAATGGTCCGAGTGGCGAGAATCGAACTCACGGCCTCTTGAACCCCATTCAAGCGCGCTACCAAAACTGCGCTACACCCGGATATCTGCAAGCGGTTATCGCTCACAGCTCAATTAGTATACTTGATTCAGGGTGTTTTGTCAAGCTTTTTCTGCCAGATTTTTGCAAATAAATTTTCAAAAATCCGGCTCGTTTTCCTGCAGCGGCTGATCCCTTGCGGGAAACGTTTCAAATTCAACAGTGGCAAGTGCAATTGCAAACACACTCTCGGCACCGGCTGCCAGCAGCGCCTGTGTGCAGGCTGCTGCCGTGGCACCGGTGGTGATCACATCGTCTACCAAAAGCACCTTTCTGCCCTCCACAAGTTCCGTGTCCGTCACCCGGAAGGCACCCGCCACATTGGCAAGGCGCTGCTCAAAGGGCAGGCCCGCCTGATGCCGCTTTGCACGAGTGCGGCCCAGTGCTTTCGGGTACAGCGGTATCCCCAGTGCGCGGGCCAGCGGCACCGCCATGAGCTGCGGCACATTGTAGCCGCGCGCTCTGCCGGATGCCGGTACGGGAACGATGCAGTCGTACCCAAGGGACATGCCTTCCACAAGCTCCGGCACCGGTTCTGCACCGGCCATATGCATCTCGCTGCCAAAGGCCAGCTTTGCCAGCCAGAGGCCCAGCTCCACCGCCGCCCACGGTGCAGCATGGTATTTTGTATGCAGGATGCCGCGCCGCACACAGCCCTCATACCGGAACGGTGCTGCTGCACCGGTCAGTTCCCCTAAATAATGCTGAGAAGCGTCCAGCCGCATTCCCGGCTTCCTGCGCAGCTCTTCCAGCTCCGCGGCACAATCCGGGCAGACAGGCACACTGCCCAGCACCCGATCACAAAACGGGCAGCGGCGCGGATACACCAGCTGCCTTGCCCCGCGCAGAATGCGGCGCGGGACGCTGTAATAATCCATCAGTCCTTTTTGACGGCCACGATCACACGCACGCGCTTGCCCGCAGCACAGCCAAAGTTATCGTACCAGCCGGTCAGGTAGTAGCCCTCCGAGTTGACCTCGGTCAGCTTGGTGGCGTAGTACTGACCCTTGTACCACAGATACACCTGTGCGTCGTCCGCCATCTCAAAGCGGGTGCCGTTGCTCATGACCGACGCTGCACCCACCTGATCGATCTTCATGGGCATGAGCTGGACCATCGTCCGCACGCTGCCGGTCGTCTCTCTGCGGGCTGCAACACCACCTACCAGCACCGGATATTTGACGTTGGTGGTGAAAGCTACCTGCGAACCATTGACATAGCACACATAGGTAGCACCGCCGCCAATATAGCGGAAGATGGACGCATACGGTTCACCTACAAGGCTGCCCACCTGCCGCAGACCAAGGCTGAGCAGGCTATCCGTGTTGGCTGTGATCTTCTGCCACAGAGTGGAGAGGATGTCGCCGTTGATCACACCCCACAGCACTTCGCTGGTGGTGGGCACCAGAACATCCTTCAGGTCGTCCACGATCTTATCCTGCGTATCCGTGCTGTCGCTCTTGCCGGTGGAAATGATTTTGGCCAGCGTCTGCAGTTCCGAGTAGTTGACTGCCACATTCTTGATATCATCCAGCACGCCGTAGGTCCACAGGTCGCCGGTGACATCATTCAGGATCAGGCGGTCGATCTCGCCCTTCTCATTCAGCGTATAGTAGCGGACATTCAGAAGATTCAGGTCTGTCCCCGCTAGGCGGCTGGGACGAACCGTCCCAGCCACACCCTCCGCAGTTGTATCCAGAATCTGCACATCGTCGGCAAGGGCATAGCTGCCCAGTGCCGTTGCATCTGCATTGACCTTGCCGGTAACGACCTTGTTCTCGATGCCGCTCACGGACTCGCCTTCCGGCGTTACGCGGATCTCTACCAGCCAGCCCTTTGGGTAGTTCAGGCTTTTGTCCACATTCACAGTGCGCTGAACACCATCGGTGCACATGACAGCCACGCGCTGCAGCACATCCGCGCCGTTATCTTCCACAAGGCTGCGGGCTGCGCCCTGCACCACGCCGTAGAACACCTCGTCGGCCTCTGCGCCGGTAATAACATCCGCCGCCTCATTGTTCATGCCCAGCAGCAGAGTGACCACTTCGCCCACGCCGCCGCCGTTCAGGCTGGACACCTTGGAAGCCACTGCTGTGCTGCCCAGCTGATAGCTGGTGCCCGCCACGGTAACGGCCGTGGGTGCGCTGGCGCTGGGCGAAACGGCAGTGATGCGGCCTGCTGCTTTGCGGGTGTAGATCCATACAGTCTGCAGACTTTCGCTGTAATAATACACATCGTAACGGTTCAGTTCTGCAGAAGCCGAGACCTTATCGTTGCGGTAGATGCTCACCGGCGTAAAAGGCAGCTGGGTGCCTTCCGCTGCCACAAAGGGTCCCTTCAGGCTCTTGAGCATTACCGTGGAGGTGTCCACCTGACCGTTCGAAACCGTAAAGCCCAGGCTGGTACCATAGGCGCTGCCAGAGGCGGTGTTTGCCGTGAGGGTGTTATACAGCAGCAAAGCACAGTCCTCATAGTTCATGGCCTCGCTCTGGCTGCGGTTCAGCTGGTTACGCAGGCCCAGTTCCTGCGCCTTGTTCAGCTGTGCCGTCGGGAACACGCCGTTGAGGTCGGTCATTTTATAGCCCAGCAGCTTGAGCGCTGCGGTGCAGGCTTCTTCCAGCGTGACCGTATTATCCGGGCGGAATGTACCATCAGTATAGCCGTTCATCCAGCCCTGCTGTACCGCAATGCGCACATAGGGTGCCCACTGAGAGCTGCCGGGCACATCCTTATACAGTGTGCCCAGATTGCCCTGCTGGCTGGCGCTTTCGCGGTAGGCCGAAAAGGAGACCAGCATCTTGGCAAATGCACCGCGGGTGACGGCAGCATCCAGACTGCCGGTCTGGCTGGTATCCATAGCGCCCAGCGTGATGGCCGTCTGGATGGCCGAGTTGTTCAGGCTGGCCGCCGATGCCGGAAGCACCAGCACGGATACAGCCAGGCATGCTGCAAGCAGACATGCGAAAAGACGTTTTTTCATAGGTATATTCCCCTTCCTTGGTGTTTTGCAGTCCGGCGCAACGCCGGCTGAGAAGAGTTCAGTCATAGCGCAATGCTTCAATGGGGTTGAGCCGCGCTGCGCGCTTTGCGGGCAGGTAGCCGAACAGCACGCCAATCCCCACCGAGATGCCAAAGGCCACTGCGATGGAATTGAAGGACGGGCTGACCGTGACCGTTGTGCCGCTGGTGAACATGGGCAGCACCTTGTTTGCTCCCATGGATACGATGTAGCCCAGTGCAATGCCCAGTGCGCCGCCGAGGGCCGAGGTGGTGGCTGCTTCCACCACGAACTGCGACAGAATGGTGCGTTCCTTGGCACCCAGTGCCTTGCGAATGCCGATCTCGCGGGTGCGCTCAGTCACCGACACCAACATGATGTTCATGATGCCAATGCCGCCCACCAGCAGCGAAATGCTGGCAATGCCGGTCAGGATCACAATGACCATGTTGATCATGTTGTTCATTTCCTCCAGCCACTCGCTGGCGCTATAGACATAGTAGCCGTTATCCGAGCCAAGCAGGCGCTGCAGTTCGCTTTCCACCGCAGACTTTGCTTCGTTGGCGCGGCTCTCATCCTCCATGACCGCGGCATAGTTGTTCACCGTGCTCTGGCTGGAAAGGCGCATGGCCGTGGTATAGGGCAGGTAAACGCAGTCGTCATCGCTGCCCTGCTGCATGTCCGGATCGCTGACTTTGGCCGCCAGCACGCCCACGATGCGGAACTTGTTGGCACCGATCTTGAGCGTCTGGCCAAGGCCGTTGCCACCAAAGGCCACACGGTTGAGGTAATCGCCGATGACACACACATGCTTGTTATCCTTCATATCCATGTACTGCAGGCCGCGTCCCTGCGCGATCTGGTAATTTTTCATGGCGGAATAGTTCTCGTCCACGCCGCTGATGTTGGACCAGCGGTAGCTGGTAGTGCCGATCTTCAGCGTGCCGCTGCCGCTGAAATCGATCTGCGGCGAAATGGACTGGATCAGCTCCGGGTACTCCGTGGGCAGCTTGTACATTTCCTCCACCGAAACGGTGCGGGAGCCGTTGCCCCACACCTGCACCGAAAGGGTGTTGGTACCCAGTGCCGAAAAGCTGTCGCGCATGCTTTTGGTCATGCCGTTGCCCAAGCCCACGATGACGATGACTGCCATAACGCCGATGATGATGCCCAGCATGGTAAGGAAGGTGCGCAGTTTGTTGCTCCACACGTTCTGGATGGCCTGACGGAAGGTCTCAATGATCATGCTTTTTCCTCCTCATCCGGCAGCAGCGTGGGCTGCACCACGGCTTCCGGTGCATGGGCATCGCCATCGTAGACCACCCGCCCGTCCTCCAGACGGATGATGCGGTCTGCCTGCACCGCAATGGAATTATCGTGGGTGATGAGCACCACGGTGTGGCCCTCATCGTGCATCTGCTGCAGCATTCCCAGCACTTCGCGGCCGGTGTGGCTGTCCAGTGCGCCGGTAGGCTCGTCGGCCAGAATGACCGCCGGGTTCCGCACCAGTGCCCGAGCGATGGAAACACGTTGCTGCTGGCCACCGGAAAGCTGGTTGGGGCGGTTCCTGAGCTTATCGCCCAGACCCACCTGCTCCAGCACCTCTTTGGCCCGGGCGTGGCGCTCGGCGCGGCCGATGCCCGCATACACCAGCGGCACCTCCACGTTCTCCATCAGGTTGAGCCTTGGCAAAAGGTTGTACTGCTGGAAGATGAAACCCAGCATCTCGTTGCGGACGGATGCCAGCTCGTTGCGGCTCATCCGGCCAACGTCTTTTCCGTTCAGGCGGTAGGTGCCGTGGGTGGGCACATCCAGACATCCGATGATGTTCATGCAGGTGGATTTGCCGGAGCCGGACTGGCCCACGATGGCCACGAACTCGCCTTTTTCGATTTTCATGGTGATGTGGTCTGCAGCCTTTACCGTGGTGTCACCCATCTGGTAATACTTGCACACCTCATCAAACTCGATCAGAGCGCTCATGCATTCCTCCTGTGTCAGCCCAGATAGACCACGCCGTCTGCCTGAGACGGATTCACGTCATCCCCTGCGGAGCCCTGCTTTTCCTCGGCTTCCACAGGCTCTTCCGCCGGTACGGTCCCGTTTTCCGGTTCTTCTTCATCGACCATGCTGTTCGCAGCATCGGCGCCTTCCTCGCCCTCGGTGCCCTCTGCATCCGCCTCGTAATAGCCGCCGTCGTCATAGTACGTATCGGTACTTGCTGCGGCAGAGTCGTAAGCCACCGTGTCATTGCCGGTCAACCCGCTGACGATCTGGGTGTAGTTGTCATCGCTGACGCCGGTCTTGACCGGCACATACACATAGCCGTCCGGCGCGATCATGCCCGGGTCTGCGTTGACTGCGCTGGGGGAGTCCTGCGTGACCAGCACATAGCCGCCGCGCACGATGGCAGCGTTGGGCACGGTAAGGGTATTCTTTGCCTGTGCCACCACGATCTCAGCATTGGCGTTCATGCCCGGGCGCAGGCCATCGGTCTCATCAATGCGCACCTTGACCGGGTAGGTGGTGGTGCCGCCATTGGAGGTACCCTTCAAGGAAACACGGGTCACAACGCCGGTATAGGTTTTGTCCGGCACGGCATCCGCCGTGACCTGCACGCTCTGACCCACCGACAGGCTGCTGACCTGCAGCTCGTCCACGTTCAGGGTCATCTCCAGATAGCTCAGGTCAAAGATCGTGCACAGGTCCGAGCCGGCGGACAGCGCGTCCCCGGCCTTGGCATTCTTTTCAATAATGGTGCCGCTGATGGGCGAGGTGATGGTGTAGTTGTTCATGGCCTCCTGCAGATTGTCCATGTTCAGCTCGGCGCTGCGCAGGCTCTCGGCGGCAGACTGGATGGCCTCGGTCAGGTCCTCGCCGCTGATCTGCAGCACGATATCGTCCTTGTTCACGGCTCCGCCTTCCGGCACATTGATGGCCGTCACGGTACCGGCGGCAAGGGCAGTCAGGGTGCGCTCTGCCTGATACTCAAAGCACTTGGCGGCAATGCAGTTCACGCCATTGATGGTTGCCGTTGCTGCCTGCGCAGTGGTCAGGCCGCCTGCATTGCGCACAGCAATGGTCACGGTGCGGGTGAGCAGGTTGCCGGTGCTCAGAGCATCGGTGCCGGTCACAGCGGTCACGGTGCCGGTCAGCATTTCAAAGGTGCCGTCCAGCGTCACCTCTGCGCTCTGGCCCACCGAGAAGGTGGCGGCATCTGCTGCCGGGAACTCCAGCCGCAGCACCATTTTGGAGCTGTCACGGATGACCGCCACTTCCTGACCGCTGGTCACTTCGTCGCCCTTGGCCACCTTGAGGGCACTCACAACACCTGCCACCTCGGCGCGGACATACTGGCGGTCTGCCGTCTTGTCGTAGCTGCGCTGTGCCTGCTGCAGAGCAATGGACGCCTGCTCCGCCTTGGTGGTGGCATCAGAGGAGTCCACTGTGTACAGCACGGTGCCTTCCTCCACGATGTCCCCTTCCTCAAAGCTGCTGGTCAACACCTTGCCCGCTACCAGCGACTTAACATTATATGTATTGGCAGGGTTCAGAGTGCCGGTTCCGCTGAGGGTGTTGGACACATCCCGTTTGGACGGCGAGACCTGCACATAGTTGATGTCCGTATTGGCGTTCTGTGCCTTGTCCGGGCGCAGGATGAACCATCCGCCCAGCACGGCCACGCACACTACCGGCACCATCCATTTCCAGTTCTTGCGGAAAAAGGCTGCTGCTTTGCCGCCCTTCGCTGCGGGCTTTGCCTCACCCGCAGCCGTCTGCTGTACCGCAGCATCCTGCTTCTTTTTAAAGATCATGCTTGCTGTTTCCTCCTGTATCTTTCAGGGCATGCCCTGGTTTCGGTATCGGGCGCAGGCTTTGCAAAAGCGCGCGATAAAGAGTTTATTGTTAGTTTATCGCATTTTCGTCTATTACACAAGCGTCTAAATTTTGTTTTGACGCATTTGTGTCAAAGTTTTACCCAACTTTCACACCGTGCCCTCTTTTGCCTTCCAGACAAAACAAAAGAGACAGTGCCCCGCTCTTGCAGGGTACTGCCTCTTTTTTTGAAGCACGATCTTTATTCAGCTGTAGTTTCCACTACCACATACACCCCGGCAGGGACGCATGCAGCCCATGCGCCGTCCTTGTCCAGCCAGCCGAATTGCTCGCACACATGGTCCGGGCACTGACTGTCCAAAAACGCGATGGCACCATCCTTTACCTGCAGATGCACGACATAATTGCCCATATCATACAGGTAATCGTGGTCTGTATCCAGCGGCAGAGTCTCGGTGATGCCATCGCCAAAATCGACGGTGGCCTGCAGGCCGCTGCCCTTGCTGCTGTGTGCTGCGCGCACGCCGAAATACAGCGCTGCTGCCAGCACAAGGATCACTGCAGCAAAGATCAGGTTCTTCATCCATGGCTTCAGGCCTTTGGAGCCGGAAGCGTTTTCAGGTGCTTTGCGGGTACTCATGCAGCGTAGTCGCTGGCAGCCTTACCTGCAATGCGGCCAAACACGGTGAAGTCTGCAACAGCGTTGCCGCCCAGACGGTTTGCACCGTGCACACCGCCAGTGACCTCACCTGCTGCAAACAGGCCGGGGATCACAGTGCCGTCCTCCTTGAGGACTTCGGTGTTGGTGTTGATGGTCAGGCCGCCCATGGTGTGGTGCACACCGGCAGTGACCTTGATTGCATAGTACGGAGCAGTATCCAGCGGGTTTGCAAAGCTGGTGCGGCCAAAGTCGGGGTCATTCTTGGCCTCAACATAGCCGTTCCAAGTCTTCATGGTCTCGGCAAAAGCAGCCTCATCAACGCCCATTGCCTTGCCCAGCTCCTCGTAGGTCTCGCCGGTCACGGTGTAGCCCTTCTTGATGTAGCCCTGAATGACGCTGGAAGCATCGACCATAGCCTGATCGACCACCAGCCAGCTGTAGCTGCCAGTCTGAGCGATCTCAGCAGCAGAGACCACGTCACGGGTGCCTACTTCGTCGATGAAGCGCTTGCCCTCGGCGTTGATCAGCACAGCGCCGTCGCCGCGCAGACCCTCGGTGATCAGGGCAGCGGTGTTGGCCTCAACGGTGGGGTGGATCTGGATTTGGTCCATATCCACGGTGCCAGCACCGATGGCGGTGGCCATCTCAATGCCCTGACCCTGAGCGCCGGCAGCGTTGGTGGTCATGAAGCCCTTCAGCTCAGGCTTGTACTCGACAACCATGTCCAGATTTGCGCCGAAGCCGCCGGTGGTCAGCACCACAGCCTTGGCGTTCACAGTGACGGTCTCGCCGGTAGAACCGGTGGCCTTGATGCCCACAGCAGCGCCGTTCGCATCGGTCAGGATCTCGTTGGCGGTGGTGTTCAGCAGGATCTGAACGCCAGCCTTCTCACAGTTCTCCTCCAGCAGGGGGATCATGTAGGAACCGACAGAAACGGTCTTGCCCTCTGCGTCCACAGGGCGATGGATGCGCTTGACGGATGCACCGCCAAAGCTGGAAACGCTGTGCAGGGTGATGCCGTGCTCGTCCAGCCAGTCGATGGCATCAGCAGAGTTGGAGCACAGGGTCTCCACCAGAGCAGGGTCGTTGATGCCCTTGCCGCCGATCATGGTGTCCAGCTCCATCAGCTCAACAGAGTCGAAGTAGCCGGTGGGGTTCTTCTGGTACTCTGCCCACTGCTCAGAGACGGTCTTTGCCAGAGCGGTGATGGTCTCGTTGTCAGCGTACTTTTCAGCAGCGGTCTTCAGGGTCTTTTCGACACCGGCAGACTCGCCGAACTCGTTCTCATCCTGATACACGGTCTTGCCGGCGTTCATGCCGCCGGTAGCGCGCACAGAGTTGCCGCCCACCATGGCCTGGCTCTCCACGATCACAACGCTCTTGCCCTCGGCAGCAGCGGTGATGGCAGCGGTCATGCCTGCGCCGCCTGCACCCACGATGACAACGTCAGCGTCAACGGTGGAATCCTCGGCCTTGGTCGCGTCGGCCTTGACCTCGATCTTATAGTCGTCAGCATTCAGGCCGGCGGCGGTCAGGGCAGCGGCTGCTGCCTCCTTGATGGCGTTGGAGGTGATGGTCGCGGTGGACACGCCGTCCACGGCGATGCTGCCGGTCTCAGCGATCTGAGCGGGCAGCTGCTCCAGTGCCAGCGTACCGATGCCGGGGGTCTCGTCCTTACCCTCAGCGGTGCAGCCGGTGATCTTGCCGTCTTCCAGCGTCAGGGTAACGGTAACGTCGCCGCCCATACCCTTGGCAGTGCCGGTGAAATCGCCGGACACGCCGCCTGCGGTGGAAGCGGACTTGCTGCCGCAGCCGTAGCCCAGCAGACTGACACCCACAACAACCGCCATGGCCAGCGCAGCCACGCTCTTGCGGATCTGATTCTTTTTCATTGTTTCTTCCTTCTCATATTCGGGTTGCTTGTGTTCGGACATCTATCAGCAAAAAAGGGGGAGCTGCTCATTCGGAAAGCAGCTCCCCCTCGCTGAAACTTAGAAAAGACTTAGGCGTTAGCCTGAGCTGCAGCAACAGCGCATGCGACGGTAGCGCCGACCATGGGGTTGTTGCCCATGCCGATCAGGCCCATCATCTCAACGTGTGCAGGCACAGAAGAAGAACCTGCAAACTGAGCATCACCGTGCACACGGCCCAGAGAGTCGGTCAGACCGTAGCTTGCGGGGCCTGCGGCCACGTTATCGGGGTGCAGGGTACGGCCCGTGCCGCCGCCGGAAGCGACGGAGAAGTACTTCTTGCCGTTCTCGATGGCCCACTTCTTGTAGGTGCCGGCAACCAGATGCTGGAAGCGGACGGGGTTGGTGGAGTTGCCGGTGATGGAGCACTGAACGTCCTCCTTCTTCATGATGGCAACGCCTTCCATAACGTCGTTTGCACCGTAGCACTTGACGGCTGCGCGCTCGCCCTCAGAGAAGGGGATCTCCTTGACGACGGTCAGGGTCTGAGTGGGGATGTCGTACTCAGTCTGAACATAGGTGAAGCCGTTGATACGGGAAATGATGTAAGCTGCATCCTTGCCCAGGCCGTTCAGGATGACGCGCAGGGGGGTCTTGCGGACCTTGTTTGCGGTGCGGGCGATGCCGATGGCACCCTCAGCAGCTGCAAAGGACTCGTGGCCTGCCAGGAAAGCGAAGCAGGTGGTGTCCTCGCTCAGCAGACGAGCGCCCAGATTGCCGTGGCCCAGACCGACCTGACGCTGCTCAGCGACAGAGCCGGGGATGGTGAAGGCTTCCAGACCTTCGCCGATGGCAGCAGCACACTCGGCAGCATCGGTCAGGCCGCGCTTGACGGCGATAGCGGTGCCCAGGGTGTATGCCCAGACAGCGTTATCAAAGCAGATGGGCTGAACGCCGCGCACGATCTTGTCGCAGTCGATGCCCTTTGCGAGGAGCATCTCGTTGCAAGCGTCCAGAGACTCCAGGCCGTTAGCCTTCAGGCATGCCTCGATTTTCGGCATGCGGCGATCCATAGATTCAAAAGTTGCCATGAGTTGTTCCTCCTCTCTTATTCCTC
>ERZ791631.105-NODE-105-length-90397-cov-5.511379_pt1 | contig 90397 bp, 94 predicted proteins | sample MGYA00509961_ERZ791631 | MGnify/ENA primary metagenome ERZ791631 (study PRJEB30046, sample SAMN00715248) | human gut metagenome | study: EMG produced TPA metagenomics assembly of the A metagenome-wide association study of gut microbiota in type 2... | reverse complement strand
TTCACCCACTCTTTCGCAAAAAGCCTTGTATCGGATTTCATTCTTCTTGTCCGTAGATGCCGGACCCGGGGAGAATACGATATCTGTACACGTCTTGCCATATTGCTCTTTCATGCTTGATGCGGTCATCCGGGCAACTTCCTCGTAAGCCTTTCCATCCTTGAAAGCATAAACAAGGTTTCTATCGGCAATTTCTTTCTCGCCCACATTCCGAATACGTTTAGGGAAATACTTGCAGAACCAAGTCTGAGGCTTGTCCAACTGTTTTTTGATGTTCTCGTCAATCTGTGCCATATGCTCTGAATCTTTTTCCCTTTTGTTTCAAACTTTCCGGCTTGCCCAAGGGATATTTTTTTGCTTTTCCAGCGTGTTGGCAGGCAATAAGGCAAATGAGGGAACAGCAAATACGCTCAACCCCGTTTGAGGAAGATTTGACGTTCCCGGTTTGACGTTTGGTAATGCCGACAGAACCTTTGCAAAAGAATATCCGCAAAGGCAGGCCGGACTGAATCGCATGAAGCAGTGGAAAACACGTCATCGTGCGATAGTTGTAAAAAGATTTGACCGAACTTTCAATGGCATGGCCGTAAGCGGAGATATGCAAGTGCCGTAGCGAAGTCTCGATTAACCTGCATATCTCAGCAGGCGGTCTTGCCATGTCCGGTCCAAAGCAGGCTGTCGTTCTTGGCAAATAGCAACCCGTTGCCATGAGGTAAGAATGTCTGTATGCCTGTGTTTACCAAGCATACTCTTATAGACACTCCTCCAATTATATTTCAACGAATGAATCCCCATACTATAGACTAAGTCTTTGTGTATTTTCAAAAAATAATATGTACACATTTCATGGTTGACAGTGTTGACAAAGCCTAAAAGACATCCTATCAATGACTTCACATAAAATTGATGCGTTGACAAACGTTGACAAACGTAGCCACTTTTTCCATTCCCCCTAAAATCCGGTGCCAAGCGTTGACAAAACCATGTATCTATACTTTTTATACTTCTATTGAAGAAAAAAGATAATAGATTGTATTACAACGGCTTTCAAATAGTATTTTTACGACAATCAAGCGTTGGCTCCTTTGTCAACGCTGTCAACCCTCAAACATATACCCTTCTCATTTTCACGAAAAGCTTCACCCGTTTTTCCATCATCTTCCATGCCGATTAATACCACGTAGCCATCATTCCCGCATACTTCCACCAAATCCTTTCAATTCCATAATATTCCAGTATTCAACGTATTGCCCAATCATTTGCATAGCCGTACCTTTCAAGCAAAATTATCTCAGGAATGGATTTACATGCGATTTTTACAGGAATTATCCCGGAAAGGCTATACTCGGTAAATGAAGCCGCCCGTTATCTCGGTGTCCACCGCTGCACCATCTATGCCTACATCAGGCATTCGGAGAGGCCGCTTCCGTTTGTCAGGCAACCGGGCAATATGAGGATTGTATTTCAAGGCAGCGACTTGGCTGCGTACAAGGCGGCCGGTCTCCCAAAGAAAGGGCGTAAGCGGAAAGATGGCATACGGTAGTACCTTACATTATTATATATTGTTACCTGCCATGTGGCAGGTAACCCGTTACTTGGATGAACGGAAATGTCAAAAAGATTGTTCCAACTTCAGGATTGCATCAAGAAGCCTATCAATCATCTTTTCTGCCTCCTCCATATCTTTCACCACGTCTTTCATCCGGTAAGGCGCACCGTTTTTGCCATGCCCGGTTTCATCAAGCCACAGGTAGGCTTCCTCGTCCACATCAAAATTATCATAATACTCCTTTATGCTCCCAATCAGGCTATTAAGGTCATCGTCTTGCATCGTTACCGAGAAAGAAAAATCCTGTCCGGCAGGGGTATATTTGGAAAAGGTAAATTCCGTTTCTTGTCGCTCATGATTTATTTCCGTATCTACACTCCAGCCATCGGCTTCGGCACATCGAATTATCAAATCCATTACATTATTCATCGCACACATAATTACATTGTTTTTATGTCAGCCGTGGGTATGATGCCACGACTGACCGATTACTACTCACTACTCGAATCTCGCCAAGAACCGCTGAAGGCGTTTGTCATTCAACAGCCTTAACTCGGTCGGTTGGAAATTCGGCTGTTGCCTTATTTGGAGTTTTCCTAAACCTTGCGCTGTCAAGTCCAGTTCTATTTCTGAAAGTTCATTCAGTGAAATATAGCTGTACTCGTCCTCCATCAGTCCGATTACGATGCCGAAAAGGATGATGTCGTTTTCCTCCGCTTCCCCTTCCAATATGAACCATCGGACAGAGCCAAGGGCAAAGACCGCACGGCAAACCGCTTCTTTTCCCTTGCCGTTTTGGGAATAAAGGGGGAAACCTTTCAAGGCTTCCTCCAGTTGGGGTGTCATTAACCTGCACATATCAATCAAATTCTATTTCATCCTCATACACTTCTATCTCCGCACCACTGCTGAACTGCACGACAAAGCCCCTTGCAGTCTTGGCGACTATTGTACCTCTGCGGTAGCCACGCCAAGGCGTGAGCATTTCGCATTGCCGTCCGTATTCCGGGAAATCTGTTTCGTCCATCATAAATCATTGAGTTTTCATGTTGATATATTCGGGGTCGTAAATGAGGTTCTCCTCCGTCAACCGGTCGTATGCCGTTGCCGCAAGACGGGAAGCCCATTCGTTGCGCTGGTCATAGCTCCCTTTCTGGTAATTGAATGCCAATTGGCGCATAAAGCCGATGAACACCCTGAACATCTGCTGCTGGAGATAGCGGTGCGCCCTGGTCAGTTCCTTGCCAGTTTTGTCGGCGGAACACATCCGTCCGTTCACAAAGTTGGCGAACTCTTGGGCAAAAGCCTTGTCTTGTTCGGAGATTACCTCTCCTGGAAATTCTTGATAGTCCATAATTTTTGATTTTAAAAAGTTATTTGATAATTAGCCATTCCCTTTAATCGCATTCCGCCATTTCCTTGCCGTATGCGACGATTTCATCCATTGTAAGCCATTCAGGTTTCTCATCGAAACTGTTATAAAGTTCAACCATCAGCTTTATTTGCAGATTCACACTGCCAGCCCACAAGCGTCCGATATTCCGATTGCCGCAATTAAGGTAATATTCGCAATCCGATTGTAAACGTCCCAATAGTTTGTACCTGAACACGTCATCACGCTGTAAGACATTGTCTATTACCTTTCTTTCTTCTGAATTTGTTTCCATGTTTGCCATAATCATTTGTTAATTTGATTTTTTTCCCTTTTGTTGAAGCCTTTTGAGCTTCTTGGCCGGGAGAACCGTTTTTCGTGCAAGATTGCCACTGCGGACAAAAGGGAAGATAAGGCAAGTGTGAGGTCTGAGAGTGCGGACGGAATGCCCAAATTTTGAAGTAACGGGAAAATTTGCGGAAGGCTGCCGGCAAACCCTCCGATTGAAAGCGACAGCGGCACTTGACGTTCTTCCTGTCCACAGTACCTTTGCACGGAAAAATGGAATTCTGGCCGGGAAGTTCCAAAGCCCTCAAACAACTTAGTAGAGATTTTTCCATTGCAAGGACAAACAAGCCTTCTTTAAAAAACGATGTTGAAATGAAAACTTTTGAAGTGGAGCTTGCGTAGCCTCAAAGGGTTTCTCTTTAACATCGGCATGGAGTTAACCAGCAACCTCATAGACATACCGGCCGGACTTACTTGGTGTTGAAGGCACGGAGTAAGCCGGGTGACATCATGTGTCTTACAAAATCCTATGAATTTCCTGATACTCCTATGTTTAATCTGTTCTCAGCTAATTGTCCGGGCTGTATCTTTACACTATAAAATGATTCCCATGATAGCAAAAGGATATTACCTATATACATACTTATTACATTAATTTTATGGCAACAGTAAAAGTGAAATTCCGCGCTTCTTCCAAACCCGGCAAGGAGGGAACACTGTTCTTTCAAGTAATCCACGGCAGGGTTACAAGACAAATAGCTACCGGATATAAGATATTCGAACGTGAATGGGATGCCGCCGGTTCGGAAATCATCCTGGCAGATAATGAACCATTGAGACGCGACTACCTATTGTCGGTAAAGGAGGCGTTGGCTGCGGAATCATCCAAATTGAAGGGCATCATTGCCCGCCTTGATAAAACGGGCGATAACTATTCGGTTGAAAAGATTGTAGAACTTTCCAATGCACCGAAAAGCGATGATGGCTTCATTGCGTTTGCCCAAAGGCTCACCGGCCAATTGAAACAAATCGGCAAGAAACGTACAGCCGATACTTATACCACCGTCCTAAACAGTTTCAAGCGTTTCCGGGAAGAACAGGACTTGCCTTTAGACGATGTGGAATCCGCCCTGATGATGGAATACGAAACGTGGCTCAAAGAGAACGGCGTCTGCAAGAATACGGTTTCCTTCTATATGCGCAACCTGCGGGCCATCTACAACCGTGCGGTGGAAAAGGAACTGACCGCACAACGCTTCCCGTTCAAGCACGTCTATACCGGGATTGACAAGACCGTCAAGCGTGCAGTCCCTATAAAAATCATCCGCCAGATCAAGGAGCTTGACCTTACCTTGTCGCCCCAGCTTGATTATGCCAGGGATCTTTTCATGTTCTCATTCTATACGAGAGGCATGTCCTTCGTGGATATGTCATACTTGAAAAAGAAAGACTTGCAGCATGGAATCCTGACCTACCGCCGGCAGAAAACCAACCAGCAGCTTTCAATCAAGTGGGAACAACCCATGCAGGATATCATCGACAAATATGACACGGCAGACAGCCCTTATCTGTTGCCCATCATCCGCGACATGGACCGGGACAAGCGGAGGCAATACAAAAACGCCTCGCATCTGGTAAACAATAAGCTAAAGAAAATCGGGGAGCAACTTGGCTTGGGGATTCCCTTGACAAGTTATGTCGCCCGGCATACTTGGGCGAGCATTGCCAAAAGTAAAAACATACCGGTTTCCACCATCAGTGAAGCCCTGGGACATGATTCGGAAACAACCACGAGAATCTATTTGACATCGTTAGACACCTCGTCTGTGGATAAAGCCAATTCCATTGTATTGAAACTGTTTACCGACAAATAATCAAGAAAGAAGTATTTTTTACACTATTCAGGTCAGTTCCTATCACAGGTTGCCATTTTGTTCTGCAAAACGGCAACTCTCTCATTAAGAGAAGTATTTCGAGTACGAAATTAGAAAAAAAAGACGGAATCACCCAAAGAAACGCTAAAAAACTTATGCTTTGGATGTGGGGTTGTTTTACAAAAACATGAATATGTTTTGCAAATAATCAAATGCGATATTGCTTATCCGTTGATAATCAATTCGATTTTATTTTGCTACCTCTCTTAATGAGAGAAATATCGGTGTAAAGTCAAAAGGTACCATCAAGTACATACTGATAAGCACCACAATTGTTCTTTGAAAAGTAAAGATTGAGAGCGCATCGGACGGATTATAAATATCCAATGATGAATGGAAAAGCTAAAAATAGACAAGTGATTTGTTTTGCAAATAGTTCATTCTCTTTGTAAGAGAAAGACTTCGGTTTGCAAAGATACCGATTTTAACTGAAAAACAAGCATAATACGGTTGCTTTTTCATCAAATAAGAGATTTTCAGTATTACCAAATAGGTTCTTCTAAAACATTTGTTTTGCCAAATAGCTGTTATTTATGAAAGATTATAATTGAATATCAGTTTGTTATTCAATTATTAATCCCTCAATCTTTCTCTTACAAAGAGAAGTACGGAAAAGAGGGTGTTTCCTCGGATACTACTTTATATCATAAAGTGGAATTTATAAGATTGATGAATATGAATCAAACTCGGGCAAAAGCCCGAACTTTTACGGCATTTGATTGTAACTGCATAATAATCAATAGATATAAAGGTTATGCAGGATTAGAAGGTATGTCTTTATATCAAAATTATGCCAATGGCTCAATCCGAAGAACCGATGCACTGGTTTGTCATGCGTGACTTGAAGCGTCCGAATGCCAAAGAACCGGCATATAAGCAATTGGGTGAATTAAGCATAGAGGTCTTTACTCCTTTGAGATGGCATCTGCCAATCAAAAAAGGCAAACGAGTACGTGAAAAAATCCCTTTTATACAGGATTTGCTTTTTGTACATGATACCCGAAAACATCTGGATTCCATTGTGGAGAGAATCCCGACTTTGCAATACCGTTATCAGAAAGGAAAAGGCTATCGTAGCCCCATGACCGTTCCAGACAACGATATGGAGCGGTTTATCCATGCCGTAAGAAGCACCGACAATCCGTCTTATTACTTGCCCGACGAACTGACATCGGCCATGTACGGACGTAGAATACACATCATAGGTGGAAATTTGGATGGTTATGAAGGTGTGTTGCTTTCCACGCGAGGTTCTAAGGCCAAACGCATTCTTGTAGAATTGCCCAATTGGCTTGTTGCTGCGGTAGAAGTCAACCTTGAATATGTACAGTTCTTGTAGAATCGAACAAATAATATGATTATCGCTGTAGATTTTGACGGAACCATTGTGGAACACCGCTATCCTCAGATAGGCAAGGAGATACCTTTTGCCATCGCCACCTTGAAGAAGTTGCAGAAAGAACATCACCTGTTGATTTTATGGAGTGTGCGTGAGGGGAAACTGTTGAAAGAAGCGGTGGAGTATTGCCGCAACCGCGGGCTGGAGTTCTATGCTGTGAACAGCAACCTTCCCGAAGAGGAACAGGAGAGCACCTCCATACGGAGCCGCAAAGTGAATGCCGACCTCTACATAGATAACCGCAACGTGGGCGGGCTGCCCGATTGGGGCGTTATCTACGAACTGGTTCATCGCAAATGGAGCTACGAACGCTATCTGCAGGAAGTGTATGACGCAAAGAGGGAAAAAACTTCTTTCTGGAAACGGATATTTGGGTAAAAATTGTATCTTTGCATCAAACAAACAGAAATAGGAGATAAAAATATGTGTTCGCAATGTCTGATAGATATATAAATTTTTATACCGAGTCGGAACGCCCTCGTGTCTTGCAGGAAAAAGTTTTCGAGCACCTGTTTGAAGTAGCGGAGATAGCCAAGTACGACCGCAAAGAGATGTACGAATACGAGGAAAGTCTGAAAAACTATCGTGATTGGTATAGTGTCATGAAAACAGCGGAGATACGAGGGCTGGAGAAAGGGTTTGAAAAAGGTATTGAGAAAGGACGTGCGGAAGTAGCTAAAACTATGCTTGCCAAGGGAATGGATATTAGTACAATATCCGAATTGACCGGATTGTCTGCGGATGAAATATCACAGGCATGATGAAGATAAGAGATTTTTGGTGGAATAAAATAAAAAGAGTATTTTTGTGATGTTATAAGTCATAAATAATAATGTAACGATGATAAATTCTTTTAAGTTAAAGAACTTCCGTTCATACGCAGAAGAAGCTGATTTGACTTTTGAAGCTCAGCCCTCTGAACTTAACTCTGGAGCTGTAAAGGCTGTTGCTCTCAATGGCGGTCCGGAACTCCATCTGCTGACTGTCGTGGCTATTTTCGGTGCAAATGCTGCGGGTAAGAGTAATGTTATTCACGCTTTGGCAGCTTTGGCTCAGACGGTCGCCAACTCGTTAAGTTATAAATCTTCTGTTGGTTTGCCGGGATGGATACCTTTTTTCACTCCAGAGAAAAGCCGGGAACCGATGGAAGCATCCCTTGACTTCATAATTGAAGGTAAGCGTTACATCTATTCTCTGATACTTGACCCTTTTTATCAGTTGGTTCTTCATGAAGGGTTGGAACTATATATTGATGGTTCATTCAAACAAGTATATGCCCGGACGTTAAATAAAGACAACGATGACCGTTTTACCGGCTATGCGCTTTCATTGGGAGAAGGGTGGTTGTCTGCCACCTTAGACCTTTCTGATATGAATATTCTTGGAAATCAGTTGATGCTCTCATGGTTGGCGACTAAAGAAGCTAACGGCTTGCAACACGTGGCAGAATATATCGGTTCGCTCCAAGTTCTCACACCTGAAACATTGCCTTCGACTGGTCAGCAAATCAGTGCTATTGCTGAAAAAGTTTTCCAACTTAAAAAGATGAATGGGCAATCACCGATTTTCCGCCGTTTTGTCAAAATGATGCAAATAGCAGACTTAGGCATTACGGATGTTTCTCTTGGCTATCATGATGATTCTGATTTTCAATTCCCCGAGTCAGTTTCCAGTGATATTCAAAGGGCTTTTATCAATGAAAACCGTTGGGACTTTAAACTCTTCCACAAAGTAGGAAATCTTGATGAGCCATTAGGATTACCGTTGCGCCTTGAATCTCAAGGAACACAAACTCTTGTTAAAATTGTCCCGTATTTGTTTCAGGCTCTTGAAAACGGCTCGTTTCTTGCTTATGATGAAATCAGCACTGCGGTACATCCGGAATTATTAAAGTTTCTCGTTAATTTATTCCAGAACCCGAAGTCCAATCCTAAGGGAGCACAGTTGTTGTTTACTACGCAAGATGCTTCTATTGCAAGCTCCGATACGTTGCGTGCTGATCAGGTATGGTTTGTCGAGAAAAAGGACGGCAGTTCCGACCTTTATTCGGCTCAGGATTTTGATGGAGTTACTGTTACGGGTATTCCTTTTGAAAAGTGGTATCGTGCCGGGCGTTTTGGTGCTATTCCATCTTTCGGAAACGTTGATTATATTTTCAATGAAGATGAGCAGAAAACTGAAAGATAACATTGTCGTAATCTGTGAAGGGACCGAAACGGAATTCCATTACTTGAAGGAACTAAAATCTATTGTGGAGGAACGGCTACCGGGACGATTTTCAGACATTCGGGTCATACCTACGCCCGAAGAATTGGCTGTATGTGTCAAGCGAAATCAAGCCATTAAAAAACGGAGTCTTAAAGGTGGTGATAGCTCTGGACGGTACTATACGCAGGAGGAGGAACTTCCGGAAGATTACGAACGCTATAAACAACAACCCACTCGTTACGTCAGAGAAGCGCAACTCTATCTCATTGAGGGTTCATATACTGAAGCATGGGCGGTTTATGATTTTGACAATTTTCCTGACCATGCCCAAGCCCGTGCTTTAGCCGAGGAGGATGAGCGTCTTCACATAGCCTTTTCGTCTGTTAGTTTTGAAGAATGGCTCCTTCTGCATTTTGAACTCAATTGGACTGCTTTTCAGAAATCGGTGTGCAAAGAAGCTGGGAAAGATATTCAATGTGGTACAGGAAAACATGCCAACGACTGTAAAGGCTCGACTTGTGTTGGAGGTCGATTGAGAGCTCAGAATTTTTTGCCCGGCTACGATAAGTGTGGTGAAGAGCTCTTTACCACGCTTGAACCAAGACTTGAACATGCTAGAATTGGAGCGGCATGGACTCGCGCACTAAATCCTAAGGCTGACATTTGGCTTCAAAACCCTTATACAGACTTTGATCGACTTGTCAATCGTCTTCTGGGATACTCTGATTACAAATGGGTAGCGTGTGGGGAAACTATCTCAATCGTGCATACTCAAGTATTAGTGAATGATGGCAATCTGGTTAATGTCGGCAGCGGATTTTTAGTGCTGAAAGTTATAATTTACGATAAACAATTCAATAAAATAGAGTCCAATATCATCCGGCTTATTCCCGGAGAGTCTTTCCATTTTGATAAAGGGGATTACATCTCTTTTCCCGAGAATGGTGAATCTGTTGTTATCGTCCCACTCCATGCTTAGTTTTGGAGATTTTTCACTTGTGTTTTTTCTGCCAAGAGGGTTGATTGGAATGTTTTTTGCAAGAAGTGCATGGCACAGAGAAAGAGAAATATGCCTTTTTCCCACATGAATTGTTTTGTGCAAAAAAGCATGATGATATGACTACACAATCAGAAAACACGAAACGTATTGCCAAGAACACGCTGATGCTCTATGTGCGTATGCTGTTCAGTATGCTGGTGTCGCTCTATACGTCACGGGTGGTGCTGAACACATTGGGGGTGGAGGATTTTGGTATTTACAATGTAGTGGGTGGTATTGCGAGCATGATGACATTTCTAAGTGTCTCCATGAGCGGAGCAACATCGCGCTTTTTCGCATTTGAATTAGGCACAAAAAATATAAAGGGACTATCGGAGGCTTTTTCGTCATCAATGATAATGTATTTGGGGTTATCATTGATTGTATTGATAATTGCGGAGACTTTAGGATTGTGGTTCTTGGAAACAAAATTGGTAATTCCTGAAGAACGTATGTTTGCAGCAAGAATAGTCTATCAAGTGTCCGTTTTTTCCACCATTATAGGTTTCACTCAGGTGCCTTATGATGCCTCTATCATAGCGCATGAGAAAATGGGAGTCTACGCCTATATCGGGATTCTTACAACTATATTAAGACTTGTTATTGCATTTTTAATCACGTTAGGTGGTTTGGACAAGTTGTTGCTTTATGCTGTGTTATCGTTTATCACATCAATGATAGTAATGTCTATATATAGAGGTTACTGCTTATATCATTTTAGCGAGGTACATTTTTATTTTAAATTGAATAAAAACATATTAAAGCCAATGTTGACTTTTTCCGCTTATGATCTTTACGGAAATGCAAGTGTAATGATGCGTACCCAAGGAGTGAATATGCTACTGAATATGTTTTTCGGTCCGATAGTTAATACTGCGGCTGCTGTTGCTACACAAGTACAGAATGCGGTTATGTCGTTTGCTGGTAATGTAATAACATCTGTACGTCCTCAAATCATAAAATATTATGCAACTGGAGAATATGATACTATGTTATATTTGGTCAGTAGTTCTGCAAAATTTACTTGCCTTTTATTAACTATTATATCTATTCCTGTAATGATAGAAATAGATTTTATTTTGAAACTATGGCTGGGAAACATTCCAGATTGGACCTTAATATTTTGTTTTTATGTTTTACTATTTAATTTCTTTGTAAATATGTCTCAAATATTGGTGACGGCTATTCATGCGACAGGAAATATTAAGCGACCCAGTTTTATTAATGGGACATTATATCTTTTGGTAGTTCCTTTTTCATATATGGCTTTTAAATTGGGGCAGGATGCTTGGATTTCTTATTTGTTGAATGTCTTAGCTGTTATATTGGGGGTGCTGTCTAATGCCTGGACGATAAATCTTTATTTCGGTAGAAATTTTTTTAAGAACTTCATTTGTAAGACTTTTTTGAAGTGTATATTTGTCTTTTTGATGACATATATAGTTGCATATATAGTTCATGACATTATGCCGTATGGTTTTATGAGGGTGTTTGCTGTTTGTGCGGTAGTATGCTTAGCAACGGTGTTTTTAGGATTCAGTGTTGTTTTAACTACAATGGAAAGGAAGTGGGTCATTAATCAAATTAAGTCAAAAGTATGTCGCAAGATTTAGTTTCTATTTTGACACCTTGTTATAATACTGGCAAATATATCCATCGTTTGTTGGATTCTGTTTTGTCTCAAACATACTCTGCTATTGAAATGATAGTAGTTGATGATGGCTCGACAGATAATTCAAAAGATATAATTAAAAGTTATATTCCCAAATTTGAAGCAAGAGGATATGATCTCAAATATCTTTATCAGGAAAATTCTGGACAATCTGTTGCCATTCAAAAAGGATTGCATTTAGTGAATGGAAAATATCTAACATGGCCTGATAGTGATGATTTTTATGCTTCTAGGAACGCAATAGCTATAATGGTTTCTGAGTTTGAAAAATCCCCTATGGAAATAGGAGTTGTAAGGTGCATGCAAAGAATTGTAGAAGAAGCATCTTTGAAAGAGGTTCAGGTGGATGGAACTGATTTCAAAGAAGGTGAATGTAAATTATTTGATGATTGCTTGTTCTTTCTGAATGGCTTTTATATTCAACCGATATCATTTATGGCTAGATATTCGACATTGTATGAAACTACTAATTTTAACTTATATACATGCAAGAAAGGTGGTCAAAATTGGCAAATGCTACTTCCAGTATTTTATTCATATAAATGTTATACGATAAAGATGGTTTTGACAAATGTTCTTCAACGATCAAACTCTCATAGTCGTGAGATATTAAATTATGATTGTTTAGTTGAAAAGTCTCGATGTTTCGAAACTGTAGCTGTTGAAACAGTAAAAAGAATCAAATTGATGTCGTCATTTGAAATGAGGCAGTATATCAATAAATTGCAGTGTAATTACTCAAGAGAGCGTATGGCTATTGCATACAAGAATCGAAAAAGAAAAGATTATATTCGTTTTTATCATGAATGGCGTGCAATTTCAAACGAAGCAAATCGTATTGGCAACAGAATGGCATATCTTGCAGTAAAGTTGCATTTTGAATTGTTGTGGGAATTGTTCCGTAATTGCTTAAGTAGATAGGGTATAGATGCTATGAGAATAGGTATATTTACTTTTCATCGTGCTATTAACTATGGTGCAGTTTTACAAGCCTATGGTTTAAAGGCATATTTGGAATCGTTGGGACATGAGGCTTATGTTATAGATTATCGTCCTAAGTATATGAACGAATACAATTATCTGTTTCAATTCAATAAAATATCATTTGTTAATATTAAGCAAGTATTATGCGATTTACTTAGGGAACTTATAATTATTCCTATAAGATACCATAGGTTGTGTCTTTTTAGGACATTCTGCAAAAAACGCTTAGACTTGAAGAATATAGAATTAGATGTTCAAAATAATGATTTTGACGTTTTTGTTTTTGGTAGTGATCAAATATGGAATCCTGTTATTACAAATGGATATGATAATGTGTATTTTGGAAACTTCAAAGCTGCTGAGGGCAAAATATGTGTGTCCTATGCTGCTAGTTGTGGAAGTATAGATAATATCCGTAAGGAGATGATGACGATATGTACCTTGTTGTCAACATTTTCGTCTATTAGTGTAAGGGAAAAGAATTTATCAAGGTATCTTGTAGATAATCTCAGTCAATTGAATGTCTTCTCGTGTATAGATCCTGTGTTATTAGCCGGTAGAGATGCCTATGATCGTATATTGGAGGATTTTACCGTTAATGAGAAATATCTGTTGCTTTTTCAACTCTATCATAATGAAGAATTGTTCCAGAATGCATTTAAAATTGCGTGTCAAAATGATTTAAAACTTGTAGAAATAACATCCAATTCAGAATCGTTTAAAAAAAGGGAGATGGTTAATGTAGTAAGTCCAGGTAGGTTCTTGGCCTATATTAAGAATGCGTCATACATTATAACTAGTTCTTATCATGGAATGGTTCTCTCTATACTTTATTCAAAAGATTTTAATGCGGTATGTTATGATGATAGTATAGCCGAAAGATTTATGGATTTGCTAACTTCACTTGATATGACAGATCGATTGGTGGGTAGGGTAGAAAAGTTGACAAAGATTGATTATTCGAGGACAGAGAACAACTTTAATAAGTTACGTTCTTCGGCTCAGGATTATATATCAAATGCTTTAAGGATTAGCAGGAAATAGGTGTTATGGCTACAATCGAATTGATAAGATTATGATGGTATGAAAATTTATATGCTGTTATTTGCACTCAGAGTCGTGTTTGTTGAACATGTTGGATTTGCTTTCAAGAGTGTGACGCGGTAGATTGATGTATTTGATGTTTCTATGTATGTATTGTAAAATTGCACTTTTAATAATTTATAACCATCGATATGATGCCAATATCAGTCGGTTGGAAGAAATATACAAAGGAAGATTTCAATATATTTTTCATATTGTTCCGTTCTATGATGGAAATGTGGAAAATGTTATTCCTATCTATGAACATTCACATTACTTCTCTGGGTATATAGCTCAGGCGTGGTCTCATTTGAAAGATGATGGTTTTACTCATTTTTTCATAGTGGCTGATGATATGATGCTGAATCCTGTTGTTAGCGAGTGGTCTTTGTTCGATTCTTTGGGTATATCAGAGCGGGATTGTTTTATGCACGAATTTCTGATATTGCAGGAGAGGGAAAGATATTGGCCTGGCATTCTAACAGCGTTTGGGTGGAATCCTAATGTAAAAGGTATAGAGGTAATGAAAATGTTGCCTTCCATTGAAGAATGGAGAAAGCGCTTTGATATGTACGGACTTCCATACTTTAAGATTCCCCTTAAGAGATTATTGGCAAATCCAAGGAAAAAAGATTGGCTGAGGATGCTGAGGCAAAAACGCGATTTGAAATACCCGTTGGTAGCAGGCTATAGTGATATTTTCATCGTTACAGCAGATGTGATGGAAAAATTTGCTCAGTATTGCGGCATTTTCGCTGCAACGAGACTTTTTGTCGAAATAGCCATCCCTACAGCCATGGTGTTGGCTTCTGATCATATAAAAACAAATAAGGATGTAAAGTTGAAAGGAGGAGCAATGTGGGACGATGGGGATTTTCTCATTTTGAAACCATATAACAATAAACTTGCAAATCTGATGAATGAGTTTCCAGAAGACAAATTCTATCTGCATCCAATTAAATTATCTAAGTGGCATTAAAAATTATGGAATCTGTTGCTATTATCGGAGCTGGCATATCCGGATTGGCCGTTGCACATCTGTTAAAACAGAAATATAAAGTCGTTCTTTTTGAGAAGGAGACTGTTGCGGGTGGCCTTATCAGATGCATTCGTGTGAATGGAAGTTTGTATCATATTTGTGGAGGACATGTCTTTAATTCAAAGAAACAGAATGTTTTGGATTGGTTTTGGAATAGGTTTGACAAAGACTGTGAGTTTTCCAAGGCAATAAGGAATTCAGTGGTATTTATGGCTGAATCTAAGCATGTTCCTTATCCAATTGAAAATTATGTGTATTTGTTTGAACCAGAAATTCAGAAATCAATAATTCACGATTTGTTGGCATTATATAAAAGCAATGGTCGGCAGAGTGAAAATTTTGAGGAATTCCTTAAAAATCATTTTGGAACTACTCTATACAAGTTGTATTTCAAACCATATAATGAGAAAGTATGGCGACGGAATCTTGATAATGTCCCTTTGTCATGGCTTGAGGGAAAACTCCCAATGCCCAATATAGAAGAAATCTTATTTAATAATTTCAACCATGTGAAAGAAAGGGAATTCGTACATTCTTCGTTCTTCTATGAAAAAATAAACGGATCCCAGTATATCGCTGATAAACTTGCCGAAGGTCTTGATATTAATTTTAATCATGAGATTAGCTCTATTGCTAAATGCGGGTCGGGCTGGATGCTGGATGGGCAGTATTTTAATAAGGTCGTTTTCTGTGGAAATATAAAACAATTACCTTCCATGATAAAGTCTTTCGATAAGATTCTGCCATTTGTCAACGATATTGACGCTTTGGAATATCATGGAACCACATCGGTATTCTGTGAAATAGATAAGAATCCTTATAGTTGGATTTATCTGCCTGACAAATTATACGATGCCCATAGAATAATCTGTACCGGTAACTTTTCTGAAACCAACAATGCCTTAGGGCTGGTAGATAGAATAACAGCGACAGTAGAGTTCACTGACCTTATTTCAAAAGACGATATATTGGAACAACTGAAGAGGATACCTTTAAATCCCGAGTATATTACTCATCGCTACAATCGATATACATACCCGATTCAGAATTCCAATACTCGCAAGATGATAAGCAACTTAAAAGAAGTATTGTCTTCGGATAATTTCTTTATGACAGGGCGTTTTGCTGATTGGGAGTATTATAATATGGATGTGGCTATTGGTGCTGCCATGAATCTGTGTGAGAAATTAAGAGCCTTGTAATTTTATCTCGGTAATGATAGGTGTCATAGTTCCTGTTTATAACGCAGAGAAATATCTTTGTCAATGTATAGATTCCATTCTAGCTCAAACGTTCGCCGATTTTGAACTGCTGCTCATTGATGATGGGAGCAAGGACAAATCGGGTGTTATTTGTGACGAGTATGCAGTAAAAGATAGCCGGGTGCGTGTCTTTCATAAAGAAAATGGAGGGGTATCATCGGCAAGGAATATGGGATTAGATAAAGCAAAAGGAGAATGGATTACGTTTGTAGATGCTGATGATTATTTGTATAAGGATGCTTTTGAAAGTTTATTGAAAAAGTCACATGCTGATTTGATAGTAGGAGGTTATGCTCATGTGAGAATTTTATCAAAAAAGAAAAAGATATTATTGCCAGATGATAGGAAAATTGTCATCAAAGGGGAAGGAGATATTTTGGGAGAAGTGATGGCCTGTTATTTAACGACACCCTGGTGTAAACTTTTTAGGAAAAATATTATAAGAGATAGAAATTTAAGATTTGACTCGAATTTGTCTTATGGAGAGGATACGGATTTTGTGTTCCAATACGTTTATTGTATTGACACCATTCAGTTTGTTTCACAAGCCGTATATTGTTATCATGATGCCGAAGTTGTGTCGAAAAAATACCGTTTAAGGGCGAGGGAGTTAAAAAAATTGGTTGATTGTGTTTGTCGGGACTTTGATTTGTTGGCACAACGAGCAAAGGTCTCATACAATAAACTGCAAGATAGATTTCTACGTGATTATAGTACTCTTTACATAGATGGGTTGTTAAAGATTGGTTCTTACAGCGAATTTTTGAAAGAAGTAAAAGAGTATAAAGAGGCAAAGTGTGTGCTTTGGGCTGATACATATAAGAAAAAAGTTGTTGTTTCGATGCTTGGATTTTGTCCTCCAAGGTTGGTCTATGCTTTTATACGTTTGTATAATGGATAGAAGGAACAGTCTTAGTTACGTGTAATAAAGTTTTTTGTTAAAATAATATGAGGAAAGGGGTTTCTGGTATTCTTCGTTGTAAAAACGATGGAATGTTTATTGAGAGATGTGTTGAATCTTGTATAGATGCTTTGGATGAACTTGTTATTGTTTATAATGATTGTACCGATAATAGCGAGGCTGAAATCAAGAAAATGGCGGTGAAATATCCAGATAAGATTAAATTGTATGAATATCCTCACCGTATCTATGGTATGAATATTACTAAAGAGGAGTACGAGATGGCAAAGGAACTACCGGAAGATTCTCCTAATCTCCTTAGTACGTATAATAATTTCGCATTGTCAAAAGTGACTACGGAGTATGCTTTAAAGATTGATGCCGATCAGGTGTATTTCACAAAACATCTGAAACAATGGTGTGATTTCCTTAGAGATTGTGAACCTCAGAAGATGACTTTTAGGGCTATTCTGGGCAAAATGTTCTCAATATATATAGCAGCATATAGGTTTCTTTCCATGAAAAGTTGCAAAGTACTGCCTCTTTTGCCTCTATGGCTGGCAAAAGTTGGATACCCTTATTATATCAGTTATGCAAAGTATGCTTTTTCCCACAATAAAAGTTGTCTGGCTTTGTCAGGCGTAAATGTATTAGAGCAGAATGGTGAGACGTTGATTTCCATGGGGCATGGTATGAATGATTTTAAGGCGTTGCCCCCATTTAATGGTTGTGGTGATACTGTGATATTCAATATGAGTTGTTCTCCCCGATTTGAGAAAAAAATCATACCAGAATATAACCCTCCACATACGAAAATGTATTCTGTAGTTGAGTCATTTGTCCTTCCATTAAAAGTGATGTATATCGGATATTTTTGGAAACATATTAGTGTCATGAGGCCGATTGTGGTTAAGCAGGCTTTATGCCTTCACTATGCTGATAACGAAGCCTATTTGTCAATCGATGAATTTAAGAAATTAGGTTATAAAGAAATTGTGAAACAATCTTCTGGAAGTATATTTCCATTGTTTCAACGCATACTTTTTGGTTTTGTGTATAAGGCAAACAAACATCAACTTTTTAGCGATTTGGAGAAGCATTGACATAATGAGTTATTTTTCTCGGTTTTTGTTTGGTAATGGCAATTTGTGATGATTGGAAAAGAATATAAAATATCGGTAGTGGTTCCTGTTTACGGAGTCGAAAGCCACATTGCGCGCTGTATTCGTTCTCTTATGGAACAGACCATGACTGATGATGTGGAATTTGTCTTTGTAGATGATGCTACAAAAGACCGCAGTATAGAAATACTCGAGAATGTATTAGCAAAATATCCTCGCTTGGAAAAGCAGGTTCAGATTATACGGCATGAAAAGAACAAAGGCCTTCCTGCTGCCAGAAACACAGGTTTGGCCATAGCGCAAGGTGAATATGTTATCAACTTTGACAGTGATGATTTCTTGGAATCTACAATTCTTGAAAAGTTGTATTTGAGGGCGCAGAAAGACAATCTTGATTTCGTATGGTGTGATTGGAATCAAGTTAAAAATGGAGGGTATGTTAGAATTGAAGAACCTTCGTATGATGATGCTCAAGATGCTTTGAAAGGTATGCTGATAGGTCCGATGCATTATAATGTATGGAATAAGCTGATACGCCGTTCTTTGTTTACAGATTACCAAATATCTTTTCCCGAAGGATATTCGATGGGAGAAGATATGACAATGATGATGGTTGCTGCATGTGCAAAAAAAGTTGGAAAGGTAGATGGCGCACTTTATAATTATGTGAGGTACGACAATCGCACTATTACTTCAGACTATACAGATGCACATATTGCCTCACTCAAACATAATGTAGAACGGGTGTGTGAGTTTGTTGGCAAGTTATTGCCTGGCAAATTCGATAAAGAACTTGCACTTATGAAACTTGGTGTTAAGTCGGTATTTCTCGTTTCGGGAGTGAAACTGCGATTATTTAAGGCATGGCAGACAACATTTCCTGAAGCGAATCGATATATAGGCGAAAATCCGAGAGCCCCCAAGCGTATAGTAGTATTGGAATGGTTTGCATCAAAAAAACTATTCTTTTTTGTCGGATTGTATAATATAGTTGTTGTAAATCTCTATAATAAATTGCGCCACAAATGAATCCGTTGGTTAGCGTCATTGTGCCTGTTTATGGGGTAGAACAATTTGTAGAACAGTGTGCTCGATCATTGTTTAATCAAAGTTTAGCAGAAGTAGAGTTTATCTATGTTGATGATGCGAGTCCTGACAAGTCAATAGAAAAGGTAAAGAAAGTCCTGAAAGAATTTCCTAATCGTGAGACTCAGGTCAAGATTATCCACCATGATGTCAACAAGGGACTGCCTGCTGCCCGCAATACAGGGCTTTCTGTTGCTACGGGCGAATACGTCTTTCATTGCGACAGCGATGACTACGTTGAGTCTCAAATGTTAGAGAGATTATATAGAAAGGCAAAAGAGCAAGATGCGGATATTGTATGGTGCGATTGGTTCCTAACTTTTGAAAAGAGCGAGCGTTATATGAAGCAACCTTTATACGATATGCCTATGGACGCGGTGAAGGCGATGCTTAGTGGAGGAATGAAGTTCAATGTATGGAATAAGTTGGTAAAACGTAGCTTATATGTTGAGAGTGGTATTTCTTTTCCTGATGGATATGGTATGGGGGAAGATATGACAATGATAATGCTTTTTGCTAAGGCGAAAAAAATCGCATACATGCCAGAGGCTTTTTATCATTACGTCAAAATCAATATTAATGCTTTCAGTCGGACGTATTCAGAACGGCATTTGAAAGAATTACGTTATAATGTGAGCAGGGTAGAAATGTTTGTAACAGAACAATTCGGTCAAGACATTGGTGAATATGTTGCCTATATGAAATTAGAGGCGAAATTTCCATTCCTGTTGTCAAATGATACATCAAGGCTTCGTTTATGGAGTAAATGGTATTCTGAGGCGAATCCTTATATCATGAGTAACAAAAATGTTTCTCTAAGAAACAGATGTCTTCAATGGTGTGCGTGGAAAAATCAGATGTGGCTTGTGCGCTTGTATTCTTTTGTTTTTAATCAAATCATTTATGGCTTTTTATATAAATAGTATATGATAAGCAAGTATTTGACAATTATTGCTGCTGTTATTCTTACCAGTTTTTATTTTTTCCCGTTTGAATTTGTCTTTCTGCCGGGTGTGAATACAAAAATGATGATGGCGGTGGTTTCGTTAGTTATATTAGTAGTAAACCTGGCCAAAAAGCAGTTAGGTGCAATAGACAAAGATTTCTTCGTGTTATGTCTTTTCGCTCTTTCTGTGTCATTTGCAACATTATTTTCTGTGTTTTATAATAACACGAGAGATTATACATACGTGACGTATATTATCTCGATGCTTGTTTGGGTTGGAGGTGCATATACGTTGGTGACATTTATTAAATGGGTACATGGTAAGGTTTCTGTATCGATTATGACGTATTATCTCATTGCTACATGTGTAATGCAATGCCTTCTTGCTGTTGCAATAAATAATTTCCCCGTTGTTTATTCTTTCTGTTGCTTGTTTTGCGATGGCTTTTCGACTATGAGAGAACTGATAGGGGACGAGGGGCGTCTATATGGCGTGGGGTGTAGTTTCGATCCTGCAGGAATTCGTTTCGCCGCCGTAATGGTTATTATGGGGTACTTTTTTCCGAAAATTGTAAGTAAGTATAAAGGAAAGCCATTGGTCGTCATTTTATACATTGTTTCATTTGTTATTATATCTGTTATTGGAAACATGATTGCCCGTACTACCACTGTGGGTATGGGCATGGCATTATTTTATGTCGCATATTCTTTAAGGCCTCGGACTCTTGGAAATGTAAGCGAGACAAATCTTTTGTTTAAATGGGTTGCTTTTCTGTTTGTCATTTCTGTTATTGTGATTGTGCCATGGTATTATTATAGTTCTGAGTTTAGAAATAGTTTTCAGTTTGCATTCGAGGGCTTTTTTAGTTTGTTTGAAAGCGGAAAATGGGAAGTGCATTCAAATGAAATGTTATATGGCTCGTTTAATGTCCTTCCTGAATCATTGGAAACTTGGGTTATTGGTGACGGGTACATTTTTGATACCACTTTAGACCCATACTATATAGGGAAAGTATATAAGGAATATTATATGGGTATTGATGTAGGCTATTTGCGTTTCATCTTCTATTCTGGAGTAATCGGTTTGGGGGCTTTTATAATATTCATGTTTAAGGCGGCGTCAATTTGTATGAGTCGTCATAAAGAGTACGGGCTAATGTTTTTACTTCTCTTTGTTTTGCAGCTCGCGGTATGGGTTAAAGTTGCGACAGATATCTTTTGCGTGTTTGCCTTATTTGTTGTTTTTGATAGTATAACTAGCGATGATAGTCCCACGAATGAAAACGGAATGCAAGAAGCATAGAATATTGTGGCTTGATTACATAAAAGGAATGTGTATGATAGCGGTTATACTAAATCATCTGTATGCTCCGGTTATATATGGCCGTCTTACATATCCGTTTGAGCTTGCCGGTTTTTTTTTTACTGCAGGCTACACTTTTAATTTAACGGATAGTTTTTTCAATTTCATTAGAAAAAAAATATGCTCTTTGGCAATTCCTATCGTCTGTTTTGGATTGATAGATGCAGTGCTGTCCTATTATGTAAAAGGGGGATTGCTGTTTCCGCGCATAAAGGGTATTTTTTTGCAAAGGCCTGGCGATTGGGATGTTTTATGGTTCGTGGCTTGCTTATTCACAATGGAACTTATGTTTTATCCTATTGCTCGGTTCGTTTTGTCTTTAAAAACCTGTTTCACGTTTTGTATCGGATTATCTGTTTTGGGGTATGTGTTTATGACTGTTTCTCCGATAATCCTTCCATGGCATATAGAAAATGCGTGTGTCATGATAGTATTTTTGGGCTTAGGATATGTTTTCAGAAAATCAAAAGAGGGAAATGCAATTCTTACAGATTTAAAGACTACTAAGGGCTGGCTTGTTGGCATGATTATACTTGCTTCTTATATTTCTTTCGTTACTGTAAATGAAAACTATCCGATAGATGTACATTTACATCAATACGGACGATTCGTTGTCTTTATGATAAGTGCATTGCTTGGTTTGGTAGTCATAGTTTGTTTGTCATTGCTTTTAGAGCGCTGGTCTAATGTTTTGGTCGTACGTTTTCTGTGGTATATAGGAGCCAATACTTTAGTTTATTATGCATTTCAGTCCAAAGTCATTGCTTTTTTGAATATATTGGGAGATAAAGTCGGTCTTGTTAGTTTTACACATATAGGCTGTGTGGTTTATTGCATTTCAACCTGTATAATTCTAATGGTTCCATCTTATTTTATAAAGCGATATACACCGTTTATGCTTGGCAGATTCTAAAATAATAATTAAATAGAAGATTTGTATATGGTAAAAAATTTCGCATTGTGCTGTGACCATAATTATGTGACTTATGCACGTGTTACAATGAAGTCTATTTTTTCATCAATGAATCCTGACGATGAGGTCGTAGTTCATGTGTTAGGGCATGGGCTGTCTGACCGTGATGTTATGTCATTAAAAAAAACAGATTCCGACGTTCGCGTTTATGATGTTTCCTCGTGTCTTGCTGAAGAATTTTTGCAAGTCTCCTCCAATTGGCCTGCGGCAATTTGGGACCGTATATTAATTCCAGAGATACTGCCGAAATCGGTTGACAGGGTCTTATATCTTGATTGTGATGTGGTTGTCAATGATTCACTGGATGACTTGTTTACAATGAGTCTTGATTCTAAATCCGTGGCTGGATGTCTTGATACTCAGGATTATGATATGGAAGTGTTTCATAGATTAGGATATGAAAGGCGATTAAGATATATCTGTACAGGGGTGTTGTTGATGAATCTGAAATATTGGAGAACGAATAATTTGAAGAGCCAGATCTTAGAATATGCAGTTGGTAGAAATCTTAAGTTTCCTGATCAAGATGCCATCAATCATGTATGTTGCAATAGCAAAATCGTTCTGTCTCCGATGTATGGTGTACTGGTGACATATTTTAGGAACAAGAAGTTTATGAAGGAACACTATAAGTTGTTGCCTTTATTATTGGCGTCTCCCCAAATTATTCATTATGCCGGCTACCAACCTTGGAATTATGCAAAAAATAAATCTGCGCATGGATATTTATGGTGGAGGTATTGTAACAATTTAGATGGGGGGAAATTGGAGATGTATTGCAACTATTTTGTTAGTTATTTGAAATATCAAATACGTTTTGTCCTGTCCAAGATGCATTTTATAGGCAGAGATAACAAGTATAGTATTTATCAATATTACTACCATCCTCGCATTTCAGAACAGACGCTAAAATTTTCGAAATTAAAATGAAAGCATATATAACATTGTTGTCAAATGCTAAGTATTTAGAGGGAGTTATTGCGTTGTATCGCTCTTTACAGACAGTAAAATCACAATACCCTCTTTATTGTACCTTGTCTACTGGTGTTGGTGAGGATTTGGAAAAGTGTCTTATTCAAGAAGGTATAAAGACTATTCGTTTGACCTCACAGATAGATACTCCTAATCGTATCTCGAGTGATGTGCCGAATGCACATTGGAACAATACATTTGACAAACTGCAGATTTGGGGACTTACACTATTTGAGAAGTTGGTTTTTCTTGATTCGGATTTACTTATTATTAATAATATTGATAGCCTTTTTGAGCAAGAACCTTTTTCTGGAGTTTGTGCAGGGAAATCATATCCTGGTAATGAGCATTTCAAGGGCATTAATTCTGGCGTTATGGTAATTGTGCCAGATTTAAAGATAAAACAGGAACTAATAGGGCTTATTCCGACAGTATCTCGTGCGTATCAAAAACAAAATAGGAATATGGGAGATCAGGATATTATACAATGGTATTTGACGGAACAATGGGATAATACACCATCGTTGCAACTGGATGAAGGCTATAATGTATTTGCTGATTTCTTGAGTTATTATATTCGGAATTTGGGATATTCTTGGAATGTAGAAGGGAACAAAATAATTTATGTGATTCATTTTATTGGGAAAACAAAACCTTGGATGAAACACTCAGTGCGGGAACTTTTTTGGTTGTATAAGATGTTTGTGTTGAATCCATATTATTATATTGCATATAAAAAGTATCGCGGTTATTTGCTGGAGAAATGAAACTCATCTACTGCATTCGTGCCATCTACAACCCAGGCGGCATGGAACGTGTTCTTCTGAACAAAGTCGTATGGCTGAAAGCGCATACTGATATGGAAATTGTTATTGTCACTACTGATCAGAAGCAACGTCCTCCATTTTACTCTTTTCCAGAAGGGGTACGTGTTATAGACCTTTGTGTCAACTATTCTGATGATAATGCCAAAAGCCCTGTGGAGAAAATTGCCGGGTATTTGAGGAAAAGATGGAAGCACAAGAAGGCACTTACGGCTTTGTTGCAAAAGGAAAAGGCCGACATCGTGGTTTCTCTCTATCCTTCGGAGTCCTCCTTCATACCGTCAATAAAGGATGGCAGTAAGAAGGTGCTGGAACTGCACTTCAACAAGTTATTCCGTTTTCAATATAACAGAAAAGGCCTGATAGGGCTTATTGATCGGTGGCGCACGAAGCAGGATGAAAGGCTTGTGCGAAAGTTTGATAAGTTCGTGGTACTGACCCAAGAAGACAAAGAACTTTGGGGAAATCTGCATAATATTGAGGTGATTCCGAATGCCGCTCTATTTCCAAGTATAAAAAAGCAAAGTGATGTGTCAAAACATCGAGTAATTGCAGTTGGAAGATTGGATTATCAAAAAGGATTTGATCGTCTTATTCAGGCATGGGAAATTGTACAGAATACTAAAAAATATAGTGATTGGCAACTTGATATTTTTGGTCAGGGCGAATGGCATGATATGTTGCAGCAAATGATTGAAGAAAAGAATTTGTCGCAGACTGCGTACCTTAACAGACCAACTAATGCTATTTGGGATGAGTATTCACGCAGTTCTGTCCTTGTGATGAGTTCTAATTATGAAGGATTTGGTATGGTACTGGTTGAAGCGATGGCCTGTAGCGTACCTGTTGTTGCTTTTGCTTGTCAGTGTGGTCCCAAAGACATCATACAGGACGGTGTCAACGGCCTGTTGGTGAAGGACGGCGACATCGAAGGGCTTGCCAATGCCATGATGCGCCTGATGGAGAACGAGGAGGAACGTAAAGCCATGGGATGCAACGCACGCCGGGTGACTGAAACATATTCCGAAGCCTCCGTCATGAAGAGATGGATGGAGCTCTTTAACTCATTGACCGGAAAATGAGAAAACTTCTTCAAATAAATCCTGTGCTTCGTGTGAACACCTCCACGGGGCGCATCATGCAGGAGATTGGCGAGCTGGCCATGCAGCATGGTTGGGAAAGCTACATCGCCTATAGCTACGGGCGTGACGGCATCAAGCCTTGCAAGTCGCATCTTGTTCCCGTGGGAAACCGTTGGAGCGTGGTGTGGCATGGCATCGTGACACGGCTGTTCGACCGTCACGGACTTTCATCCGATGAGGCTACAAGAAGGTTCATCAGGCAGATAGAGGAGCTGAATCCTGACATTATCCACATCCATAATATCCATGGCTATTTCTTGAACTACAAGATTCTGTTTGAGTTCCTGTCCCGATATGGCAAGCCTGTCATCTGGACGGTACACGACTGCTGGCTCTATACGGGACATTGTTATTACTATTCATACATCGGTTGCAACAAGTGGCAAATCGGTTGCCGGCATTGCCCTCAGAAGAAGGAATTTCCCACAAGCTGGCTGTTGGACCGCAGCGAGCGGAACTTCTTGGACAAGAAAGCGGCCTTCACCTCCATGCCCAAGGAGAGGCTGACTATCGTACCTGTTTCAGAATGGATCAGGGGGGAGATGGAACAATCTTTCCTGAAAGGGTATGACATGCGGGTTATCCACAACGGCATCAATTTGGAGGTGTTCAACATCTATGGTACGGAAGAGGTAAAGAACAAATATCAGTTGGGCGGCAAGCACATCCTGCTGGGTGTGGCAAGCATCTGGAGCCGGGAGAAGGGATTGGACGATTTTATCGAACTGGCTGCCATGCTGAACAAGGATGAGACCCTCGTATTGGTGGGAGTGGACGCTGCCATCCAAAAGCGTCTGCCTTATAATATAATAGGTATCACACGCACGGAGAATATTCGCCAGTTGGCGGAACTGTATGCCGCCGCCGATGTATTCGTCAATCTCACTTGGCAGGATAATTATCCGACGGTAAACTTGGAAGCCATTGCTTGTGGCACGCCCGTGGTGACCTACCGCACGGGTGGCAGCATCGAGGCGGTGACGGAACATACCGGCTTCGTTGTAGAGCAAGGAGACGTGAAAGGCGTATTGGAAGCCGTGAGGAAGATAAAAAAGGCCGGCAAGACTTCCTACCAACAGCCTTGCCGCGACTATGCGTTGGCGCATTTCAACAAGGAAGAGCGATACGCCGACTACCTGAGACTTTATGATGAACTCATACGGAAATAGCCTCTTCCCCAACTTTTAACTTCAATGAAAATCCTTCAACTTGGTAAATTCTATCCCGTCCGTGGCGGGGTGGAGAAAGTGATGTACGACCTCATGCTGGGGCTTTCTACCCGTGGTGTGGACTGTGACATGCTCTGCGCCCTGTCCCGTGGCGGGTCGCAGGTGGTGGACATAAACGCACATGCACGATTGATAGGTTGCCACACCTGGATGAAGGTGGCGGCTACGATGATTTCGCCCGCCATGATATTCTCTTTGAGGAGAAGGTGCGGCGAGTATGACATCATCCACGTGCACCACCCCGACCCGATGGCCTGCCTCGCCTTGTTCCTTTCGGGCTACAAGGGGAAGGTGGTGCTGCACTGGCACGCGGACGTCGAGAAGCAGAAGATGCTGCTGAAACTTTACCGCCCCTTGCAGGAGTGGCTGTTGAAGCGTGCCGACGTGATTGTGGGTACGACACCTGTCTATTTGGCAGAATCTCCCTTCCTGACCCGGGTACAACCGAAAGTGAAGTGTTTGCCCATAGGCATAGAACCGGTTCCCGCCTGCCCCGAACGGACAGGGGAGCTACTGGGAAGGTATCCGGAGAAGAAAATCATCTTCGCCTTGGGAAGGTTGGTGGAGTACAAAGGATATCGGTATCTCATAGAGGCTACCCGCTACTTGGGGGATGACTACGTGGTGCTGATAGGCGGCGAAGGGGTGCTGAAGGAGGAACTTCAAAACGAGATAGTGACCTTAGGAGCAGAAGAGAAAGTGAAACTGTTAGGGCGGATTCCCGATGAGGAGCTGCCCGCCTATTACAATGCCTGCACGCTCTTCTGCCTCTCTTCCATACAGAAGACGGAGGCGTTCGGCATCGTGCAGATAGAGGCGATGTCGTGCGGGAAACCTGTGGTAGCCACGCGCATTCCCCATTCGGGTGTGGCGTGGGTGAACGAGCACGGGGTGTCGGGGCTGAACGTGATGCCGCGTGATGCGAAGGCATTGGCTGATGCCATCAGGACGATAGCCGGTGACGAACTGGCATATAGGAAATTTTCCGCAGGTGCGGAGAAGCGTTATCGGGATATGTTCACGAAGGATAAAATGATTAATAATGTATTAGATATTTATAACAAGTTATGGATGAAATAAGAGTTGCTTCAAGGAAATCAATAGATTCCTTAAGTGTCGGGACTTACCGTCAAGGGGTTGCGTCTCCGGCTGAAAGCAGGACAAAGAGAGTACTGGACTTTGTGGCAAGTATTATCGGCATGGTTGTTTTCTCACCGTTATTCCTGATCATTTATATCGCCATAAAGCGTGAGGACGGGGGAAATGCCATTTTCAAGCAGGAGCGTGTGGGCTATCGTGGGAAAATCTTTACGCTTTACAAGTTCCGCTCCATGGCCGTCACGTCCGAGTCGGACGGAAAACCGGTATTGTGCAGCGGGAAGGATGACAAACGTCTGACCCGTGTGGGACGTTTTTTGCGTGAACACCATCTGGACGAATTGCCACAGCTATGGAACGTGTGCAAGGGAGAGATGAGTTTTGTCGGTCCACGTCCGGAGCGTAAGTTCTTCGTGGATAAAATCAAGGCTATCAATCCCGATTATGAATTGCTGTACCGGTTACGTCCAGGTTTGTTCTCCGCCGCCACGCTTTACAACGGATATACGGATACCATGGAGAAAATGCTGGAGAGGCTGCGGATGGACTTGGACTACCTCCACAACCGGTCGTTGTGGCTTGACACAAAAATCATTTTCCTGACGGTGTTCTCCATCCTGTCAGGAAAGAAATTCTAACGGATAACTCCTGTATATCATGGCAAACAAAGATAAAATGATACCGAAATCAAATCTGAAGCTCCGCAAAATAGGCAGCAAATATATGATTGTGGAAACTTCCGACAGTTGTGTGAACCTGACCAACGTGTATAGTCTGAACGAGACCGCCGCCCTGCTTTGGGAGATGCTGTGCCGGAGAGACGGGTACACACCCGAAAAGCTGGCGGAGGAGTTGTGCAAGACGTATGAGGTGGAATACGAACGGGCTTTGCGTGATGTGGAAAGCCAGTTGGCGGAATGGGAAAAGATGGGACTGCTATGATGCTTTCTTCGGAACACAGGGCACTGTTCAGCCTGCTGCGTGCCGGATTGTGGGAGAGGGAACCGGATGACTTGTCGCCTTTCCCGCTGACGGATGCCGGTTGGTGGAATGTCTATCGGATGGCGGTGCGCCAGACGGTGGCGGGCATAGTTTATCGCGGACTGCATCATTTACCCGATGCGCTACTGCCCGGCGATGACCTGATGATACGTTGGGTGGCGCAAGCGGAGCGCATCGAGCAGAAAAACAAGCGGATGAATGTAGTGGTGAATCGGTTGTATCGGCGGATGGACCGCTACGGTTTGCATCCCGTGTTGCTGAAAGGGCAGGGGACAGCTGCTTTCTATGAACATCCGTTGCTGCGCGAGTGCGGGGATATCGACCTTTACTTCCCCTCGAAAGAGGAGGTACGGAAGGCCGCAGAAATAATGAACCAAGCTGGATGCCGGTTAGAGGGATTGCCTGACGGAAGTGATTGTTACCGTTGGCAGGGTGTGGAGATAGAGCACCACGTGCGATTGTTCGATTTCAGCAATCCGTGGTTGAAAGGTTGCCTCTCCACATTGGTTGCGAAATATGGGTTTATAGACCAACCTCTAACCGGAAATCCTTCGACTGAATCTCCGGTGACGGTTTCCGTGCCATCGCCCTTGCTGAACCTGCTGTTGCTGAACGCCCATCTGCTGAAACATATCATAGGGCATGGTGTCGGACTTCGGCAGTTCTGCGACATGGCAAGGGCTTACCATAACCTACAGGGTTGCTATGCTCCTGAAGAGCTGAAAGCCGTGTACAAGCGGACGGGCCTGATGAAATGGAGCGTGCAACTTCACACCTTCCTGACGGAGCACCTCGGGTTGCATCGCGCCGAACTGCCTTTTATGGATATGGATGTGTGTACTTCTCCCGAGTTGTTGCATATCGTGCTCGAAGGGGGGAATTTCGGGCAGTACGGCGATACCAAGGGCAAGGCTTCCCAGGCAAGATGGGAGCGGAAGCTGCGGACGTTTTTCTCTTTTTGGAAGCATCGTGACTTCTCCAACGCCTACGCACGCAAGGAAGCGTTTTGGACTTCGATAAAACTAATGATAGGAAACCTCAAATGAGAAACGAATATTTTTTCAGAGTGGCAGGACTGCTGTTTTCTGTCACTCTTCCCGGCAGTTGGGAGGTGGAAACGTTGCTGCCTTCCTTCCGTCCGTTCCGGTGCGGTTCGTGGGCGAAAGGCATGCGGATTTTCCGGTTGATTGTCACCACACAACCTTTTGTGGATGACGGAAAACGCACGGAGTTGTTAGGCGAATCGTCCAACGACATGGGGCATGTTCGTCTGTCGCGTGATATCGACAACTATCGGGTAGAAATAGATAATGGTGCTGTGGAGAACGGCATGGTGCATGTAATGGTCGCAGACTCCATGTTCGACTATGCCATGGCCTACCTCCGTTCGGAAGACCCGTCTGTGGGAACGGTGCTTTCATCTATGATTCGCATCCTTTATGCACAGGCGGTGCTTGAATACGACGGGGTGTCTGTCCATGCTTCCTGTGTCAGCCAGGATGGCAGGAGTTTCCTGTTTCTGGGCAAGAGCGGAACCGGCAAGAGCACGCATGCCCGGCAATGGCTGGAAACATTCCCGGATTGCCACCTGCTGAATGACGACAATCCCGTATTGCGGATAGAAGGCGGCAGGGTGATGGCATACGGTACGCCCTGGAGCGGGAAGACGCCCTGTTATAAGAACGAGTGCTATCCCGTAGCCGGTATCGCCCGTCTGCAACAAGCCGGAACGAACCGGTTCACTCTGCTCGAGGGGCCGGAAGCTTTTGCCGCCCTGCTGCCTTCCTGCTCAGCCATCCGACAGGATGCGCACTTGCAGGAGGCGTTGTATTGCACATTGATACAGATGTCCGAACTGGTCTCCGTCGGACGGATGGAGTGCTTGCCGAATCAAGAGGCGGCAAGGGAATGCGCCTCTTCAATTGACAATCGATAACTGATACAGCATAAATCATAAATCTAAAATCATAAATCATAACAAGCAATGAAAAGAAAAGACTATGTATGGGGCGTGCTGGCAGCGGCGTTGCTGCTGCTCTCCTCCTGCGGCTCGTCAAAGAAGTTCGTCTATCTGCAGGATATGGAGTTGGGACATGGCTACCCGTATGACACCAAGTATGAAGCGGTGGTTCACGCCAACGACCGCCTGGACATTACCGTGAGCAGCAAAAGCCCTGAACTGGCCATCCCTTTCAATGCGGGCGGCGGCGCATTCCAGATGGATGCATCCGGCTCGATAAAGGGGTCGTCTGTAACTACCGAGAAGGGCTACCGAGTGGATGTGGACGGGAATATCCAATTCCCCATCCTGGGCAAGCTGCATGTGGAAGGGCTGAAGGTGAGCGAAGTCACCGACCTGATACGCGACCGGATCATCCAAGGGAAATACATCAAAGACCCGCAGGTGTCGTTGGAGTTCCTCAACTTCAAGTACTCCGTATTAGGAGCAGTCGGTAACACCGGTACCTTCTCGGTCGAAGGTGACCGCATCACCCTGCTGGAAGCCATCGCCAAGGCGGGCGACGTATCGGCCAAAGGCCGGGTAAACCGGGTGGCGGTGATCCGCGAAAAGGACGGCGAGCGGGTGATGTTTATGCACGACCTGCGTAGCAAGGACCTGTTTCTGTCTCCCTGCTATTACCTGCAACAAAACGACATCGTGTATGTAGAACCGAAATATCGCAAACAGGACAGTGAAGACAAGAGCTGGAAGTACATTACCGGTTTCCTTTCGCTCGTCACGGCTGTCTGCTCGATTCTTTGGGTAACTAAATAAATCTCTTTCACGGAATTATGCAAACGAATAATCTATCAAACAAGAACGACCAGGGCATCAACTTAGTGGACCTGTTTGTCTATTTAGTCTCGAAATGGAAATGGTTCGTGCTATCCGTCCTATTGTTCGGAGGAATGGCTTGGTATCACTACTCCCAATCGCCGCTGGTGTTCTTCCGTTCCGTCACGGTGATTATCAAAGACCCGTCGAACAAGACCTCTACGACAGGACTGGACCGCTACGACAACTATATCAATAAGGTGAATGTGGCCAATGAAATCCTTCAATTCCGTTCCAAACGGCTCATGCGCGAGGTTGTGCAACGCCTCCATGCCGACGTGGACTATCAGTTGGAAGAGGGATTGCGGATGAACGAACTGTACAACCTCTCACCGGTGAACGTCTCTTTCATCAACGTGATGCCGGAACGATACATCTCGTTCACGGTGACACCACGAGGCGACAAAACGGTGCAGCTCTCCGACATCAAGGGGATTCCCAGTGCAGCAGAGACCTACAACGTACAACTGAACGACACGCTCACCATCGGCGGCGAACGGATCTTGGTGACAAGCACGGACCATTGGGGCACATCGTGGAAGGGCCGCGACATCCGTGTCCGGAAGAATCCGCTGAATGTCGTCGCCGGACGTTTCCAGGGTAGCATGGGTATCCGGCAGGAGGAAGACGAATCGTCCATCCTGGTCCTTTCGCTGAAAGACAGTTCTCCTCGGCGGGCGGAGGATGTGTTGAACACATTGATTAATGTCTATAACGAGGAGGCCATCAACGACAAGAATCAGGTGGCCGTCAACACGTCGGAGTTCATCAACGAACGGCTCATCATCATCGAAGAGGAATTGGGCGGCGTAGAGACCCAGTTGGAATCGTTCAAGCAGGAAAACCAGGTGATGGACATCAGCTCGCTGGCAGGCCAATACATGGGCGAGGCGCAGACCTACAACGCCGACGCGCTGGAACAGGAAACCCAGTTGAAGCTCGCGCAATTCATCAAGGAGTACCTGACTGATCCTACCAAGAGCCGCGACCTGATTCCTTCGGGGACGGGCATCAACGATGCGACCGTGGAAAACCAGATTAGCCAGTACAACGCCATGAAGCTGAAACGCGACAAACTGATCGCCGACAGCAGCGAGAGCAATCCCGTCGTGGAGGAACTGGACAATACCATTCATGCCCTGCGCCAGAGCATCATCCGGGCGGTTGATAACATGATCGTCAGCATCAACATGAAGCGCAACGACGCGCGTAGCCGGCAAATGCAGGCACAGACGCGCTTCACCACCGTCCCCACCAAGGAACGGCAGATGCTCACCATCGAACGCCAACAGAAAATCAAGGAGTCGCTCTATATGTTCCTGCTCAACCGTCGCGAAGAGAACGCCCTCTCGCAGGCGATGGCCGACAACAACGCGCGGACCATCGACAGCGTGGACGGTCCAGCCGGTCCCATCTCGCCTGCCCGCAACCGCATCCTGCTGCTCGGCGTGCTGGTCGGGTTGGCCGTGCCGGGCGTAGTGTTCCTGATGATCCTTTTCCTGGACACGCGCGTGCACAGCCGCAAGGACCTGAAAGGCGCGGTCAGCATACCGTTCCTCGGGGAGATCCCGCAAGACAAGAAAACGGCCAAAACGAATGTCGCGGCCGACCAGGAAGACAGCATGCTCTCCGAGAGCTTCCGCATCCTGCGTACCAATATGGCATTCATGGAAAAAAAAGACAAACCGATGCAAGTCATCACCTTTACTTCGTTTAATGAAGGTGCGGGAAAGACATTCATTTCCCGCAACCTTGCCATGAGCCTCATGCTCACCCGGAAGCGCGTGGTGTTGGTGGACCTCGACATCCGCAAGGGAACGCTGAGCCGCCACTTCCGCAAGCATCCCGTGGGCGTGACCAACTACCTGGCCGACGACTCCATCGCCTTGGACGACATCATCCACACCGACGAGAAGTCCGGCAGCCTCGACATCATCTCCTCGGGCACCGTGGCGCCCAACCCCGCCGAGCTGCTGATGGACGGCCGCCTGGACACGATGATGGCCGAGCTGCGCAAGCGTTACGACTACATCATCGTGGATAACGTCCCCGTGGGCATCGTGGCCGACGCCACCATCAGCAACCGCATCAGCGACCTCACCATCTTCGTGGTGCGTGCCGGCAAGCTCGACCGCCGCCAGCTCCCCGACCTGGAGGAGCTTTACCGCGAGAACAAGCTGAACAACATGTCCCTCATCCTCAACGGGGCCGACCCGCACCGCCACGGCTATGGTTACGGATATGGATACGGCTATGGATATGGTTACGGATATGGGAAGCACAACAGGAAAAAGAAATAAAAGGCCAAGAAACTAATCTGCTCGGATAAGGCGAGGCGTCGCCACCCGGCGACAAAACATAAAAACGGATTTATTAACTTTTTAAACATTATAAAGTGTATGGACAAAAATGAAAGCAAGGGCTTGAAGCCCTACGAGTCTCCTTCCACGAAGAAGACTCAGGTGGAACTGGAAGAGGGCGTATGCGCCGGCTCCGCGACGATTACGAACCCGAAAGATGTGGGTGGCATAAATGAGCACAAGACCAACACCGATTTCGGCGGTGACTTCTCATCGGACACGTGGGATACTAATCCGATCGGACAATAAACAAGGAGCTTAGTGGCCCCCATATTTACAAACAAACTTAATTTAGGACATAAATTAAACAAAAAAGATGAAAGCAATACGTTATCAAATGATGTCGTTGGCCCTGGCTTTGCTGGCCGTAGGCTGTAATGACGACGAAATCGCACCCGACAGACATCCGGCAAACACCGGCGACGAGGTGCAGTTTGGTGTGACACTGCCCGGCGGCAGCACACGTACCATCTATGGTGAAGAGACCGGAAGCGGCTTCCCCGTATATTGGGTGAACGGCGACAAGGTGAAGGTGGCTTCGCCGCAATGCAACATACAGCAGGCAGAATACCTGGTTACGGTAAAAACTGAAACACAGAACTATGCCGACAACATCACGAAAACAGGAGATGCCGGCTTGCAGTGGGGAGCTTCCGAGACGGCGGATTTCTACTCCATCTATCCGTCCGAAGGCGCGACTTTCAGCTTTGCCGGAAACACGGTCACGGCCGATTTGTCTGTTAACGCCACGCAATACGCCAGTATCACGGACAAGGGAGAATCTTATTATGCGCAGCTCGCGGACATGAACAACGTGGTGATGTATGCCAAGAACGCAGGTGTAGAGAAGACATCCGAAACGGTTCCCCTGCAATACACGCCGTTCTCCACGGTCATCGAGTTTGAGGTTAACGCACCGGCTACTGCTACTGCCGGACAGAATGATGGCATTACCATCCAAACTCTCACGCTCACGGCTCCTACGGGTACAACCATTGCCGGGAACTTTACGTTCAGTTTCCCTGAAACTGAAGGGGCTGCTCCTTCCGTTTCTCCCGCTGCGGGAGGCCGCAATGCCATCACGTTGCACCTCTTGGAGAACGACCAGTACACGACGAGACTTAGCACTACGAAACCGACTTTGAAAGCCAAGATGTGCCTGATGCCCATCAGTGGTGTGGAGAGTTTGAAAGACTGGACAGTGGCATTGAACACCAGCGTGGGAATATTCTCAAAAACGTTGACGGACATGACCGGCGAACTGAAACCGGGATTGGTACACAAAGTCAAACTGCCTGAGTTGAGCTATGCTACAGGAGAATGGGTGTATGACCTCAACAACTGGATTACATCGCTGCCCGACTATAAGAATATCTACCTGTCGGAGTTGTCGCTGCCGGGGGCGTGGTATGTGACTGACAAAGACTACCAAGGTAATGGTCAGACTATTGCGAACTTGTGGAATTCAGGCATACGTGCGTTTGGTTTGGAGTGTAGGTCAAGTTCTGAAAAGCAAGGTACTCTCTTTAATCCTGATTGGGTTCCCACACATGTAGTTGGTTCTAATAGTGGTAATAATGCTCTATTGGGGGATTACTATTCAGGCGGTACTCCCGTTGCCACATACATTCAGGATATTGCAGCTGAGTTGAATAAACACCCGGATGAATATGCCGTTTTGGTATTGTGTTACGCAGATGGAGGTCGCTCTGGTCTTAGGAATAAAGATTATGCATACTTTATACGGGGAGTGGCTAAGGAAATCCAAGATGCTAACGTTTCTGTAATCTACGATAAAGAAATCACTCCTAATACCACAGTCAACGATGTGCTCGGTAAACTGATTATCAAAGTGAATGTGGACAGCAACATACCGAAAGACGCATATAACAACAATATGAATGCGCTGTTCTCATACAACCCGTACCAAAATCAAATGTCAGACGCTGATAAGTTTACCAAACCATATTACTCGAAGATGTATTGGCAAACTTGGGAAGACAGTTATAAAGAGACCATTGATTTCTCTACAGCCGCGAGCAGCGACTTGATATGGTGTTTCAATAATGCCAATCGTACAACGGCTGGAACGAGCACTGAAATACCTTCATACACGCAACGTCAGACAGCATTAGAGAGTATGATGAATATATCGAAGCAGATTTACGACGCTTCCACTCACAACGTTTGGTTCTACTTCCATGCCGGTGGTACGCAGGCAACCAGTTCAACCAGCGTGGGACCGAGCCCTACCGCTTTTGCAACCGAAATGAATACATGGCTGTTGAATCAAATCAACGCTAAGACTGAAGCCTCGCCCTTGGGTATCGTGTTGTACAACTTATGTACGGATGAAACTTACAACGGTCCCGCAATCACCAAGGCCATCATTGAGATGAACAGCAAGTTCTACCTCAAGCATGCTGGCAGTGAGGAGGGGGGCACCTCCGGCCAATCCGATGTGACATCCTCCGCTCCCGGCTACAGTACCGGCGTGACGGACAAGGGTGAAAATGCCATCAACGGGAAATAAAGCAACTGATGATGCAGAACCGTAAGAAACAGGGATTCTCCCGTGGGGCGCAGGAGGCATACGCCTGCATCCCCATGGGATATTTCCCGTTTTTTTACCCATCTACAATAAGAACCTATAATCAGATGAAAAAGATATTTAAACTTACCTTTTCCATGCTTTTGCTGGCGGGAGCGATAACCTCGTGCAGCGAAAACGACCTGATGCCCGGCGACGGGCAGAGCCGGGAAATCATCACCGCCATCGTTGCAGACCCTGACGACCCGGTGCAGACCCGCACTTGTGTCGATATGAGCGAGACCGGTCGTGGTTATCTCGGCATCCTCTGGCAGCAGAACGACTCGATTGGCGTTTACAGCCAAAGCGGCACCACCCGCAACGCCCTGTTTCAAAGCCTGACGGCGGGCAATGCCAAGCAGGCCGACTTCGGTGGCAACATGACGGGCGGCGACGAGCCTTATCGTGCCTATTACCCTTACAGCAAGAAGAACGATGGCGTGGCCATGACTTCGCTGGAAGGCACGCTGCCCGCCGTGCAGCCCTTCGACCCCGTGACAGGACGCCTCACGGGCGATTACAAGTATGGTGCCCCCGTCAGCAACAGCCGTAAGTTCAACTTCCGCCACCTCTTCTCCCTGTTGCGCGTCAACATCAATGCCGCCGGCACCACGCTGGAAGGTGACAGGCTGGAACGCATCGAACTCGCCGTGACGGACGGGCAGGGTGCGGAACGACCTCTCTGCGGCGACTTCAAGTTCAGTGCCGTGGACGGGCAGTGGTGGGGTGCAACGGGCACTTCGGGCACCGTCAGCATGCCTTGGACCACACGTCCCGCCCTTACGCAGGGTGAGACCTACACGGGCTTCATCACCGTGATGCCTGTGGTGAAGAAGGGAGACAAGATAACCGTAACGGTCGTCTCCGAAGGGCACAAGGCATCGTTCACCGCCACCTGTCTGGTGGACTTCCAGGCAGAGCATGTCTATAACATCCCCCTGACCCTGAGCGATTATGCCAAGAATCCCGACTTCGGCTATACGGAAACGGAACTTCCCGTCATCAAGAGCTTCCGCTTCGCCGCCGCCAAGAATACGGGTAAGATTCTGGACAACAAGCTGGTGTGGAACTCCCATACACACAAACCCCGCTTCGACGCGGTTTCCGCGCAAGAGGCCACTATTGAGGGCGATGACATCAGCCTGATGATTCCCTATCTCTACGACTTCAAGCTCGTTCCCGAGTTCACCGTTAGCGAAGGTGCCACGGTGACGGTAGGCGGCGTGGCACAGGAGAGCGGCGTGACGGAAGTGGATTTCTCTAAGCCCGTGACCTACACCGTGACGGCCGGAAGCGAAAGCCGCGACTACACGGTGAGCGTCACCAATACCGGGCTTCCGGTGGTGGTGCTGAAGCAATCGGCTTCGGGCGACTTCAGCGAGAAAAAGGTGGAAGGAAGCAGCGGCATAGGTGGCATTATCAATAAAGTCACATCGAATTATTTCGTGGACTTTTGGGTGCGCGGCAAGGATACCGACTGGGTGGATGATGACACGTTCACCGTATATAATGCCGATGGTACGGTGAATGTCAATGCGGCTGCCTGCGGCATCCGCCTGCGTGGCAACACTACCCAAATCTATCCCAAGAAACCTTTCGCCGTGAAGCTGGTGAAAAAGCAACCGGTGCTTGATATGCCTACCCACAAACGTTGGGTGCTCCTTGCCAACTGGCTGGATCACTCCATGATTCGCAACACCACTGCGTTCAACGTAGCCCACGCCATCGAGAACGCATGGAAGGCAAACGCTGCCACCATTGCCGGGGGTATCCCCTGGAACGTACACGGGCAGAACGTGGAGCTGGTGATGGACGGCCACCACGTGGGCAACTACTACCTCTGCGAGCAGATAAAGATTGGCAGTACCCGCCTCGACATTCAAGACCCGTATGAGGACGTGCTGGCCGATGGTAAGGTGCCTGCCACCTTCGAGAACTGCGGCTACCTGCTGGAGTTGGACAACAACTACGACGAGACCTATAAGTTCCGCACCGAGGATGACATCCCCTTCATGTTCAAGGACGATGTGCTGACCGACGAGATAGTCAATGCCGTGAAAGCGAAGATACAAGGCATCGAGACCAACATCTACAACGGCAACTTCGCCATCGCCTACAACGACCTCGACATCAACACCGTCATCGACCAGTTGCTTATATGGGAGCTGACGCAGAACCACGAGTTCACCGACCCGCGTTCCGTTTACTACTTCATGGACGGCAACGGCAAGCTCTGTGCCGGCCCCGTGTGGGACTTCGACCGCGCCACCTTCCAGAATCCGGCGAAGGCCGAATCAATGGGTAACTCGGGCGACCGCCTGAAACCTTACGGCAATTGGGTCTGCTGGAGCACCACGAAGAATAAACCATTGGGTGTCAGCTACTACATGGGCGGCAGCATCTGGTATCAGAAGCTGATGCTCGACCCGGTTTTCCAAAAGGCCATACAGGAACGTTGGGCGGTGATGTACCCCTACCTGCAAGGCGTGGTGAACGACATCCGCAAGTCGGGCACCGACCTGGTCCGCTCGTATGAAGTGAATAGTGCCATGTGGCCCACGACTAAAGCTGACATACAGGAATACAAATCTTCCTTCAGCGACTGGAGCGGCGACGAGCTGATAGCCGATTATGCCGATGTCATCGACAACTTCGTAGAGGTCTATCAGTCCCGCCTCGCAGGCATGAACAGCCTGATTACTTCGGGAAAATTTACGAAATAAGACAAAAAATAATCTTTTAATAACAACAAGATGACTAAGAAAATCTTTTTAACCGCCTTGTGCGGCCTGGCTCTTTGTCCGGCCTTCGCACAGACTTCCAATACGGAAGAGAAGGTGGAGAGCAACAGCTTCTGGGACAACACTTTTGTCAGCCTCGGCATTGGCGGCAATATCTATTTCGGCGACCATGACAGGCAGGTGGGCTTCGGCGACCGCCTCGCCCCGGCTTTCGATATAGCTGTGGGTAAGTGGTTCACTCCGGGCATCGGCGTGCGCGTGATGTACAGCTACCTGAAATCAAAGGGTGCCACGCAGGATGTCATTTCCACTCCGGCACACTCCACGGGTGAGCCAGTTCCCGGGAAAGACGGATGGGGACAGTACCTGCGATATTCCAAGTTCAATATGGGCAACCTGCATGCCGATGTGATGTTCAATGTTCTTCACCTCTTCGGTGACAATAACTTGAATTGCAAATGGAATCTCAGTCCCTACGTGGGCATCGGATGGGCGCATGTGTACGATTCACCAAAGAAAAGTAGTGTGAGCGGCAACTTCGGCTTGCTCGGCTCTTACAACATCAACGAGACTTGGGCTGTGAATGCCGACCTGCGTGGCGTACTGCTGAGTGACGGCCTGGACGGCGAGAAGGGTGCCCGCGCAGAAGGAGACCTCTCGTTCACGTTGGGAGTGTCTTACAAATTCTGATAGGACATAAAAAAAGCATGTGAAGCATTCCTGTTCATCTGCTGGAGAAACCTGGCAAGATGGACAGAAATATGTTAGAAGAAGATGCTTCTTGTCCTTTGTGAAAAGCACAGGAAGCTGTAAGGAGGGCGGAAGAGTCTGTCCTCCTTATTTTTTTCGGTTCGCCCTGTACGAACCATCCTCTAACCGGTGCAAGTCTGTAATATGCCTGATAGCGGGAAGTGGATTGCATCAGAACTAAGTTTTTATCTATTTATAATTTCCATCAATGTGTAATACTTTAAGTCCTGTTTCTTCCGATACTGGATTGGATAAGTGCAAGCGCACGAGAGGCGCGAAGCCTGAGACAGTGGAGAAATATTGTCGGGCTATTGAATTGTATGCCACTACTTCAATGCCCTGCATCGAGATTTGCCGCACGTGTGGAGTGACCGTGGCGGGATTGCAAGCCTACATCGGCAAATACCACCGCCACTTGCTGCTGGCACGCAACGGCATGACGTGCGACAGCAAGGAGGCTGCCGGCATCAAGCTGAACACATTCCGCCGACAGAAGCCTGCCACCCGCCTCAAGTACAAGAAAGCCATCGAGGCGTGCGACAGCATGGACTATATTGAGCTGAACGTGTCGCAGATAGCCCGGAAGTTCGGGCTGGACGGCACCAACCTTGGAAGGCAGTTGCGTACGCATTACCCGGAAGTCCTGGAGTTTCGCGAACGGGCACGGATGCGGTTGGGGCTCAATGACAATCTGCCCCGTGGCAGCCGAAGTTCCTGCAAGGAACAATATGCCGCTGCCGTGGAACTACTGAAAGGTGATCAGTACATTACGGTGCAGGAAGCCGCCAAACGTTGCGATGTCTCTTATACCGGACTGGAGCAACATCTCCTGTTCTATCACAAGGGACTGGTGGGCAAGCGTATCCGGACACGCGAGAAGGCCCTCAGGCAACAACGCAAGGGAAAGATAACCGGCCGGGGAACTGTCCATGCCCCTTCGCCCGCCATAGAAGAGAAGTATGCCGCTGCTTTGGAACTATATCGCACCACTCCCATGTCTGCCGCCCGTATCGCTGCGGAAACAAAGGTGTCGAGAAAGGGATTTTACGAATATTTGCAAACCTGGCACAAAGACTTGGTTTGCGCGCGAAAAGGTATTTCCTACGAAGAAGGTATGCCCGTGGATTGGTCGAAAACAAGAAAATATAACCCTGCAACGGCCGCCAAGTATGCCAATGCCATCAGGAAACTGAAAGAGGGTAATATGACTACGGCTGCCGTCGCTGCCGAGTTCGGGCTGCATCCAGAGACATTCAGGTGTTACTTGAAAGAGCACGAGCCGGAGCTTCACGCCCGCTTGGGGATGGTGAAGACAGCAGGCGGCAAGTCAATGGCCTGCCATAGCCTTGAGAAATACAAGGAGGCTGTGCATCTCTACGGAACGACTTCGGAAGCCTTGAACTCCATTGCCCGTCGCTGCGGATTGAACAGCTGCTCCCTGCGCAACTTCCTGAAACGGCACTATCCGGAACTGGTGGAAAGGCGGAGGAAGAAAGATTGCTAAAAAATGGAGAATGCAAAGACTATTCGTTTCATTCTAAAAGGTTTTTAGCGGGAGTTGTCAAATACAAGTCTGTGGCAAATTAATATAGTGTTATAAATGATACTTAATGGCGGCCATCAATCAAGTGGTCGCCATTTTTTTTATTTTGTCGCAAAGTCGTGCGGTTTGCATTTGATGGGTAATGATGATAAGGGTTTTACCCTGAATGGTATGCGAAAGACGTTCCAGCAATGTCTGCTCGGTGTCAGAATCGAGCGAGGAGGTTGGTTCGTCCAACAGGACGATATTGCCGGGGCGGAGCAGCCCGCGTGCGATGGCGATGCGTTGTGCCTGTCCTTCGCTCAGCCCCGTTCCCATCTCGCCACAGGGGGTGCCCAAGCCTTGCGGCAGCTCATGGACAAAGTCTGCCGCCGCCATATGCAGGGCTTTCCACATCTGTGCATCGGTGGCTTCGGGATTGCCCAATAGTAGGTTGTCGCGTAGCGTACCGCTGACGAGCGTATTCCCTTGTGGCACATAGACAAAGTTTCTTCGTGTAAGTGGAGAGGCGGGAAGAGACTGCCTTTCATCGTATAGAGTGATGTTTCCACCGTCAGGCCGCAATAGTGCCAGCATCAGTCGTACCATTGTGCTTTTCCCGCTGCCGGTTTCTCCAAGCACGGCGGTCAGGCTACCCGGTTCGAAATCGTGCGTGAAGTGTTCTATCACTTTCCGCTTGCCGTCGGGATAAGCAAAAGTAACATTCTCCAAACGGATGCCGACTTTGCCTTTCAAAATGAGCGGTTCTCCCTGCTCTTCCAGCGGCAGGGAAGTGAGTTCGTCTATCCTTTCCACGGAAGTCAGCGCGCTGATAAATGCCGGAATCTGTCGGGCCAACTCCACAACGGGGCGTTGCACCTGCGCCACCAGCTGCAGGAAGGCGGTCAACGTGCCGAATGTCACCGTACCTGTGTCCAACCCGTATATTCCCCATGCAAAAGCGGTCAGATATCCAAGGGCGAACCCCGCCTGCACCATGAGACCTGAAAAGATGGAAAACGAGTTGCGCCGCATCACCAGCCGTTTCAGTCCCGATTGGAGGGTGGAAATCATGTCCGCCGCCATTGAGGTGTATTCCAAGGTGGAAATCAGCGTGCGGTGCTGTAGATTCTCCTGCAGATGGCTTTGTAGCCGACTGTCCGTAGCCCGTATCTCACGTGTCAGGTGCCGCATCCGTTTCATGTAGAGTTTACTGAACAGCAACGCCAACGGCATGATGAGCAGGATGACAACAGCCATCCGCCGGTCAAGGCAGAACAGGAACAATGCGGCGCCTGCCAGTTGGAACAACGTGATTCCGACCGAAGGGATAGAACCCGCCAGCAGGTTCGTCACCGTGCGTACATCCTCCTCCATGCGGTTGAGCATATCGCCTGAATGGAATATCTCGCGACCGTTCCAGCGGCTTTTCAGAATATGTTCAAGCAGATTTTGCCGTAACCTGTTGCGCAGGCTGATTTCCGTGTCTGCATAGAGGCGGCTGACAAGCGAGGAGAGCAGCAGTTGCAGGGCGATGCACCCTGCCATAGCAGTCAGTCCCATGGCGATGTCCCCATCGGCCTGACGGGTGGCGATGTCTATCAGGTGCTTGCAGAGCCAGACGAACGTGAGGGACACGCCGATGCGGAACGTTCCGGCAAGAATACTCCACAAAATGCAAAGACGATGCCCCCGTGAGACATTCCATAGCCATCTTGCAATCTCCCTTATACTTTTTGTCTTTACTGTTTCCAAATTCGTTTGTATATGTATAGTAAATATCGGCGGATGGGGAGCAACCTGCCCCATATCTTCGCCTTATACCGTTCGGCCCATGCGTTGCAGTCCACATAACGGCCGTTGCGGATGATTTTTGTGACAATTCCCATTATATCGGAAAGTCGGCAACTTTCCGTTTCACGGAAGTTTCCGTCCCCCATCAGAATGACCTCCGTCCCACAGATATGGACGATGCGGTGCAGCACATACCGACTATTCGGTAAGTGCGCTAAAACAATTTGTCCGGTGTGTAATGACTTTATTTCGGACGGTCGCCGAATAAGTACACTGTCCCGACTTCCAACGATAAAGGGAAGCATGCTGTCTCCCTTCGTTTTCAGCATAACCGTCCGTTCATCAGCCAACATTTCCTCAAGCTCTCTCAATAGCAGGTTGTTGGGAAGCAAGAGTTTGTCAGCATGAGCGTAACCGATTCTATCATCTTTCTTCATTTTCATAGGTGCAAAAATACTAAAATAAACCGAATTAAGTTTTTGTTTCATAAAAAATAGAGATTTGTTCTGTATTATAAAGGTTAAGGACTTATGCGGATACCCTCTTTGCCTCCATGAAGCGGTGGGCATTCTCATTTACCAGCCTGATAATCCTGTCATGGTATTCCGTGTTGGAATTGCATACCCCACGGCTCTGAACCACTTTCCCTTGGCTCAAACTGAACTCAACGGTCTCAATGCGATTACCCGAATGGTCGTGAGCCGAAAGGATAACAGAATCGGTCTTGGCATAGTATTCACATTGGAAGACACAATGTTTCATCTTATTGCCCTCTTCCTTGTAAGCCTCCAGCGAGTCCAATACGGAAATCTCTATATCGCCATCGCTGATGACAATACCGAAGTAGCAGGACTTGTTCTTGTAAAACTCAGCTTCGTGTGCTTTGGCTTTCGCCATCCGTTCCATATCCCTGCGTTTCCGTTCAATGGCATTGACTTTCTTCAACCAATGGTCGTGCTCGGCTTTCAAGTTTGTCGGACAGATATACTTGGCATTATGAATGTCCTTGCCACATCTTTCAAGCAAGCGGATGGTGTCGCACCAAGTACCGAAGTCCTCAATCCGGTAATGATGCCTTGCCGCCACCTTATATGACTGCCAACAAGCATTGAGGTCTAAAGAGTGGTAGATAAAATACTCAACCGCCTTGAAATCTCTCGCTTTCATCATCGTCTCCATCCGGTGGTCAGACAAAAGAGCCTTCATCAGCTTGAACGGATGGCTGTCGGGCAATTTGCCTTTCATCCCGTTCCGTCTCAATTCGGGTAGGACTGAATAATAAGGACAGGTGTAGGCATCGGATATGACTAAATGCACATCCGACATGTTTCTCAACTCTATCGGGCTGGCAAAACAGAAGTTGTCCCGGTAATAGCCCATGGCTCTCAATCTTGAAGTGACCGCCACCTGCCCTTTTGCATTGAGCCACAGACGGCATACTTCATCATAATAGAAATCCATAGGTCTCCCTTTGCAGTAAATGGCGGTTAGAAGGAATACCCTCTGCACTTGTAAGCCGCCAATCACTTCAAGGGTAGAAAAGTAGCCTTTCTCTTGGCACTTGCGTTTCAACGTATCAGTCACTTGCAAGCGGTGTCCACAATGAGGGCAACGGACATACTTGCCTTTTCCCTTATAGTCAAACTTCTCCCCGCAATCGCCACACGTGCATTTATGTCCAGATGTTCGGAACGTAATGTGTTTTACTACGTTTCCGATTGCCCACTTCACGGCTTTAGAGCCGATGGCGGTCAGCTCCCCGTTGGAAGCTGCCACCAATCTCTCAAATTTGTTTCTCGGCTTCATATTCTTAAAAATCAAATAGTGATAACTCGGCTTGTTGGGGTACTTGGGGTTTACTTGGCTTGGGTCGGGAGTTTTTGGCTTGTATCTTACGAAGTTCCTCCTCTTGATAGCGTTTCAATGCCAAATCACGTTGTTCCGCCTTTTCCTCCTCAGTCAAGTCTATATGATGGTTCACGACAACATTACAAGATGTCGGCTTACCGATTTCCAAGGTAGGTTCATCCACTACGTGAACCGCCATTGAGTATATTTCCTCGTCAGCGAAACCGCAACATCCCGACTTCTGCACCTCTGAAAATATGTAGTTTACAATATCGTCTATGCTACGTGCTGTAGCTTCATACTTCACACGGAAGAGTTCATCCTCCTTTGCCCTGTTGTCAAGATAGTTCTTGATGATTTCCTTGAATTGTTCTGTTCCTTTCATATCTGTTCGTTTTAAATATTATACATTTACTATCCTATCGGCAGCCTCTCCAAAAGTTCCTTCAATGGAATAGTGTTGATGTCCTCACTGCGGAACAACATTTTCCATTCCGGCTTAACCAACAAGCGGTGGAAACTCTCCACCGAAAAACCTGTATCATTGGAGTAGCAAGTAATACAAGCGAAATTCTTGCCGTCCTTACGGATATGGGCATAATCGGGAGCCATTCCGAAAGCACATCTGCGGATGTCCTCTCTATTCCACAATAGAGTCAGTTCGTAAACATTCCCTCTGTGGTTTAGCGTTTCCTTTCTGTCTTTAAGTGTGATTGCCATACGTTCTAATTTTTTCCCTTTTGTTTGAAGCCTTTTGGCTTCTCGCTCCCGGGTGATTTTTACGATGCCAACAATACGGAGGGAACAAGGGACGTAAGGCAAATGTGGCAAGCGGAAAGAGACGGAATACCCAATTGGGCACAAATTGCGGAAGGCTGCCGTCCGCTTTCCGTGCAGCCAAGTGCAACGGCATTTGCTGTCGGCACCGCCCTCCGTTGCTTTGTATCGGAAAATAGAACCGGGAGCGCGGATGACCGAATGAAGATAACAGGCACAAAAATCCCCGACACCCTTGACCACATTGGTCCCGGATGCCGGGGATAAAGAAAAAGTATTTGCTGTATGGATTTACATCAGAGGAATCTCAAATGATTTGATGACACATTGAGCCTTCTTATCAAGAATGAACCAATATTCAGAGTGATAGGACTTGCCGCCAGAATCTATACCCTCATATTCAATCTTGACCTTCCAACCCGTAAATGATTTTGTAACACCATCATTTACTTGCGGAGTCAGGGAACGAAGCACAGACATCGCCTCTATCTGACGCTCCATCAGCACGGAAATCTCCTTATCGTCAGGATTGAAATTCTCCAACCCGTCAGTAAGATTCATCACTTTCTCATTGATTTTCATCATCGCCATAGAGATAGACATCTTCTCGTCCATCGTGATATACTCCCTGCCAAACACGGAATCCGGCTGGCTGATACCGATAATCTTGACAGACTTCGGATTATCCACCGAAGCCTTCAATGCAAGTTCCGCAACCTCTACAGCACGCTTCTTAGGATTATCGCCACGGAATACCAAATACCCAACGACACCCCAAAACAGAATAATCGAAGCCAATATGATGGCTGATCTTGTACCCGGTCTCATATCTTCACGATTTGAAGTTTGTCAGGAGAGACACCCAAACGCTTGCGGTACACCGCACCGTCCTCACGGTACATCTCCAGTTCTGCAGAAGTGATACCTTTCTCGCAAAGTTCCTTGGCTTCAACCAAAGTCACCTGATGCCCGCCAATGTTCCGCCAGATGGCAAACGAACAAGGGGCTTCCTGATTGCCATAGTTGGAACAGTTGAAAGCCCGGCTTCCCACACGGATTTCGCTGCCACAATGAGGACATTTGCCGACAACCGCCTGCATATTGATGTTGCCGTCATCAGCCAGTTCAAGCACGGTAGGGAAGGTCTTTCCTTCCTTAGTAGCAAAGCCGTCCAACAAGATAGAACGGTTAGCTAATAGTTCAGTAACTTCGCTGTCATTCATCTTCCGATTACCAAGAATGGCATTGATTTTCAATACACACGAGGGATGTTCTCCCATATTATTCTCACAGCGATACCCCTTGCAGGTCTTCACCACGTTACCGCCACAGAGGGGGCAGCTACCTATAATCTTCTTTTCCGTTGTCATTTTATAGTATTGTTTTATTAATTATTTACCATTTTAGCAAGTAGCCTTGATTCCATTCCGATACGATGCCGTTAATGATATTTTTGCCGGACATCACATTTGCCCAACCTTCCGGGTCAAGAGAGAACCAGAGGTCATTCCAAGATAACGTGCGAACCTGCCATGCCAGGATAAACAAATCCGTATTGATGGCTTCCAGTCGGGTCACTACCTCGTTGGCGATATAGTACCGCTCCGAAGAGTTCAACAAGTTCACCTTGTGCTTCTCATTCTTCCCGTCCCCACCGGGCACGTTGTAACTGCCCGAAGTCACCAACTGCTTCATAAAGGGATAGAGTGCAGCCATCTGTGTAGCCGCATCCGTCAGTTCGTCAGAGACGATGGCTGCGATAGCTGTACCCTTCAGATTGTGACCCACCGATTTCGTTAATAAGCTACAATTCTTTGGTATCTCAACCGTAACCAATTCCCCTACACGTTTAATCTGATAGAGGTTCTGCATCGCACCCTGTGCATTGGAGAGGTATTCCAGCATCTTGTTCTCCACAGAGTGAACACGGTCAAGTGCCAAGGTTACGGCAGTCTCGGCAGCGATAATCTGTTCCTGCCTTTTCTTACGTTGCTTGTGGATATTCTTCAACTCCACAGTCTGGGCAATCACCGCACCCGTCAAAGCCGGATCCGTCTGTTGGGCGAAAGATGGAAAGCCGTTCATCAGGAAAGCTGATAGAATGGCCAATACCGCTGCTTTTGATTTTATTCTTTGCATATACTTCACATTTTAAGACCCGCATTTCTGCGTTCAGTCAAGTTTTGTCCACGTTCCTCCTTATGCGGAGAGAGCATCGGCACCATCGGTTTATTCATCAGACAGTCATTCCAATCTTTGAAAGCCTTTGGAGGAAGCCATTGCCCCATCTTGTAACGGATGGATAGTTTCTCACTGACCTGTGCCGTCAAGGAACGTTCCATATTTAACTCAAAAGACTTGCCTTTGGCTTCAATGGAAAGAGCACCATCCTTTTTATTGATTTTCATCGGAATATCCTCCAGTATTGCCATCATGCGCAATCCGTAGATACGTCCGGCTAAATCATTGTCGAAACAGTCAAATGCCCTCGCATTAGGGAAACGAGCCATCGTCCCGGTTATCTGCTTGTCAGAGAAAGTGCCACCCAATGATACCAATGCCACATCCGTACCTGATTGAATCTTGTTCATCTGATAGAAAGCCATCGCATCAAAAGCCGACTCACAGAAGAACACGCTTCGGACAACCTCACGATTGCCGCCTGTCAAGTCAGCCACCCAAGCGGAAGAGGAAGAGTCCGTACCTGCCGCCTTGGATTTGTAACCGCCATACCCACGAATCTCGTAGCCGTTGGCTTCGTCACTATGTTCATTCGTATAAGGGAAACCGATATTATATCCTTCAAACTTTCCATTCTGCTTGTCCCTGACAAGGGAAATGAAAGACGATAGTTCTTTCACGGTATCATCGGATATACCTCTTTGGGAGAATAATCCAGGAATTCTGTTGGTGTCAATCGGTTTAACCTCATAGCGCGATTCATCAAATACAGCATCGTGTTTGATGGACTTGATATATTCTCTATCTTCCCGGTATTCGGGTTCAGGCATATTGGCGAAGCGTGCCATCACCTTGGCAATCTTCTGCCAATCGTCCTTACCCGATACCAGGAATGAATTCAGATTCTCACGAATGAGAGTGACCACATCACCTTTGGAACCATCCCGGCGGAAGAAAGTCTGAGCCGCCTTGTTATGCGGATGGCTGACGATAATGATATCACGTCTGTAATTACCCTCACCAAGTACAAGCTCGATATATCGACCCACACCCGCTTTCCGGTCCAGACGATACCCCAACGCATAAGCGATGTCATCCACCCCCACACGGGATTTCATGTCCTTGAAATTTACTTTGTAATCACTCATCTGTAACTCTCCTTATAGACTAATCCCGGAACTCACTTTCTGACTTCTCCGCATAACTGTTAACTCCGGCTCGTATGTCTTACGTGCTGTCATATTCAGAAATGCCGTTTTGTCCTTCTGGTCGGTAAGTTGGAAGAACGTTTTTGCTGTGTCCTTGGTAACTTTTTTCAATCCAAGTTCCACACCATCGTATGAAGCACGGATGGCATAATCGCCGGAACGGGTCTTGATGATGGCGGCATTCTTGAAGGGAACCTCCTCATCAGCACCCATAGGAGCAAAAGGGTCGTTCTTGGCAAGATAAGGCTGTTCGCCCAATGCCAACCGTTGCTTGTCCACGTGGTCAAGAATGAGGTCAGAAGCCTTATTCACATCAGCCATGATGGAAACAATGAACTTCGGTTCCTTCTTCAGGACACCAATCCACGAGTCCAAATAGGCTGCGGAGTTGTCCGTTATCTTGGAATCAAATCCCATCGAATGGCTGATCATGGCAGCCGTCAGTTCTGCCACAAGTTCCTCCTTCGCATACTTGGGGTCTCCGAACTTGCCGCCCATCTCACGGTTCAGTCGGTCAGCCGTCATGGTCGAGTGTGTCATTTCGTGGAGCATGGTCGAATAATACTCCATACCGCCACGGTAAATTTCATCCGGAGTGTGACCGATATTGAACTGCTCCTTCAAGGGAACAACAATCCGGTCAGCAGAAGGAGAATAGAAGGCACCGTCCACACGCTTGTCTGCCTGTATCGGGCAGAGCCAGCCTTGGGTCTGCACCATACGGTCAAGGGCGGCATGGGCATACATACCCTCGGTATCCCTAAGTTCCGGCACTTTGAACTTCTCCAATAGTTTTTGCATACGCTCCGGCTGTACCTCTGCCAGATTGGTCTGCGTTATATTATAAACTGGAAAAGCCTTGATGAAAGGAATCGCTTCCAAATCTTTCCGTTCTTCCCGGCTCATGGCACGGTATTCATCCGAACTGATTTTCTGCCCGTTCTTGTCCTTCACCAGCATGTCCCAATAGACCACGGGAAACGCCTTTTCGCCTTTCAGCACATGGGCTTTAAGGTTATGCGCCTGCTTGAAAGTCAGATATACAGGTAAGTCGTAGCCATTCGCCGCCGTATGCAGTTGCAGGAACAGCGAATTGGAGCCGGAATAGTTCCTGCCGCCCACGTTCTGCGGCAAGCCGGCATATCCCGATGCACCGCCAATCCAGCCTTTCTTCCAGTCGGAGGCCTTCATCTGCTCCATGCGGTCAATCATCATCGCCGCGAACTTATCCAGAGCGACCTGGCCCGCATTGCCCGAAGTTGACGGGTTGTAATTAGTTCCAGATGCCATAGTCCTCGTCATCCATTACCTGACGGTCCATCTGCTCAATGTCCGTCTGCTCGATATAAAACTCTGCGGATTCATCCGAAGGGTCTGTACCATGGGTACGGCACCACTCCAGATAATCCTGTTCGTTCTCACTCTCCATGACAAAACGGAGATAACCGATTTTGCCCTCCTGAAGGAGCTCCACCAACTCCTCGTGCTTCATTTTTTCACTCATATTTTGTTTTTCTTTTATTGTTAGACTGTTGTCTGATTACGTTACCTTTTCATGGATGCGGATTTCTCCACCTTGACACTCTTTGCGGCAAGCATACCACTGATTTCCGTATTGAGATACTTCGCTGCAATCTGTTCCCGGGTGGCAGTCTTTGCCTTGAAAAGGGAATAGCCGTCATCGAAGGAGATTTCATGCTTGGTGGTGCGACCCTTGTCGCCCATATCCACGGACACTTTCCATTTGTTGTCGGCACGGTCTTTTGCCACACGCACACCTTTCGGGTCTATACCTTCGGGAAGCTGGTATTTCTCGTAGGCTGATTTCAGATGCAAGCGTTCACCGAAGTTCTTTTCCACTAACTGGGCAGGAGTAATTACCCGGTCGAAGTAGGCGTTCAAGTCCTGTCTTGAAGCGACTGCCGACATCTTGGAGTCACCAATCTGCGCATAGAACTTATACTTGCCATAATCGGCACGCTGTTCGTCCTTCTCCTTATAGACATTGAACTTCTCCACGGAAATGTTGCCTTCCGGTCCGGCAATGGACTTGGGCATCTTGAAGGATTCTTCCGACACCTTGGGCATCAGCTTGGTGGGATAATAGCGTTCCATCAACTGAGCCACGGTCATTTCCTTCTTCTGGTAGGCGGCCAAGTCGGCAACGTCCATCCGCTGGGGCTTCAACTGCTTGCCGTCCATCTTGGCGGTAAAGTACCACTCTTCGGGATTGGCTTTGCTCTGGTAAGCATGGCCGTGGGTTACTTTCTCACCGGCGGCAGTTACCATCTGAGGCTCGCGTGGCTTGCGTTCCTGTTTCGTCTCGGCTTTCTGTTCGCTCTTGGCTTCCGCTTGTGTTTCCACCTTCTTCTTGGCAGGTTTCTCCCCGGCTGCGTTCTTCACAGTCTTGGCAGGCTCTTCCTGCACAGCCTTCTCTTTACTCTTCTTTGCCATATCGGTATTGTTTGATAGGGTTGGTTCCTCATTCTTCCTTACTTTCTCGACTAATTCAAGCCTGTCACAGATGGCGACCCGTGCTCCGGCACGAATGAGCTTGGGAAGATAGGTGTCCAATGCGGTTCTTGGAAACTCGGCTGTCTTTATCTTCTTCTCAATGCTCGAAGTCAGCTTGTCTGTTGTGGCGATACCGAGAATCATGGCGGCTTTGACGGCATCCTCCTTATAAAGCCGGTAGAAATCACCCTCCCGAAAGAGAAGTAGCGCATCGGGATGCTTTTCCTTCAGATTGCTGAACTCTTTGGGCAATCCGGCTTCCTGTTCTTTATCAGATTTCTTTGCCATAACCGTCAGCGTTTAAGACCGTTGGTCGTTTTTTCTTCACGGGAAGGTTTTAAGTGGATGGCACGTCCTTTGGACTGGGCATCCACGACCTTCTGGTATTCCCAACGGTTCTTGTCCGTCATTACCAGACCCAAGTATTCGGGATGCTGTTCGTCATAACGGAGTTTCAGCTGCCGTTCCCACTCCTTCATATTCCCGTTAATGACCTTGAAGCCTTGCGGCTCTTTCAAGTCCACGCCCACGGATACCTTCTCTCCGCCTACATTGAGTTCGACGGGCTTGCCCTCGCGTACCTGCTGTTTCTGCCGGGTGCCCAACTCGATGTCATTGACCTTCTCCATGTCTTTGAGTTTCTGCTCCAGTCGGATGTCCGTTACTCTGCGATGGATGACTGATTTGGTCTCAGGGTCTAATTGGAGATACTGCTGCGTCTTCTCGCCGTTTACCTCCACGGCTTTTTGAACCACCTCGCCATTCCGTAGCCGGATGGCTTCCTGCTCGGTCAATCGGAGGACCTTGTTACGCTCCACTTCAAGGTCCGCTCTGACCGGATAGGCGATAAGGGCCGGATTGCCGTTCTTGTCAGCGGTAAGTTGTAACTTAACAGGCAAGGTGATGATGCCACCATTGCGGGCATTGATAGAGACTTGCATCAGCGGTGTGACCTCACCGGAAGCCAGTTTCTCCTTTACTTCCTGGGGCAACAAATCCGCTTTCTCACGGTCGATGCCCAATACCGCCAGCTTCTCGTAAGGCAGCATTTCGGATAAATTTCTGTTGTGTAATTCCATTTGAATGATGTTGAACTGTTAAATTTGCGGTGTCGTTACCGCTTGGATGTCACAAAATTATCCACATCAAATTCCGGAAAAGAAATGCACAACAGTATTCTGATTGCAATCCTATTGATGCTGGTGCCGGGAATGGTGTCAGCACAGTTTTATACGATAACGAAAGAGGCGAAAATCGATCCGATTCAGGCAAATGATATAGAAAAGACTATTGATAATAAGACAGATACAGGCGTATCGAAGAGTATAGAGAGGACAAAAGATGCAACAGTTTCTTTATTAACGGATAGCGCATCCTTGAATCAATATACCCAAAAAGTGGACGGTAAGACGTCCCAAACAATCAGGCGGGTTAAGCCAAACGGGCATCTTCCTGAATTGACAATACCTAATCTTTATACTGAAATAAAACGGAACGGCATCCTATATCCGAAAGTGGTATTGGCACAAGCCATTCTGGAAACAGGTTGGTTCACCTCTCCGCTGTGTAGGGATAGGCACAACCTCTTCGGGCTGACCAATCCACGTACAGGAAAGTATTATGAGTTTGACCATTGGTCGGAAAGTGTCCGTGCTTATTATACCAAGGTGCAGTACAAGTACAAATGTGAGGATGGTAATTATCTGCTTTGGCTCAAAAGGATTGGATATGCAGAAGCTCCCGATTATGTTCCGACGGTTATCAGTGTGCTAAGAATGTTATAGTCCATTAGCCAATGTGAGCAAAATAAGAGAAAGAAAAATTGGACAAAATCTATATAATCCCTGATTATTGTCAATTTATGCGAAACGGACGATTTCTGATGTATTCCCTAAAAATCTCTATTATTTGCCATTTCTTTTGTTATCTAAACGATACTTTTAGTGCATGGTGGCATTGTTACTATTGTTTGCTATACTCTTTGTTCTTATCATATTTGCTAACTTAAAATTACTTCATTCCGAAATATTGAACGAGATAATTATTGTGTATGTCTGTTTGACCATAGTTACATTTGCTATAATCGGATATGTATTCTTTAAGTACATGACAAAAATTTGAAGACATCGAATTTAGGTTCGTAGGTCGGTCTGAAAAGCACATTTGAGAATTCCTCCAATCTATACTTAACCAACGACTTTTCCCTTCGTCCGTGTTTCAGAAATCTTATCGGTCTAACGTTTATATCTTTATGTTCACCAACGAGATATGCCCATAGAGCAATGTAGGCCATCGCAAACAGACGTGCGATTCGATCCCCGTCTCGCAGGTGAGTATCCTCTATATTGAAGCCCGAAGATTTCATGGCGCGAAATGCCGTTTCAATCTCCCATCTCTTTTTGTAGGTTGCGATTCCATCTTCAGGTCGGTTAAAACAAATCAGAATCTGAAGTTCGGGTACCTCGTCGGAGTTCTTGAATCGACTTCCAGCGAGATAGACATACTGCCCCTTAAATAACGTTTTTTTAAATTTATCGTTTGTCTCCTTCTATTTGTTCCATTGCCTTCATAGGACATTTTCTCACGCATTTGCTACACTCAATGCAAAGGTTGTAATCTATCACCGGAAAACCTTCGGAATCCTGTGAGATTGCTCCGACCGGACACGCTTTAATCAGCGGACAAATATGGTCGTGAGGGCAGATTTTCTTGTTTACTTGTATCATAGCCGTTTATTTTTTGCAAAATTAGTCCAATAATTCTGTTCCACAAAATAGATTTTATCTAATTTTGCATCGAAATTATCGAACGTAATCCGACTTATATGACACTTCAGCAAATGGAATATATCGTGGCGGTTGACAAATACCGCCATTTTGCAAAAGCCGCGGAATCATGCGGCATCTCACAGTCAACCTTGTCATCGCTTGTTCAAAAATTGGAGATTGAGCTTGATGTAACCATATTTGACCGTAACAGCCATCCGGTGAAGCCGACCGCTATCGGCGAAGAAATTATCAGCCGTGCAAAGCTGCTGTTGTTCAATGCAGCGCAGGTTAAAGAGCTGGTGGCTACACGAAAAGGAGAATCTGTCGGGAAAGTGTCGCTCGGCATTACATCTACGGTCGCTCCGTATTTATTGCCGAAAATGCTCAAATATCTGTCCGTCAATCATCCGGACATAGAATTGCATGTCGAGGAAGCACGGGTATCAACCCTTGTTTTACAACTTGAACGTGGAGAACTTGATATTGCGCTTTTAGCGACACCGCTTAACAACGATGAATTGTTGGAAATACCGGTCTATCAAGAACGTCTCATGGCATACGTGTCTCCGAATGAACCTATTTATAATAACCTCGATTTACAGATAGATCGGCTTCCTGTGGAAAGCGTATGGGTGCTTCGTGAGGGCTATTGCCCCAATCGAGGTGTTTTCCCCTTTTGCAATTACAGGACAGGGCGACAAGCCGTTTATGAAGCAGGCAGTGTGGAGACACTGATAAAGATTGTTGACGAGAACGGAGGATATGCCATCATTCCGGAACTTCATGTACCGCTTCTTAGGAAATGCCAGCAAGCCAATGTCCGTGTGCTTACCAATCCCGAACCGAACCGTGAGATTGCCTTTGTGATACATCGCAATTTCGTGCGTGAACGGCTGCTTAATATCCTTGCCGATACTATCAGAACAGTTATTCCTCCTGCCATGATCAATAAGAGGCTTAAAAAATTCTCAATCACACTATGATTGATAAAATCAATTAAGGCATCTGTTTTATAGTTTGTGCCGATGTATGTAATTGCGTAACTTTGTTCCCTAAAACAATGAGTTAGAAAACACATGGCACATAAACAATTTTTTCGTTCCCTTCCTCAAAAGGGATTTCCGCTATATTGGATACTATTGGTGTATCTTGTTGTCGGTTACTTTTATCCGGTAATCGGTTTCCTTGCTGTAATCTGTATGATAGCACCGGTCGCGTTTGCCGTGCGCAAAGGGCGATGGTGGTGTGGGAATGCCTGCCCCCGTGGAAACTTTTACGACCGGGTATTGGCGAAATACTCGCCGCACAAACCGATTCCAGCATTTGTACGCACCAAAGGATTCCGTATTTTCATGGTGATGTTTATCTTCACAATGTTCGGCATACAGATGTACCGTGCTTGGGGTGACTGGAATGATATGGGACGGGTATTCTGGACGATTATACTGGTTACCACGATTGTTGGCGTGACTCTTTCATTTATATATGCTCCGAGAACATGGTGCTCGTTTTGTCCGATGGGAACGCTGTCAGCGTGGGTGTCGCCTCGTAGCGGCAGGCTTCCCGACAGCTACCGTCGAATAATCGTGGGAGAAAAGTGTACTACCAAATGCAAACTCTGTTCCGCAGTATGTCCCATGCAATTAAAGCCATACGAGAGCAGGAATGACGGAAACGGATTCCTCCATCCCGATTGTATCAAGTGCGGACGTTGCATCAAAGGATGCCCTCTGAAAGTTCCTGAAATGAAGCCATAACTTACAAAAATAACGTAGGCTCTACGGTAAATAACATAACATGAATAAAAATAGATTATGATGAAAATTGCAATTCCGACAAGAGAAAATGAGGTCGATGACCACTTCGGCCACTGCGAGTATTACACTGTCTTGACAATAGGGCAAGACAATCAAATCCTGAGTAACGAGATTATTCCTTCTCCCCAAGGATGCGGATGCAAGTCTAACATAGCAGGAGAATTGGAGAAGATGGGGGTCAACGTGATGCTGGCGGGGAATATGGGACAAGGAGCCTTGAATGTCCTTACTTCCCACAACATAAAAGTAGTAAGAGGTTGTTCCGGGAATATCCAGCATGTTGTAACCGATTATCTGAATGGGAGAATCACAGATTCCGGTATAGGTTGTTCATCCCATGAACATCATCATGAATGTCATGGACATAATAACAAGGAATAATGTTAAAAAGCAAGATGCCGGTCAATATTGTCATTGACTTTGCCATGTTGGTTGCGATGGCGTTGGTTAGCATAAGCGGTTTCATCTTGGAAGTTGTCATTCCTTCCCGCCATGCCGTCAGAATGCACGGGGCCGATTCATGGTGTTCGCATTTGTGTGGATTGGGAAGGCATGGATGGGGTGATGTTCACCTATGGGCAGGAGTGGCATTGATAGTTTTGCTTGCCGTACACATCCTGTTGCATCTAAACATAGTATCAGCTTTCTTTAAGAAGAGATTTCCGAACCGGACATTACGGATGGTACTGTATGTGTTTTTATTGATGCTGTTGCTGATAACGATAGTGCCTTGGTTCTATATGTTCCATTAAAACAGAGAAGCCAACTTATTGCTGACAGGTTGGCTTCTCTGTTTTATATTCTTTCATGTCTGTATGTAAACATTGATGTATCTCAATCCAATGAAACGATAAAATGTAAAAGAACCACATTTTTATGAAGGCTAAATAGTGGTGCTAAAATGGTATTAAATTGTACCTCCCCCCCCCCTTTAATATTTACTATAAAATGTATAAAATCAATATGTTATAAAATCATATATCTTGTTGCCCACCATATCAGCATCAAGTGCATCGGATAGAAAACATAAACTCCATACTTTGCCATATTACCTTTTATGAATCCTCTTGTGCCATCGTATAAAAAGATAGTCATACAAGCCAATATCGCACCGATGCTACCATAGTGTATCATCAAAGGAAAAGTGCAAAGTATCTGAATCATCCTATCATAGGGGAATGGCTGTGTTGGATTTTGATTCCGTAACAAATTGAAAAGGACAATCATCAATATCCCTCGCCACTCATAATCCACACCTGACCAAGTGGCAAGATAAGCAATAGAGAGAATAGCAACCTCACAAAGGGCACTATTCTCTTTCAGTTTCTCCAGTATCGTCAAAGCTACCACACCCAAAGCCAACGTGAACATCACGTTGTGCGTACCATCCGCTCCGTTCAGCAGATACCAAGGGACTTCGCTGATAAAGGCAAATACCAAGAACTGGGTGAAGTATCTCTTTCGGTTATGCGTATAAGCGAAGCCTTCCACTACCAAGAAGGCGAACACCGGGAAAGCGATACGACCTACACAGCGCATTGTATCATAAAGTAGTGTACCGTCATTCATCAGGAAGTAGGCACAGTGGTCTATCACCATAGATACAATGGCGATAATCTTTAGTACACTACCGCTAAAGGTGGGTATCTTCGCAAGTCCTATCATAATCAACTCATTCCAAGAAGTTCCTTGACCATATCCTCGACCTCCTGATTGACACGCTTGAAGTTGCGGTTCAGCATAATCTCCTTCTCACGGTCATTCTTGAACTCATAGATTTTGGGGAGAGCCACATAGTGGTCTTCCTCCGTCTTAATCTTCTTCATATCGAAGTGGGTCTTGCAGAAATATTTCGTAGTCTTGAACTCCTCTGACTGCTCAATGTCGAAGCTGTCCAGCATCTTGTCATCTGTGGCGGTAAAGTCACGTGCCGCCTGACCTGCCAGCCACCCGGTAGCCATGTCCGCTATCTTTGCCGCCGGAACAAGATAGTCCATCTTTTCGGAGATTGTGGTAGACACCTTTTGGTCGTTGATAGAGATAGAGCGAGAAGTCTGCTTAGCCTTACCAAACACGTCATTCTGTGCCCATTCCAAGGTTTCCTTGTTACGAGCCGCACCCATAAAAATGTTACCGCAAGTCGTGATAATCTTCTGCATACCCACCTTGCCATAGTCCGCCTCCAACTGAGGAAGTTCCTGAAAACCGAGTGTAACGGCAACCTTGTTGCTTCGTGCCGTACCAATCAACCGGTCAATCTTATGGAAGTACAGAGTGGGCAGCTCGTCCACAATGATGCTTACCGGGATGTTCCCCTTAGAGTTCACTCTTGTAATCAGTCGGTTCAGCACCAAAGCGTTCAGAGAGCCGATTACCTGTTCCTTCTCCGGGTCGTTGGCTATGACCAAATAACTCGGATGCTCCTTGTCAGAAATCTTCAGGTCAAAATCATCCCCTGTAAATACCCAATAGGCTTCGGGAGATACCAAACGTGCGGCATTGACACGGAGCGTACCCACCATACCTTCCAACTGGTCATTCGCCTTGTTCTCAAAGGCACTTTTGAAGGGAGCCATCAGAGAGGCAATCTTATCATCCTGCATCAGGATGTTGAAAATCTGGTCGTATGACCTGCCCAAGAAGGACAATACGTGCGGCATATCAGAAAACTCGCCCGTAATGGTGTCCGGCTCAACCTCATTGCCGTGTTCATCCTCATACCAGCAGCGTTCAATCTTAATGAGCCTTTTGGTTCTGTCCTTGTACGAAAAGCCATTCAAGTCCACAAACATACGGTCTTCATCCGTAGATACATCATTGCCATTCTCATCCACGAAATCCAGCACCACATTTCCTTTCTCGTCTATGGCATTGAAATCATCCCAGTTCCGAATGACAATCTCCAGTTTCTTTCCCTCCAGTAGAATATAGCGTTTCAGTTTCTTACCGTTTCTGAACCCGACTGGATGGAAATTTACGAAAAAGTAAATGATAGCCGCCAAGAAGTTCTCCGCCGAGTTGGTGAAGAATGCTTCCGAACCGCCTTTCTTCTCCCCACCTCCCTTATTCAAGGAAGCCAGCAAGGTAGCGGCCGTTTCCGATGCCGCCGCCAAATCCGGGATATACTTCCGTTGAATAGGATTGATGCGGTCTGAGTATTCCACATCCGTAAAGTTGATGGTACGGAAGCCGCAGTTCTGAGGCAACCTGCCGGCCTTACGATTCTTGCAGAATTGATAGAAAAGAGTCTTAGCAAGCACCGGGTACTTGAAATCGTACACCATCATGGCAAAACCTTTGGCAGCGTGCTGTCTTATAAAGGGGTCAATAATACCGAAAGACTTTCCCGAACCCGGAGTACCGAGTACGATAGTGCCACGGAACGGGTTGATGATATTGATCCAACCCTTGTGCATTTTTCGTTTCCAATAGTATATCATCGGTATGTTTACCGAATAATCATTGCTGGCAAGCACCTCCGATTGTTGGAATGATTCATTCTCAAAATTGAAACGGTCATCACCGACTTTGTAATTGTAATACTTGGCGATGCCGTCCAATCCCTGATGCACCAGCATGGTACCTACCACAGAACATACGGCATATAGAATGCGGTTGGCAGGGAATCCCATCCAACTCATTCCGAAGCCCATCTGGTGGAAAAGGAAACAGAGTCCGACAAGGGTCAGTCCGGCTAATACGGGATAGATAACCATTGTCTTGACATTGAACTTCAATGCCTTCTTCGCCTTTGTGCCGATGCAGACCACACAGATACAAACCAGTTCCACCATCTTACAACCCGAAACGGACGTGAACACGGGGAATCTGTCTAACAAGTCGAGAATGAACTGCGTAACACGATTATCTGCCGCAATGGGCAAGTTCATAATTATCTCAATGATGAGAAAAATGTAGATGCAGCTACGGAAGTAGTTATACATCTGCTGCTGTTCCCTTGTCTCTTCAAATGCCATACGCTACTTTTTATCGTTTAAACTCCGTTTGAATATTGTTTGAATGTCTTTAGAATGGAATCTTCACACCAATCAGCAACCCGTTTCGGAAAGTGTCACCATGAATGAAGCTCACGTTGTTCTTTTGGATAAGAGCGAACTCCCAGCCGTTCTGAAACACATAACTGTATTCAAAGCCTGCCTCCAAACCGAGAAAGAACTTTCGTTGTACAGCCCCGAACTGCGGGCCGAAACGGAAACGAAGCATCCCGTTCTTGTAGCGGACAAGGCGGTGCTTGTACAACACACTGCCGTCCCAATAATAACCTTTCCAAAAACGGTCACTCACCGGTGTCTGCCAGTGGTCGCCAACCTCTCCGAACACTTCCACAGCGTTTCCGTAAGAAAGCGGATGCTCGTAACCCAGCGTGGCGTTTAACGTGGAAGGAAACAGAAAGCCGGTGTTCAGCGTCAGCTTGCTGTCCTGTGCGGATGCGCCTATCGAAGCAAACGCACACAATAAGATAAACAAAAACTTTTTCATGGCTTCGGAGTATAATTGATGTAATAATGAGGATAATAGGAGGTCCCTTTCAAGATGTCCGAATCGAAGCCGTCCGCATGGAGGATGTCCTCATATTCGATGGTCAGCACGATTACACGTCCGCTGATTTGGTTCTCTGAAATCTCCAGTCGCAGCACTTTCTCGTCAGGGAAAGTCAGTTTGGGAAGCACCAACACATTGCGGTAGTTCTTTTGGAACTTCTTGGCATAGTTGAGTGAGAACACCGGAGTCAGCTCGATTGTCTGGGAGTTGGTAGCCTTGCTCTGCTTTTTGTCGGTCAGTTTCACACGCAGTTCCTCAATGTCGTAAGGAATCTTCGTCTTGTTCTGCAGCGAGTAGTCAATGAAGAAGTAATCCCCGATGGCATAGATGTTATTGACCACCGCCTTCATGCCGTGTGCCTTTGACACCACCTGATTAAACTTGCGGTCACTGCCATAAACCGCCCACGCATAGCGGGCCATTTCCGACATGGGCATAGATACCTCCGGGTTGATGTAGGATTGCGTATCGCTGTATGGAACTTGGAAGATGGATGCCGCCAATGTCGGGGATTGTGTATAGACAATGTCATATTGGGCGATATGCCGTTCTCCAATCAAGGTAAGCGTTCCTAACAGCTCATCTTCCTTATAACCGCTTACCGAAGTGGAATCGTTCTCTTGAAAAGGCTTGATGCGTACAATGTTGTCGGCACACTGGTTGCCGATAATCTTGGGAGTGGATATATCCACCAATTTGATGTTCTCCGGCATGACAATGTGGGTGGTCACTCCGCTATTGACATAGATCCTTTCGTTGGCAGATGCGTTGCCTATGACAAAGAGAACACTGAGAATGAAAAGAATAATCTTGGAATTCATACTGAAAATTATTGATGTTTGACTATAAAATATCTGAATACGTTTGAGAAAATCTACCTTGCTTCATCCGAATTTATCAAATAGACAATGGTGTTGTATTTGATTTTCGCCTTGTTCTTTCGGATATTGGAGGATATGGCCGACGATGCCGAGTTATACATATTCTGCAAGGTCTGCAAAGCGACGGCTTCAGCCGATATGCCGGTCTCATATCCGCTTCCCGAATCAAAATTGATATTCTGCTGTACCGCATTGGAGCCGGCATCTTTCACGAAGTCACGGAACTGGGATTCGGGAACATAGAAGCCTTCCATGCCGTCATTGTCAAAGACGGACAGATTGACCTTTACGAACTTATCCCCAATCAGGATGCTGGTGATGGCCGCACGTACACGCTGCTGCCCGAACCCTGTCACCGTCCCATAGAGGTAAGTGCCTTTCTTCAAGTTAATGCCGCCAACCGTCACATCATCCAATAGCTTGAAGCGAAGCCGGGTGCCTTCACGCGCCTTGGTGGTCTGGTCAATCATCGCACGGATCAGTTTGGCATCCACCGCATCATCCGAAGAAGATACCGTGTGGAACTTGTCCGCATTGGTATCGGAGGATTTGATAACCAGCTTGGGACGGTTGCGTTCTTTCTCTTCCTGTCTGACTTTGGCAATGGAATCGGCACGTTGCCGTTGCAGGGCTTCTTCCTGTTCCGGGTTGGTTATGCCCAGTCCGCTCTCGATTGCCTTTTGCCGTTCATAGCTCCTGCGTTGGATTTCCTCCAAATCTTGGGCAAACTCATCTTTTGAGGTATAACCATTGGTCGGATTATCGCCATAGGCATATTCATTGATATGCTTTCGGGATTCCGCAAGGGAACGCTCCAACTCCTCCAGTTCCTTTTGCTGACGGATGCGTTCTGCTTCGGCTGCATCAAGCAGATTCAGTTCCTCTTCGGTATAACCATGCTCCAGTTCCTCGGTCTCATTCTTTTCCTCGCCGATAGCACCGACTGCGGTAAAGGCATCCTCGTCACCGAAACGTCTTGACATCTCATACATCTTATCTCCGGCTTCTTCCGCTTGGGCTTCGGGAAGTTCCATGTTGATGCGGTCGGTGGATACCGACTGTTCGGTATCGCCCGAACCCTTGAAGGTCTGCATCACGAAGTATATCAAGGCGCACAGCGGCACGAACACCACCAGCGGGAAGATATACTTGGGTTGTTTGAAATTGATTTTAATCATTTGTTCTCATTATTATTAAGGGATTTTACAATGTTTTCGAGCTGTCGGTATCGTTGGATGATACGGGCGGAATCTATCCTTGACTTATTGGGGACGGCAATCATCGAATCCAATTCCTCACGGAGTTCCTGACCTTGGGCTACCAAATCAATTAGCGTGTTGCGCTGGATGTCCTTGTTTGCCTGTATGGTATGGAAGCCACTGAAAAGCGGTTCCATGTTGGAAACCATACTGATATTGGACTCGCTTAATTCATTAGACGGGTCGGTTTTTGTTCCACTTATCCAAAGATTACCCACTAACAAGAATAGTAGAGAACTGACCACATAGGCAAAAGTCTTCTTGGGATGCTTTATCGCCCATGCGTTAGCCAAACGGATTCTTGCTGCCAACCGATATTTCGTACCGATTGCCCCCATCTTGGGTTGCAGCCATGACCGAACCTGTTGGTGGGTCTTCAGGCGGCTTTCATGCAATGTCTTTCTGAGTGATTTCATTGTTGCTGTTTTTAATAATCCAAATCCTTGTTCTCTATGGTGCGCCAGTTGGTAATCATCAACCCGTGGGGATTGTTCCTCGTCCTCGGCACATTCTCCACATACCCGGTCGTTACCATTGTCCGTTTCAAGTCACGGGTGCGCCGCTTGATAAGCTGTGTGCCGTAGTAGGTGAACTTCCGTTCATGCTCGTCAAATTGGATGGAGTCGCACATGATAGTGCAGACTGCCGATGACGATATGATGTCGGAATAAAACCCGTTCTCGTCCATCGCCTGTTTCTGCTTCAAGGCTGTGCCGTCCGCCATATACATCGCCTTGCCGACCGTCCACTTGATATAGTCGTTATCGGGTGGCAGGTTGAAGAAGTATTGATGAAAGAGCTGGATGTGGGCTTTCGCCTCCATGGTGAAGTTCGCTTCCAGCTTGGCCCGTTCCGCCAAAAAAGGGATGTCACCGTCCAATACATATATCTGCTGCCGCTCCTTGGTAACTAAAGAGATGCAGCACCAGATGGTAAAGCCGCAGATAACGGCGCAACCTCCGATGGTTGCGAGTACCGTCATCATGGCAAGTTTTGTTTTCTGTGCTAAAGATTCTATAAGCATATCGTTTCGTTTTAAGATTACATTCACTTGGATTTGATGACCGAACCTGCCGCACCAGCCGTTGCGCTGACAGCACCACCGGCGATAGAACCTGCCGTAGCAGCCATGCCTGTAACAGTAGAACCTGCAGCGGAAGCCGCACTCGAACTTACACCACCGGGAATCAGCCAAGAAGCCACTTCGGGAACAAAGCGAATAATGTAGGCACCCACCAGCATACCCATCGCGTACATGCAGTTAGAACCGATACCTTGCAATCCCAATGCTCCAATCTGTTCCCACGAATTGACAGAGCCATGCAGGAGGTGGTTGTAGGCTACCATGTCCTGCTGAAGGTTGTAGAGCAGGATGAAGTCAATGTAGTAAAGGCACATATAGGTGACGAAGCCCCATAACGACAGGGAAAGGAACTTTGACATCCATTGGCTCCATGCCGAACTCCAAGGCGGGGCGAGTGACAGGGCGAACATGATCGGGCAGAATATCATCATGATGGCGATGAATATCCGTTGCGCTACCAGTATTCCATAGTAGGACATCTGGAATATCAGTTCACCGATGAAGCGTATGACATCGTTAATCCACTCGCTGACTTTTGTTTCGGCTGCCACAGCCGCACGTTGCGCATAGTTATTGATGGTACTGCCCAAGTTTTCCACGTTGTAGATGAGCTTGTCCCACCAGGCGGCATCTTCGCCGATAGCGGCCACCTGTTTGGCGGTTGCAATGGAATCTTGAACGGCTCTCAATCGGTCTAGGTATTCGCTCTGCTTTTGTGCTACCTTTAGCTCAAAAGCAGCCACCTCCTTGTTTTTGGAGTGTGCCATCGCTTTGGTGGCTGACTCCAATCCCTTGCCCGGTACTTGCAATGCGGAGCAGATCCATGACGAGGAAGAGATACAGATGGAGATACCGACAATGCGCAGGAGCTTCATCACATCCATGCCGCGCCGTCCGAGTATCATCATCCAACATTCGTAAGAGCCGACACAAAGGGCAAGCAACAGCCCGATGATACGTGCCAGTCCGACCGCATCACCCAATACCGCTACATTCGGGAAGGTTTCCATGGCAACCAACAGCTTATCCAGACTCTCGTCAATGGCGGGCAAGCCTATGGTCAGGAAAATTGATAATACATTCATGTTTGATTATTTTTTATTGTTATCATTTCATTATCTCTTATGATTTATCAATAATGCGTGGCAGCTACCGCACACAGATGGGCGGTCTGATTAACCAGTTCCTGCATCTTCGTCTTGGCTTCCTCGTAGGCTTGCTGCCGTTTGGCATTCTCCAGCCCGTAGCCGACACCTGTCTTATGGATATAGGCGATGCCGGAACAAAGGATTTCGTTCTGCCGGCTCAACTCGTCCACCTGGTATTTGAGCTTGCCGTCACTCTTCTTCATACAGTAGAGAAGCCCGTCCGTAATGCAACCCTGCATACGGTCAAACTCGTCCTTGTAGGAAGCGTAGGCCAAATCAACCGACCTGTCAGCCTCACGGACCAGCTCTTCCTTGTATAGTTCCTCGATGTACTTTCGTTCCGTTTCCACCTTCTTCACTTTCTGCCGTTGGGTCTCTTCTGCCGTCACACGGGTAGGCATGATGCGCTTGACATTGGAATCCTTTTCCTTGAAACGAACACGGAAACCTGAATTGAAGCCTGCCCATTTCCAATACATTTCCGCACCGGAATACTTGTTGTGCAGGAAATAATAGTACCAGTCGGGGGCGAAGTCCCAAGGCCCGTTCTCCATGGACTTCCATTGTTTCTCTTTCTCCTTGTCACGTGCCGGGCGTTGGGCTGACATTGTAATGGGAAAAAACAATGCCATGAATGTGATTAAAACGAGTATGATGTTTCTAACCTGCATATCCTTGATTCCATTTATTGATTACTTTATTCGCTATCTCATCCTTGACATTCGAGTTCAAAATCTCCCAAATGTAATCCGGCTTCCAACCGCAATCCGTTATCAGGAAACAATACAGATTGGCATTGTCAATGATGTACCGTGCCCTGTCGATGGAGGTTTTGAGGGTCATCACCAGATTCAGTTTCTCGTCCATTGAAGCCTTCATCAGGTTGATCCCCGAAGCTGCCACGGAAGCATAGAGCTTGTAACAATGGCTTATCTCCCTTGATATGGCTATATTGGCATCCGCATAGTACCAGCCCACAAAAGGCTTCTTCGATACATACTTGAAGGTATTACCCGTAAAGTCCTTATACTCTTTGACTAACTGATAGAGCGAATTGGCGGTGCTTGATATGGCACCTGCCAGTACAAGGTACGAGTGGGCATTGCCCAACTTGGTATCGAGCGTAGTCCGAACATCGTTGAACTTGATGGCTCCCTTGGCTACAAGCGACTGCTCCCCAAAACTGGTAGCCACCCGTTTCAATGCCTGATCTTCATCCTTCTTCACAGCTTTGTGAAGGGCAATCAGGGCTTCGATGGTCGGAAGGTCTTTCGGGATGACATAAGCGTAAGACTTTGCCGAAAACAAAACTGACAGCACCATACAAATGATTATTCGATATTTCATACTATCCGCATTTAGTAGTTAGATGCCATCAACCCGTTCCAGTCATTGATAAGACCGCTGACATTATTCTTCATTGTCACCACGTTTGCCCATCCCTCCGGGTCAATGGCAAAGAAAAGGTCATTGGCGGTGGCATACTGAGCCATCAGTATCATACCTTCCACCTTATAACGGATTTCCAAGAGACCGGAATAAATAGAATTGGCAAGCGACAACCGTTCATAACGGTCAAGCATGTTGTAGCCGTCACTTTTCTTCTCAGCCGTACCTTGTCCTTTGAGGGGATTCTGTACCGTGGCATTGTTCACGATATTCACGAAGTTGCCCACCAACTGCTGGGTTTCCGTCACAAGGTTGCCCAATTCATTCAGGCACAGCAACTTGTTGGAGAACTTCGCCTTGCTTACCGTTTTTATAAGCTCCGGCACATCTTTGAGGATGCCGTAGGCGCATAGCCCAATCTCCTTGTAATATTTGCTCTCCGTACCGAAGCCCGACACGTTCTGCATTGTCACCTTGTAGAGTTCCTTGATGGTAGCCATGCTCACGGTATAGAGTTCCACCTTCTTTTTCTTCTCGGCAATGGAGTCCAAACGCTGGTTGTGCTGACCCTCAATCAGTTTTTGAGAGGCAAGGTTACTGCTTACCACCTTGATGCAGTTCTTGTCTATGACTACCTTCCAAGCAGCGAATAAATTTGGAGTGGCCACCATTATTATGAGTGCCACAAGCATCATTCTAAATCTTACCATAACGACATCACTTTTTGTTGTTGATTGACTTTTCTTGCGAATACCAGATACTTGTCACCCCCGGCTTGCTTCCTGTCCGCCTCGATTCTTGTGATTGCCTCCTGCATATTGCCATAGTAGGAGAGGTAAATCTTCAAGGCTTCCTTCTCAGTCCGCTCGGTGGTGTATGCCCAGTAACATTCGGGCGGTTCCTCCACACCATAGACATCCGAGTTCTGTCCCCGGCATATCCAAACCTCCTTGAAGTAGTTGCGATTCTCACGGTTGTTCAGGGAATTGACGGTAAAAATCTGCTGCCGCTGGATTTGGGTCAATCCCAATATGGCAGCTATCTCATCGTATCTGTCCTTGAACTTGGTCTGGTCTAATAAAACCTTGACATCCGAGTTGTTGATGATGGCTTCCTTTACAATGGGTGAATCTATCACGTCATTCAACTCCTGAGTGACCACTCCGGCTATGCCGTGAAATTTCCTGACCGTTTTATAGAGGTACTTGATATATTCTGCCATCGTAGGCGAAGCGATTGCCTTCCATGCTTCCTCGATTATCAATGCCTTGCGCCCCTTCTTGATACGCATCTTCTGAAGGAACACGTCCATGATTATCAGCACCACGATAGGGAAAAGCACGGGATCATCCTTTATCTTATCAATTTCAAAGACGATGAACCTTTCATCAAAGAGGTTTACATTCAAATCGGAATTCAGCGTGGTTTCCAACTCGCCACCCCGGTAGAACTGCTTCAAGATGGCTGCGAAATCCCGGATGCCGAAACTGATTTTCTCCTGCGAGGTGATTTGCGGGATGCGTTCCAAGGCAAACTCATAGTAGGAGTTAAAGGACAATTCCTTTACTCTCAACCTGCGTTTCTGTACTTCCAGGTAATCAATCTGCTTCTCAATCTTTATCAGGAAAGAGTTCTCATAGAGTTCCTTCTTGAATTTCTCCATAATGCACAAGGCACGCTCCCTTTCTGCCTGGGTAGCCCCCTGGTCATGGGCAAGCGCATTCAGGGAACGGTATTGACGAATCAGCTTTTGCCTGTGAGCCTCGGTTGGCAACATCAACATACGGTTCTCCTCAACCTTGGAAGGAGGATCTTCCGTATTATTTATCAGTTCGTCTATGTCCTCCATCTTATCTTTATAATTATCATAGTCTTCTTCCATCTTTGCGTCCACCAGCAACTTCTGACGCAAGCCATCGCGTTCCTTCTCTGTGAACTTCTCAAATGGATGGAAATAGGCATCGTAATACTCCACGATGGTTTGGTTCACTAACATATCCTCAATCTTTGTGGGCAGTTCGTTGCCTTTGAATATCAGGAATATGAGTGATTTCAAAAAGTTCTTCTTCTCGCCAAAGTTTAATTCATATTCCTCCTTAGTCACCTTAAAGGGGTTCATGGAGATAGGCTTCTCCTTGGTGTAGGAGATATACGTGCCACCGAAGTAACCGCAGATTCCTTCGTAGGAATCGCCTGTATCTACCATTACGACATCCGTGTTTTGTTCCAACAACTGGCGGACGACACTATTGGTATGGAAAGATTTTCCGCTTCCGCTTGGCCCGATGCAGAAGAAATTGGCATTGTCGGTCATCTTGATTTTGCCTTCTTTTCCTGTGAAATCTATGCAGACCGGCAGTCCTTGTCGGTCTGTATAGTAGGTGGTCAAAGGTGTCTGCTCAGACTCCTTTAGATGCTCTTTGAAGAAAAAGCATAATGCCGCATCGGATAAAGTCAAGAATAAATCGTAGTCAGAATTGAAAGCGTAGGCATTGCCGGGAAAGCTGTCCGTGAAAAGTTCCAACTGATTGTAGGCAGTCCTTGACGGCATGATGCCACACTCATATAACTTGGTTTCCAAATACGATGTAACCGGGGTTACTTTATCCACGGGACAACTGACCAAGATATTGAAGTTCGTATATACCAACATGGAACTATCCACGGCAAGCCGGTTCAATACCTCCTCGATGTCTGCCTTGGCTATCTTGTTGCTGGGGTCGGGCATGGATCCATGACGCTTCGCCTTGCCTTGTAACTTCCTTAACAGTTTTCTCTGATTGGGTATCTGCACTACTTGGTTAAATACCACACAATCCGAGAAAGGAATGTTGGTCAGGAACGAGAACAGGTCAGTGGCGATAGGATAGCCGTTGATGTTCGTCTGCGTATAGGGCTTGATGACCGATGGCAGGTTTATCTCGTCTATATCCACCAAAGGATAGGAGCGGATAATACGATTGCCGGTTCTCAGGTATTCGTCCGAAGCCTTGAAGTTGGTCATGGAGAATGCCCCGTGCCGGAACTGGAATGCCATGAAGCGGTGGCAATACTCGTCCGCTTCAACTTTGGAGAGCTTGTGATGCCGGATGCCCCGCTCGGTCAGGATGTCATCCACCTTGGAAACCTTCGTATGGAAGTCCAGCCACGTCTTCGGGTCGTACTGCACGAACTGGCTGCGCTGCGCTTCCTGCGTCACGATCAAATACGTGCGTATCTCCGTGAACTCCCTTCCCTCGAAATAATTGAAATAGCTCCGGGTCAGGAATTCCGCATCTTCCGGCACGTCGTGGTGGTAGGCCTGCTTGCAGAGGATGTCCTGCTTCTGCAGGGCATAGCCCTCGCCGAGGGTCTGCACCACATTGGATAGCACATCCTGAAAGCGTATGTACTGCCCGGCATCGGTACAGAGTTGCTGCACCGGGTTAGTCATCTCGAAGATGACGGACGGCTCGCCCTTGGCTGAAAAAAGGACGACATTGCCGTCCGTTTCCTCCAGTCCCGCATAGAGGCCGTCAAAGACTTTTTTCTTGGCTTGTGCCATAATTAGGAGCTTTTTCTCAGTTTGTTGTAAATGAAAATTCCCTTGTCTCTCCGCTTGTTGTGCAGTCCCCTGCGCTGTTTGACGAAGATGGTCACCAGCCCGATGACTGCCATGACAAGCATGGCGATGAACCCGGCGAGCTTTCCCAATACAATGGAGAAGAGTATGAATCCGACAAACGACACGCCGATGGCCAATGCCGCCAGCGTGAGGAAGCGTCCACGGATGCCCATGAACTCCAGCGGTTTTTGCAGTCCCTTGAATACGGGAAATCCCTCCTGATTCATCGTCATTCTATGGTTGCGTCATTGTTATTTGAAGAACAACGGAAGAGCCTCGGAAAGCGCGATGAAGGCGATACAGCCGCCGATGGTGAGCATGATGGTCTTCTTCACGTCCTGGTCGCCGTTTGACATCTTGAAATACACGTTGAAAGCTCCGACCAAGGCGATTACGGCAGCAATCGCCTTCATCAGGTTGGAAACCGGGGTCTGGTAGGAACTGATTTCGGTGGTGGCTTTTGTGAAGCCGGCCGCACCCTTGCTTGCCGCCATCATGTCACCTACGGAGATTGTCAGTGCGGCTACCGCCAACACGCTTTTCTGTGCGAAAGAGCTTGCCATGAAGTGATCATACGCACGTTTTAGTTTTTTCTTGAATTGCATTTTCTTGAACTTGTTTATTTGATTTCATCACCAAAGGAACAGAGGTCGCTAAAGGAATGGAGACTTCTTTTTAGAAGCCATATATGGTTTGTCGGGTAAGTACCGTTATTTGGCGTTTTCACAATCGGCTATGAGCGAACCCAAATCGCAAGTGCCGTTCTCTACCATCTTGTTGACCTCCACAACAAGGTCTTCCACAAGGATGCCGTCCGTCATGATGGCTTCACGGAAGCCGGTGCGGTGGAATGGCTTCCCAGAGTTTGATTGAGGTTGTTTCCGGTTTGATTTTGTCTCAGAGTCGGAATTTGCCTGTTCCTCCGGTCCATGCTCTTTCTGCTTCGGTTCCTCCCGGCTAATCCTGAATGGCTTGAAGGTCTTTGCTTCATCCGATATGTCTATGTCTTCTTCTGATTGCGACTCCAGTTCTGCCGCCTGTGCAGCCTTGGCTTTCATAATGTCAAGGACTATCAACGCGGCATAGTAGAACAAGAGGGCGATGAAGAGCAGGAATACTATTTGTCCGTATTGCATGGTGCTATGTTATTATAAGGTGAATACTACTTGTAAATTGGCAGGAAGCTCAATCCCAACTTGACGGCTTTGTTCTCCAATTTGGTCTTGCGCTCAAAGTTGTCCGTGGCATAAAGCAGGATGCGCTCGTCGCATACGACATACCCCAGGCTTTTGAGCCGTGAGCGGAGCCTTACCCTTGCACGGTTGGAAACCACCTTAATCTGTGTCAGCGGTTCAAGTCCGAATACCACGTGCCGCCTTTCCCGTTTGATTAGCTCATTCCGGGTACGGGACATGATGCAGGATGTCTCTGCCCGGCTGCGTTTCAATCCCAGCTTGGTGGCGATGTTGTACACATTCGTCCGGCTTATACCCAAATCGCGGGCCATTTGAGTGAATGACTTGTAATGGAAATGCCTGCGGATATAATCGGCACGCTCCATCCATTTCGTCTTGGCGACTTTTACCAGTCCTAATTTACGGGCTTTCTGCTTGACAAGGGTCTCGCTTACTCCCAATACTGTGGCGGTATGGGAGGTTGTCTCCACCGGGTACAGTTCTGTCAAGAGGGTTGTCATCCGGTCAGTCCATTGGATTGTCCTCATGCTTTTGTCTCCTTGTAGTTGGTGAAAAGCGACTTGTTATTACGGCGGTACTGCGCAAGCTGTGGCAGGTAGGTCTTGAAGAACGTGCGGACAATGGCGTTCACCATGTCGGAACGGCTGCGGTTATGGATGTTGCACTCGTCCAATGAATCGGCAAGGTCACGGTCTAACTTGCAGATCATCCTTTCTCCTTTATCTTCCCGGGTATCGCTTTCAAGATAGGACAAGAAGTTTTGCCAATAGTCTGAGTTATCCGATACCGGGGTGAATCGTTCTTCTGTACTTTCCTCTTGGGATAGAGTAACAGCCGATTGATTTTCGATAGTCGTTTCCGTATGCCCATCCGTCAATGTCATTTCGGGGTCATTGATGCCTTTAAGAAGGTCATCTATTTCGGGGATGTCTTTTGTCATAACTATATATGTTGATGGTTATTGATTCTTGTTTTCTTCCGGTTGATTCTCTTTCACTTTTCCTTTTCCTTTTAATTCCGCTTCTAGATTCCCGGTCAGTTGTATTCCCGTCAATTTAGGTTCACGGATGGGTGCTGTCGTATCAAAGATGTAGGAATAGATACGCTCAAAGACGGGGGTAACGATACCGCTCTGCTTATCCAGAGCCGCCATCGTACTGAAACGCTCCATGTCGGCACGTTTGGGAATCCTGCCCGTCACGACTCCGTAGTTGCAGAAGGTCTCTCTGGTATTCTCCCAAATGACCAGTTCGGAGCGTTTGCCCACTCTGCCGTCATGCAGGTTGGGGACAATGAAAAGCTGTGCCTTCATGTTTCCGCCAACGGCTTTGCGCAGGCGGTCTATGAACATGAGGAAACTGGCGGTGGAAGGGACGGTCATCAGGTCATAATGGAAAGGCACAACGATAATGTCCGAGTTCACGAACATCGGCACCAGCCCGTCCGCTTGCAGGCTGCCGGGGGAATCCATCAGCACGACATCCAGGCTCGAATCGTTGTGCATTTTCTCTACAAGGGAAATGATCGCTTTCTTGTCGTTAGCTTCGTATGACAGCACATCATAGGGCACATACTGCACGTCGTATTTCTTGATGTCAGCCTTGCGGCACTTGATGATGGAGTGCTGGAAGTCGCAATCGACTATGGCGACACGCACTCCCTTCGTCACCAGATAGTTGGCGAAGGTCACGCAGAGGGTGGTCTTGCCCACGCCTCCTTTTTGATTGGCGAATGTGATGATGACCGGTGTCTGTATCATTTCTCCGTGCGATGAATTATTTTCAGACAAAATTACCGTGCGTGTAACCGGGGAAACGAAATGCGCAACACTTATATGCCCTCGGTTAAACTAACCGGGGTATAAAAGTTCATGCTATCGGGGTATCACTGTTTGATGCGTCCGAAAACTGGACGGCAGCACGTCCCTTTCTTATCTCTTTAAGGAATGTCCGTCATCAATCTCGTCATAGTTACCTTTCTGTCCGACTTCCCATTCCCGTTTTTCGTAACGGCTTCCTTCTCCATGGTCACGCATCTTGTTATGACTGGAGAGAGGCTTACGGGCAGAGTGTTTCGGGCTGGATTGTTGCTGTTTAACCGGCTTCCTTTCCAGTCGCTCCAGATTGAAGCCCTCTTCTGATAGATTGACGATGATATGGTTCTTGAAGTTGATGGCGTATGTGGCATCTTCCTCTTGACGGATAATGAAACCTTCCTCACGAAAGGAGCTTCTGACAGAAACAATGGTTTCGTCTGAAAAGATTTCTTTCAGGCGATTAATGGCATCCGTATGGGATTGTGCTCTTTCTGACGAGAGGGCAACAAGGTCGGGACGGTTCACCTTATAGATTTTGCAAAGCAAATCACGTTCCGCCTCTGTGGTGGGTTGGAACTTCTCAACCAGCTCGATGCGGTTGTTACGGTCTATGGCTTCCGCCATAAACGGTTTCAAGGGGCGGGATTCTCCGTTGAAATAGATAACACCTTTCTTGATATAGGCACGATGCTTCTTTAACTTCTGGAAGATCTCGCCCTGAGTTATCTTCGGATTGAGGGTAAGCAACCGGTCAATGAAATCCTCCATACGGTCAAAGCGTTGTCCGGGAGTGGCGAAGTCCAACAGTTCTTCTACAGCCAACACTCTTGCCCCGTGGATGACGGTCTTGTTGGCGTGGTCAACGAGTATGTAGCCGTATGCCGCATCCTTCTTCCCGAAAAATACGATGTCGATGCCGAACTTGGTTTTCAGTTCTTTCTGTAGTTCCTCCTTATTGGAGTTTACATCCCGATACTTTTTTAGGATGCTCCGAAGCTGGCGGTTACGCGCTCTGTTGTAGTAGCCTTTCTTATACAATGCCTCAATGTCGCTAAGAGGAAGTTTCTTCTGTACCTTGCCACCATGTTTGACAAAGACAGTGCCGTCTTTCTGATAAGCTTCATAGCCCATTGAAGTCATTGTCGCTTTGAACTGGGTAAAAGAGGAGAAGGTATATTGTTTGGCAGCATTTAAGTCTTGCTCCACTTTCTGCTTCCTGTCATTCCCCAGTATGCGGTCAATCACTTCTTGTGAGCGTCTGCGCTCATGGCCGTGCAATATCTTCTTGCCGTCAGGGGCGATACGAGAAGTCACGATATGCAGATGGGTATTATCTGTATCATAGTGGGAATAGACCAGCAAGGGTTGTCCTTCCTCGCCATATCCCATTTCTGACAAGTAACGGTGGGCAAAGTCCAGTAGTTCCACTTCCGTCATTTCATGTCCCTTGCAGGAGAAGGCAACGTGGAACTGTGCCTTTTGGATTCGGGTATTTCGGGAAGTATATTCCTGAAGGTATGTGACCAGTTCCTCCGGGGTTGGCTTGCCGAATGTACCGAGTGCGCCGAAGTTCTGCATTTCGAGCATACGGGCAACTCCTTTCGCTACTTTACGTTCATTGTAACCGACTGCATGGAAGTTCGAGCTTCCGGGTAATATGGTGGCTATCATACTTGGGAATGTTTATCTTTGGATAATGTGACTATGGTGTTCTGATACAATGTAACCGTGGTTACTCGGTATCTCGATTCTTTGATTCCTGTATATCGGGATATATAATAAGGTATAGGGAAACTCATAAACTATAGTTTGACAGCCTTACGTGTCACGGTTTCAAGGTTTCTCTTTATCTCGTTCAGTGTTTTCTGGGTTTCAAGGATAACCGGCATCAAGACCTCCCGGATATAGCTGGGTGGAAGTAACCCGGCTACCGCAAGTTCATTGGCTCTCTTGACCGACTGGTTCAGGTTACTACCTGCCCAGGATAGTTCATCCCGGAACTTTCGGTAAAACTCACCAAGGTTATTGATTAGTTCTAACCGGTGTCTGGCATCGGTGTCTGAATATTCTGTCAATGCTGCACGTATGTAGTCAGCGACAGGTTTTCCCTTCGCTTTTTCTTTAAGCATGGACTGTTCCTCCGGGGTCAGTCGCAACTGATAAACTTTAGTCCTTCGTTTCATCTTACTATGATACTTTGGTAAATGGGGGTGTCTGAACCTTCTTTCGCAGGGCGAAACAGCGATAAAATCGCTCCGATGCGGCAGCAGTCGGCAAGTCACCTTTTCAGGACGAAACGGAGTTTTGTAATGACAAAGGTACAACTTGCTTGACAAATCCTGCAACACAGGTCAAGGTCTCCCGGGTCTTTATTACACCAAAATTATCGCCGAAAACCGCCTTGCGAAGAAATGCGCAACACTTTTATTTGAAGGACGGCATCCGATAAACCAAAGATACAAGCATCCGAAGTTCGTGGGACTTCGATACGTTGGTTATGTAATAGAATGGCTTTTCGGATGGCATATCCAAGCGGCTTTGGAATACCAAACTCCAATTCCAAGTAATCGAAATAAAGATGTGACCTGTCATCCGTTACTTGAATACTCACAGAAGATAGAGCTTCGGATATTCCAGTTAGAAAATCTGATTGACCACGGTCGCATGGGTGGGAAGAAAAAGATATACAAGGTGTCCGGTTACTGTTTTCCCGATAGTTCAGTATCAAGAACAAATGGATATAGCAAACTATGACCAAAGGGAAAGAAATATCGGTTGATGGAATGGTTCGGGTAACACGCATCCCTATACTTCATTATATAGTAGAGCATACAGCCACAAGAAATGGAATTGTTCATATCGTAGATACTTGGGATTGAATGACCCGAAGATACGGCTTGAATGGTGTCCGTAACTAAAGTTTCATGCTTTCAGATTCTTGAAAACCAAGCAAAAAAAGTTTGTTGGAAGGACTAAAATACTGATGCAAAACTTTGATTATATCGCTGATTTTTAATACCTTTAGATAGAGAAACCTCCATTGAGAGAGGGTAGTATAAATATAAAAATTACAGCTTATGCCGTTCTATATATTGTTATTTCTGTATCTCGCTCCGGTATGCCTCGCCCTATATTGGCTCACAAAGCTGGTGGTCTGGATTATCAAAAAGGTATTCCAGTTGGTGATTTGGATTGTAAAGACATTCTTTGTCCTGCTCAGCAGGCTGTTGTTTGGTTCTCTCTTCACCGGTAGGGAGAATAGGCAACCATACCGTTCTCGACAAAACAAACAGTAAAACCGTGCCAATAACATCTGACACGGCTCTACGGCGGGGTATGGACTGAATACGGATTTCTTCCCTATATGTTACTATACTTGTTCCTTTAGTTGACGGGACTAAAAACCTTTGCCTTTATATCTTTCATATACGACTTCCTTCTGTGTATCACAATTTGTGAAACGAAATTGTACAGGACATCCTACCGGAATATCATTGGGTAATTTTTTTACAAGTGCCGTTATTACATCATCCACTGTTCCGAAACCTATATCAGTCAATTCCGCAACAATTCTTCCTTTAAAATAGGCACGACCATAAATCATCATTTTCCTACTGATACGGAACATTTTATCTTTTGGTGCATCAATATCACACGCTTTTCCTTGCTTGCTTCTTTTATCACTGAAAAAGATGAAGTCAATAACTTTGGCATTGAGTTCCCAAGCTGGAGTAAAATCGAGTTTAACATAACCTCTTGTTATATTGAAGCCATGACTATGATTCATTCCAAAAGCCACCTCATACAGATTGGCATCACAATCATTCTGTGCAATGGTTGCCCATGTATGCCTAAACGTATAGAAGCAATAATATTTTTCTTTCTTCATGCCCATATCCTCACATATCTTCCGAATACCAATATTCACATTAGCATTGAAACTATCAGAGTTCTTATATCTCTGATGAAAGTTGAATAAGTATTCCTCTTCTTCACCGGAGAGATATTTCTCAAATGTGGTTTGTATGAATGGTTCAACCCTCATTTCCATGTAGGCTTCATCCCTTCGGCTATGACGGGTCTTAGCTCTTTTATAACTGATAATGCCAGCGTTATAATCTTCCTTTTTGAGTTCATACAAATCAATGGTATTGATTCCTCCTAAACACAATGACAAGAGTGCCACGTCTCTACCAAGTTCAGGGATAGGTAAAACCATTTTTGACTGGGGTAGAGGATGATTGAAAAATTCACGGCACGCTTCTGCACTGATAGCACGTTTTTCTGTGTTATCAGACTTAGGGATAGTTATTTTTAACCACGGATTGAACTTTATACGGATGAGACCAAGCTCTTCGTCATTCAAATCAATAATAGCTTTTTTGAAAATCTGCCGAACACAAGTAGGGTACATTTCTTTTGCCCGATTGGTTTGAGAAAGGCTTTCCAGCCACTTCTTTAATACGGCAGTAGTCAAGTGCCCAAACATAATCTGTGTAGTTCCAATGAACCGCTCCAGATGACCAACTGCAAGTCGGTAGTTCTTTGCGTTCCGCTCATGTCCTTCTCTTTCCATTCGGGCTATGAATTGAGAAGCATACTCGCTGAAACAAACGTCCTCGTCTGAATGAAGTAGATAATCTATCAAATCTGAAACAGAGAAGTTCGTAAAATCCTTCTTGTTCATGATTTCACTGAAACGTAAAATCTGCCGTGAGCAGTATTCGTTTACTACCGGGTCTTTGATGTCACCTGACTTTAAAAGTTGTTTGTCAGTAACAATCTTGCCTGTGCTGATGTACCCCATTTTAGTGCGATGAACCACGCGAATATACACCGGGTAAAAACCATCAGCTCTTTTTCTTCTTACAACAGTTTTGAATGTAGTCATAATCAATTATTTAAGTTAGAAAATTCATTTGTATGTGTTGTGTATGTGCGCATGTTCATTTTTGTATGTATTTGGTATGTGTTACCCGTTTATTTGGCTCGATTTCTGCGGTCAAATGAACGAACCGTCCAAAAACAGATTAGGCTGTAATGCCTATTTTTCAGTGCATTACAGCCTAATACAATAATTAGTTATCTAACCGCTTATTCCTCAATTGCAGCCTGCGCCCCTCTTTCGATAACTTGATTATCAGAACATTCCAACACTTTTGTATGTGTTTGGTATGTGTTTTGGAGCTTCAGACTGACTTTTGTTTGAAATGTCGCGATTACTCTTCAATAGCAGCTTGAGCCGCTGCTAATCTGGCAATAGGCACGCGGAACGGAGAACATGATACATAATTCAAACCGACTTTGTGGCAGAACTTAACAGATGAAGGTTCACCTCCGTGTTCACCGCAGATACCGCATTTCAAGTCGGGACGAACAGAACGGCCTTTATCCACAGCCATTTCAATAAGTTGGCCTACACCGTTTTGGTCAAGTACCTGGAATGGGTCTACTTTCAGAATCTTCTTTTCAAGATATACCGGTAAGAATGAAGCGATGTCATCACGAGAGTAACCGAAAGTCATTTGGGTAAGGTCATTTGTACCAAATGAGAAGTATTCTGCACGGCTGGCAATGCGGTTGGCTGTCAGCGCGGCACGAGGAATCTCAATCATGGTACCTACCTTGAACGGAATTTCCATTCCTTCTCTTTCAAACAACTCGGCAGCAGCGTCACGAATCACTTTTTCCTGAGCTTCAAACTCATACAGAATACCGGTCAGCGGAACCATGATTTCGGGATGCGGGTCGTAACCTTCTCTTTTCAGTTCGATGGCAGCACCCAAAATAGCCTGAGTCTGCATTTCTGTGATACACGGATAGGTGTTACCCAAACGGCAACCACGGTGTCCCAACATCGGGTTGTGTTCACATAAGCTTTCTACACGCTTCTGAATTTCCTGTACAGTTACTCCCATAGCCTGAGCCATCTCTTCCTGTCCCTTCAAATCGTGGGGAACAAATTCATGCAAAGGAGGATCGAGCAAACGAACATTCACCGGACATCCGTCCATAGCCTTGAAGATACCCTTAAAGTCAGCTTTCTGATAGGGGAGAAGTTTTGCCAATGCTTTTCTGCGTCCTGCTTCGTCGGGAGCCAGAATCATTTCACGCATGGCAACAATCTTCTCTGCATCAAAGAACATGTGTTCTGTACGACAAAGACCGATACCGCATGCACCAAAACTGCGGGCCACTTCTGCATCATGCGGAGTATCGGCGTTAGTACGGACAACTAATTTGGTATATTTGTTGCAAAGATCCATCAGTGCGGCAAAGTCACCGGACACTTCTGCTGCTTTGGTTTCTACTTTACCTTTATATACTTCACCGGTAGTACCGTTCAAAGAGATGAAATCACCCTCCTTCAGTACGATACCTTCTATTTCTACAGTACGGTTCTTGTAGTCTACATTGATAGCTCCTGCACCGGATACACAGCATTTTCCCATACCACGGGCTACAACGGCTGCGTGAGATGTCATACCGCCACGTGCAGTCAAAATACCTTGTGCTACAGCCATACCTGCCAAGTCTTCAGGAGAGGTTTCGATTCGTACCATGACCACTTTCTTACCATCTGCTGCCCATTTAGCAGCATCTTCGGCAAAGAATACAACCTGACCGGTAGCTGCACCCGGAGAAGCGGGCAAGCCTCGAGTCAATACTTTGGCTTCTTTTAACGCCTGTTTATCGAATACGGGATGAAGTAGTTCATCCAATTTATTAGGCTCACAACGTTTCAACGCTGTCTTTTCATCAATCATTCCCTGACGCAACAAATCCATGGCAATTTTTACCATAGCGGCACCGGTACGTTTACCGTTACGAGTCTGCAAGAACCACAATTTTCCTTCTTGTACAGTAAATTCCATGTCTTGCATATCACGGTAGTGGTCTTCCAATTTAGTCTGAAGCGCATCCAACTCTTTATAGATTTCCGGCATAGCCTCTTCCATGGAAGGATATTTGGCTACACGTTCTTCTTCAGAGATACCGGCACGCTCGGCCCAACGCTGAGAACCGATTTTGGTAATCTGCTGCGGAGTACGGATACCGGCAACCACGTCTTCACCTTGGGCGTTAATTAAATATTCACCATTGAACAGATCTTCACCGTTACCGGCATCGCGAGAGAAACATACACCTGTTGCAGAAGTGTCTCCCATATTACCGAACACCATTGCCTGAACGGTTACTGCAGTACCCCATTCTGCAGGAATACCTTCCATTTTGCGGTAAAGAATAGCTCGTTCATTCATCCAGCTGCGGAATACAGCACAGACAGCACCCCAAAGTTGTTCGTAAGCACTAGTCGGAAAGTCTTGGCCGGTTTGTTCCTTAACAGCTGCTTTAAAACGTTTTACCAACTCTTTCAGGTCTTCTACTTCCAATTCGTTATCCAGTTTTACACCTTTGGCTTCTTTTACTTCTTCGATAATAGCTTCAAATGGGTCAATGTCATCTTTATTTACGGGCTTCATACCTAAAACCACATCACCATACATTTGGACAAAACGACGATAAGAGTCCCATGCAAAACGGGGACGACCGGTCTTACGGGTTAACCCTTCTACTACTTCATCGTTTAAACCCAGATTCAGAATAGTGTCCATCATACCCGGCATAGAAGCGCGAGCACCGGAACGCACAGAAACCAATAAGGGATTCTCTACATCACCAAATTTAGAATTCATCAGGTTCTCAATGTTGGCGATAGCTTTTTCAACATCTTCTCTGAGTAGTTCTACGACTTTATCTTTTCCTAAATCATAATATTCTGTACATACTTCGGTAGTGATTGTGAAACCCGGAGGAACGGGTACACCGATCAGATTCATTTCAGCCAGGTTAGCACCTTTTCCACCAAGCAGTTCTCTCATGTCTGCTTTACCTTCTGCTTTTCCGTTTCCGAAGGTATAAACTCTTTTTTTCTCCATAAATAATGTATTTAAAGTTAACTCGTTCAAAAATTGTAATCGCAAAACTATACATATTTTATTTATTTCCAAACGAATTAATGAAAAAAAACAGCAGAAATTGCAATTTCTACTTTGCAATTTTAATATATTTCGTTTTATAGGGAGAAATTCGGAGAAAATGCTTATTTTTGCCCCAAATTAACTTATTTAGAAAGTGGCTAGAAAGAAGAAAGAGCTCCCTCTATTAGAGAAGGTAACCATAACAGATGTAGCTGCCGAAGGTAAAGCTTTGGCGAAAGTGAATGATTTAGTAGTGTTTGTGCCGTATGTTGTTCCCGGTGATGTGGTGGACTTGCAAATAAAACGTAAGAAAAACCATTATGCAGAAGCAGTGGCAGTGAATTTCCATGAATATTCTCCTAAAAGAGCTGTCCCGTTTTGTCAGCATTATGGCGTGTGCGGTGGTTGTAAATGGCAATGCTTGCCCTATGATGAACAAATAAAGTATAAACAAAAACAGGTAACGGATAATCTGGTTCGCATCGGGAAAGTTGAATTACCGGAAATTTCTCCTATTCTGGGGTCTGCAAAGACAGAGTTCTATCGTAATAAATTGGAATTTACATTTTCTGATAAGCGCTGGCTGACCGAAGAAGAGGTGAAGGCGGATGTGAAGTATGATCAGATGAATGCTGTAGGATTCCATATTCCGGGTGCATTCGACAAAGTGCTTGCCATTGAGAAATGTTGGCTGCAGGACGATATCAGCAATCAAATCCGTAACGCTGTCCGTGACTACGCATATGAACACAATTATTCTTTCTTTAATCTTCGTACGCAGGAGGGTATGCTCCGCAATCTGATGATTCGCACATCAAGTACCGGAGAGTTGATGGTATTGCTTCAATGCAAAATTACAGAAGAGAGCGAAATGGTGCAAATGAAGCAGTTATTGGCTTTTATAGCTGACAAATTTCCACAGATTACTTCCTTATTATATGTGGTCAATAATAAATGCAATGATACTATTAACGATTTGGATGTAGTGCTATTTAAGGGCAATGACCATATATTTGAAGAAATGGAAGGCTTGCGCTTTAAGATTGGTCCGAAATCTTTTTATCAGACTAACTCTGAGCAAGCATATACCTTATATAAGGTAGCACGCAATTTTGCAGGTCTGACCGGAAATGAGCTTGTCTATGACCTTTATACCGGAACCGGAACAATTGCAAATTTCGTGTCTCGTCAGGCAAAGAAAGTGATTGGCATAGAGTATGTGCCGGAAGCGATTGAAGATGCTAAAGTAAATTCGGAGATAAACCATATTACCAATACATTGTTCTATGCGGGAGATATGAAAGATATTCTTACTCAGGAGTTTATTAATGAACACGGTCGTCCGGATGTTATCATTACCGATCCGCCGCGTGCAGGTATGCACAATGATGTAATAAATACGATTCTGTTTGCCGAACCCGAACGTATTGTTTATGTCAGTTGTAATCCGGCAACGCAGGCACGCGACTTGTCTTTGCTGGATACTAAATATAAAGTGGTTGCCGTTCAACCGGTAGATATGTTCCCTCATACACATCATGTAGAGAATGTGGTTTTACTTGAAAGAAGATAATTATGTCAAGAGGTAAAAATAATAAATCAGGCAAGCCCGTTGCACGGGCTGTTGCAAAGTATACTGTATATAATGTTAATGAACCTGCTGAATTGATGGATTTTCTGATGCAGAAAATGGCAGGAATCAGTCGTAGCAAAGTAAAAACAATGCTGACTAACCGGGTTATATTGGTAGACAATATAATTACTACACAATATAATTTTGAACTGAAACCCGGCATGAAAGTTCAGGTGAGCAAAACCAAAAACAATCGTGAATTCAAGAATCCGATGTTGAAACTGGTATATGAGGATGCTTATATTATCGTGGTAGAGAAAAAAGAAGGACTGCTTTCGGTCAGCACTGAGCATCAAAAGGAGCGTACAGCACAACATATCCTGAACGAATATGTAAAACGTTCGCATCGTAACAACCGTATATTTGTTGTTCATCGGTTAGACCGTGAAACATCGGGACTGATGATGTATGCCAAGGATGAAAAGACCCAAAATACGTTGCGTGATAATTGGCAGGATATTGTAACCGATCGCCGTTATGTAGCTATTGTTTCGGGAGAAATGGAGAAAGATGGAGGAACTGTTGAGTCGTGGTTGACCGATCGTAAATTATATGTCAGCTCCAGTCCTTATGATGATGGAGAGGGAAAATATGCTGTTACACATTATAGAACAATAAAACGCGCGAATGGTTATTCTCTGGTGGAGTTGGATTTGGAAACAGGACGTAAAAATCAAATTCGCGTTCATATGTCAGAACTTGGACATCCGGTGATTGGCGATGAACGGTATGGTAGCGAATGTAATCCGCTAGGCCGATTGGCACTACATGCTTTCAAACTTTGTTTTTATCATCCCATAACAGGGGAACTGATGCAGTTTGAAACTCCGTATCCGGCAAACTTTAAGACTCTAATGTTAAAAAATAGCAATAATAAGTTTTGCACTCCTTAACAGTTGTGAAGAATAAATTTTTCCACAACAGCTGCCACACCGTCTTCTTCATTGGAGGCGGTGATGAAGTTGGCATTCTGCCTCACTATATCTTGAGCATTCGCCATTGCCACTCCTAAACCTGCATATTTTATCATTGAGATATCATTAAATCCGTCTCCTATTGCTATTAGTTCTTCTTTTTTATTGCCTAATTCTTTCAATAAAACAGATAGAGCTTGTGCTTTATCAATTCCCTTGGGAACCAATTCCAAAAAATAGGCTTCAGAACGATAAACTCCCAAAAGCTCTTTTAAGTCATTATGCATTTCATTTTCTAAGGTCGCAAGTTTAATCGGTTCGCCTACAATCATGCACTTCCCAACAGGAAAGTCAATGGCTGACAGGAAATTATCTACTCTTTTGATTGTCATAACATTTAGCAATGCCAACTTTTGTACGTATTCATCATATGGGTTTTCAGTAATGACAAACTCATTATGATATGTAATTATAGTAAAACCATATTTCTTGGCATAGTTATATAAAAATGGAATAACGGAGCGTTCAAGCAGGTTTTCATACATTACTTTTCCTGTTTGCCAGTTGATGATTCTTCCTCCGTTATAAGAAAGTATGTATCCACCGTATTCTCTTAAACAAAGATGTTCGGCAATAGGAGCCACCCCATAAGTGGGACGTCCTGTTGCTAATATTATTTTCACTCCTTTTTGTTGAGCTTTAATAATAGTCCGTCGTGTGTAAGGAGTAATTTCTTTTTTGGTATTAGTCAGTGTTCCGTCTAAATCTAATGCCAGTAATTTATACTTCATAAGTGCTAAGGTGAATTTTGAGGCAAATATAATGAATATCGTTTATTATTTGCTACATTTGCTATAAATAACAAGAATTATGGAACTGGTTTTAATAATAATTATCCTTATATTGCTGATTGCCAATTTAGTAGTTGTACTGACTAAAAATAACCGTTTGCAAACGGAACGTTTGGAATTATTGCTTCATGAAGAAATGAAAGCAAACAGAGAAGAATTGGGGCGTAATATCCGTGAACTTCGTTCTGAGTTGAACCAAACTTTGAACTTCTCTGTTCGGCAAATGCAAGATAGCTTACATAAAAACATGCTTACAGGTAATGAAATGCAACGGGAGAAGTTTGAAGCAATGGGTAAACAGCAGGATGCACTCATAAAGAGTACCGAAAAACGATTGGATGATATGCGTATGATGGTGGAGGAAAAACTGCAAAAGACATTGAATGAACGAATCGGACAGTCATTTGAAATTGTTCGTACTCAATTAGAAAATGTACAAAAAGGATTGGGAGAGATGAAAAGTCTGGCGCAAGATGTGGGTGGATTAAAGAAAGTTTTGAGTAATGTAAAAACACGTGGTACTTTTGGGGAAGTGCAGCTAGGGGCTTTACTTGACCAAATGCTGAGTCCTGAACAATATGAAGCTAATGTAAAAACTAAAAAGAGCGCTACAGAGTTTGTAGAATTTGCCGTTAAATTGCCTGGGAGAGAAGATAATAATGAAATTGTATATTTACCGATTGATGCTAAATTTCCAAAGGATATCTATGAACAGTATCAAGATGCTTATGAAGTTGGTGATGCTGCATTAATAGATACTTCTTCACGACAATTGGAAATGACGATAAAAAAAATGGCGAAAGATATTCATGACAAATATGTAGATCCGCCATTTACTACCGATTTTGCTATCATGTTTTTGCCATTTGAAAACATTTATGCAGAGGTAATTCGTCGGACTTCGCTGGTAGAGACATTGCAAAAGGAGTTTAAGATTGTAGTAACAGGGCCGACTACATTAGGGGCTATTCTTAACAGCTTGCAAATGGGATTCCGTACATTGGCTATTCAGAAACGTACAAGTGAAGTTTGGAACGTGCTTGGAGCCGTAAAAACAGAGTTTGGAAAGTTTGGCGGGCTATTGGAGAAAGTTCAGAAAAACTTGCAGAATGCCGGCGACCAACTGGAAGAGGTAATGGGTAAACGCACTCGGGCCATTGAACGTAAGCTAAGGCAAGTGGAAGCTCTTCCGACAGAGGAAAGTCAGAAAATGCTGAATTTGCCCGATCTAATGGAAGATGAAGATGATTAATATATAAAAAGCGGAGGATAAAAATATGAGTATGACATGGGACTTTATTTTAAGGTTGTTTGTAGCCGGGGCACTTGGTGCAGTAATAGGCTTGGATCGGGAATATCGTGCCAAAGAAGCAGGTTATCGCACTCATTTTCTTGTGTCACTGGGCAGTGCACTTATAATGATTGTTTCGCAATATGGCTTTATGGAAATTATAAAGATAGAGGGGATAGATTTAGATCCAAGTCGTGTTGCAGCGCAGGTAGTGAGCGGTATCGGTTTTATAGGTGCCGGCACTATCATTTTTCAGAAGCAAATAGTGCGTGGATTAACAACGGCTGCCGGTATATGGGCTACCTCAGGTATCGGACTCGCAGTAGGAGCCGGAATGTATTGGCTGGGGATTTCGGCTACTATTCTTACTTTAATAGGTTTGGAGGCATTGAGTTATCTTTTTAAGAGTATCGGTATGAAGAGCTCTATGGTTGAGTTTTCGACTGACAATAAAGAAACATTGAATAAAATGGCGAAAAAATTTAATTCAAAAGATTATAATATCGTATCTTATCAGTTGGAAGAAAAAACAGTGGGGGAAATGACTACCTATTATGTCACGATGGTAATAAAGTCTAAAAAATACAATGACGAAGGCATGTTGCTGACTTTATTACAAGATTTTCATGACATAACAGTACACAGGATTGAGTAGTCATCAATAGTAATCATAAACATGATAAAAGGTGATTGGTAAATAATCTGCTATGGAGGGTTTTCTTGTTTAGAGTAGAATTCTCCATAGCAGATTAGAAGATATCTATATTAAGCTTTTAGGCGCATGATAAATTTGCTACCCCTACCTAGCTCACTCTGCACGGTCAATGTTCCATTATGTGCTTCTACAAAATCACGAGAAATAGAAAGTCCTAAACCGCTTCCTTGTACTTTTGTTCCGGGGACACGAAAATAATGGTCAAAGATGCTTTTATGATAACGTGGGTCTATTCCTTTCCCAAAATCCTGTACATACATTTCAATATAATTGTCATCGGTTTGATGGGCACCGATTACTACATGCCCATTTTCCGGCGAGTAGCGGATAGCATTGGAAAGCAAGTTGGTCAGCACCCATGCAATCTTTTCACTGTCAATAAATAATTTTCCTATTTTATCTTCCGGGTATTCTACTTCTATCTGAATATTGAATTTTTCTGCTTGCACGCGATTGGCTTTGATGGCATATTCTATTAATTCAATAGGTTTAGTTATTTTAGGTTTAAGTTGTAATTTTCCGGATTCTACCTGAGTCATATTAAGTAGTTCCCCGGTGATATTCAGCAGACGTTCACTGTTTTCTTTTATACTATTTGTCAAATCTTCCTGTTCATTATTCAGTGTTCCTACACGTTTATCTTCCAACAGCTGTAGACTCATCATGATGGCCGATATAGGTGTTTTGAGTTCATGCGAAATGGTTGAAATAAAAGTCGTTTTTGCAGAATCAAGTTCTTTAAATTCCGTGATATTCTTTAGCATAATGACATGACCTTTTTTTTCTGGTGTTGCACTATTCCTGCCGGATTGAATGATACTTATATATTTTACTTGAAAGAAACTTTCTTTATCATCAGCATATATTTTCAATGGTTCTTTTTGGGTTTTGTCACTTCTTATTTTTTGTGAGGGAATGTCTATTAACTCGCGAACCAATCTGCGGAGTAAGTCGTTACGCATCGAAATTTCCTGAGCAGATCGTTTTATCACTTCTTCTCTTTTCAAATTGAGAACATTCAAGGCTTCATCATTGATAAAAAGAATTTCCATTTCATTATTTAAACCAATGATGGGTTCATTAATGCTATTTATGATAGTTTCCATGTATTTTTTAGCGGCCATCATTTCGGAAAGAGTGCTGGCATGATACTCTTCCAGCCGTTTGGCCATCCGGTTGAAGTTCTTTGATACTTCAGCAAATTCCTGATTGCCATTTAAATCAAGCCGTTTTTCGTAATTATGATTGGCTATTTCCTGGATGCCGTTTGTTATTTCTTTAATGGGCTTATTGATAGATGCAGGAAGGCGCAACCATATACCGATACCTACGCAAATACATGCTGCTCCTACAATGGAAATCCACAATAATGCTCTTTGTAATCCCGGACCGGCAGCAGGACTATCAGGATCTGTTGCTGTTAATATTTGTAAATTCACTACTGATAGAGCAACTAATAATACAATCATAGCTACCAATATGCCGATGGTAAGGGTAAGTTTTGTTTTTATATTCATAGACTTTATTTTTATGCAAGTATAATCAAATCTATATTCATTTGTGCCAAAGACGCTAGAAATTTTTTGTATTTCGAGATACTGAATAGGGTAGAAGGCATTTTGAATGCCGGCTGTCCCATGCATATCGTTGTAATCTGCTTCTCTTGACAAGTTTTTATAATTTCATCTAAGACATTTGCAGATGCTACTTGTAGCACTTCACCTCCTAATTCTGTAACCAATTTAAAATGATTTAGCAAATGTCGCTGACTGGCAAGATTGATACGTTCTGTGCTTTCTACCGGTGTTTGCACATAAAGGGCTGAGAATACAGTATTGTAGCGGGAAGCCAGTCGTGCTGCTTTACGGATGATATGTCGTGGTGTCTTCTCATTGCTACTGATACAAGCAAGAAATTTCTCATGACGTACCCCTTTATCAATAGAAACGATTTCGTTTTCTACTTTCTTTTCAACTCTGAAAGCGACCTCCTTAAGGGCTAATTCGCGCAATTGAAGGATATTCTCTGTTTTGAAAAAGTTATTCAAAGCTAATTCAATCTTTTCAGGACGGTATATTTTTCCGGCTTTCAGGCGGTTAATTAACTCTTCGGCAGTAAGGTCAATATTCACAACTTCATCGGCGTCTTGTAATACTTTGTCAGGAATGCGTTCTTTAACTTCGATGCCGGCAATTCCTTTCACCTCTTCATTCAGACTCTCGATATGTTGGATATTAACAGCAGAAATGATATTGATTCCTGCATCCAATAGTTCCATGACATCTTGCCAACGCTTTTCATTACGACTGCCTTCTATATTAGTATGTGCCAGTTCGTCTATAATGACCAATTCGGGATGTAACCGAAGGATAGAGTCTAAATCCATCTCTTCAATCTCTTTTCCTTTATAAAATATCTTTTTGCGAGGAATAATTGTCAACCCTTCCAATAGAGCTTCTGTTCCGGTTCTTCCATGTGTCTCTATATAACCGATTTGGACGTCAAGACCGTTTTCTTGCATTTCATGTGCTTCTTGCAACATTCGGTAACTCTTGCCTACACCGGCTATCATACCAATATAGATTTTGAATTTTCCACGTCTCGAACGCCTGATTAAATCCAAAAAGTGTTTTACGTTTTCTTCTCTTTCCATTTTATCTTTACCACATACTTCTATCTAAGAGGAGAACAAATTGTGTACCAAAAGAGGAGACTCCTATAAATCAATTATTTCTTTCATTTCTGTCTTTGATTCCTTTTCAAAATGAAAAGAATATTGTCAAAATGGAAGGGTAGCGAAGCCTGTTCTTTTTAGAATAAGCGATTAGATATATCATCTGATTAATCTTTCGTATAGTTTATCCCGGCTTTTCTAGCTTGCGAATGTTGGAACCGGCGGGCAATGAAATATTCATGACCTTCTTTTAGCAAGCGATATCCGGTTTGTTTGAACCAAAAATTGATTTTGTTTTCCACTGATTGACGACGGATATCAAGTACCCATTCATAATTGCATATACGAGCTTCTTTACCTGACTCGCCACCTACAACAATTTGTTCTACCCAAGGACCAAGCTCTCCTCTGAAATCTATTTCTGTTAGCAAAGGCTCGCAAATAATGATTTTATGTTTGATGGGAGCCGCCTTGTAGATGGGAAGGCGATAATCTACTCTGTCTTGATTTTCCATAGTACAACAAACAGTTACATTTTCGTATCCTTCTCCCCAGTCAGATGGCAAACACTCTTTTAATCTGTCTATGCGTTTGGTGATGAAAAGAAAGTGGAGGTCTTGACGTTCCCGCATCATTTGCCATGCTTCTTCACGCCATTCATCGGCTTCTTCAATCAGAAAATCAGAAGTGAAGCAAGTATAGACCAGATTGCCGGGAGGAATTTTATAGGTGTTGTTTCGTTTGCGCTGTATGGGGAAGTCAAATTTTCCGGTTTTAGTAATGATGGAACTATCTCGACCTCGTTGGCTGTCGCCACGGTAAACGTAACAATGACGACAACCTTCGCTTAACTTGTGGCAGCCGTGCCAAGGATTCCACATAGAGGAGTTTTTGCTAATATGGTTTTCCATAATTTATGTGTTATGATGACAGGATTATTATTGAAAGCAAAGGTAAGATTTATAAGTTGGAAGTAGGTGAATAAAAACTACTATTTTATAGTTGTTCTAATTTCCAAAGATAGTATCTTTGCTTCTCATCCAAATAAAAAGAATCTTTATGGAAAAAGACGATAGAAAATGGGAGATTGTTGAAAGTGAATATCTTATCCGCCGCCCTTGGCTGACCGCACGCCGTGACCGGGTTAAACTACCTACAGGAGTTGAAATTCCTGAATATTATATTTTGGAATATCCTGATTGGGT